>Ga0326728_10006480_pt1 | contig 31446 bp, 26 predicted proteins | sample MB3enrmetagenome_FD_207602 | JGI IMG/M metagenome (GOLD analysis project Ga0326728, IMG submission 207602) | Lab enriched peat soil microbial communities from McLean, Ithaca, NY, United States - MB31MN | ecosystem: Environmental > Terrestrial > Soil > Wetlands > Peat | place: USA: New York...
ACGCGCCCTGGCAGCGGGGCGTCAACGAAAACACCAACGGACTGATCAGGCAGTACCTACCCAAAGCAGAAGACCTCAGCTCCCACTCCCAGGAAGAACTCGACAAGATCGCCTGGATGCTCAACTCCCGACCGAGAAAATCGCTGGGATGGAAATGTCCCGCGGAACTCTTCCTGCCAGACTTCGACTTCGTGAAATACTACGCACAGTTCTTTGCACTTCGAAGTTGAAACCGGCAGCTTTATCCATGTCCAAATCATTCGCGAAGGCGCAAATACTGGGCCGCGCAGGCGGCGACCCAATCTTCCAGGTCTCTTCCAACGGTTACGCGGTCGCAAAGTTCTCCGTGGCCACCAACGAGCAAAGGAAGAACGCGCAGACCGGCGAATACGTCGAATACACCTCATGGCACAATGTCGTCGCTTTCGACAAGTTGGCCGAGGTGGTGCGCGATCGTGTTCACAAGGGCGACCGGGTCCTCCTTGACGGACGCCTCACCACCTCCAGTTGGGAGGACAAGCAGTCATGCCAGAAGCGGTACAGGACCGATATTATCGTGACGGACATTTCTCTGCTCACGCCGGCACCGGAGCCACACTCGGGCGCAACGGCAGTGCCCGGAGCTGCCAACGACTCGGCTGCCGAGAACAGCGCGGCCGTCACCTGCGACCAGGAAGACGATATATCGTCAATCTTTTGAGGTATCTTGCACCACCTCGATGGGGTGTGCGGGGCTGGCAGCCCGCGTTTCACTCAATGCCCCACACCTTTTTGCTGTGTTGCTGCTGCCTCGTAAGATATGAAGAGGAATATGGCCGGGATCCCCGATCTGACCCTCGACGCTGGACTGCCGGCGGATGTCTTTGCCGAGAAGACCATCCTCGGCGCGATCCTGCTGGACAATGCCGCCCACGCCGAAGCCGCCGAAAAGCTCGAATCCGACGATTTCTCCCTCGACTCGCATCGCCGTATCTTCTTGCGCATGAGTGAGTTGATGGATGCTCAACGCGCCGTCGACATAGTGACCCTGGCCAATGAGCTGTCCCGCTACAAAGAGGTCGACGCCGTCGGCGGCGTGGCCTACATTGCAAGCCTCACCGAGGGTTTGCCGCGCCGGCCGGTGATTGAAGAGTACATCCGGATCGTCAAGGACAAAAGCATGCTGCGCCGGCTCATGGGCATCTGCTCCATGGCCATTGCCCGCGCCGCCGACCAGAGCGAGACAGCCATCGGTGTATTGGACGAAACCGAAGCCAAACTGCTGGAGGTCAGCGAGAAGGGCCTCACCCAAGGCTTCCAGAGCCTGCATCAGATCGTCGAACAGTCCTTCGGCTCCATCGACAACCTCTACAAGCAAAGCCGTGAAGTAACCGGCCTGGCCACCGGCTTTACTGAACTGGATCGCATGACCAGCGGTCTGCAGAAGGGCGAGCTGATTATCATCGCTGCCCGCCCCTCGATTGGCAAGACCGCGCTGGCTATCAACATTGCCCAAAACGCGGCGATTCGCGGCCAGGCCACTGTAGCTGTCTTCAGCCTGGAAATGAGCAAGGATTCGCTCTTGCGCCGCATGTTGGCATCTGAGGCGTGGGTAGACCAACGCAAGCTGCAAACCGGCTTCTTGGGCCGCGAGGACCACGACAAGCTACAGAATGCGTTGAACCAACTGGTTGAGGCGCGCCTGTTCATCGACGACTCGGCCGGCATTTCGCTGGCCGAGATGCGGGCCAAGGCGCGACGACTCAAGCAGAACGCTGGTCGCCTGGACCTTATCGTCGTGGACTACCTACAGCTGATGTCGGCTACCGTGCCCTCCTCCGGCCGCAAGAATTACGAGAACCGCACCCAGGAGGTCTCGGCCATCTCCCGCGGGCTGAAAGCGCTATCGAAAGAACTGGATGTGCCTGTCGTAGCCTTGTCGCAGCTCTCCCGCGCCAGTGAGCGCCGCAGCGAAGACAAGCGCCCCCTGCTCAGCGATCTGCGCGAATCCGGTTCCATCGAGCAGGACGCCGACGTTGTCGCCTTCATCCACCGCGAGGCCTGCTACAACCGCGATGAAGAGATGTCTGAGAAAGAAAAGGCAAAGTCAGAGATCATCGTCGCTAAGCAGCGCAACGGGCCCACCGGCACAGTCCATCTGAACTTCATCTCCCGGTTTACCCGCTTTAACAATCCGGACCCTGTGCATGACCTTTGAATTGACCCTTGAACCATCAAGTTGCAGTTGATGCAACATTATGGTTCCCCACGTTTCGACACTCATCCAATTGAATACTGAGACGAGGCCGGTGTGTGTCGAAAGAGGAGAAGATGAAACCTGCATGCGCACCCTGCAGAACATCTGTCCTGTTGGCTGTGTTCACGGTCAAGTATCACGGCCGTGATACCAGCGACGTATTCGGGTAATAATGCGCGAGAATTTCGCGGAAGTTTGCGCCGGATGCTGCCATGCCGGCCGCGCCATGTTGGCACATCCCCAAGCCATGTCCCACGCTATGACCTTCCAGCTGCCAGCCTGAGCCGTCCTCGATAGCCGCAAAATCGTTGCCCGGGATCGCGCTCCAACCCCACTGCCGGGCCTCGACAATCCTCCGGGGTTCATCGCCAGGCTTGGGCGCTGGTCCGCTCTTGCCGATCCTGGTCCGCCAAACCATCGGATGTTGCTGGCACCAGATGCATTGCACCTCGTAATAGGGATATCCCTCACCGGGCTCCATGCCCGCATCGCGCAGGCTACGCGTGCGGCCGCCGCAACGGCTGGAGTACATGGCCGCGAGTGGGCTGCCACGATAGCTGAGCACCAGGCCCTGCGTGGCCTGCACGGCAGTGTAAACGCGGCTAGTTGCGGGAGGCGGAGATTTCAGAAACTGGCAATGGGTCGAGTCGCAGAAGTCAAAGTCCAGGTGTCTTGGCCCGGCGGCAAGGAATGAGCGAGTGGCCACAGCCTGTGCCTTGAGCGCCTCGATCGGAGCACTCTCGTCCATCTCCGAAGCCACAATAGAGGCCACCGCCGTCTCGCGATCCATGGTGGTCACTGCGATTAGTTCGCCGTTGCGGACCTGAATGGTCAGGCGGCCCCAATAAACACGGTGAATTTTTCCCGGCACGGTGAGCCGAAAGGCGGCCACGCCGCCATCGCGCGCCGTGGCCGTCCAACTGATTGCAGACTTGGCGCCGGCGATCACCCGGCCGCCCTCGGCGCGGAAGAGCATCAGACGGTGCCCAGGTTCACCGTTGAGTATTAGATCCGGCGTTCCTGCTCCCCCGTCCGCGCGAATGGAAAGAGCCTGTCCGCTCCCCTGTTCGAGCGCCAGTTCTTTCGGATGGAAGAGGCCCAGCACGCCAAATCGAATCTCCGGTTGCTGCACTCCGGCGCTTGTCGCGGCCAGAAGCAGGACCGGCAGGAGGAGGCACACGCAGCCGGGCTCGAATGCGCGCATCATCCCGGCCAGCATTCCCGGGATTGAAGAGCGAATCGTCTGTGGACTCTCCGTGTGCATGTTCTCGCTCATCGCTCACTCGCTTCCAGCGAGCGCAACATAGCGCCAGCCACTTTGGCGCTTTCCGCGCCGGTTACGCCGTGCACGCGCACCAGGAGCAATAACCTCGGCTGATCAGCAGGATACAGGACAACAGCAAAACCATCGGCAGCGCCCCGTGGGGTATGCGAGCAGACTGCCGTTCCAGTCTTGGCCAGGGCCACATCCCTTCCCAGGGCCGCGCCCACTCCACGTGCCGTGCCGCGCGTCGCCGAGTCCAGCATTCCCTTCACAATTCTGCTCTGGATGGGGCGTTGCCGTTCCTTCGCAAGCTTCAAATAAGCTCTGGCCAGCGCCAGGGGCGTCTCTCTCCAACCCGTTCCTAGTCCAACGAGGCTCTCGATTGGCGTCTGCGCATCGGGTCCGGCAAGCCCATAACGCGCAAAAGTCTGCGCGGCGCGGGCACTATCCAAACCCGCTGCCAACTCCAGAAAGTAAGTATTGCAGGACTGCGCGATCGCCTCTTCCAGTTCAAGGGTTCCATGCCCGGCGGGAAGCCAGCACCGGCTGCGTGTGCCCAGGCAATGCACCTTGGGAAACTCGCCTCCGTGCTGCTCCCCGTAAGCCATGGCAAGAAATGGCTTGACCAGGGAGCCGGGAGAGACGGGCGTCCGCACGGAATTCAGTTCAGACACGGCCAGTGGATCACGATCCGCAGCCACTAGCCATCTCTCCGCCACCACGTTGCCGGATTCATCCATCAGAAGATAGGAGATCGCTGGGCTGGCGAAATTACGATCAAGGCTGGCCTTTGCAGCCTGCGCGAAGAGTTGAGAGTTCGTTACCTCCTGGGCTGACGCTTGAATGAGGACGGCCAGAAGCAAAGCGCTCAGCAGCGCAATCCGCGCGCAGACCGCTGGCCGTTGCATTGGAATCGCCGCCGGAAACGTAACCGCATCTACTGAGACCATTGATATATGACCGTTTGCATCACTCTGGCGCCCTGGTCCCTTTCCTCGATTTGCTCCGACTGCACTTTGGAAAAGACCCGGCTGAGGCTGGCCATATTTCCGGAGAAGAATGCCGGGGTCTTTCCGTTTGCCGGAGCGGCTTGCTCCTCGGTTCCGCCGCGATGACCAATCAGATCCAGTTGTGCCATCAGCAAGCGAAAGTTGTTCTCCTCTTGCGTATGTCGAAAGACAGCCGCATACGTTACACCGTCTATCCCGTCCAGCTAGCTCGCTTTTTCTCGGTGCTCAAGCAAGTGCTCCAGAAGAATTGAATCGTTGGCAAGCAGCAGTTGCTTTCCATACACCGCCGCATAGAGAGACAGGGCGCCATCCAGAGCCAGATAGCCTCCGCTTGCACTCGAACGCTTTGCCCATTGCACTCCGAGTTTTCCGGCACTCAACTCCGCCGGGAGTGCGGAAGCCAGCGCCTCGCGCACTGCATGCTCGTCCCAGTCTCGCGTTGCGGCCAGGACCATTGCCGCCTGCAACGACACGAAAACCCCGTCGCGCGGCGCACGTGCGGTAAAGACTTCGAGCGATGCATTCGGCTGCTGAGCACGAAGCAGCGTGTGTAGGGATTCGAAAGCATCCGCCTGCCTAGTCGAAACAAGGGCTTGATCGATGCGCACATCCAGTTGCGTGGCGCTGCCAGCATTATCTGCCGAGACGGCGGAAGGCGCATCCGTATCCCGAACCGCGGACTGCGCCGACTTGACCTCCAGCAGATTGTCCCGTAGGCGTTTCAACAGAGAATCCAAATCGGGCTCAGCCTCCACCGCATAGAAACCCGCATCTTCGGGCGCTAGCGCTGCCAGCGCCTTTATGTCCCCTTGCTTCGCCGCCGTCTGCGCGGCGCGACGCAGCAGCACACGCTCTTCGCGATAACTCTTCCCGTTGCGGTACAAGTCGCTCACCGCCGAGGTGTACTGCTTCATCTCTGTGATGTTGTTCTGGATCCAGTAACTGCGGAAATAGGGTGTGCGGACAATCTTGTCCAGGTTCAAAATCATGCGAAGGTCGCCCCGGTCTCCAGCGGCCTGTTTTACGGTTTCGGCATACCATCCCTCGGTTGTGAGATTGTGCGATTCCGTGCCTGCCAACCGGTCCAGAACGCCTGCCACCAGGTCCTCTCTTGTGCCCAGAATCAACCAGCCATCCTTTGCAGCAAAGACCGCGGTACGCGACGATTGCGAATCCTTATGCACGTAGAATGCGCTTCCGGCCTCGGTGCGCTGCTCGAACTTTGCGCGTGTCTGCCAAAGCGGGGTGCTCTCGATTCCCAGCTCATCGAGGCGCGTGAGATAGACAAACTCCAGGTTGCCAATATCGTAGAGACCCAGGCAACTTTCCTTGCCCGCAATCTTGTCGAGCAACCCGCTATCGACAGGAAGTCCCGCGGCGACCGAGAACTCGTCCTGCGCCTGAGACAGCCGGCCGAAAAGGCGGGAATTGCTAAAAGCGGCATGGTTGCTGCTAATGAGCCAGGTCCGTTTCTCTTCCGACGTATTCCAATCGCGTAATAGCGATCCGAAATCCCGCGCCTCGATGGAAAGCAACGCACCCTCGGGCAGTAAGGCCGGCAATTCCGGCTTTGGCTTGAAAGCTTGCTCCAGCGCACCCACGGCAAAGACCACGCCGCAGCAGAGCAAGATAACACCGGCAGAAATCCACAGCCGTCGTTTCATTCCACATCTCCCTCGTTGGTTGCTGCCTTCCTGGGAACGAACGCCATGCCTGGCAGCAATCGCGGGCGTACCACCCGGTCCTGGTCCAGCTCGACATGAATCTTCGGTGCGCGAGCTTCATTCTCCTGTTCGCGGGCGACTTCTGTTTCAAGGCGCTTGTTTTCGGTTTCGAAGGCCTTCCTGCGCGCAGGATCTTGTTCCTGCACTGACGCATTCTGCGCCAGTTTTTGCGCCAGATCATTTTCGTGGCGCTTTTCCCTGGCATGGATCGCCGACCAGGTGAGTTTGGCCGCGTCCTCCGGTTTCAACGTCGAAAAAACCGGTAACTTGTGCTGGCCATACGACCCGGCGCTCAAGAGCACGTCGTTTCCTTCCGTGTAGCGCTGCCCGTAGAAAGCTCCGCTTTCAAGAATCGGCTCCGCGGCAATCAGGGCTCGTGTGTCGAGGCCAACTCTGAAGGCCGCTCGCACATACTGAAGCCGCAAGGCAGTATTGCCCGGTGCAGTGGCGATGGCCGTTCGCAAGATGCGCTCGTTCGCCTTATCGTCGCGCGCGCAAGCAGCAGCGGCCAAGCGTGCCTCCACATAGTACGGCTTGTTGGCTTCATCTGCATTGGGGCAGCCCCGGGCTAACTGGTCCAATTCCCCGCTGCCGGTTGCGGGACTGGCCGGGCCGCGTCCCTTCAATGCCTTGGCCGCAGCCAGCCGTTCCGCATACGTTGCTTTGGGATCGGCGGCAACGGCTGCCAGCATGTCCAGAGCCTGTTGCTCATGCGGGTTCCCGGCCAATTCGGCAATCGCGAGGCGAATCCGGTAGCTTGCTTCCCACGGAAAAGCGTCCGCCAGCGGCTTAATGAACTCGACCTCCTCAGAGAATCGCTGCCGCATCGCAAGCAAGCTAGCCGCCGAATCCATATCGACGTAGGCATTGCTACTGATGAGGATCAGCCGCTTGAGCAGGGCGACGGCTCCCGGCACGTTGCCTTCGTCAAGGTCGATGGCAGCCAGGCCCAGGAAATTCGAGGATGTCAATTCACGTGCATCCAGGGCTTGCTCGTAGACATAACGCAGAACGATCCGCCGGGAGGGCTCGCTCAAAAGCGGAACGGCATTGCGAAGGTCATTCGATGCGGGAGATGCTTCGGGCCGCTTTCTCCACTGCGCGACCGCCTGCGGCATGAGACCATCGGCCTCGTCCAGGCGGAGCTCCGCACCGAGCCATGTCGGCGATTTGCGCTTCTTCTCGGAAATGCGCGCCAGTTCTGTGCGCGCCTGGGCGAACTTCTTTTCGTCGAGCAAAGCATCGATCAGGTTGGACTCTGCCTGCTCAAGGTTCCAAACGTCCTCGCCTGGCTTGGCTTGTGCTGAGCGGCGGTCCAACTCGACGATGTGTCCAAGCAACTGGCTTGCCTGGCCTTTCACAATCCAGGTGCTCTGCCGAATCGACCCGAGCACATAGGCTGGGTCGCTGGCGGCTGTTGTAATCTCCAGCAGCCACTCCATCCGGTCGCCATGAGCGTGATAGCCGGCCTCCAGCAGCGGTTCCACCCGGTACCAGCCATTGCGGGCCAGATAGATGCGCAGCATGGCATCCACCTGCGCGCTGATGGCCGCATACTGCCCATGTGAGGAGGCGTCGTCCAGCACCTGGCTGAAATCGCCCCAGAAGGTTTCCGGGACATGGCGCGCATCCATCTCGGCGGCCAGTTGCTTGACGGCCAACTGCCAGGTGGCCAGCGCCTCCGCATGCTGCCCTTGCTTCCATTGGAGTGCGGCAATGCTGTTGAGAACCGCGGGCTGATCGCTCTTCAAGTCGAGCGAGTGCCTGTAGTCGGCGAGCGCCGCATCGGCCCGGTCAGCTTGCGCGGAGTAGTCCGCCAGTTGTGCATATGCCTGGGCGCTCTCCGGCGTGTGCTCCAGCTCCGCCTCCAGATAGCTCTCCGCCTGAGCGTCCTTCTCTTCATCGAGATACTCGCCGAACCGCGAGCCGTAGTAGAACCACACTCCGCCTGCCAATTGCTCACTGCGATCCGCGGGATGCGCCACCCGTTCGCCGATCGTCATGTCCCCGCCGAGTGCGCCGTCAAAGCTCTGGCGAACCTGCGGGGTATGTTCTCGCAGATAGAGCCCGGTCAGTCCGGTGTACGCCTTTTTCCACACCGGAGGCAGGCCGGCCGATCGAGCGGCAATCCCCGCCAGGGCCAGGTCGCTCTTGCCGTTGGCCAGCAGATACTGCACCACGCTGTCCGCTGACGCCCGTTGCGCCCCTGAATGACTGGAAGCTCTTTGAACCAGATCCTGCGGCCGCGCGGCCAGCAACAGTTGGTAGTAGCGCGGATTCTCGCCCCCACCATTGTTCATCGCCGCCAGTCTGTCCAGCGCGCGAAGTTCCGCAGGCGCATCTCCGAGGGTACGGTAGATCTCGGCCGCGTCGGCCCAGACGGATGCCCGCCGCCGCGCCGGGAAAAACTCGGCCAAGGCCTCAATCTTTGGTCCTGCCTCCTCCAACTGCACCCGTTGCCGCTGCAACTGCAACCATGCGCTCAGTTCGCCGCGTGCTGGGTCGCCGCTCTTTTCAGCGAACTCCCAGAGCAGCTCTTGTTCCATGTCCACCAGTCCCGCCGCCTGGATTGCCGGCAGATACACCTCGCGTAACTCACTCCCGTCGGCTGCCCCAGCGCACTTGGTCCTCAGCCACGCTTCAAACTGCGCTTTTTCCTCCGGGGCGCCGTAATCGCCAACGACTGACGCCATGGAGCGCAAGGCCTGTCCAAACCCCGACTTCGCGCGCGCCGTGCGTTCCGCGGTTCGCTGTTTACGCCACTCGGTATCGGTCACCGCGCTGAAGCCTTCCTTTATCACCTGCTGCTTCACGGCGGAGAGAGAGACGTTTTCTGCCTGCTGGCGCGCAATGGCAAGGCGCGTAAAAGCCTCATCGCTCTGGCGCAGCCGGGCCATAATGCGCGCATAGGTCACGGCGCCAGACTGGCTTCCTGCATCCACCAGTAGATCGGCTCCGGCCGTGTCCACTCCCTGCTCGGCAAACTTGCGGGCTTCGTTCAGAAACCCCCAGTTCTCCAGCCGCGCAGCAACCTGGAAGTAACTGCCAGGCGTCACGGGACGGCCTGTTATCCATGCCTCTTCAAGCGCCTTCACTACGTCGGCGTTTCGGCCCTGGCGCGCCCGTGCCTCCGCTGCTTTCTCCATCCATTGCGGATCGCGATAACTCAGCTTGTAGAGCTGTTCGTATTCGGCAACGGCATCGTCCAGCCGATGCAGGCGTTCTTCCAGATCGGCCTTCGACTGGTAAAGGTCCTTCTGCTCCAACCGCACGCGAATAGCCTTGCCATAGGCCTCGATGGCCGCCGGATAGTCCTCAAGCGCCGTCTCTAGGCGCGCCAGCACGATAGCCCAGCGCGCGTCTCGCGGCGATGCCTCCACCGTCTTGCGATAGAAGTCGACGAGTCTCTGGCGCTGGTCGTGCGCCCCGGCCACCAGTGCGGCTTCCTGGGCCAGCGCTGCGTCTCCGGGATAGGAATTGATTAGCTCGACGTATTGATCCACTGCGTCGCCCCAGTTGCCAAGCAGTGTGGCAGATCCGATCATGCCCCGCCGTAACTGAGCCAGCCGCACAGTCTTTTCGCCACCAATCAACACGGAGGACTTAAGCGCCGCAAGTTCCGCACGGTAAAACGACGACAGCCCCGCCTGATCGCCGGAGCGCGCGTAATTGTCCGCCAGCGCAGCCTCAATAACGGCATCGAGCGGCTTCTGACTCAACAACGGCTCCAGCAGCTTCATGGAGCGCGGATAATCGCCTAACTCCGTCAGCTTTCTCCCGGCCTCCAACTGGAATTGCTGCTTGAGCTCGGAATAAGCAATCTCCGCGGAGTCCAGCAGGACGGTCACAGCCTGAGTCTTGCGCTCATGGCTCCAGTCGAAATCCACCGTGGCGCGCACCACTCCCAGCATCTTGCCGTGCTGGCGATAGATCGATTCCACTTCCGCCGCCGCAGCCGCCGGGTTGTGCTGATCGAGCAGGCTCACCAACTGATAGCGTAGTTCGAGACAGTGTACCGGATCGGCCGTGAGAGCAATCTGCCGGCTGAGGGCCAGTTGTTCCACTTCAGGCAAAGCATGGGCGCGCGCAGCCTCGCTCACTGCGTCGAGCACATCGAAGGACTCCGTCTGTGCAGCCGCCTGCTTCAGCTCCCGCGCCATATCCGCAGTGCGATGTTGTGCATCGAGTACTCCAACACGAAGACTCAACGCCGCGGTGCTTGGCGCTGCCGGCTTCAGCAGGTCCGCCGTTTCCGATTCCACCGCCGCACGCAATGCAGGCCTGCGCGCAAGCGATAATATCCGGCTTCGGCTTTCCTCAGAAGGCTTATCTCCCAGCGAGCTGGCTACATATTCCTTGATTGCGACTGGTTGATTTCCCTGGCTCTCTTCGATCGCGCCGGCCTGGTAGCCGAACGCAACAGGGTCCGCAAGCCGCTCCCGACCTTTGCGCAGTTGAGCCAATGCAGATGGAAAATCGAAGTAATCCCAGAACACCGTCGCCGACTGAAGATAGCCGTTGGCGTCTCCGGGGTGAACCTCGGCCATGCGTGTCCAATACGGTGCAGCCTCGGCCATGCGCCCCCGGTCCGCATAGATGTCCCCGATCCGCGCCAAGGTATCCAGGTCGCCGGGCTTCGCATTCAGCAGCCGCTTTTCAATCTCGACAGCCTTGTCGGTATCTTCGGGATGGAAATAGGCAAGCGAACGATAGAGTGAAGATGCCTGGCGGCCCAGCGCTTCATCCGCCGGATACTCGGCTGCCAGCGCATCGGCCGCTCCCACGCCCTGTTCAAACCGCGATTGCCACAGGCACGATTCCACCCAGAATCGTTCTGCCGCTGGATTGGAATGAGCAAGAGCGGTCCAATTTGCATTGCCGATCTCCGGAGCCTGTTGCTTGAGCGCCTCCAGTTGCGCATCCAACCTGCCACTGCTGCTGAGCAGCTCAAACAGTTCATCGCGCAGATCGGCCGACTCCGCCCAGTGCTCCCACAGCAGCTTCTCAACGTCGGCGTATTGCCGGCGGGAACGGTATTGCGCCAGCAGATTGCGAACAAACGTCAGATCGTGGGGAAAGCGATCATGGGCGTAGCGATCTACTTCGAGCGCGAGCGACTGGTCTGGCGCCGGAGCCTCGCGCAGGTACTCTTCCAGTCTGGTCCCGGAGAAGATTCCGGTGACCTTGCGGCTCAGAGCGGAATAGTCCGCAGTCCGCCTTCGGCGCAGATAGAATCGCGCCAGCTTGGCATACCAGCCTGTACCGAAGCTGGTGTCCTGGAACTGCTCGATGGCTCGCTGGTAGACCTCTTCTTCATGAGCATTCAGGCGGTTCTGTTCCAGGAACGAAGCGAGCTTCTCATAAAGGCCGGGATCCTGCGGGTTGCGATCAAGCTCTCCGCGTAACACAGCCAGCGCATCGGGCAATTTGTCCGTCGCCACCAACCGCGATAGATACCTGTCCAGTACCTGCGCGTACTCGGCGGACCTGACACTGCCGGCGGATCGGGTCCCCACCGGCTTGCTGAACTCCGGCCCCGGCGCGCCTAGCGGGACGCCTTCCGCCTTGGCTGCAAGTTCCTGCAACAGCGTCCGGTAGAGCGCAAATTCCTTCTCCGCCTGATTTGTCCTGCTGTAAACATCCCCGACTTCGAGTGCCACTTCAACTCTGCGCGCATCGGCCGGGAACTGCATTAAGAACGCGGTTCCCTCGCGAATCACGGCATCGTTCTCTCCGTAAGCCGCATAGGCATCCATCAGCCGCGCATGCAGCTCTGCCCGTTCCGGGGCGTTCGGGAAGCGCTTGTCGATGTCCGCCAACAGTTCCGCGGCTTTGGCCCGATGAAAATAGGACACCGCGAGCTGATTCTGGCTGGAATACTCCGAGGCAGGATTCTGAGTATTGAAGAACAGCGACAAAATGCCATTCAGATAACCAGGACCGCGATCCATGGTGGCAATGTTCTTGTACAGAGCCAGATTACCCGCTCCCACGCGCAGCGGCTGCTCAGGCGCCGTGAGCAGAACGCGTGCCAGCCCCGCCAATCCTCGCTGTTCCGCATTGGGAGTCTTCTTGTCCGCAGCCAGCGCGTAATAGTAGCGTGCTGCTTCAGGAAAGTCCTGCACTGCCTCCAGCAATTGGCCCAGGGTATATAGCTCCTCCGCGGTCCAGGCGGCTCCGCGCGCATCTTTCCGTGTGCGGTATCCGGCCAGCACGGCCTTGCCCGCTTCCAGTTGCCCCTGCTGCTGAAAGATGTAGAACAGCTTGGCTGCGTCCTTCAGCGTCTCGGTCCCGCCCTCCGGATGCGCCTCCAGCCGGGCTCGCAGCGCATCGCGAGCCTGCAGTGTCTGGTGCCCGCTGACCAGCAGGTCGTAATAGCTCTTTACCAGCTCGACCGGCCACAGCGGCTCAAAACTCCTGTCGAAGGCCGCCAGCCCGTCTTTAGCCGAACCGCGCCCTGCCTCGAGCGCCGTCTCGGCTCTCACCGGGAACAACGCATCAGCGGGAAATACCTGCCGATAGCGGGTGATCAAATCCGAGATGGCGGTGAAGTCCTTTCCCGCCAAATCGAAGGCCAGCTCACGCTCGTACACGCTCTTTTCTCTGGAATAACGCTGCTCCCAACCGGCATACTCCCGCACGGCCACGGCGCGGGGCAACGCATAGCGGTCGACCACGGCCAGCGTTCTCTCCCAGGCTTTCCACGAGCGCTCGGAGTCAGCCGCCGTCCAGCGTTCGGTTGAAGTCGCGGGAGACCTGCCCACCGCCTCCAGAGCTGCCAACTCCTCCTGGGGCCTCAACCTGCGCTCATAGAAATCCGCCAGATCCAGATTGGCAGCAGCCTTGTCGTCGGCCTTCTCGGCCCAGCTCTTCCAATCGCGTTCGGCGTTATCGAAGTCCAGCGCCTGTTCATCCTCCAGAGCTCTGAGCGAATAGAGCGCCGCGCGGTTCTGGCCGGCAGCGAGCTGTGCCGTCAGCTCCGGCCGCGTCTCCCGCGGAGAGCGCCGGTATAGAGCCTCTCCTCCCGGCAGCTTCATCAACCGGTAAAGCGCCTTCTCCACGCCCGAGCCAGATTCAGCGTTCTCCAGCCAGCGCGCAATTCCGTTCCCCGCCCCCAGCAGCAATCCAGGGCTTTGCCAAACCGCCAGCGAGGCTGACGCGGTCAAGGCCGCTGCGCTCAAAACCACGGCCCCCAGACCGATTTTGAAGCCTGAGGCGGGGATGGCAAGAAGACTTGCCTGGGCACAAAAATCTGTTGCATTAAAACGGCGCGGCTTCAGCCGCGCCGTGAATGGGGCAATGAAATGAGTGGGCTTTCGCCCCGGCGGACAGGTCTTTGCTTCTGCGTGTATTTCCTTGGCGGCTAAAGCCGCTTCCTCATCAGGCGCCTCTGCGGCACGGCTAAAGCCGTGTCCTTTCAAAACCGCACCGTTGCCGCTTTCGTAAACTTCTTTCTCGCCCTCACGGAACCACTTCAATTCGCACCTCCGCGCTGCCCTGGTTGTGCGCCATATCCTCGGCTGTCACCGCAAGCACATATTCGCCCGCGGGCAACGCCGCCGGCAGCCCAATCTGCCCTGTGCTTGCTCCCTGCTCGCGATCCCAGCGAAGGCTGACCGGAGCCAGTCCTTCCAGTCGCGCCGTCAGCGTCCGCGTACTCTCAGAAGCGCTTACTTTGAGGGGAATCGTCTCCCCTGCCCGGTAGCGCGTCCGATCCATCCGCACCTTCACCGTTGGAGGTGTGGAGGCGATCACAAAGTTCTTCGACTCGCGGTACACCTGCCCATTCGCATCGCGCAGCACGAGGCGGACTGGGTAGCTGCCATCCTTCATATCTCCCGGAGCCAGAAAGCGTGTCTGCCACACATCCTCGCCCGCCAGATAGCGGAGGGGCTTTTCCAGCCCAAAGGGAAAAAGCGCAATCACCGAGACAATTGACTTATCGGTGTGCACGCGCAACACCGGGTCTCCTGGCCGGATCACGCGCGGCCGCAGCAACGCCCGGGGCGCGGCCAGAAACGACGTATAGGGCGTGACGAATTTGTACCGGCGCGCCAGAAAGATGATTTCGTTCACCGCGGCCTCGGTCTCGCCTTCGCGCTCGATCTGCTCCAGCAGCGCCTGCACCCGCGCGCCGGCCCACAGGCGCGGCAACTGATCGTGTTCCAGCGCCTGCTTGGGAAGATCGGTCTTGCCCTCCGCCTTCAATCCATGTCCATCCTGCTGTCCGGTCACACTGAAGGTCACATTCTTCCGCGGCTTCGAGTACTGGCCCACCCAGCGTGCTTCGCCGCCGTCGAAGACCGCATCCTCCAGCGCATATACCTTGTCCACCGCAGCTTGCGGAGCAACGATCAGGCCAAGATCCCCGACCGGACTTCGCCCCACCTTGCCCAGAAACGCTGCCAGCTTGTAATCCACCGGCTCGGTCGACAGCAACTGTTCCATCACTCCGCCATTGCGGCTCAACATGCGCAGCAAGGGCAAGTTTGCATCGTCGCCCACCGCAAAGACATCAGTCATAGGCCGCCGCTCCGGGGGAATCTGCTTCCACTTGGACGCGTACCAATCTGCCAGCTTTCCAGTCTGGATAAGCCCACGTGTCGCTTCACCATCGGTCAACAGCACCAGCGCCGACCCCTCAGCGGTTGTGCCCGGTTCGTTGAATTGCCCCAACCCCTGCTCCAGCACCTTCTGCAAATCGCTCCCGCCACGCAGATGGCTCTGTCGCAGCCAATCCATCGCCGCCGCGACCTGGGCTAACTCCGCCTTCACGGGAGCGGGCTTGAAGCTGTCAACCCTGGTGTTGAAAAGCAGCAAGTTGAATCTGTCCTGTGGCCCTAGGCTCTCCAGCAGTTTCGCCGCGGCAGCATAACTGCGCTCCAGCTTCTCCCACTGCATGGAGAGCGAGGTATCCATGAGCACGACCACCGTGCGTCCGCCCGCTGCCCCGACAGGACTCACGGTGGGCGGAACCGACAGTTGAGCCAGCGTCTCAAAGAAACCCGGTTCCGGCGGCGCCTTTATCTGCCGCTTCTGCTTTCCATTCTGGGTGGAGGAGCCGCCTGTCTGCGCTTCGGGTCCAGTTGTATCAATCAAAGGACTCGCAGGATTCGGGTCGCGGAAGGCGATCACTTCCAGCGCATTTCCGAGCTCGTTGACCGTCCAGACCGTAGCAAAGTCCTCAGCCAGATCGACATTTGCCGCATCTACGGTGGCCTTAATCGTATGCTCGTCCTGCTGTTCTATATGGAATGGCAGAATCTTTCCCTGAAAAGCAAAATCCTTGATCCGCCCGGCTGAGTACAGCTCAAAGTGGATCGAAAGCTTCTGCACCTTCTGGCTGGCATAGGCGTCCGGTTTGAGCGGCAGCAGGAAGTAGCTCTTCCGCGCTGCCACGGGAATGTGTTCGTGATACTCGATCTCCAGCCGCTTGGTGCCATAGGCCGGAATGGGAACGATGTGCGCACTGAATACGGAGTTGCGGCGGGCTTCGTCCTCTGTGCGTTCGCCCTGCTCCAACAGGCCTGGATCGATGGCCTGGCTCTTCAACTCCTGGTAGAGCGCTTTGGCCCGTTTGCGCTCCAGAATGACGGCAGGGATGCGCACCGGGCCATCCCAGACGGCGAAGTCGGAGACCGTGGTCCCATCCGGCAAGGCAAACAGGTAATTGCCCTCCTGCGGAGAACCTGTGTGGTTGATGAATACCTGCCGCACCCACACGCGAGCATCGCCATTGTCCACGCGAATGTCTACCTGCATCTCGGTCAGCGACAAAATCGACGGGTCGGGCGCCTGCTTGTTTGTCGGAACCAGCACGCCGCTGTCCGCATACGCCGCCATTTGCAAGGCCAACAACAGTACAAACGCCCAACCAGCCCGCATCTTCATTGCCCGTCTCATCGCGTTCCTCATTGCAGCCTGTCTTCTGAGATCTTCACCAGCCCGTTCTCAGTGCCCACGTACACCACGCCGCTGTGGATTGCCAGCGCCGTTACATTCAACGATGGCAGCCCCGCGGAGACTGTCCTCCAGCGAGTGCCGCTGGCATCTCCCAGCAGCATCCCTTGCCCCAGCGTTCCACCAAGTACGATTCGCCCGTCCGCCACCATGGCCGTGGGGTTAACCACCACTCCCATGTGCGTCGCGTCGGTCGAAGTAACACTGCCGTCGGCCGCAAGGCGCAAGACGCCTGCACCATATGTTCCTACCAACCAATCGTTGCCCGCCGGCGTCAGCGCGGTAATCCAGTTGTGCTTGAGCCCCGAAGTCGCCGTGGTGAGATTCCTGCGCACCTGACCGGAGATCAGCAGCGACAGCCCGCCCAGAGTCCCGGCCACTAGCCGGTCTTGACTGGCGCCAAGGGCATACACATGGTTGTTGACCAGCCCCTGGAAGGCGTAAAGGCTGTGAACGCCGCTGTTATCGAGGAAGGTGATCCCGGCCGGAGTCGCCAGCGCCATCCCATCGCCATAAAGGACCACGTCCGTCACGTGATCGGCAATCAACCCAGCGTCGCGTCCCAGAACCTGTTTCTGGTGTCCATCGCGGTCAAACAGAACCAGCCCATTGGCCGTGGCCACGGCAACCTCGCCATGCCGCACATCTTCCACAATCCTGTTCACACAGAATATGTGCTCGTTCTCTATGTGCTGCACCAACCCGCCCGTGGCAGTCAGGATGTCCAGCCCCCGGTCAAAGTAGCCCACCCAAATCCGCCCACCGGAGGTCACCAGCAACGCGGAGATATCTCTGTCCGTCAACTGCGAACCGCCGCCGTCCAGGATCCTTCGCCATTCCCCGTCGGCTTCGAGGTGCAGCAATCCGTCGCTGGCCAGCGCATAGCGGCTATTCCCAACTGCCAGGAACTGCTCAATCGAACTCTTCACGGTAAAGGGCACGGGCCGGTTCGCCTGGGTCTTGGCCCCCGATGGATGGCCTGCGCGCCCTCCGCGCGGGTTTCGATCGCCTGCCGATGGCTGGCCAGGTGACTCCCCGGCTCCAGCCAGCGCGACAATCGGCCGCCGCACCAGGTCGTCGTTTCCCTGTCCGGACAGCGAAACACGCATCACGCCAGCGTCCACCTGGCCCACTAGCAGTGAGTCCCCATCGGGCAGCAAAGCATGGGCATATCTGCCCTTCGCCACCACCCGCGCGATCTTTCCCGCCCGGACCTCCGCGACGCCCATCGGAGTGCCCACATAAGCTCGCCCATCGGTCAAGGCGATTTGCTCCACCCTCCGGTCAGGCAGTCCCTGGTCTTCCCCGATGCGCTCGGTCTGGCCGCCCTGCCAGTAGAGCAACCCGTCGTTCAACGTGCCTACCCATAACTCGGCTTCAGTTCCCGCCAACGCCGTCACATACACGTTGTCTGTTGTGGAGTGGAATCTCCTGAGAGTCTTGCCGTCATAAACCAGCAATCCCAACTTGGCGGTGCCGATCAGCAGCCGTCCGGAAGCCAGCGGCAACAGAGCTGTAACTGCACGCGCACTTTCCTGCGTGGCTCGAATCTGCCGGAAGCGGTTGCCATCGAACGCCAGTACGCCCTCGCCGAGGGTGGCAATCAGCAACTCAGGTTGCCTCGAATCGGTCAGCGTCCCCACTGCCATCTGCCCTAACGGAGCCGTCGGCAGATCCATACCCGTTCGGTAAATGTGCTCCAGCGTTCCTTCAAGGGCGTACGCGTAGAGGCCGGCCGGACCGGAAAGGTAAAAATGTCCTTGAAACAGTGCCGCGCCCTTGAAGACCGCCGGAGCCGTGATTCCCTCGAATCCTGGATTCGGCTGCCCGTTCAGCGTCCCAACCTCGACGCCCAGCAGTTCTCGCCCTTCCGCTTGCCTTCTCGATCGGCCCAGAGCGCCTTCCACGCGCCAAAAAACTACTCCGGCGATGGTTAGACACAACAACGCCGCTGCGATTGCAAAAACCGCCACAGTCCGTAGCTGGAGTTTCATCGCGGGTTCTCTATCTCAGGCAGAATCGAGTAGACAATACCCCAGACGCCGCGGGAATGCAAATACTAATTGCAAGGGAACTGGAAGTTATCCTCGAAGACTTCAAGTCCGGATTCGTGCTTGACATTGTGAGTCCAGGTATTACGAGAAGGAGAGGAACTGCACAAGAGGGAGCCACCTGAAGCTGGAACTCCTGGAACAGCGGTAACCAATGAATCTCGCTGAAGAAGTTGACGGAGCGCGGCAACGGGCCGGCGAGATCGCTGGCGGTTTCCACGGACTCAAGGTGGTGACCATCCACAAAGACCAAGCCACGGCGACGGAAATAGTTCGCCATGTTGTCCTTGGCATAGTTGATCCAGTAGCGGTTGCCGATGACGTTGTCGACTTCGAATGGGTTGTAGCCTTCGTGGAAGAGCGTGGGATCGAGAGGAAGTTCCCACGCCTTGGCCGGCATGTGCGTAATGCCAGATCCTCCGCAAGAGTGCGGACCATCATGCTGAAATCCGCACGGGCAGCGTTCAGGGCAGAGGACGGAGGCGTTATCAGCACGACAGAAAACACCGCCGGCTTTTGTACTTCCCGGTACACCAATCCCGGGAGTATGTGGCGACAAGTTATCAGGCTGCCGACCGCCTCAATCCCGGGAGTATGTACCGATCGAAGAAGTAGCTGCCCAGAAGAGCAATCGCGCCGATCAGATAAAGCGCCGTCGGCAGTTTGATGCCGAAGAAGACCAGCATCATGATCGCATAGGCTGAGATCGACAGCGTGAACCCATGGGCGAATGGCACCCAGAACACCTATAAAACGAGCAGAATATGGAGGAAGCCCGTCTTGGCATAGTAGGCCTCCGAAGCGACTCTGAGCGCATCCACCGCTGTCGCTGTTTCCTGGTACTTCGCGAAGATATCACGGCCAGTGAAGAAATCGATCTCCTTTCCGCCTTTACCATGCTGCACGTTTTGTGAGTTGCAGGACACATGTTATCGATTTAATAAGGAATCTCCCTTTTCTGCTCAGAATTCCTGAAATTTTAACGCTCCTGATGCAGATTGCAGGACCGAAACGACCTTTGCCGAAGAAAAGACGGAGGATTCTCAGCCGTCCTGAACTCGCCTTCGTCTTCGAGCGCCATTCTTCTCGCTTTCTCCGACACCTGTCCCTCCTCGTTCATTGCTTGTGATTCGGTTTGCCAGCTCTGCCGTCGATCGTTCAGGTTACCGGAAGCGGCAACAACGCCCTCCTGCGTAACATCGCTGAGAACCACACTCGCGTCAGGTGTCCTTCCGCCAGCATCAGCCAATAGTACCGCGCATGCTTTACCAGCCGCCCACCCGTCTTCACCAACCGCTGCTGCAAGCTGGTCAGGGACCAGTCTGAGATGCCGGCTGGAAGAGCCAGCCTCCGCCATAGATTCCCCAAGTTGTAAGCCAGAATGCTGAGCCACAGCCGGACTTTATTGCTCCGGAATCGATGGCAGCTCAGCCGCGTCATCTTTACAGCATGCTTGCCCTCCTTGATCCATTGCATTGCCTTGCCGCGCTGGTTTTAGAAATGGATGACCTTCCGGTTCGCGAGCTGCGTGTTGGTCACGATGAAGCCCAATCTGGGGAACAACTCTCCGGCATGTAACTCCAATTTGGCAACCACTCGCCGTGCCGTCGTCCAACTGGCTGCCCGATAGAGAAAGCCCTTGTACTACACGACCGGCGTGCGCCCCGGACGCCCTACCGGCCGAATGAGCAACTCGGCAATATCCCGCAACAGGCAGTCATTAGCCGGAATCCGAATTGCATACTTTGCGCCACGCTTTTCCAGTGCTTCGTAGATGTCCGGCCTGGCAAAGGCCACATCGGCCCGGAACCAGACCTGCTTATCCCGCTTCTGCAACCGTTCGATTTCCGGCAGCAGGAGCTGCTTCCAATCGTCGGCGCTGTGAACGTTGACCGGCCGCAGTTTTGCGGCCACGCAGTCACCCACGCTGTTAAACACAAGCAACGGGTGATAGCAGGTGGATTCATAGTGTTTGTTGTAGGCGCTCTGTTCCTGTTCTCCGTAGACCGTAATCTCGGTCGAGTCCATGTCCAGAACCGCCCGCCATAATATTTACTGTCCTTCGGCCTTTGCAATCAGTTCCCGGTTCATAGCGGCAAGGCCGCTGAGGTTCGCAGCTTGCGTCAGAACCTCGGTCTCGAACCAATGCAACTGTGAGGGCAAGGTTGCGCCGCGGTCGCGAATCTTCTCCGAGCCAATCAGGCGGAAGGTGGGTCATACGAAAGGCGCTCGGCATCGTTGAGGTCTTCATAGCCGGCTAGGCGGCTGTAGATCGACTGGCGCAGCAGATCTGGAAGGAGAAGTTGCGTGTTCCTGCCGCGACGATGATCGGTCAGATTGCCGGAGATGAGTTGGCCGAACCCGAGCCGCTCATCCAACTCCCGAACCAGCAATAGGCCAGGAGTCGGAGGTGATTCGCGATCCCTGCAAACCAACCTTGAGCGCGGAGTTGAAAGAGAAGTGAAAAGGCCGGTTTTGATTCTCACCCATTGGGTTCATACCTCCGGAACGTCTTCGCCGCGTTTGCACTCTCATAAACATTAACGATTGTGATGCTCCGAAGATTAAGAATTATCCTTCAAAAAGGAAATGCGGGTTTGGATGTCTTTTTTCGCAATACTCCCCTCGACGCGACGACCTTTTCATCCGAATACGCCACTTTTTGTGGTAATCTTGGCCACGCACTCGGAGAGCGCTCCTATTCGTACATCTTGATGGTGGTGGACCATCGTTGGAGGTGGTATTGCCTCTGCTCTTGCTACTGGCCGTTGTGCTTCCGCTTGTGGCTCTTTTTCTCGTTAGGTGGCTTGTCGCCCTGTTCCGGCCGAGCAGGCGGTCTTGGGCTTCCCTGGTAGGCCGGCTGCGCCCCGATTGGACTACCCGTGAACTAAACGATTCTTTCGAATGGGACAGGTGTATTGTCGAGACCCCGGAAAATATCTGGGAGGTCATGAAAGGCCCGAAGGGCCTGTGGGTAATGTACTGCAATGCCGGGGTCATGCTGGAAATGGTGAACTATGCGGTCCGGCACGGTACGAACGTAGACCGCGGTTTGGTGGGTGGCATACGCAGCGCCGTTTCAAGCATTCGCTCGAGCGCCTTAAAGGCTCTGGGATACTACGCGGTCATGTATGCGTGGGACACGATTTACGACAATGCTTTCCTGGCAGCCTCACAATATCTCGAGGTGATACGACGCGTGCAGGAGTTGCTGTTGTCAGCGGGCCTCGTGGAGGAGTTTATGGCCACGTAGGCATGTCCGCACCTTGAAGAGCCGGTTTCACTCTCCCCTCCTCCTTTTCCGCGGCCTCAACATACAGACTGGCGCAGTCGCGGCTGGCTTCGCTTCCGAACAGGAGGTCTTCTGCTTCGGCAAATGCACAGCGGCGCTGCCGGTCGCGCTTGCGGCCGACATCTTGGGGGTCGTTCAGAAGCCTGCGAACTCATCGTTGACAATACCCTCGATCAGGGTCACTTCCTCATCGCCCAGTTTCTTGAACTCTCCCTCACGGCGCCTATTGGACAGAGTTCCATTATTCTGCCTTATGAACATCACCAGGTTCTCAGCAACCCGGTTCGGCATTTCTACCTCATCCATGATGCGGCGGGTCGCTTCGTCGTGACGGCACAGATAGTCGATCTCATGCGGCAGATCCTGCTCGACGGTGCGCCTAACCCTGACAACCAATGGAGGTGAGCAATGACGGCCAATATAACGCGCGTGGTTTTCACAATGGGCGGTAAAGGCGGAGTCGGCAAGACGGGCGTGATGGTCGCCCTGGCCGAATGGTTTGAGGCGAATCAGATTCCAGTCACACTGCTTGATCTCGACACAGAGAACAAGGCACGTGGCTCCCTGCAACATTTCTTCAATGGACGGGTCACTAAAGTCAATATCCACACGCCCGCCGGACTTGACGCCTTCGTCGATCATCTCGACGGCGGCACGCCCATCATTCTTGCCGACATGGGCGCTGGCGCCGGGCAGGTCGCGGCCGACTGGTTCGAGTCGATGTATGACGATGTCTCTGCAACCGGAGTTCGCTTCACTGCGATTGGCGTGGTCACGCCTGACCCGGCCAGCGTCGAGAGCGTCCTTGCCTGGGCAAGCCGTCTTCAGGAACGGGTCGAGTACGTCATTGTCGAGAACGCAACCAGCGCCTTGGCGGAATTCACCTACTGGAAGTCCACGGAGCAGGCAAATCGTTTCCGCGAAGCCTTCGCGCCAGAGATCTTGCAGATGGAGTTCCGGCTAGCCGAGCTCGAAAACCCTGTCCGCCAGCATGGTATCCAACTTGGGCAGGTTGCAGACCGCAAAGCAGAAGTGGACGAACTGAGACGGGCGTCTCTCGTGATGCGCGCGCAGAGCTACCGGCGGCGGCTCTTCTCTGAATTCGACCGGGCAAAGCAGGTGTTCCTGCCATGAACACGGAACCGGAAACGTCCACTACAGTTGCCGTGGTGGGAGAGCCGACTCTGTTCGACTCTCTCGCCCGGCTTGTCCCGGAAGAGATGCAGGCCGCGTATTATCGCGTTCTTGCACATACCCGAAAACTCAGCCCCGATGACGAGATGCTGCGTATTCTCGAAGCGATGGGCATCCTGGCCCTGCTCACCCGGCAAACGCCGATGGAGATTGCCGGGGAGCGTGAGCGTTTTCTGGAGATGCTCGATCTTCATCAGCAGTATTCAGACGAAGCACAACAGAAAATGCTCGGCTATGTCTACAAGCTGGAGTCGCGGATTGCTCGACTGCCCGAGAAGATCGAAGCCGGGCTTGATGCACAGAAGATCGCAAGATTGCTAAGTGAAAGTCTGCGCCAGAGTTTTCTCGAATCTGGCCTGCCAGTCGCGGCCAGATGCCTGCAAGGAACCAGCGAGATGATGACGCGAGCACAGAAGGAACTCTCTGCCGCGCTCGGCAATCTGAGTGATTCAAACGGCGGAGTTGTGGCTCAAGTTGAGTCCGCGAACAACCGGCTCACGCAGTCTCTGGAAAAGCGGGAGAATGCTCTTGATGCGCTCTTGCATCAACTGAACACTTATGCGCTGTTTTCTGGATTCCGGTGATCTCCACCGCAGCCCTGATGATCGGACTGGTTGCTGGCATGAGGATAGAAGGCTGCATGGTTTCGGTTCCCACAGCCGCTGCCACACCGACACCAACAGTGGTGGAAGCCGTTCCAGCGCCCGAGCCACAAGAGAACTGCGGGCCGGTTGGCCGTCCCAAGCAGCAGCGCCATAGTCAGGCCAAAACCAACAGCGACGCGGAGCATGAGCGATAAAGGGGTTCTCTATCGCTCATGGCAGGCTGGGGATCGGCGACAAGTTGTTGCTGACTGGCAATCGCGGCGATGCGGCCTTCCGAGCCACCAATGGCGAACTTGTGAAAGTGCGCGATGTCGATGGCGGCCGCATTCACCTTGAGGATGGCCGGACGTTGCCCGCCAATTTTCACGAGTTCGCTCACGGCTATGCGGTTACCGCGCATCGCAGCCAGGGAAAGACGGCGGATGCGGTAATTCTCTCCACCGATGCGATGAAGCAGGAGTTGTTTACGTCGGGGCTTCGCGTGGCCGTCAGGAGATCGTCGTGGTCACCAGTGACCGTGAGCAACTGCGCAACTTGCTTGGCGTTTCTACAGCGCGGCCATCGGCAACCGAACTGGCGAGAGAACAAATGCCGCCTCATCCCGCGCCAATGAGTAGCCCTGAGCGGCCGCCATTGCAGGCCCTTGAACCGTCGATGCTGCGGAAAAAGGATGGCCATCGGCACGATCTGGGAATGAGCCGGTGATTCTTGATAATCATCGGACAATCTGTTGGCACGATGCGGCTCTTCTTTGCAGCCTCTGTGTCAACCGCGTGATCGTCCTGTGCGAGAGACCGGATGTCTCAAGTTCCTTCTGGATGGACGCGGCATGATCTGGAAGCAACGCGGCCATTGCCCGGATACGCTCCGTGAGCAAACTCTCGTCCAAGCGCATTTCGACCGCGAACTTTTGCCAATTTCGAAGGCTGATATATCTCAACCTGTATTCGCCGCCGATCTTCATGGCCAACTTTGCTTTTTGAAGATCGATTGTTTGGTACGGCAGAATGCTTGCCAGATCGTAGAAGGGCGCAAGTCGTACAGCACCACCGCCGCCCAGCAGCAGTGCGTAGTTCTTTGCATGAGCATCGGTGCCGGCGATAAGCCAATTGAAGATGATTGCATCTACGAACGACCGCACATCTTCTTCTGAATTGCTCGACTGCTCCCGCAATAGTTCCGCAATCGTCCGCGCCCCAGGCCCGCCATCGTTTTCGTACTTGCGCGTGGGATGAATGCCGAGCGCCTGGCACATATCCTCCTGGTGGATACGCGACCACCGCCCTTCGCTTCGTACCCGGTCATAACGATCAATAACGATGGCTATCTCATCGCCGAAGTGCTGTACTGTGGAGTTTGGAACGATCAGCCCAGCGGCCCTGGCCAATTGCAGCGAGTAGTGCTCGTTTTCCGCATGACCATCCCATTCACCCGTGGGCGGTTTGAGAATATGCGTTGTTGGAACGCGGCCAGAGGGAACACCCCACCGTTTGCGCTCGAAAAGAAGAGCCGTCTTGGGTTGCGCCCCAGCCAAGCTGAACTGACCCGTGTCTTGAGCGCTTCGCCATGCTGAGTGATCCGCGCGCAAGGCGCGCAATCGTTCGGCAACGTCGTCCTCGGTTAGCCACTTGACTTCTTTGGAAGCCGTGTCTGCTTGCAACGCCTCCAGGCGCTCCGGGCGGACAAACTGGACAGCGCCCGCGCAGTCCTCACCCACGTGAGCAATCAGCCGGAAGACATTCCTTGGCGAAACCTGGAAACGCTTGCCCCAATTCTCAAGAACCCGGTCATTGTCGGGCAGCAGTCCCCATAAGAAAGCCTCGATCCGCGCATGGCCGTGCTCAGCCGAAGCCAACGGCATGGAGAGCGATAGCGGGTAAGCATTGGGATCAGCTCTCCATGTATCGTTGTAGACGAATGAAAGCCTGGCATTCTTGTAGTGGACCGTGCCGACTTCGCGGCCAGCCAAAAGCGCAATGAGTCGATTCGTCATTGCCGTTTCTTCAGTGCGTCCAAAACGCTGTTAATGTCCGGCGATTTTGCCTTGCCGATTGAGGGCGTTTCCAGCGAAGAATCCACCTTCAAGTCGAGGGATACGCCGAGGCTCTTCAACGTGCGCAAGATGAGGCCGATTTCGGCACGAGGCTTTCCTTGTTCCGCCTCGACAAGCCATTTCCGGCTGGTTCCTGCCTTCTTAGCCAGGGCGATTTGGTCCATGCCGAGCTTGGTTCGGTGGTCCCGAATGAAGGCCCCCAAATCGGTAGCGGTTCGGATACGCATCTTGAACACCCCTCTCGTATGTCAAAATAGTAACCGAACGGTGACACTTTGTAAAGAGAGCGAACGGTGACATATTAATAGGAGATCGAACAGTTACACGACAGTATGGGCAGCGAATCGAGTAATAGACTCCCCTCCAGCGTTCACACATCGTTCAGCATTGGCCAGCATACCTAAAGTCTCGGGTCCACTGGTTCACTTTCTAGCGCTAGAACGGCAAAGGCGTACTCATGTACCCGCCGCAAAGGTTCGCGTTCCACAAACCGCTGCAAGGCTTCGACTCCCAAGGTAAACTCGCGTAAGGCCAATGAGCGTTTTGTACCCAAACCACGGTAGCGCAGCCCAGAGATCGTGCAGCGGGATTTTGGAATGCGGCGCGGGGAACTGCATGTGACTGTTCGCGCCGCGATAGCCGGATACGTTCTGCAGTTATGGAACGTGGATTGCAGTCCAGATCGGAGCCTTGATCCGACGATTCACCGGCTGTGCTTGAAGAATCTGAATGCGATCAAGGGAAGCAGGAGCTTAGAAATTGCGCCCGGATTCGCAGATGTGCGCCAATAATGCGGTGAATCGCGCAGGGCAGCTGCCTGAATCGCCCTATTCCGCCTTATTCGACCGCCCTATTCCGCCCTATTCGGTACTGACCCAACTTCTAGATCGACTGCCGTTAACATAACCACACCGCACCTCGTCCATGCTCACGGGGATTGATGACTCTGGCCGACAGATTTGTCTCAACGTGGATCAAAACGCCGTCAGCAGTCTGTCCTTGCCTGGTATAGCTGGTGATGGCATAACCATCGGGATTTGCCGGGAATTATCGGCTTTGATCTTCAGATAAGCCTCTTCGCGGCGGCGCGTTCGCCATGTTCGAAGGCGTCTACGAATGGCTCAAGCTCTTCGTCACTCATGCCAATACTCCGTCCAGTCTTGCGCCAGTCATTGACGGCATGCATAACGTCGCTCAATATCTCCCTGGCCCGCGTAGCCGTGATGCGGAAATAAGCAATCACGGACATGAGGGCATCGATGGTCATGTCAGGGCCTGCATCCTCGGATATCCACGTCTTCAATTCACGCACGCGCTCGGGCGACGGGTTGATGTCGAAAGCGGGCGACAACCGCCAGAATTCCCTATCTACATGCAGGAAGCCGTGATTGCGCAAGTGGTCGTCCACATTCGTAATCAAAATCGAGAAGGCAATGCGCCTCCACAACTCTTCGATATCGGCTTGTGCGTCGGCCCCGTGTACGCGGATTGCGTCCACGATCTCGGTGTAGGTATGTACCTCGGGTTCCGTCACCTCAACACCCAGCATGGTCGCGGCGGAGACATACATTACGCGATGGCCGCTGTTTTGGCGGTCGAAGCGGCGGACGAGTGCGACCGGCAAATCTTCGCTCTGGACGATACGCGCCGTGGCTGCATCGATCCCGGCCTTTCTGGCAAGCGTTAGAGCGAGCACTTCTCCCTTGGTAACGGCGCGCTCGTCTGCGATGCTCGGAAACTTGCCAATGCAGAGCGAGCCGTCTTCGTCAATGACCGTGCATTTCGGGCGCATGCCGCCAAGCGATGTGCCTCGGCCGCGTAAGTATGCAAGGTCCGCTGCCGTCTCTTTGTTCGCCTCGACAGCGCGCGACGCGCTCAACAAATGTCCAAGCTCGATGAGTGGCGGAGCGGTCCGGCGCCCTTCTTCCTGCGCGCGCTGAAACACGCTTTCTTCGTCGCGAAAACGAAGCGCGCCGACACGGCTGAAATCATCCACAGCCAGTAAATAATCAAGCGCGTTGAGCGGCTGCGCTTCTTCTTTTCCTTCACGGCGCAATTCTTGTCTGCGCTTGATGTGGTCGCGCATGATGACACGCTTTGCCCACCCATCGGGCTCGGTGTCGGCAATCGCGGCATGAAATATAGAACCGTCTTTTGACTTGCGATGAAACTGTGGTCCCGCCTGGAGCGGAAGCGTCGGCCCCAGAGCGAAACCTGCGGGGGCGCCGAGCCAGCCCGCACCATACTCGAAAGCGGCGCTTTCGCGACGCCCTTGCAGGTCGTAGCGTAGCGTGCCAACCTCGACCCCATCGCCCAGCATCACGTCGATATTCCGCTTCATGATTGCGGCACCTGTGCTTTCTTCATGCGCACGCGTTTGGGCAGACGTTCTTCATCGAGCAGAAGGCCGGTATCGTCGCGGCTCACGTCGATAAGAGTGCCAAGAGGATCGCCAAAGCCCAAGACGAAAAGCGCCATCGCATACACGCCAAGGCCGACTTTGGGGTCTCCCTTCTCTGCGCGTAGGTAAGTATTCTTGGCAACGCCCATGCGCTCGGCGACGGCAAGGATTGTGAGCCCACGCTTTCGCCGGGCGGTTGCTAGGTCGCTGCCGAATTTGGTCAGCGACCGCTTGACGGTGGGGGGCAGAACATCTGACACATTCGATCTCATTTATAAGGCTCCATACATAAAGCCCTATGGCCTTATATGGTCCAATATATAGGACTTTGATGAAAATGTCCAGATCGAATGAATTCAAGGAGCAAGGTTTTGCGTGCCGATGCAGCGTCACGGACTCGCAGTTCGGAGACTTGGCGGCATCTGTTCCCAGCCCTGTCGAACTGGTCTCCCTGGTCTTTGCTTGTCCCTTGCCGAGGTGCGAGATTGAACAAAATGCTGGAAGTTGCCGGGCTGATCCCACACGATCAGCCCGTTGGCCCGCTCGGGTAAATTTGGCAGCATTTTGGCAGCAAATAGCGCCAATTGTGCCGTTTTTGCCGACTCTGCCAACTGCTAAGTACTGTATCGTCTGTTATTTACAGATTGCCGCACACCTTGACGCGGTAGACAGCATCGCCGAACCCAATGTCGATTTGCATCGGTATCCGGGCACCGGCCAGAGTGGCGCTGAGTTTGACTCGAACGCCTTCGTATTCGTCGTCTTCCCTTATCCTTTCTCCTGCTACCGACCCGCCGTCGAAGGCAAGACCATCATCTTCGTCCACGGCGCAAATCTCGCGAACGGTCTTCTCGACCTCTTCCAGCGCCGATGAACCCCACCCGAGCAGATCGAGGTCCTTTGTAGGCCGGTGCATTTCGCCCATCCAAAGCGTGAATAGCATCGCGCCTTTCAGAACGAATCTGTCCCGATGCTCCGAGCGACCGAGTCGAAAGAGGAATCGTTCTACGGCATATTTGCCGAGGATGCGCTGGTAATCCTCACCCTTCTCCTGTGCAAGCGTGAGCAGGCGGGCGCGAACGGATGCTGCAAGATTACTGGCAGGTTCACGGCTCATAGAGCCTCCATATACGGGCGAATGACGTTGCTCACGCGGCAGATTTTCGCATAGCGGTAGATCTCATTGGCGGTGGTATTCTTTTGGCGGAGGCTGTCCTTGAGCGCCTCGATGGCGATGTCCAGGCCGATCTTGTTTCTAAACTTGAAGCAATCGGCGACCGTTTTCGCAACGGAATAGACGCTTATGACGACCCCTTCAGCCCGATGCTTCTCGATGCCTTCAGTATGCGACGGACCGGTTAGACGAACAACTCTGAGTGCCGGTGAGGCGATGGCCGGTTTGCGAGCGCCTTTGCCGAGGGCGATCCAGACCAATGCGGGGTTCTGTGTCGTGATTCCGTGGAATGCCAGAGCTGACAGCAGACAGAGAACGGCATCAGGCGCTCGCTTGGCTACCTCGGCATAGGTATGCAGTTCGGTCACGGCGGCGTCAGGGAGCGAATAGATGCCGCGCCCAAGCCGGATGATTTTGCCTTGTTGAATGAGACGGGAAATGTAGACGCGCGGCACTCCGATCGCCTCGAGCTCGCGTGGTCTCACGATGCCGTGCTCGCGGATATAGCGCATCGCGTCATCGATTGGTCCAGCCTGTGCCATTGTTCCATTATGACATCATTTGTGAGTAACGGATGGCGAAATGCAACACGGTAGTCGTGACATTCAAAGAGGCGCGCCTCCACAGTCTGTTACGAAACTCCGTGACAACGCATAAAGGGGATGGGAAGATGCGTTCATGGGCTATATCGCGGGCGAGGCGCGGGGGCAGCAGGCGTTGTTTCCAGCGGCGTTGGAGGACCTGGTTCCAGGCGATCATTTTTGCCGTGTGATCGATGCGTTTGTGGGGCGGCTTGATTTTCAGGCGCTGGGCTTCGACCGCGCCGAGGCCGCCCCCACCGGCCGTCCGGGTTACGATCCGCGCGATTTGCTGAAGTTGTACCTGTACGGGTATCTGCAACAGGTGCGCTCCTCGCGACGGCTGGAGAGCGAGTGCCGGCGCAACGTGGAAGTGATGTGGCTGCTGGGACGGCTGGTCCCCGATCACAAGTCGATCGCCGAGTTCCGTCGCCTGCATCGGGAAGCGGTGACTGAAGCGGGGGCCGAGTTGGTGCGGTTTGCGCGCTCGGTGGGCCTGGTGCGGGGCGAGTGGGTGGCTATCGATGGGTCCAAGTTCCAGGCCGTGGCCAGTGCGCGCAGTGTGGCCGAACGGGAAGCCGTGAAGCGGTATCTGGATGCGGTGGAGGCCGGCGACGCCGAGGATGCGGTGGAGATCGACCCGCAGCGCGTGGCGGCAGCGCTCAGCAAGCTGGCCAGCGATCGGGAGCCGGAGGCCGGTTTCATGCGCACCGCCCACGGGCATGCGCCGGCATACAACGTGCAGACGGCGGTGGATGCCGGGCACGCGCTGATCGTGGCCTATCAGGTGACCACGGAGAAGAACGACACCCAGTGTCTGCTGCCCATGGCCGAAGCGGCGCGCCAGGCGCTGGGCGATCCGGCTTCGCTCAACGTGGTGGCCGATGGCGGCTACTCCAACGGCCCACAAGCGGAGGCCTGCGAGGCGCGCGGCATCGTGCCCCATGTGCCCGCCCAGCGCGCGATCAACAACAAGGGCGATGGAACGCTGTTCGACCGCAGCCAATTATTCCACTATGACGCGGGCAGCGATACGTTGCGCTGTCCTGCCGGACAAATGCTGACCCGCAAGTAACTGAAGAAGGACAAACGTTGTGTGGTCTACACGGCATCCGCGGCGACCTGCGGCGGCTGTGCCTTGAAGAGCCAATGCACGCCGTCCCCACAGCGCTATGTTCAGGTGCATCTATACGACGCCGTGCTCAAGCGTATGAGCCAGCGTGCCACGGCGGCGGTGATGCGTTTGCGACGATGCACGGTCGAGCTTCCCTTCGGCATCCTGAAGTACCGTATCTTCGGACACCCGCGCCTGCTGCTGCGCGGAGTGGCCGGCGCACGGACTGAGATGGGGCTGGGCATCATGGCTTATAACCTGAAGCGCATGATCAACGTCCTGGGCGGGGCCAAACTGGCGGCGGTCCTGCAAAGTTAAGCCCGCCCCTGCGCCCCTTCACGCCTGGAAAACGCCGACCGGCTTCTCGAACCATCCAGCCGCCCGCATAATCTCGTAATCGCGTGATAGCGCTCCGCGCACGCTGCATCAGGCTTGGGCGGATACCACAGGCTTGGGCGCTGCTGAGAGCGTTTCGTAACAGACTGTCCAGTGCGAACCTTCTCGACGAGCAGGCTGGATCCTCCTCCGGTATGCTGGAAGCAATCGGCCGCATGGGTTCAAGTTCGATCCACAATCCGATCCACAAAAAGCACGGTCTTCAACGACTTCGGTGGTCTTAGGCGTTCCCCACGGGTTTGTAAGTCGTTGAAAAACCTAGTACCTTGTCTTCGTAGATACGTAATCAAAAGAGGCACTTTCTTCAGGGTGATGTATTGCGTTATAGCGGAAGCATGGGATGGCGCGACGGGATACGGATTCAGCTTTCGCGAGCCGACCGAAAGCAAGTCGG
>Ga0326728_10006481_pt1 | contig 31445 bp, 18 predicted proteins | sample MB3enrmetagenome_FD_207602 | JGI IMG/M metagenome (GOLD analysis project Ga0326728, IMG submission 207602) | Lab enriched peat soil microbial communities from McLean, Ithaca, NY, United States - MB31MN | ecosystem: Environmental > Terrestrial > Soil > Wetlands > Peat | place: USA: New York...
GCGCAGCCATACCCACTCCCAGGCCGTGATTGCCGCGTGTGGCCGCAACCACGCCCGGCAAGCCCGGCAGTGTCTGCTTGAGCCAATCGATGTAGACCAATGCTCCACGCAGTTTGAAGGCGCCGACCGGGGAATGATTCTCGTGCTTGATCCAGGCTTCCGTTTTCAGGCGCTGGTTGAGGAGAGGCCAACTAAACTGCGGCGTGGAGGGCATGGAGCGATAGATCACAGTTTGCGCATCGCGTATTTGCTTGAGTGAAGGTAGCTGCATAGGATTAGTGTATTTGCCGGAAGCGTTGAGTCTATGTTGTCAAATCCTTCTTTTCTTTTGGGCAACCTCTCCAATCGTCCGCAAAAAGACCTGCGGGGCAGGCGCAGTGAATTCCTGCTCGCGAATTGCCAGACCGAGTTGACGATAGACACGCTGCGAAACCGGAACGAAGACGGCTACAGGCTTTACGGTCCCTTCAAACGGGCTGGCGTGCGGCGGAAGTAATGCGTGTGCTTCTCTCGCCAGATGCATCGGGTACATGCCGCGCCGGCGGCCGCGGCTTGCGGCCATGAAAGCCAGGAAAGCATAATGGAAGCATCATCCCAACATGACGAAAGACCGGAAAGATATGTCACTGAACGAGATTCGCTTTCGCGTGGCCGAAGCCGCCGACCGCCCGCGGTTGATCCAACTGATCAACGCCGCGTTCTCCATTGAGACCTTCTTCGAAGGCACGCGCACCGACGGGGAGCGGCTTGCGGCCATGATGGCCAAGGGCAGCATCCTGATGGCCGAAAACGCCGCGGGACAGCTGCTGGCCTCGGTCTACATGGAGGATCGCGGCAAGCGCGGTTACCTCGGCATGCTGGCCGTGGACCCCGCGCGGCAGCGCGAAGGCATGGGGCGGCTGATGACACAAGTGGTGGAAGAACGCTTTCGCGAACAAGGCTGCGAGGCCGTGGACATCGTCGTGCTCAGCATGAGGCCGGAGCTTCCGCCCATCTACCAGCGCTTCGGCTACACGATCACCGGAACCGAAGAGTTCCACTCCTTGCGGCCTCTGCGGCCTGGGGTCGAGTGCCATTGCATCGCGATGTCGAAGCCGCTGTGAACGTTACGGCGTCTTGGCCGCCGGCGCGTATAAATAACGACTGGCAAACTCGAGAAACGTGGGCCAGTTCGGCGCAGGTGTGTGCCCGCCGGTGTGCTGTCGGAAAGCCAGATCTCCGGAAATAAGCGTGGTTTCGATCGGCGGAAACTCGGTTGCGCCCAGGTCTTTTTTGCCCAGCAACCTGTAAGCCGGTCCGGCGGCAACTTCGGCCAGGAACATGCCTTTGGCGTCCACCCAGCCATCGCCCGCCTCCTTGGTTCCGGCGGAGATGAAGACCGGGCGCGGAGCACACAGCGCGATCAGCTCATGGGCGTCGACGGGAAGATCGGCAACGCTGAGCGGGCCGTCGTATTTGAGGAAGTTGCCGTCCACCCAGTGGTACTCGCCCGTGCCGGCGATGTTGCCGATCTGCTCGCCCCAGTTGCGGCGGTAAAGCTTGGCGCCCGCCTCGCCGCTGGAGCTGATGTAGCCGATGGCAAAACGCGGGTCGTACGCCATGGCAATCAGAGCCGCCTTGCCGTAGCGCGAGTGGCCCTCGATACCCACCTGGTGCGCGTCGACGGCCGGGTCGCTTTCAAAGTAATCGAGCGCGCGGCTGGCGCCCCAGGCCCAGGCCCTCAGCGCGCCCCAGTCGTCGAGCTTGCGCGGCTCGCCGCGGTTGCCCAGGCCAATGATGCCCTGCGTAAGCCCGGCGCCGTCGTCAGGCTGCACGCTGGTGGGAACGTACTCCGCGTAACCCCAGCCGCGCGCCAGAACCTGCTGCTGCCACGTGGGTCCCGGCGGCGGCTTGAACTCGGGGAAACGCTTCATCAACATCTCCATAAATTCCCGGCTCAAGCCGAGCTCCATGATGACAGGAACGGGACCGGCGGCATTGGCCGGCGTGGTCAGAGTCAGATCGATGTCGACGCTGATCGCTGGATCGCTCGAGTTGTCGACGTGGCCGACGAGCCTCTTGGTGATGACGGGAACATCCCCATTCTTCTCCCGCGTGGTGCTGACCACCTTCCACGTCACGGCGGGCAGATGAGCGGGAACGCGGCCCAGAATCTCGCGGTCGAAGAGTTCGACGATCTGGGGACGGCGCTCGGTCCACCACATCTTCGCCTTCGTCACCGGCTTGCCGTCGGCCAGCCGCAGTGGGTCGGGGAGCGCCACGTGCATGTCGGCCTTCGCTTCGTCGTAGTTCGCCGCATTCGGAGCATTGGGATTATTCCCGTCGGCGCCTTCCCGGAGCTCTTTGATGCCGAGCAAGTCCATCATGCGCTGGTGATCTTTTTCTGAGGCTGCCTGCATGGCGAGCTGCTCCGGCGTGGGCGCGGGGCGTGAGGGCGCGGGTGGTGCAGGAGCTGTTTGCGCTGGCGGCGCGGGAGCCGTCTGCGCCGGCAATGAGGAGACCGCGGTGCAGAAAACCAGCGCCAAAGCCGTTCGAGCGACGGTGCTGGAGGTGATAGATCGAAGCACGGGCATGGGCAGCCTCATTTTCGGGAAGTTTCCCAACTTGAAACTGGGAACGGCCCACAGAATACCGGCTCCGTTTACGCCGAGGCAAGTGCGGCCCGGTTCCCGTTCCCCGCCAACGCTGCAAAGCCGGCAAGTCCTGCGCCGCTCGGCGGTAGGAGAGAAATTTACGCTTTGGCAGAGGATTGGCGCTCAAGACGAAGCGCTCCCCGCCGATAGAGTCAAAGAGTTCATTCGGAAAGGATGCGCCATGTCCTGGGCCAGAAACCTGCCTCTCTCCCGGAAGTTCGCCTTTGCGTTCGGCGTGGTTTGCGCACTCTGCCTCGTCCTGGGCGCCTACACCTCGATCACCTTCAGGAGCATCACCGGCGAGAATGCCGTAGTCAGTGAGAACAGCTTTCCATCCTTGATCCATATCGGGGATATTCGCGACGGATTGAACGTGGAACGCCGGGAAGACCTCGAGCTGATGCTGTGCCAGACGCCGGCCTGTACGGCAGATCACAGCGCCAAGCGGCAAAAGGCCATCGCCGCCTATCAGGAGGCCTTGAAAGCGATAGAGCCCCTCCTTCTGCCTGAAGACCGCGAGCCTTACCAGAAGTTCACGGCAGCGCTCAAGCAATACCAGGATTTCAGCGATCGGGGCAATGGCTTGTTGGCTGGCGGTCACACCGGCGACGCCTTGGACCTTTTATCGTCGGATGCCGTAGTTGCCTCCCTGAATCAAGCCTTGGAGATGGCGGACATCGGATTTCAAAACCACGCCAAGTCGGGAGTGGAGAGCGCTTCGGGCGCCACACGCACCAGCAACCGCGCAATCTGGGTCGACATCGGGGTCACGCTCTTGATCATGGTTTTATGCGCTCTGACGGGTATCGCCCTGACGCGGGCGACGGCGCCTCGGATTGTCCGCGTGAAGGCGGCGGCGGAACGGCTGGCGCAAAAGGACCTTACCGCGAGCATCGAGGTAACCGGGACGGATGAGATCGGGCAGGTGGGCGTGGCGCTGAACGATTCGATCGCCGCGCTCCGCTCGGTGGTGCAGTCGGTGGCGCGCGGCGCGGAGATGCTTTCCGCGGCGACCACGGAGATCAGCGCGCGCAGCGTGCAAAGCGCCGGCAATGCGCGCACCGAGTCGGGCAAGATCAACCAGATTGCGGCCGCGGCCCAGGAGATGACGGCCACCATCGGCGAGATCAGCCACAACGCGGAGAACGCGGCAGGCTCCAGCCGCCAGTCGGCGGAAAATGCCGAGTCGGGCGGCCACGTCATGCAATCCGCGGCCGATACCATGGAAAAGATTGTGGAGGCGTCGCGCTCCGTCGCAGGCAAGATCGCCTCGCTCTCCGAACGCAGCCAGGAGATTGGCAAAGTGGTCAGCGTGATTCAGGAGATCAGCGAGCAAACCAACCTGCTGGCCCTGAATGCGGCCATCGAGGCGGCCCGCGCCGGTGAACACGGACGCGGGTTTGCCGTGGTGGCGGGCGAGGTGCGGCGTCTGGCCGAGCGCACCAAGAGCGCCACGGAGGAGATTGCGGGCACCATCCGCAGCATCCAGGAAGAGACCCGCCAGACGCTGCACGTGATGGACGAAAGCCAACGCGCCGTGGCCACTGGGTTGGAGGAAACTTCGAAGGCCCGGCACAGCCTGGAGGCGACCATCGAATCCTCCAGGCAGGTGGAGCAGCAGATTCACCTGATCGCCACCGCGGCCACCGAACAGACCTCCGCGGCGGGAGAGATCTCCGAGGCCGCCGGACAGATTTCGCAGTTGGCGGTGGAAAACACCCATGCCGCCGAAGAGGCCGTGGAAGCTATGAGGAACCTGTCCTCGCTGGCCGCGGAGTTGGATGGAATGATCCGTCAGTTCCATCTGGAGGGCGACACGCAGAGCGGCGGAAAACTCGCGGGAGGAGCACGGGCAGCGGCGTCACAACGTATTCGCTCCGCGCATGCGTAACGCGAGCGCCGCTCGACAAACCATTGAGTGGGGCGGGACCCGGATCTGCAGCCCCGGTGAGTGAACCCCAGGTTCCTCGCCGGGGCTTCCCGCCCAGACTTTGAAGGCCGGGCCCCATGTGTCCGGCCGTTTTTTTGGCCCCTTCCCGGCCATGGCTCGTCTTCCTTCAATTCCCCTGCGTATTTTCTTGTCCGCACCGCGTGTCCAGTTATTCTGGAGATGCGACCGCCGGGGCGGAGCACCAGCCCCTCTTTGCGCTATAGCATTTTCACTGATGGTGTAAGGAAACTCCGTGCCCCATCCTTTTCACGTTCTTTGTGAAAAGGGTGGGAAACCACGAAACCTACCCTACAGGAACAGTGAAAATGCTCTAAGAAGTACAGCTTCCGTAAAGGCAGTTCCTGGTTCGCAGTTCACGGTACCTGGCCGGAAGCTTTCAGCCGCTCCGCGAACTACGAACTGTGAACTGGGAACCGATTCCGTGCATCCAATTCAGGAGAGATAGCCATGAGCGCCGTTGCGTACGACCTGGTCGTTATCGGTTCCGGACCCGCGGGCCAGCGGGCCGCCGTGGCCGCGGCCAAGATGGGCAAACGCGTGGCCGTGGTCGAGGCCCGGCAGGTGGTGGGCGGCGTATGCGTCAACACCGGCACCATCCCCTCCAAAACCATGCGCGAGGCCGTGCTCCATCTCAGCGGCTACAACTACCGCTCCATCTACGGCGTCAACTACCGCGTGAAGGAAAAAATCACCATGGCGGATCTCGCCTTCCGCGTCCAGGCCGTGATCAAAACCGAAGTCGACGTGACCGAAGCCCAACTCTCGCGCAACGGCATCGACGTGGTGCACGGAGTCGCCCGCTTTCTCGATCCCCACCAGGTGCGCGTGGAAGGCGCGCAGGCCGACACCACCCTCCAGGCGGACCGCATCATCGTTGCCGTGGGCGCCAAACCGGCGGTCTCCGGCAAAGTGCCGGTCAACGGCAAGACCATCGTCAACAGCGACCAGATTCTCGGCCTGGAGGCTCTGCCCCGCTCTTTGGTCGTGGTCGGCGGCGGCGTGGTGGGCGTTGAGTACGCCTGCATGTTCGCGGTGCTCGGCGTGCGCGTCACGCTCATCGAAAAACGCAACCGGCTGCTCGAGTTTGCCGACCAGGAGATCATCGAGACCCTCAGCTATCACCTGCGCGACAGCCGCGTCACCATGCGCCTGGGCGAAGAGGTGGAAAGCGTCGAAGAGCCAACTGCCGGCACCATCGTCGCCAATCTCCAAAGCAGGAAAAAAGTCTCCGGCGATGCGCTGCTCTATGCCGTTGGCCGTCAGGGCAATGTGGACGACCTGAACCTCGCCGCCGCCGGCCTTGAAGCCGACCCGCGCGGCCGCATCGCCGTCGACGAACACTACCAGACCAAGGTCCCGCACATCTATGCCGCGGGCGACGTAGTCGGCTTTCCTTCGCTGGCTTCGGTGTCGATGGAGCAGGGACGCATCGCCGCGGCCCACGCCTTCAACGACCAAGCGGCCCACTCCAATCCCAGTTTTTATCCCTACGGCATCTATACCATTCCCGAGATCAGCTTCATCGGCAAGACCGAGGAGCAGTTGACCGGCGAGGATGTTCCCTACGAGGTGGGCATGGCCTACTATCGCGAGACGGCGCGCGGCCAGATCCGCGGCGACACCACGGGCAGGCTCAAGCTCATCTTCCACCGCGACACGCGCAAGGTGCTCGGCGTGCACATCATCGGCGAGGGCGCAAGCGAACTGGTGCACATCGGCCAGGCCGTGATGACGCTCGATGGCGACGTGGATTATTTCATCGACACCGTCTTCAACTACCCCACGCTCGCCGAGTGCTACAAGGTAGCCGCGTTCAACGGCCTCGGCCGCCTGCACCGGTACCAGACGGAGTGATTTCAGTGGTCAGTTGTTAGCGGATAGTGGTAAGTGGTTGGTGGTAAGTGATTGGTGGTAAGTGATTGGTGGTTGGCGATGAGTTATCGGGAGTGAGCCTGTCGATAGCTTCACAAGCAATCTCCAGGCAGCCGCGCCGTAGGCGCAGAGTTTGTTAGCCCCGCGCTTCAGCGTGGGGTAAGTGGATTGCAGAAGCGAAATCCGGAGTCCCGTAGGGACGGCGCAAAGATGATTCCTTTGCAGAGTTCAATTGCCCCTGCGTAATCGTCTTCTGGAAGCTCGTTGCGACGACCTGTTGACGGTTCTCTGATCTCTGATCTTGATAACCGTCCATTTTCCTCCGTAGGAGGCTTTCATGACCACCGCAATCGGCGTCGTCCTTACCGATCACATCGCATCGGCCAGGCTCGAGGACGAGCGCATCGCCGGCAACCTGCTGCGCTATCCCCAGGACCCCGATGCCCTCGAACCGCTCGAGGCCATCCCCGATAGCGACCTGGTCCAAATCCTCGCCACGCAGATCGAAACCATGGCCAACGCCGACGCCAAGCCGGTCGACGCCATCGGCGTCGCGGTTCCCGGCATCGTGCGCTACGGCGTCGTGGAGGAGTCGCCCAATCTGCCGCAGATGAAAGGCATTCGGCTCGCCGATCAGCTCACATCGGCGCTCAAGGAGCGCGGCATCGCGGCCCCGGTGCACATCGCCAATGACGCCGATTGTATTGCCGCGGGCGTTGCCGCCACGCGCGGCCGTCTCGACAGGCTCACGCGCGTGTGGACCATCGGCAACGGCATTGGCTACGGCCGCTGGCCCTATGTGGAAGGCGTCTGGGAGGGCGGCCACATCACGGTCACGCTCGATCCAAAAGAGCGCTACTGCGGATGCGGCGGCATCGGGCATCTCGAAGGCATCGTGGGCCATCGCGCTATGCGCATGCGCTTTCTCGACCTCGAGCCCGAAGAGGTCTTCGCCAACGCGAAACAGGGCGACATCCGCTGCCGCAAGTTTGTCGACCTGTGGCATCGCGCTCTCGCCGCTGCCACCGCTTCCTTCATTCACCTGGCCGGTCCGGGGCGCTTCTATTTCACCGGAAAGAATGTGGGCTTTCTGGAGCTGCCCCTGTTGCGCAGCCATCTCGAAACCATGGTCCGCATGAGCCCCTTGCAGAGCTTCTCGCTCGAAATCCTCCCCCCCGACGACGAAACCGCCCTCATCGGCGCCGGCGTAAGCGCCTTGCGGGAGATGAAGTAGGCAACGGGGAACAGTAGCGCCGTCAACCCGCAGGAACTGCCAAATACCATGGCCGCTGCAGTATCCTGTTTTGTCTGGGGAGGAACCATGCCTGTTTTGTTTGCAATGGAAGTGCGGCCCGTTGTTGCTCCGGGACCGCGCCGGCGACTGGCGCGGAGGTTTCTCGCGTGGAGCCTTGGCGTGGCGCTTGCGGCCCTGTTGCTTCCCGTCGTTGCGGCTGCTCAGAACGAGGGCCTGGTGTTCGAGCGCGATGGGCGGGTGATTTCGCTCGTGCCCTATGCTCCGAACATCGTGCGCGTGACCATGAGCACGAGCAAAGCAGCTGCGACCGCCGCTCCTGGATACGGGATTATGGCTAGCCCCTCCTCGCATGGATGGACGCACGAGCGCGATGCCGAAGGCTACGATGTGTACCGCTCGGAGAAGATGGTGGTGCGTGTGGCGCCCGGCGATTTGTCCAAAGACAAATTGCCGCAGCAGATGCCGTCGGACGCGCTGAATGATGCGCTGGACGAGAAGTTCATGCCGGCGCATGAGGATCCTTATGCTCCGCACAACGATGCGCTGCTGGTGACCACGGCGGATGGCAAGATGCTGCTGCACATGCGCACCTGGACCATGGCGCCGGAGAGCGCGGAAGTGGCCCAGCAGGACCTGGGCGGCCACGGCTACAGAGTGTCGGCCCAGTTCGACTCGCCCGCCGGCGAGCACTATTACGGCCTGGGGCAGCAGCAAAAGGGATGGATGGACCTGCGGGACCACGAGATTCATTGCTGGCATGAATACTTTGCAATTGGCGGCGAGGATGTGTGCGTGCCGTTCATGGTGTCGAGCCGCGGCTACGGGCTGGTGTGGGACAATCCATCGAAGACCACCGTTGATCTGGGCTTCAATGGCCAGAACGTCTGGTCCTCGGAAGTCGGGGAGCGCGTGTCGTATTTCGTGATCGCGGGCCGGTCCAGCGACGAGATTTACGAGGGCTATCGGACGCTCACCGGCGTAACGCACATGCTGCCGAGGGCGGTGTATGGGTACATCCAGAGCAAGGCGATCTATCCCACGCAGGATCAGCTCCTGGCCGTGGCGAAAGGATACCGCGACCGGCATCTGCCCCTGGATGTGGTGGTCGTCGACTTCCTCAACATGACCCGCCAGGGCGAACTTGACCTGGACCCCGAGCGCTGGCCCGATCCGGCGGCGATGAACCGCGATCTGCATGGGATGGATGTCAAAACGCTGCTCAGCGTCTGGCCGCACTTCGCGCCGGGAACGCAGTTCTACGACATGCTCCTGAGCAAAGGCTGGCTGATCCATAAGCCGGATGGAACGCCGGACGGGGGCTGGGAGCCGAAGACCATCGGGCCGAACATCGACACCACCAATCCCGATGCGGCCAAATGGTTCTGGGAGCAGATCCGCGACCGCTACGTGAAGCCGTACGGCTTCAGTTACATCTGGCTGGACGAGACGGAGCCGGACGCCGACCCGGCTGGAGACATCTTCTCCATCGGCTCGGGAACCCGCTTCTACAACGTCTATCCGCTCTTTCACACCGCCGCGGTGTACGAGGGCTTCCGCCGCGATTTTGGGGACAGCCGGAGGGTGATGATTCTGGCCCGGGCCGCCTACCTGGGCGCACAGCGCAACGGCACGGTCTTCTGGTCTAGCGACATCGTTTCCACCTGGGATATGCTCCAGCGCGCCATCCCCGCGGGGCTGAACTTTACCGCGACCGGGCTGCCCTACTGGGACACGGACATCGCAGGCTTCTTCTCGCCCGCGATACCGGCCGATTATCATGCGGCGCACAGGCCGCTGATTGACGGAAGCGACGCGCGCGAAACCATTGGGAACTATGAAGACTATCCCGAGCTGTTTGTCCGCTGGTTCGAATGGGGTGCGTTCCAGCCGGTGATGCGCGCGCACGGTGCGAGGATGCACAACGAGGTCTGGGCCTACGGCAGGCAGGCGGAGCCGATTTTGGCCAAATATCTGAAGCTGCGCTACCAACTCCTGCCCTACACCTACTCCGCGGCCTGGCAGAGCTACCAGACAGGCGCTCCGTATATGCGCGCGCTCTTCATGGACTTTCCGCAGGATCCCCAGGCCGCCAATATCCCGGATGAGTATATGTATGGGCCGGCCTTCCTGGTCGCTCCGGTCACCGAACAGGGTGCGACCCACCGGACGGTTTATCTGCCCGCGGGATGTGACTGGTATAACTTCTGGACTAACCAGCGGCTCCACGGCGGACAGACGATTATGGCGGATGCTCCCATCGATACTCTGCCGCTCTTTGTACGGGCGGGAAGCATTGTTCCGCTGGGCTCGGAGGTCGAGAGCGCCGATCAACCCCAGACCATCGTGTCCGTCAGGGTGTACCCCGGAGCCAATGGAAGCTTTACGGTCTTTCAGGATGACGGGAAGACCTACGCGTATGAGAAAACCGGCGGCGCGGTCACTCGGCTGATATGGGACGACGCTCGACATCGACTCAGGCACGAAGGCGCGCCAGCCTGGACCGGGCCGGATCAGTCGATTGTGACGGTGGTGGGCAAGTAGGCCTCGGCGTTTACCGAAGACCGTGTTTCTTGGCGCAAATTTGTCCTTTTTTCCGCCAAAAATCGTCGCAAATAGCGTCCAAAAGGGCCCCTCAAACCCGCCCTCACCGCTTGCGCAGGTAGGTTCGAGACAACCGGTCGTGCCACGCCAGGCCCTCGTCGTCGAAGAGCGCCCAGACGAAGCCCAGGCCAAGCGGCAGCACCGACAACAGCATCGCCATCAGGCGCCCGCAGCGTTGCCCCCGGGTGGCTCTGAAGCCCGAGAAGCTGTCGATCTCGATCCCGGCATACCACATGCCGGGCGTGGCCCAGGTCAGGGTCAGGAAACCTGCGTAATAGGCCAGGCCAGCAGCCACCATCGCAATCGCAGCCCCGAACTCGACCATGCGCACGCCCGGCAGTTGGCTGGCGTAACGGGCGGCCAGCAGCGCAGCCGCAACCACGGCCGCGACGATCAACGCGCCATCGACCACGGTGGCAAGCAGGCGCCGGCTGAGCGCCGCCGGTTCAATCGCGGGCGCAGGCTGAGGCGCGGGCTCGTCGAACAGCAGATCCGCGGCGAGTTCTTCCCTTGGCCGCGCTGCCAGATTGGCCTGCGCTGCAAAATCCATCACGGCAGGCAAAGTATCGAGGATCATGGCAGCAGGCAAAGCCTCAAAACTTCGAAATAGCGGCTTCGCTGCAAGATCCATCGACTGAGGCTTCGCCCCAAAATCCACCGGAGGAGAATTCTCCTCCGGGCTCAGGGCCGGCCATTCGGTACGCATCCATTCCGGCGGCGCAGACGCGTCCACGGTGGCCGGCGCGGGCGCGATCGAGATGGCAGCCGTGTCGACCTCAAAGATGCTCAACTGCGGCGCTGTCGCCGCCTCGGCCAGCGGGCCTTCCGCGAGCCGCGGACGCGCCCTGCGCGTGGCGACCATCGGCCGCGGGAACTCGATGAGGTTGGCGTAAATCGGATTCACAATCTCGCCGAACTCGTCCGTGTCCACTTCGGTGATGGACGGCGAGTCGTAGCGAAACCCCACATCCCATCCCGCGGGCTCATTCTGTTGGATGCCGGCTTCGAGCTCCCACAAGGCGGCGCTTGCGGGCTCCTGAATTGCCGGTTCCTGAATTAACGGTTCCTCGGTTGCCGGTTCAAGTTGCCCGCGAGGCAGCTCCGGTGGCCTGCGATGCGGCGGCGCGGCGGCGGCCGGGGCGGCGCGGCGCTCGGATTTGCGCTCCGGCAGCGGCTCCAGCTTCCAGGCGGGCTCGGCAGGCGTGGCCGCTTCCAGTCCGTCGAGAACATATTGGAAGGCAGCCTGTGCCTCCTCGGCGGCTTGGGCCGCAGCCTTGGCGGCATCGACCGCGGCGCGCGCCTCGCGCGCCAGCATCTCACTGTAGCTGGGGGCCTTGGCATAGCGCGCGGCCACGCGCGCCGCGGCGGCAGCGGCACGGCCGGAGGGCGTCGCATGGCTCTGCGCGGACCCAGGGCTCGCGCCGCGCGAAGCACCTCTGCCGCTCATGTGCGCAGCCACGCGGCGATTGACTTCCAGCTTCCAATCGGGGAATAGAACTGGTGAATTCGGTAATGTACTCAACGCTCCTCAGATCCCTTCTTGAGCAGCGCACCGGCGTTGCCGGCTCGCGCGCCCCATGTGGTCCGCACTGGAGCCCGCTTCGAAACCAGGGCTACGCAGACCTTGTTCAACCGTCGAGGAAAGAGGATCGCGGACCTATGCGCGCGCCTGCGGGGGGACGCCTCCAGGGGGAAGTGGGCCCGCCACCGCGCAATCGAACCGGTTTGTCGAGTTACCAGAGCAACGAGGAGTTCGTCCCATCGCGTGCAGCCGGCTTTGCTATGCTGAGCCTTGCACCGGTCGAAGTCAGGGATGCGTCCTCGTAATCTAGTATGTATCACGCTGCTGGCCGCCTGTCACCTGCAACTGGATGCACAGGCCTCTAGAGTGTTGACCAATTCGGCACCTGCGGCGCAACGGACGATGGCCAATGCGGCGCCCGCCGAGCCCACCGCGGTTCGCGCCGGGAATCGACCGGAAAACTCCGCGCCGCAGCCTGCCCAAGCCTTGCCCGACGATCCCGGCCAGGAGCTGGTGCCGCAGGCCGTGCCGGAACCCGCGCCGCCCTCCGGAACTCCCGTCGCATGGGAGGCGAAACATCAGGAGTGGGCCGGCGACGTGCTCACTCTCACCGGCGACGTGGTGGTGCACTACCGCGATTACGTGATTCGCGCCGACAGCGTCACCTACAACCGCGCCACCACGGAACTTGAAGCCGACGGCCATCTCCAGGTCACCGGCGGGCCCAACGACGTCTTCATCACCGCCACGCACGGCGATATGCGGCTGAACATGCACACCGCGCGCTTCTACAACGTGAGCGGTTCAGAGGGCGTGCGCGCCATGGGGCACACGGTGGTGTTTACCACCACGACTCCTCTGCTGTTTTCCGGCCGAGTGCTGCTCCAGACGGGCGAGGGCCGCTACCGCATCGTGGACGGCTCCATCACCAACTGCCGCCTCCCGCATCCCGACTGGCGAATCATTGCCCATTCCATCAACTTGGACAACGACAAGGCATCCACGTCGAACGCGTTTTTCGAATTCCTCGGCGTGCCCGTCTTCTACCTCCCCTATCTGCACCACCCCGCCAACGAGACCGGCCGCGTCAGCGGTTTCCTCACGCCGGTCGTCAGCAACGGATCGTCGATCCGCGGCTACACCTTCGGCGAACAGTTCTACTGGGTCATCAATCGCAGCATGGACGCGGTGGTGGGCGCGGAGTATTACTCCAAGCGCGGCTGGGCGCCCAACGGCGATTTCCGTTACAAAGGCCCTGGCCTCGACCACCTGACGGCGCGCTGGAATGCCCTCCTCGATCGCGGCGTCGAGGAAGCCACGACCGACACTCAGACCGGCCAGATCACAAACCAGCTCGTCAACCAGGGCGGTGTGGATGTGTCGATCCTCGGACGCAAGGATTTTTCCCCCGCCACGCGCGTCTCCGGCGCCATGGAATACCTTTCCAGCTACGTCTACCGCCTGGTCTTCAACGACAACTACGCGCAGGCCATCAGCTCCGAGGTTTCCAGCGACGTCGTCTTCACCCACAACCGCAACGGCATGATTCCCTCGGTCTGGCTGGACCGCTTCCAATCCTTTGCCAGCACCACCAACGGCGACGAGGTGAAGATTCTGCGCCTGCCGCTGCTGCGCTACGATGTGCTGGACCGGCCGCTGGGCAGTGGGCTGCTCTATTGGGGGCTGGGTTCGTCGCTCGGCTATCTCAACCGCTCCGAGCCGTTCTTCTACGCGCGCAACGTGGGACGGCTCGACTTCTATCCCCATCTCTCCATGCCGATCTCGGCCGCGGGTTGGAGCTTCCTGCCTGAAGTTGCCCTGCGCGATACCGCCTACACCATCAGCCGGACGCCCGCGCTCACCGGCCCCTTCACCACGCCCAAAATCAGCCACGAGCCTCTCAATCGCACCGATCTCGAAGCCTCGATCGACATTCGTCCGCCCGCGCTCGAGCGCGATTACGAGCTTCCCTTGTGGCATCGCGAGCTGCGCCACGTCATCGAGCCGGATCTGAGTTACCGCTACGTCGGCGGTATCGGTTCGCAGGCCCGCAACGTGCTTTTGTTCGATACCACGGACGTTGCCAGCGATGTCAATGAAGCCGGCTTCTCGCTGACACAACGGTTTTATCTCCGGCCAACGGACGCGAAGCCTTGTGGCGCGAGCGATAAGAAAGCCGAAAGCGGTGCCGAGGCCTCGGAAGACACTGGAAGCACCGCCATCTGCCCCAGCGCCCCGCGCGAGTGGGCCACCTGGGAGATCGCCCAGGAGTACTTTATCGATCCCAACTTTGGCGGAGCCCTCATTCCCGGCCGCCGCAACGTCTTCAATGCCACTCTGGACCTGATGGCGCCCACGTTTCTCACATCGCCGCGCAACCTTGCGCCCATTACCTCGCGCATCCGTTTTGACGCCATCGACAATCTGCGCATCCAGTGGGACCTGGCCTACGACACCATCGCCGGCGAGCTGGCAGCCGACAACATCTTCGCGGGCTACAGCTTCGGACGCACCACCCTGGGGCTGGGACACGCGCTCTTGAACGCCGTGGCCGATCAGGTATCGCCGGGCGTCGCTCCTTCCACCCTCAAGAGCCAGCAGATCCAGCCGTTCCTCGAAATCGGCAAGCCCAGCGGCAACGGATTCAACCTCGCGGTCAACGGCGGATACGACTTTCTCCAGCACCTGGTGCAGTACGAAGGCGCGCAGGCCGTCTACAACTGGAACTGCTGCGGCCTCACCCTCGGCTACCGCCGTTTCGAGCTGGGCAACGTCGGCTCCACAAGCCGCGACGAAACCCAGTGGCTCTATAGCTTCACCCTGGCCAACTTCGGCAACGTCGGCGACATTCGCCGCGCCAACTCCGTATTCCGCGATCCCACCCTCCCGCCCGCGTATTGACGGCAGGGATCAGGTGTCAGACGCCAGGTGTCAGGTTTCAGCATTCAGGCGTCGGTTTCCCCGCGCGCCGGCGCTTCCGGCCCCGATCGACAAATCAGCCAACCTGCCAACTCGCCACGTCGCGCCAGCGACGCCAACCCGCCGCTCTTGTCTCTTTGCGTAATCTCAACCGCTTGCAGACCTGCTTCCGGCCTCGATCGATGCATCAGCCAACCTGCGAACTCGCCACGTCGCGCCAGCGACGCCAACTCGCCGCTCTTGTCTCTTTGCGTAATCTCAACCGCTTGCAGACCTGCTTCCAGCCTCGATCGATGCATCCGCCAACCTGCGAACTCGCCACGTCGCGCCAGCGACCCCAACTCGCCGCCCTTGTCTCTTTCTGTAACCTCAACCGCAGGATGAAGCGATGCAAGAACGCCCACACCCGCGTTCGCACTCACACTCACACTCACACTCACACTCACACTCGCTCCTGACACCCGCCCCTGACACCTGACCCCTGAAACCTGAAACCCGCCCCCTGCGTTATCCTTTCCTGAGAGGAGATCATCTTGGCAGACGCTCGTTTTTTGGCCGGAATGCTGCTTCTTGGCCTCACCATTGGCTGCAAGGCGCAAACCACCCCTCCCTCCGCTCCCGATCCCGCCCTCAATCGCCGCATCGAGGTTCTGGTTCGCTCCCAGTTCGAGCTGGCCCCGGATGTCGACTTGAGCATTGGCGCCCGCAAGCCAAGCCCGTTTACGGGCTACGAAACCCTGCCCATCACCATTACGCACCTCGGCAAGGCGAACGAGATCGACTTCTTGATCTCGAATGACAGCACCAAGCTCGTCCACTTGGACACGATCGACCTGACGAAGGATCCCGCCGATGCCATCCCCATCGCCGGCCGTCCCATTCGCGGCAATCCCAACGCCAAAGTGACGGTGGTCAACTTCGACGACCTCGAGTGCCCGTATTGCGCCCGCATGCACCAGGAGCTCTTCCCGGCGACCATCGACCACTACAAAAACCTGGTGCGCTTCGTCTACAAGGACGACCCGATTACCGAAATTCATCCCTGGGCCATGCACGCGGCCGTCGACGCCAATTGCCTGGCTGCGCAGAGCGGCACGGTCTACTGGGCTTACGTGGACTACCTGCACGCCCATGGCGAGGAAGTGAACAGCGAGGATCGCAGCCTGGCCAAGAGCTTTGCCACTCTGGACCGCATCGCGCGCCAGGAGGCCACCATAGCCAAACTGGACCAGACCGCCCTCGATGCCTGCCTCGCCAAGCAGGACGAGACCCAGATCAAAGCCTCCATGCAACTGGCCGAGTCTCTGCAGATTGAAGGCACACCCGTCGTGATTGTCAACGGCGAGAAGGTCGGCGGCGGCGCCGTGCCCACGGATCAGCTTTGGATGGTCATCGACCGCGCTCTGCGCTCTGTGGGCGAGGAACCGCCGCCCCCGCCCCCCGCAGCGCCCGCGCCGGCCGCAACGCCCGCGCCGGCTGCGCCGGGACAGGGAACGGCGGCCAGCCCCGGCCATTGACACAAATTGGGCTACCCCTGGGCAGGGCGAGGGTTTATCCTTGATTGCCGGGGCCATTGCGAAGCCCCAGAGGAGAAATCGGCTTGCAAGTCTCATTTGGTTTTGCTGCACGTCCCCATGTTGCTGCGCTGTTGCTCTTCAGCGGCGTCCTGTTTTCCCCGCTGGCCGCTTGCCACCGCTCCCCCTCGGCCGATGTCGTGGCCACGGTGAATGGCAAGGAGATTCAACGGGCGGAGCTGGAGCGGAACTATCAGATCCAGTTGGGCGACAATCCCCAGAAGCCTTCGGACCAGGAGGCGGACATCCTGCGGCTCAACGTGCTGCGCTCCATGATCCAGAAGGAGATCCTGCAGCAGCAGGCCGCCAAGCTCAACCTGACCGCCAGCGATGAAGACGTGAACACCAAGCTCACCGAGATTAAGGCTCCCTACACCGAGGAACAGTTCAACAACCTGCTTAAGCAGCGCAACATGACGCTGGACGACTTGAAGCGCGACATCCGGCGGGATTTGACCGAGACCAAGCTCATCAATAAAGAGATCGAGTCGAAGATCAACATCACCGATGCGCAGATTGCGGCGTTTTACACTGCGCACAAGGCCGACTTCGACCTCATCGAGCCGCAATATCACATGGCGCAGATCGTGGTGACGACCGCGCCCGCACCGCCCAACGGCAACATGCCAGGCAAGCCGGCCGGTGAGGCCGCAGCCAAACAGCGCATCGATGCCGCGCACACCGAACTCGTGAGCGGCGTGGATTTTGCGGCCGTGGCGGCGGGCGCTTCCGAAGATCCCAACACGGCGTCGAACGGCGGCGACATGGGCTTTGCGCGCGAGTCCCAACTGAAGGCGGCCGACCCGGCGGGGTACGATGCTATCAGTAAGCTCAAGCCCGGCCAGTTCACCGACGTGATTCCCGAATATGACCAGGGTCATAGGATCGTCGGCTACGCCATTTACCGGCTCCTGGCGCGCGAGCCCGCCGGCCAGCGGGAACTGAACGATCCGCGCGTACAACAGGCCATTCATCAGACCCTCCACGACAGCCAGAAGCAGCTCCTGCAGAACGCGTATCTCGAGACCCTGCAAGACAACGCGCGCGTGCGCAACTTCTTCGCGGAAGAGATCCTGAAGCGCGGCGGCCAATAAGTATCTTTCGGCAAAGCTCGAGGCTTTACGGTGGCTGGCCCCTCCAAGGGGCCGGCTTGCTGACCCGCCCGTGCCCCATCCTTTCCGACTGCTTTGCGGAAAGGGTCGGATAGCTTTCTGACTTGCCGCCGTGTCAATCCCCCAAAAGACCCACTCCCCGCTTATTTTGCGTCGATATCGCGCCCGTTCTTCACACTTTTCTTGTGCTCAAAAGAATCGCTGCGGGCGAAATACATTTAAATACCGCATAATCAATTACTTGCTACACGCTAAAATTTTTTTGTTGAAACGTTTTAGCTCTCTTCGTTGAAACGTTTTAGCCAACTTCATGCAATTTACATTTCTTGATAAATTGATTTACTATTCGCCCGTCGTTAATCAGACGACCGCACAAGGCAAGCAACAACACGATTCGACAAACACCACCGCAAGTTGGTGAACTTCCTCCCGCAAGTCGGGAATCGCTGATACCCAGGTCCACATCTTCGCCTTCCAGGAAGCGGCGAATGCCCGGTCTTGCGTTTTTTTTCACAAATCCACAACGAAAGGACAATCAAGTAATGCGCTCAATCAGCTTCGTTTCAGTTCTAAGAGCAATCCTAGTGGCCCTCGTGGTCGTGGGTTGCATAACCATGGCGGCAAACGCCCAGACGGTCAACGGCAACGGGACCGGCACAAATTGCGGCTACTGGTATTCGTTGTATTCCAGTGGCGGGTCGGCAACCATGACATTCAATTCTTCATGCCCGTACGGCGGCGGCAATTACGCCATTACCTGGTCTGACGTCAATGATGTGGTTGGCGGCAAGGGCTGGAGCACCGGCAGCGCTCAGACCATTGGCTACAACGTCGGCTCTGCCAGCGGCTACAACAACATCTCCATCTATGGCTGGCTGACAGGCCCGCTCGTCGAGTATTACATCTGCGAGTTCGGTTCGGTGGCGGCTGGAACCTATAAGGGCAGCGTCTCCAGCGATGGCCACTCGTACAGCACCTACGAGCATCAGCAAGTAAACCAGCCATCGATCGAAGGCACACAAACCTTCGAGCAGTACCTGGATAACTGGGGCGGCTCGGGGACCGGATCGAACCACACGGTCACCACTGCCAATCACTTCAACCACTGGAAGAGCCTTGGGATGACGGTAGGGTCTTACAACTATCAGATCCTCGGCACAGAGGCGTACAGCGGAAGAAGCGGGAGCGTTAACGCAACAGTGTGGTAAACCAATTCCCCTGCAAATCACTCGATATCGCAAGGGCTGGCGGGCTTCATGGCCGCTGGCCCGGCGGTATATATTTCAAGGGAACAATACAGAAGCTTTGGAGCCTATTACTCACTTCCGCGACAGTGGGAAAGTGGATAACTGGCTCCGGGCAGCGCGGACGGGAACGCCTTCGTGGAAGGTGGACTTTCGGCTTCTCGGATGATTTCAAATCCGGATGCATGAGAAGCTCTGATCCGGCCCGAAAGGAAACGGAATCTTCCAATGAGAAAGCAATTTATTTTGGCGGCAGCCATGATGGTTGCCGGCTTCGCGGCGGCGGGCGCCACTGCCCAAGGGGTCCCGGCAAAAGCGCCTGACGGCCTGGTCTTCGTCAAAGGCGGGACCTTCAAGAATACTAAGTCCAACTACTACGGCAAAGGTGTAACCGTGTCCGACTTTTACATCGGCAAATACCTCGTTACCGAAAAAGAGTGGACCGCAGTCATGGGAAGTAACCCGTCCAAGTTCAGCGGCGACAATTTTCCGGTGGAAATGGTCACCTGGTACGACTCCATCGAGTACTGCAATCGGCGGAGCATCCAAGAAGGCTTGAAGCCGTACTACAACATCGACAAGGCCACGAAAGACCCGAATAACTTACCCGATCCGCATTTTGGCGATCTGGATAAGATCAAGTGGACAGTTACCATCAATCCAGGAGCCAATGGCTATCGGCTCCCCACCGAAGCAGAGTGGGAATACGCTGCCGGCGGAGGCCAACTTAGCCGGAGTTACACCTACAGCGGAAGCGACGATGTCGACGAGGTCGCATGGTATTGGAGAAACTCCGGTGAGATGAAGTTATCGGGATTCTGGAGCTGGTCCATCGTGCAGCAAAACCACGATCAACCCCAGCCGGTCGGCAGCAAGAAGCCCAATGAGTTAGGGCTCTACGATATGTCGGGCAATGTCCGGGAATGGTGCTGGGACTGGGATGGGGATCTCCAAACCAATGTATCCGACCCGAAAGGAAGTCCCAGCGGCTTTCGCCGGATTTGGCGCGGCGGCGGCTGGATGGGCGACGCCCCGTTCACCGAGCCGTCTTTTCGGGGCAGCCTGGCGGCCAACGGCAAAGGACCCGATCAGGGCTTTCGCCTTTGTCGAAATAGGTAAAGCGCGTCGCACTAACCGGGCGTCCCGGAAAGAGATGCTCGAGGGTTCGTCTGTTGTTGGGAAGAAATATGCTCGGTCGCAGCGTATTGATAGGCGCCGTTCTCGCTCTCTGCGGCGTGCCGACACGGGCCCTGCCGGTGCATCTGGCGTTTGACTGGCCTTCCGGCACGCCCGCATCCACGGCTGTCGAGGTCCATATCTACGCGTCTCGGATGGCGGGCGCTCAAGAGAGCGCCGCGCCCGTCCAAGCCGACGCCGGGAAGGACGGCGTGGTTCTCGATCTTGGCGAAGGCGTCTGGCTGGTGCAGGCTTTCACATCCGGATACTGGTGCCAGGGAGCCGAAGTCTCGGTCGGCGGCCAGGCGTCTTCCGGCGTGCGGCTCGCGTTATGGCCTGCGGCATCTCTTCAAGGCCAGATCGCCGCGCCACAAGCCGAGCCTCTGCCAACCGCGATTTACGTGAAGCTAAACGCACTTCCAGCTTCTGCCGGCCAATCCGCAGTTGCGCAGCCGCCGCTTCCCACGCCGCAGCCAGGTCCGGCCCGCGCGGTGTTGATCTGCCCCGTCGACCAGGGAAAATGGAGCTGCCTGGGCCCGGCCGGCCTCTTCGACGTCCGGCTGGAAGCTGAAGGATACGCTCCGCGGTACGACTGGGGCGTGAGTTTGAAAGCCGCAGAGAGCACCGACCTGGGCCCAACCGAACTCGAAAGAGCTTTGTCGGTCTTTGGCCGCGCCGTTCGCAAGGACGGTTCTGCCCCACCTGGCCCTTGCCGTGCAACTCTGCTTCCGGACGCGGAGCGCCCCGCCGGCCCGGACGCCATTCCAGATAACGCGCCGCCAGACGAGAAGACCTTCACCGTGCCCCTCAACCCGCAGGGCTACTTTCAGGTTGTCGGCGTGATGCCCGGCAAGCATTCGCTGGCCGTCGAGTGCCAGGGGGCGAGCGGCTTCGCTGTGCTGCACGTGCAATCCGAAGGCGAAACCCGAGTCGATCCTCCGATGGTGCTTGAACAGTTGACTCTCGACGTCGCCATCACCCCCAGGACCGATCCCGCGGGCCAGCCGTGGCAGCTCACCGTTGACGTAACCTCCCCGCGCCTGCGGCGAATCGCGGACTCCGTGACGGCCTCGGCGGATGGACACTGGATTCGGCGCGGCCTGATGGCCGGCAGCTATCGCGTGGCCATCTCAAGCTCCGACGGCATGCCGTGGTTCAAAGAGGATTTCGATCTGCGCCCCGACAGCGGACCTCTGGCGCTGCGCCTGGCGTCGGTGCGCGTGGCCGGCAAGGTGCTGCTGAGCGGGCTGCCGGTGCGCGCCCGGCTGGACTTCTCAAATGAAGACGGCCGCGAGCCGGTCACTCTCAACAGCGACGAGCAGGGTCGCTTTGCGGGGCTGTTGCCGATTGCGCCCGATGCCAAAGAAACCGCCTGGATTGTGGAGGCGCACGTAGCGCACCCCCTAACCGTCCGGCGTCTTGTGGATGTGTACGTGCCCACAGTTGCTGCCGGGGCCACGGCTCCGCTGGATCTCGAGCTGCCCACGATCCCGGTGCGCGGAACCGTCGTCTCAGAAGATGGCCGGCCCCAGATCGGCGCCCAGGTGACCTTTGTAGCCGACGGAAGCGGATACCAAACCACTGCGTCGACCGACGGCTTGGGCAGCTTCGAGATGGCCGATCTGCCTCCCGGAAAGTACAACGCCGTGGCCGAATCCTCCTACGGCCTCTCCGATCCAACGCCGTTCGCCGTCACCGATGACTCTGAAAGCCATCTGAAGCTGATTCTGCATCCCAACCTGCACATCCCCTTCTACGTGGTCGCCAAGGATGAGGAGCCCCTATCGGATGTAACCGTGCAGGTCTGGCTCGCGCCCGGTGTACCCCACGCCATGGGTCGCACCAATCGCGACGGCCGCTTCGAGGCGACTCTGCCGCCGGGAACCACCGAAGTGGGGCTGACGGTGGGCGCATCGGATTATGCCATCAGACTGCTGAAGATGCCGGTCTCGAGTACGCCCGTCGCCGCCCAGGGCGATTCATCGCAGAATCAAAACACCGTCACCCTCGACACCAACGGAGGATCGCTGGTGCTCAACTTCGAGCCCTCCGAGGGCACTCTCGACCGCTCGGCTACGCTCTATCTTGCGCACAATGGAGCCCTCGTAGACGCCCGGACCTTGGCCGGCTGGGGCACCGACCAGGCCGGCGCCAACAGCGACGGTCCAGCCGAGGTGGATGCGATCGAGCCGGGAGATTACGCGCTTTGCGTGGTCACGGACCCGTCGCAGTTGGCTGCGCTCTGGCAGGGCAATCTGCCACCGGACCGTTGCAGCATGGGCACGGTCAAGCCGGGCCAGACGCTGACCCTGACGCCACAGTAACCGCACGCAAGCTTCCGCACGCCTCGACCAAGGCGATCGAACGCGGATAGCGCCAGACGGCTCCTCCGGAAGTCGCGCATCGCATCGTAAAACGCGGCACCGATGCGGCTGATATTCTGATTCCGATAGCCAAGATCGCAATGAACGCAGAGATCGACACCCTTGAACGGCCACGCCACACGCCTTCGGTGCGCACGGTATGGCTTGTTCTTGCAGCCATTTTTCTCACGGTTTATTTTGCCTCGCTGTTTTCGCCGCCGCTGCTCGACGATGTGGACGCGGCCCATGCCCAGGCGGCGCAGCACATGGCCGAAAGCGGCGACCTGATCACCTCGAAGATCGACGGCATCCGCTACATTGAAAAGCCTCCGTTGCCCTACTGGGTGGTGGCCGGAATGTACCGCATCTTCGGCCAGAACACCTTTGCCACGCACCTGCCCAACGCGCTGGCCATGCTGGCGCTCGCCTGGCTCGCGTGGCTTTGGGCGCGGCGCGCGTGGGGCGACCGCGCGGGCTTCTATGCTGGCCTCGGCGTGCTCACCTCCGTGGGCTGTTTTCTCTTTACGCGCTTCATCATTCCCGAGGCGATTCTCGCCTTCTTCCTGCTGTTGGCGCTCTATGCGCTGATTGCGACCCTCGAAGACGGCCGTCCGCTGCTCATTTACTGGGCGTGGGCCGGCGTAGCGTTGGCGCTGCTCACCAAGGGGCTCATCGCGCCGGTCTTCTTCTTTGGCGCGGCCATTCCCTATCTGCTGCTCACCGGACAATGGCGGCGCTGGAAGGCGCTCAAGCCCGTCTCGGGGCTGCTCGTGTTTCTCCTCATCGCGGCGCCGTGGCACATCCTCTGCGGCATCGTCAATCGCAACCAGGGACACCCGGTCGGCAATCATCCCACAGTCGGAAACGTCCACGGGTTCTTCTATTTCTACTTCATCAACGAGCACGTGCTGCGCTTCTTCAACCATCGCTATCCGCACGACTACAACAAATTGCCCGGCCTCTGGTACTGGCTGGCGCACCTGGCGTGGATCTTCCCGTGGAGCCTATTCCTGCCGGCCGCGGTGGCCGTGGCGTGGAAGACGCGCCGCAGTTGGCTCAAGCATCTCGGCCACGACGCCGGCCAGACGGTGGACTTCTATCTGGACAGCGCCATGCGCGAAGAGGTGACGAGCTACGTGTTGCGGGTCAAGTTCCGCACGCGCACCATCTGGCTGCTCAGCCTGTTCACGGCGTGGACGCTCTTGTTCTTCTCCATCTCGACCAATCAGGAGTACTACACCTTTCCCGTGTGGCCGCCGCTCGTGATGCTGATCGCGGGCGTGGTAGCGGAGACCGAAGAACGCCGCGGCGCAAACGGCGGGCCGGCGCTCTCCACGGCATGGCTCACCGGCGCGCAAGGAGTGTTCGCCGCGATCGGCGTGATCTCGGCGGCGGCGCTGGCGTGGGGATTGTGGACCTCGCGCAACCTGCCCTACGTTCCCGACATCGGAACCCTCTTGGCGCATCGCGCCGTGGGCGATTACACGCTCTCCATGTCGCACCTCTTCGATTTGACCGGCGAATCGTTTGCTGCGCTGCGCCTGCCGGCGGCGATCGCGGCGATCGTGCTCCTCATCGGCCCGATGGCAGGATGGCTGCTGCGCCTCAAAGGCAGGCATCTTGCGTCCACCGTGAGCATCGCGCTCACCATGACCGTCTTCTTCGTCGCCGCGCACATCGCGTTTGCGCGCTTCGAGCCCATGCTCAGCTCCAAGCAAATGGCCGACACCATTATGGCCAAGGGCTCGCCCAACGACACCTTCATCGTCTACGGCGACCAGTCGTCGGGCTCTTCGGTCATCTTTTACACAAATGACTTTTTCCGTGGCCGCCCGGCCCTGCTCGTGCTGCCGCGTTGCGGCCAGCATAGCGAAGGATCGACGCTGCTGTGGGGCTCGTGCTACCCCGATGCGCCGGATATTTATTTGAGCGACGCAAAGCTCGCGGCCGTCTGGGGCGTAGGCCCGCGCAAGTGGATCTTCGCCGAGGACCCGGACCGCGCCAATGTCGAGCGCGTGCTCAGCGGCCGTCTCTACGAGGCCCAGACCCTAGCCGACAAAACCCTGTGGACCGACCGGCCGCTGCCGTAAGGCAGCGGTCTGTGGTCAGTGATTGGAAGCTATCTCAAAAACCGGTTTTGAAAGGGCACGGCTTTAGCCCGCATTTCTCACACGCGGTAAGAATTTGTAGCGCCGGTCTCCTGACCGGCTGTATCGGGGGTCTCCAGACCCCCGCAGGGCAAGCGGCGGTTGGAAATGAGCTGTTTTCCCTGCCGTTGAGACACCTGTGAGAATTGCGGGTTAGTTCTTAGCTTCTAATTTCAGCATTTATCGAGAACTCCAAAAACAATGTCCCGAAAGCCGCGCCGTAGGCGCAGCGTTTGTTAGCCCCGCGCTTCAGCGTGGGGAAGCCGGTTTCCATATTTGTGCTCTGGAGTCCCGTAGGGACGGCGCAAAGGTCTTCGCAGAGCCCGATCGCTGTCAATTGGCCAGCCAACCGATTTGAGCTCCGAGCAATCGAGCAGCCTTTCCGTTCCCTGTTCCCTGTTCCCTAGTCCCTAGTCCCTAGTCCCTGGCAGTTTTCATTCCGCCGCCCTCATCTTGCCGTCGGGCAATAATTCGAAGATGCGGCCGCGCCACAAAATGCGGCGGCCCGCGTAGCTCGCCGCCCAAAAGCAAAAACCCATCAGGTCGCGCATCGGATACAAAACCAGCAGGCCAAACCAGCTCTTGTCGCCGACCACAATACCGCCCACGGCAATGGAGAGCGCCAGACGCGTGCCAACGGCAAAGCCGAAAAGCGCGAGTCCCCACAGCGGATGGCCGAGCCAAACACATGCGGCAAGCGCCAGCAGACCGAAAGGCATGGCGAAAGTGAGCGCGGTGCCGAAGTGGCCTTTGGGCCGCGAGAAGCGCGTGGACTTCATCCAGCGCACCTGGTGCTTGAGCGAGCCCGCCAGCTCCGAATAGAGAACCATGTGATCGATGGCGTGATGGCTGAGGACGACCGTCTGGCCCAGCTTGTAGGTCTCGTTGCCGAGAATGAAATCGTCGGCGCAGTAGTCGGCCGTGACCTTGAAGCCGCCCATCTTGCGAATCGTCTCGCGCCGAAATGCCATCGTCGGCCCCAGCGTGAACTGCATCCCCTCCATCAGCCGCGCAACCAGAACGCCCGAAGACATTTCCACCGACATGCCTACGGCCTCAAGCCGCGCCCAGATGCCGGTCCGCGCCCAGATGCCGGATTTTGATCCGTTCCGGGGGGCCGCCACGCCGCGATAGAGGCAGCACATGCCGCCCACGCGCTCGTCCGCGAAAGGCAGGGCCACGGAGCGCAGGTAATCCGGCGCAACGCGCACATCGCTGTCGCTGATGACGAGGATTTCGTGCGCGGCGTGGGCTTCCATCAGCTCCATGGAGGCGACCTTGGCGTTGATGTGGTCGGGTTCGCCGCCGGTCGAAAGAAACTGCACCGGGATCTGCGGATGCCGCGCGGCCACGCGCCGCGCCGTTGCGAGACCTGCGTCGTCCGAACTGCGGGCACAGAAAAGGATTTCGTACTCCGGATAATCCTGCTTGAAAAACGTCTCGAGGTAGGATTCGAGGCCGGACTCCGCTCCATGCAATGGCTTCAGAAGCGAAAGCGGAGGCGTGAATCCGGGGCGCGCGGCGAGTTGGGCGAGCGCGCGGCGGCGTTCGCCCAGGTAGCCGGGAACGGCCCACAACACGATGCCGGCAAAGACCGTGGAAGTGATGAGGCCGAAGACGGCGAGGCCGAGGAGGACGTAGGGCATGGCTGGTAACAGAATAACGAGCGAACAAGGGAGCGCGGAAGCAGGAATGACAGCATTCGGCAAACGCCCTCTCGGCGGGTGGCCTCGGTCTCGACGTCCCCAAGATCACACCGAGGGTGCCCGTCCTGAGCGAAGTCGAAGGATCCCTCGCTCTTGGGGACCGGGGAGACTCCAGACCCCAATTGGCAGGAAGAAGCACACGAACTAACAGGATCGGTCTCCGTAAACGCCGATCCCGCCCACAACCACCCACCGCCCCCCAAAAAATCTTTCCGCCGTTTTGCCGATAATTACGCCCTTCCGTCGCACAATCAGTACAGAGGGTGGACAGGAGCCAGGAGCCAGCAGCTAGCACCCCCCCCTCCCCCCCTCCCCCCTCCGAACCAGAAGTTAGGAGCTAGAAGCTGGCGGCTACCCCCTCCCCCCCTCCCCCCTGACACCTGAAACCTGCCACCACCCCCTAAAAAAACGCAAGAAAACGGGTTGTGAAACTTTGTGGCGTGAAACTTACTCAGAATCATTAACTTACAGACAAACCAGCGCATCGACACAGAAACTGTGAAACTGTGGAGCACAGCCGCTTCGCCCTTTCGGGCAAAGGTCTTGTCTTTGACTGATGACTGAAAGCCGATAACTGCTCACCGTTCGCTACGGTGCAACTGCGGTCAGGGCTTCGGTTCGCTTGCTCATCTTGGCGGTGCGGTCGATCTTGTCCCAGTTGAAGGGCTTGCCGTCGATGGCGCGCTTGATGGTCTTGAAGAGCACGATGGAGAAGACCTGGCGGTAGGCGAAGCGCTGCAGCCAGATGTGGAAGAGCAGCCAGCCGTCGCCTTTGTTGGCGGGATGACGGCGCTCCAGGCTGAAGGCGGCCGAGGAGGTGATGAAGTCGATGAGCAGGAAGCCGAGGAAGTAGACGACGAGCTTCTCAAAGCTGGCGGCCGAGGCGGCTTCGGGGTGGTAGTGGCGATCGACGAAGAAGTTGACGACGCCGGTCAGGAACATGATGTCGATGAAGGGCGAGACCAGGGGCAGGAGGATCTGGAAGATGAGAATGTTGGGCAGGGCGAAGAGGCCCATGGCCTTGTTGCGCACAAAGGCGGCGCGATGCTTCCAGACGGCCTGCAGCGTGCCGAAGGACCAGCGGAAGCGCTGGCGCATCAGTCCGCGAGCATCGACAGGCGCCTCAGTGAAGGCGAGGGCGCGGTCTTCGTAGTCGACCTTCCAGCCCGACTCGAGGAGGCTCATGGTGAGGTCGGCGTCTTCGGCGACAGTGTTGAGCGGATAGCCGCCCGCGGCTTTGACCGGCGCGGCGCGCCATGCGCCGATGGCGCCGGGAACCACGGTGATGACGTGGAAGAGATCGAGTGCGCGGCGCTCGAAGTTCTGGCTGGTGATGTATTCGAGGGCCTGCCAGCGGGTCCAGAGATTGACGCGGTTGCCGACCTTGGCGTTGCCGGCGATGGCGCCGATTTTGGGATCTTCGAAGTGGGGAATGAGTTTGGAGATGGCGTCGGCGGCGATGACGGTGTCGGCGTCGATGCCGACGTAGATCTCTTCGTCGATGCGATCGAGGGCGTAGTTGAGGGCGGCGGCCTTGCCGCCGTTGGGCTTGGTGAGCACCTGCACGCGGCCGGCGGCGATCTGCGCGGCGCAGGCGGCGGCGGCGACTTCGGCGGTGCGGTCGCGCGAGCCGTCGTCGATGACGATGATGCGGAGATTTTTGTAATCGGAGTTGAGCACCGAGCGGATGGTGCGCACGATGACGGTTTCTTCGTTGTAGGCCGGGATGAGGACGGCGATGGGCGGGGCGAAGGCCGAAGAGTCAGTGAATCGCGGGCGGCGCAGGCGGTCGATGACGGCGAAGATGCCGACAATGAGGAGGCGCGCGCTCATGAGCACGTCGCCCACGAAGAAGACCACGACGATGAAGTTGCCGACGATGTCGAGCGCGGAATAGGCGAGGGAGTCGGGAAGGGTGCGCACGCGCTGCCAGAAGGTGAGCGGCGGCATGACCTGGGCAGTGGTTTTGCCCATGAGGGCGGAGACGGGAACGATGGTGTAGCCGTGGGCGCGCAGGGCGTCGATAAGTGGACCGAGCGCGGCCACGGTGGCGGAGCGGTCGCCGCCGCCGTCGTGGAGCAGGACGATGGAGCCGCGGAACTGCGGCTTGATCTTCATGGTCTGCAACTGCGCGAGGACGGCGTCGACGATCTCCTGCGGGGTCTTGTGTGGATGCTCGTTCCAGTCGTCGGTGTCGATTTTGCTGCCGATGATGGTGAGGCCGTCCTGCTGGATGCGCCACGCAGGCTCAGCCTCGTCGTCGGTGTCGGGCTCTTCGTCGATGTCGTAAGGCGGGCGGAAGTAGAGCGGCTGAATGCCCAGCTTGGCCTCGAAGAGGCGCTCGGTGAGGCTCACTTCCAGATAGAGCTGGCGCGAGGAGATTTCGCTGATGTCGGGGTGCGTCCAGGTGTGGTTGCCGATCTCGTTGCCTTCGCGGACGACGCGCTGCATGACGCTGATGTTGTCGGCGGCCTCGGCGCCGATGAGCATGAATGTGCCGGTGGCATGACGCTGCTTGAGAACGTCGAGGATTTTTGGCGTCCACTTGGGATCGGGGCCGTCGTCGAAGGAGAGCGCAATTTCGTTGGGATGGTAGCCGTACTGCTCGACGGTGAAGGTGTGCGGATAGACCTCCATGTGCTCGTCGACGACGAGCTTCTTGCGCGGGTCGGGCTCGTCGGTATCGACTTCAAGGGTGCGCTTGCCGGGCTGGGGCAGGCCGGTGATGCGCAGGATGTCGCCGTCGCCCGCGGTGTCCACGTCGTGGCCGGGCTCGACCGTGCCGAGAGCTGTGAAATCATCCTGGCTGGTGGGGTGGTCCCAGATGTTCCAGAGCGAACTGTCTTCTTCGCCGAGGCGCCAGAGAGCGAAGGTCTGCAGGCCGAGTTCGCGCGCGGCGCGCATCTCGTTCAGGAGCGAGACCGCGTCGAGAAACCAGACGATGTGCCGCTGGTTCGCGTCCTCGTCGATGTATTCGAAGTGCGGATTGAGGGTGTCGTAGTCGAGGTCGAGATCGGCGTCGGAGTCGGAGGCGCGCTCCCAGGCGTCGGAGACCGAGAGATTGTCGGTGTTGAGGACCACCGGCTTGGGGTGATGGCGGTCTTTGGGGTTGGGAATGGAGAGCGTCCAATCGTATCCGTAGTTGCCCACGCCGCAGATGATTTTTTCTTTGGGCACCACCTTGAGAACGCGGACGAGATTGCCGATGAACCAGGTCTGGCTGGCCACGGGACCGGGATTGCTCGTGGTCTGGTGCTCGTCGTAGTTCATCAGGATAATGCCGTCGGAGTTGGCGGCGATGGTCTTGAGGTCGCTGTCGCTGGTGGCGACGGCCACGTTCACGTAGAGGCGGAGATTGTGCGCGTGCATCTCACGGTAGAGCGCCTGGACGAAGTTGAGGTAGGCGTCATCGTCTTCGTCGGGGATGCTTTCGATATCGAGAGAAAGGCCGCGATAGACGGGATACGTGGCGAAAAAGCGCGCGATCTGCTCGCGAAACGAGGCGCTTTTCTGCGGGTCCTGGAGCACGTCGCCGACGCCCCTGTCCCACTCCTGCGTATGGGGATTGAAATTGTTGAGGGCGGGGAAGATTTCCGTGTCGGTGTGGTTGACCTGAATGACGTGCTTGATCTTGTTCAGGTAGTCGGCATCGTGCACCGTGGCGCCCTCGATCACCGGATACTCGCGCAGGTTGTCGCCGCTCATCATCATCAGCGTTCCCTGCGGCGAGTCCACGTGCAGCCACTGGGGAAAGAGCAGGTCGATCTGGTGCACGTGTTCCTTGAGCGAGGAGTAGCTGGCCGCGTCGTCCTGCACGTAATAGGCGGCGCGCAAACCCTCACCGGTGTTCAGGGGAATCTCCGAGGGCTTGCGTTCGGTTTTGCGGCGGGTGGGGCGCTGGTTCTTGCCGTTGCGCAGCGTAGAAAGGTCGGGCAATGCTTTGTAATTGTGCTTGGGGAGCGGCAGCAGGAGTTCCGGCAGATGCTGGCCGCGCAGCACGTTGAAGATGAAGCCGGCAACCACCAGCGTGGAGACCACGGCGGTTATATCCAGAATGCGGCGCAGGCGTTTCCACCGCTTGCGCTGCGGGTCGAAAAAGATTTGCCGGTCGGGCATGAGCGGTTTTTACTGACTCCGGCGCGAAGATCGCGCAAAAAAGCTACGGCAACCCCGCGTGGCGGCTCCGGTCGAACTTCGGAGGGGCGCGCAAACCTTCGGAAATGCCGTAGGCTATACAGTACGAATCGTATGGAAGCTGGGCGAGAGAGTCAATCGATCGAGGGGGCGGCCGGGCGCGTGCGCTCGGCCCTGGCGGTGGTGCTGCCCCTTGTGGCGGGCCTGGCGCTGCGCCTGTGGATGCTCAAGAAGCTATTCTACGTCAACGGCGACATGCTGGTTTACGGGGACCTGGGGAAGAATCTCCTTTTGCACGGCCGGTTCGCCCTGACCGGCGATGGCGGACAGGTGGTTCCCACGCTGATCCGGCTGCCCGGTTATCCGCTGTTTCTGGCGCTTTGCTTCAAGGTCTTCGGCATGGAGAACTACTTTGCCGCGGCATGCGTGCAGATTGCGCTCGATCTGCTGGGCTGCCTGCTGGTGGCCGGGTTTGTGCGGCGGATTGTGCCCGCGCACGGGCAAGCCGCGGCGCGGATCACTCTCTGGCTGGCCGCGCTCTGCCCCTTCACGGCTTCCTATGCGATCCTGCCGCTTGCCGAAGGGCCCACGCTTTTTATGCTGGCGCTGGCCATGTGGGCCATGGCGCGATTTCGCGAAGATCCGGACTGGGGGAACGCGCTTTGGTTTACGTTTGCCGTAACCGCGGCCACGCTGCTGCGTCCCGATGGGGCGCTGGCGGCGATTGCGTTTGCGCCGGCGATGTTTCTTGAATTGCGAACGAACTGGGAGCTGGGGTTTCGGGGTTTCCCACTCTTTCGCAAAAGGCGCGAAAGGATGGGGCACGGGCAGATCCGCGCGGGTCAGGAGACCGGCGCTACTTCAATGGCCCGCATGGCGGCGGTTTGCGTGCTGCTGGCGCTGTCTCCGTTTGCGGCATGGACGGCCAGAAACTGGCGTGTCTTTCACGTCTTTGAGCCCCTGGCGCCCCGGCTGGCGATCGATCCCGGCGAAAATCCTGACCTGGGGTGGGAGCGCTGGGTGAAGAGCTGGTGCCTGGATTTCATCTCGACGTACGAGATCTATTGGAACGTGCCCGGCGACAAGCTCGAGGTGAGCGCGTTGCCCAGTCGCGCCTTCGATACGCCCGCGCAGTACGCTGAAACGGTTGCTTTGGCCGACGACTATAACGGCAACATGGATATTACGCCAGAGATGGATGCGCGATTTGAGCGGTTGGCCGAGGAACGCATCGCT
>Ga0326728_10006482_pt1 | contig 31444 bp, 32 predicted proteins | sample MB3enrmetagenome_FD_207602 | JGI IMG/M metagenome (GOLD analysis project Ga0326728, IMG submission 207602) | Lab enriched peat soil microbial communities from McLean, Ithaca, NY, United States - MB31MN | ecosystem: Environmental > Terrestrial > Soil > Wetlands > Peat | place: USA: New York...
CGTCGTGAAACGAGAAGCCCAGATGCCGGATGCGCCCGTCGGCCAGCGCCCGCTGCGCCTCGGCGAGCAGATTGTGCTTCAACACGACGTTCGTCCAAGTGGCCCTGCTCAGCCCATGCATCAGGTAGAAGTCGATGTGGTCCGTTTGCAGCTTGGTCAACTGCTCGTTGAGAATGCGGTCGAAATCCTGCGGTCCCTGCACGATGAAGATAGGCAGCTTGGTGGCTAGCCGCACCTTTTCGCGGTATCCGTCCCTGAGCGCCTTGCCCACCACCACCTCGCTCTGGCCGCTGTGATAGGGATAAGCGGTATCGACGTAATTTACGCCTTGGTCGATGGCATGGCGCAACATGCGAATGGCTTCGGGTTCATCGACGTTGGGACTGCCGTGCTGCACGCCGTCTTTTGTCGGGAGCCGCATGCAGCCAAAGCCAAGAACCGAAGCCTTCCAATCGAGCTTTCCAAACGTGCGATATTGCATAGCGGGTCCCTCCTGTTGTAGTTGTTTCGGAAGGAGAATCTTACACCACATCGCCTGGCGCGCGCCAGTTCATTCGCTCAACAGCCCCGCCACCAGCGCTTCCCACTCGGATTCGAGCGTGGAGCGATGGAAGTTGCGTCCGGCGCGGCTGTACCAGTAATCGGCGTTCGAGGAGACGCCTTCTTTACGGTGCAGATAGGCGTGAACGGCCATGGCGTCGCGGGTTTCAAGATCGTCGACCATGCCGTGGGCGCGGGCCCAGTCGCCTTTCGCGTCCCACCAGAGCGCGGCGAGCGGGGCGGCCAGGTTGCCCGGCGGTTCGGCAAGCTTGAGCGAGGCGCGAAAGCCGGTGAGCGTCATGGTTCGCTTGTATCACCCGGTTTCGCATTTCGCAACGGATGCTTCTGCCCATCAACTGTGATTTGGATCACTTTCAGGAAAAATCCACGCTGCTACAACTAAATCATCGTTCCGATGAGTTGAGCAGAGGGTCCGCCAGGGGGCTTTGGGAGGGGCTGGGGGGTCCCGGCCAGTCGTCCCCTCCTGGAGGCTGAATCAAGGGAATGCCCGAACAAAAAATCCATGAAAAAGCAGGTTGCGGCGGTTCGCGATTTGGCGGTATACTGAAATCCGACCAAACAGGTCGTATTTTTGTGTTGCGTCAGCGCGGCGGGCGGCATATGGGAGTTCGGCAGGTGAGCACACTGAGCGAATTGACCGTTGGTAAGAGCGGGGTCCTGGTCTCCCTCGACCTGCCTGAATCTGTCCAGAACCATTTGATGCATATGGGTTTTGTCCCTGACGCCCTTGTGACGGCACTACGCCGGGCACCGGCCGGCGACCCCACGGTTTACCTGGTGGACGGGATGGAGATTGCCCTGCGCCATGAGACCGCATCGGCCATCAAGGTACGGCAGCCTGAGGCTGTATCCGCCAAGGTTCCTAACGAACCCGAGCTGGCCGAGGCCGCGCGATGAATGCCTGCTGCGAGACGCCCGCCTTCGAGCCGCCCGTGGCTCCGACGCGCGAGGGAGCGCTGCAGACCGTTGTTTTAATCGGACCGCCCAACTCAGGAAAATCCACTCTGTTCAACCGGCTGACGGGGCTGCGGCAAAAGGTTGCAAATTACCCCGGCGTGACGGTGGAGCAGCGGATGGGATTGATGGCGGGGGTGGGGCGCGAAGACCTGACGCTGATCGATCTGCCGGGAATCTACTCGCTGACTCCCTACTCGGAAGATGCGCGCGTAGCCGTGAATGTGCTTCGCGGGCGCATGGCGGGCACGGCCAAACCGGATGCGGTTCTTCTGGTCCTGGATTCGCTGCACTTGACGCGGCAACTGATGCTGGCCGGGCCGGTGCTGGCGGTGGGGCTGCCCACGCTGGTGCTCTTGAACATGAGCGACCTGATGGAATCGCGCGGCGGGCAGATCGATACGCTCAAGCTGGCGCGCGAGCTGGGCGCGCCAGTGGCGCAGATCAGCGCCGTGCGTGGAACCGGCCTGGATGCGGTGCCGCTGTTTCTGAATCAGCAGAACGGGCGTGGCGAGAAGGCCAAGCCACTGGCGCTGCCGGTGATGGGCAACGCGGCCAGTACGCATAGCTGGGCGGCGCAGGTTAGCCGGCGCACCGGCTACCAAGCCCCGCTGTCGGCTGAGAACTCGCGCAAGATCGACAACTTGCTGCTGCACCGCATCTGGGGACCGCTGCTGTTTTTGCTGGTTGTTATTGGCGTCTTCGAGGTGGTGTTCTCGGTGGGCCAGCCGCTCTCTAACGGTTTTGGCGACATTCTGGCGCGCGTGGGTGAGCTGGTGCGGCCGCTGCTGCCTGTGGGATGGCTGCAATCACTGCTGCTGGACGGGTTGTGGAAGGGCATCTGCTCGGTGCTGGTATTTCTGCCGCAGATTCTGTTGCTGTTCCTTTTCATTGGAATTCTTGAGGACTCAGGCTACCTGGCCCGCGCGGCGCTCATCGCCGACCGCGTGATGCGGACGATTGGCCTCAATGGCAAGGCCTTCATTCCGCTGCTCTCTGCTTATGCATGCGCTGTACCGGCCATCATGGCCACGCGCACGATTGAGAACAAGCGCGACCGGCTGGCGACGATTCTGGTGACGCCGTTCATGACCTGCTCGGCGCGGCTTCCGGTTTACCTGCTGCTGATCGCGGCCTTCGTGCCCAACATCTATTACCTGCACGGATTCCTCGGCCTGCAGACACTGGTGATGCTGGGGCTATACGTGGCCGGATTTGTGGCCGCATTCACTACCGCGCGGCTGCTGAAGAGCTCGGTTCTCAAGTCCAGCGATACGCCGTTCATTCTGGAGCTGCCGCAGTACCGCATGCCTACGCTGTACTCGCTGGCGCTGCGCCTCGTGGATCGCGCACGCATCTTCTTGAGGAATGCGGGAACGATCATTGTGGGCGTGACGCTGGCGCTGTGGGTGATGGCGCATCTGCCCGTTATGCATACAGCCAGCGGCGCGTGGACCGCGCCGCAGCTGGCTGAGAGCGTGATCGGCAGGCTGGGACACTTCATCGAGCCGGTGATTGCTCCGCTGGGATTCAACTGGAAGATCGGCATCGGCCTGGTTTCGAGCGTGCTGGCGCGCGAAGTGATGGTGAGCACCATGGGCACGCTCTACGGCGCGGACCCGAGTACGCATGCGCTCAACCTGCAGACCGCTCTGCACCACGACATGACGCTGGGCGGCGCGCTGGCGCTGATGATTTTCTTCGCCTTCGCCATGCAGTGCACGTCGACGATCGCTGTGGTGCGGCGCGAGACCAATAGCTGGCTTTGGCCCGCGGTGCAGTTCCTCTACATGCTGGCGCTGGCCTACGGCGCGGCGTTCGCGGTGAATCACATTGTGATGGCGTTCATCGGATAACGCTACGTATTTGGATTCGTGTTATCCCGCACTACGGCAAAACCAGAGAAGGCGTGCCCTATTCAGCTTTTTTTGAAGGTCGCCGCTCCTTGCCGTGCTCCCCTACGATGCTCTCCAAAGAATGCGGTCTCCCGCATTTTCGGCACGGACCTTGTCCATATGTCGAAGGACCGAGAGCTCACGTTCCACTTCTTTCATCGTGTGCTTGTCGTTGAGACGCAAGAGAACGACGGATGGCTCCAGGCTCCCCGCATCTCTCAGGATGCCCAGTATCTCGGATTGAATTGAGGTCAATGGAGGGGGTTCCGCTGTGTTCCGCTCAAGCGACTTTGAATTGTAAAGGGCCCATGGATCACAGATTTTCACGGGTGAAAGAGCATCGATGTAGCATTCTTCGCAAAGTATCTGGTCCCGAAGCTCTTTTTCTTCCCCTTTATCAATCGACGCGCCGCACTTGTTACATTGCATAAGGCTATTCTCCGTAATTCTCTCCGGTTAACGGTTGTTTGGCGGCTCCGTCGCGAAGGTTCTTCCGCGACGCAACAACTGTATCTTACGGCAAAACCAGAGAAGGTGTGCCCTATTCAGCTTTTTTTGAAGGTCGCCGCTCCTTGGGGTCGCGGCGACTTAAGTGCAGCGGCTTCTGGTTACAGCATCTCTGGTTTTGCTATAACGGCAAAAGCACCCGCGAAGGGCCAAAAAACAGAGAATCGGCAGCGCGAAACATAGTTTTTCAGCAGTCCGCCAAGTTTGTGCTGAGGAGAGAGCAGGGACTTAGAGCCGTGGTATTCCACCTTACGGCAAAACCAAAGAAGGTGTATCCTGTTGAGCTTTATGCAGGGTCACCGCTTGCAGTTGCCGGTGCTTGCTTTCTCTTCTTAAGCGCCGAGGTACGATGAGCGGCTTTCATCCCCGCCAGCGAGAACTCCACAATGTGGTCGGCAATCGCACGACGCTGTTTGGCGTCGTCGAGATCCAGATCGGGCCAGAGCCTGGCCAACATGGGCCTGGACTGTATGTAATGCAGAATCTGGCCGACCACGCTGTGTACGCACATGCGTGTGCGCACGTCATTGGCGCTGCGTCCGATGAGCTTGCCTATCTGAGTGCGCAAGCGCAGGTAATTGGGTTGCATGGCCTCCGTGACGCGGTCGAGCGCCGGTGTGGGCTGGGTCATTTCATGCGCCATAATGCACGCGAACCACGCCGGCCTTCCCCCGTTTCGGAGTCGCTCCAACCACTGATGAACCAGGGCGCTCAAGACGACGCAGGGATCGGCCCCATGCGCGTCGATGGGAATCTGCCCTGCGGGCTGCTGCGCCATAATGGCTGACTTGATCACCTCGGTATAGAGGCCCAGCTTGTCGCGAAAGTGGTAGTTCACCGCGGCGACGTTTGCCCCGGCCCGCGCGCAGATCTCGCGCACGGTTGCATCGTGAAAGCCGGCTTCCGCAAAGACCTCGCCCGCCGCTTCAATGAGCTTTCCCCGGGTCAGATCAAGCGGCGATTGTTCCTCCAGATGTTTGGCCATTGTACGTTCGCTCGCAAAAAGTCCGTTGCAAACATTTGTTTTATCAGATGCGGCGCAATACCCGCAATCGCGGTCTATACGCCCACGGATTGAAAAGGGTGTTCCTTGGCGAGATCACCCATCGCGAGAAAAACAACTTTCGCCCGCCCTTCGCTCTGCTCAAAAATTATCTTTTAACCACGAAACCAAACATATGTTTAAAACATCTGATTTACAAAAGGAGATACGCCCATGAACAGCACTTCGGAAAAAAAGGAAGGTTTGATCACCAGCCTGGAAGGCGTCAGCCTGCTCGTCGCCGATGTCGAAAAGTCGGTCGCGTTCTATTCAAAACTGCCCGGCGCGCAGATGATTATGCATCGCGCCGGCCAATTCGCAAAGTTCAAGGTCGGCGACGGCCATATCCAGGTGGTTGGAATGCCGCCCGAGGAGAAGAGCTTCCACATCGAGATGGACGCCCCCGATCTGCAGGGCCTTTACGAGCACCTCAAAGCTGCCGGCATCGAGCCGGACGGGCCGCCGACGAAACGGTTTTTCGGCAGAACCAATTTCCGAGTCCACGATCCGGACGGGAACATCCTCGAGTTCGACTCGAACGAAGTCTAACAAATCCGCCAACCGGGATCAGGGAGCGCCTTCGACGTTGATGGAACAAGAATCTGTATCAGCCGGCCGGCCGGCCGCCACGCGAGCCGGGCACCTCAGGCTCATTTCTTTTCCAGTCCCTGTTCCCTGGTCCCTCAGTCCCTGCTTTTTTCAGTGCTTCACCCAGCCATGCATTCCGGCTTCGAAGCTGCGGCGGTCGAGCCGTGGCAGCTCGCGCGCGACTTTGTCGGGAACGAGCGCGTAGTGCCGCGCTGCGATGAGAGCTTCGGGGACGCACCATACGTCTTCTTCCGATGTCATCCAGTGCAGGCGATCGAGTCGCGCCAGGTTCACAGGCCGCGAGTAGGCGCGCAGAGTGCGCTGGCCGCGCAGGTTGTAGTAGTGATCGAAGTAGCTGAGCGCCAGCTCGCGCAGCGTGCGGTAGACGGGCGCACGGAAGCGCAGCCCAGCGAAGTTCGATTTGGCAATACCGCCCCACAGGCCGCGCTCGCGGTAGATAGCGATCACGTGGTCGTCGTCGTGGACGGCCTCAAGATCCATGAGCAGCGGCGGATGGCCCTGGACGCGGAGAGCGGCCGCGGCCACGAGCGCTCCCTCAAGGCAATGGCCTTTGCGCTCCCGCAGCACGCGCGCAGGAGACCAGGCGGTGTTCGCGTACTGGTACTCGATCGCGTCGACGAACTGCTGAATGCGCGCCGGCGTCTTGAGCGCGCGCAGGGTGCGCAGGTTTTCCGGCGATAGGCCGAAGCTCTCGCGTGTGTGCCGCAGCTTTTCGGTTTTCTTGAATCCCGTGCCCTTCGAAAGCAACGCTATAACTCCCTCAAGAAGTTGCGGCGATTATACAGAAGCGAGTGGCAATCGAGGCTTTACGCTTAAACGAGGCGCAGTGGCTGCTTCTGCTGGCGGGGGCATTCGGGAGGGGCGTCGTACAGGCTGCCGAATGCGCTCAACGAATCGCGGTAGCAGTAGCCGCGGCCAAGATGACAATCGTCGAATTCAGGGCAGGAGGAGCAGACCGTGTTCTCGAATTTGCTTCGATCCGGATGGATGAAGGCATCGAGCGCGGCGCCGTTCCAGATTTCCAGCAAACTCTCGCGGAGAAGGCTGCCCACGACATTTTCGCGGGCATGGGGAATCTGTTCGCAGAGGGTCACATCGCCGTTGGGCTGGATGAAAAGCGCGGACCGGCCGCCGGTGCAGATGGCGCGCTGCTGCCACGCGGCCGTAAATTGTTCGCCGGTCTTCGATTCGCCTGTTTCATCCTGAAAGATTATTTCGAGATCGCTATTCTGGCGAACGAGCAATTGCAGCGACTCGCTCAGGTGGAGTTTCTGTTCTCTGGTCAGGAACAGATCGTCGGAGTGGCGATAGAGGCTGCGGCCGTACTGGACGAACTGGAAGCGGCGCACGCCCAGCGCCCGAAAGAGCGTGACGATGGCTCTCGGCTCGTCGCAATTGTAGGGATTGAGGACGCACTTGATGCGCGGGCTGATGCCGACTGCGATGAGGTTGGCGGTGGTGGAGCGGGCGCGGTCAAGATAGTTGGGCACGCCGGTGAGCCAGGAGGCGAGCTGGTTGTTGGCGCTGTCGACCGAGACCTGCATGCCACGGTCAGGCGCGCCCGGGGCGTTGCGGCCGATTCCCAGCTCTGCCAGGCGGAGCGCCCGGGCCGGCGAGATATGACTCTTGGTAGAGACCGAGAAGGTGAAATCGCGCACCACCATGGCGCGCAGAAGGTCGAAGACATCGGCGCGCATGAATGGGTCGGCGCCGGCGAGATCGACGATGCGAATTGAATGGTCGGCCAACTGATCGAAGATCCCGATCCACTCGGCGCTGGTCAACTCCCAGCACGCGTTCCTCTCGGCGTAGCAATAGCGGCAATGCGCACAGCAGCGGTTCGTAAGAGCCACCAGCACGGAGACGGGAACACTGGTTCGCTCCGCGGGCCAGCGATAGTTGGTGAAGTCAGGCAGGGGGATTTTGGCAGGATCGCGGAACGATTCGCTGGGCGTGCCAGTGTGGCCGATGATTTCGTCGGGCGTGGTCAAATTGCGGACCAATTCGTGGAGATCGCGGAGGCTTTCGGCTTTATGCGCGGGTTTCGCGAGGCGGAGCCAGATGGCTTGAATCTCTCTGTAGGATCTCTCCCCGGAGAAGAAGGGCAGAATCATGGCCTGCACCGGAGACAGAACACGGTACTTTAGTTCCATGCAGGTGCGTTTGTAGATGAGCAGATTGTCGCGGTCGTCGCGCAGAAGCCAGGGAGCCAGTATGCGCGGACGCGAGTCAAGCGCAAACGGCGGCGTACCTCGAACTTTGGTACGGTTCATGCTCTGCCTGCCCCCCAACCCTGCGCGAACGGCGCGGCAACCAACTGCAAAGCCGGCCTTATTTCGGTCCGGTTTTATTTATTGCCGGTCTTGCAAGCGGCTTGGCAACCCGCGGAACAACCGTCCTGGCAGCCGGGGTTGCACGATGCCTTATCGCACAAGGCGGCGGTCGCGTCGTCTTGGGTGGTGATCGGAGTCTTGCCGACGCGCTTCTCCATCTCCCGCACCAAGGGGTCGTGGATGAGCCGCGCGTAGGCCGCGGTCCTGGCGGCAAGGGCTCCGACAAAGGCCCCGGCAGAAACCAGGGCAGTCTTCAAGAACTTTCTCCGGCCATCGATTGTGTCTGGCATCGTGCACTCCCCAATTTTCCCTGCCGGCGCAGGGCTTTTCGCTGATCGCACCGCAGTGTGAAACCACCAATAGTTACCGCGCAACACGGGTGTCCGTGATGCGTGTCACGTAGAGGTGGTCAGAGGGTGGGAACGGAGATCTCCCAATGTCCCTAAATGCGGGGCCGAGGCGCCTTAAGATTTGGGCAACCAGTCGAGACAGATGCGGCTTTGTCGGAGGCTACCGGCTGGCAGCGATCATCTGCGTGGCGTGCTGGAGGCTGGTTTCGGTGACCTTAGCGCCGGATCACATGCGGGCGACTTCGTGGGTGCGGGCGCGGTCGTCAAGGACGCAGATACGCGTTTGCGTGCGGCCGTCCTGCTCGCGCTTTTCGACGGCAAGGTGCTGATCGGCAAAGCCTTCGACCTCACAGCCAACACCGCGACGGCGTCGGCAAGATGGTCATCAAACCGTAGAAACAGCTTTCAGCCATCAGCCCGCGGCCGGCAGTGGACAGCCATCGATTGGGGCGGGAAATTCGAGGACCAAGTGAACTACGGAGCAACGGAGCGGCGCACGCGCAACTCTGTGCTTGACGCGGGGTGGAGGCGCTTGGGAAGGTTGTGAAGAGCGTTTCCCCGAGCGTTCCCCACGATGGAAGATTTCTCTTGAGAAGGAGCGGTGATGGACAGAACAATTGCGATAGTGCTCAGGGCAGTCGTGGGACTTGGTGCGGGATTGTGGCTCGCGGTCGCGGTGATGAGCCCGCAGCCAGCAATGGCGCAGCAACTTTGGGCAGCTGTCGCCATCTCACCTTCGACGGGAGTGACAGGCGAGGTCCATGCAGATTTTTCCCAGGAGAACGCCGAACAAAGCGCCATTCACTACTGCGCGGAAGGCGGCCACGTAGACTGCAAGGTTGTCGCCGTCGTGGCCAACGAATGTGTGGCGCTGGCCAAGCCGGCAAAAACGGTAGTGAACCAATATGGCTACGGCACGGGTCCGACGCGCGAAGGAGCCGCGGCGCAGGCGCTGGCGGAGTGTGTGAAAGCGGGCGGCACCGATTGCGTCGTAGTCGACGCGCCATGCGCTCATGACGATCCGCGCTGGGCCACCACGCCACTCCCGCTGCCGCCGCCCCAGGTGCCTCCCCTGCCGGTCGATCCCGGCCTGGTCGGCTCCTGGAAAACCAGCGTCACCGGCGGCATTTGGGTGTGGCAGATCGCGGCCAACGGCACCTACACCTTTAACAGCGAATCAGGCGACAACGCCCCATCGCACAACGGCTCCTTTACTGCAAGCAACGGAAAGTATGGTCTGCATTCCTACACCATTTATTGGGACGACCAGGGAACTTACACCATCCAGCCTGGCGGGAACTCAGTGGTGATGACGGGCAAGCTCGGCACCGGCACATGGATTCGGATTACGAACAGCCCGATCCCTAACTCCGTCGGTAACGGCGTCCGCAAATAAATCCGCAAATCGACCGGGGCCTCACCGGCTGCCGACGATCATTTGCGTGGCGTGCTGGAGGCTGGTTTCGGTGACCTTGGCGCCGGATAACATGCGGGCAACTTCGTGGGTGCGGGCGCGGTCGTCAAGTACGCGGATGCGCGTTTGCGTGCGGCCGTCCTGCTCGCGCTTTTCGACGGCAAGGTGCTGATCGGCGAAGGCGGCGATCTGCGGGAGGTGGGTAACGCAGAGGACCTGCTGCACGCGGCCGAGGGATTTGAGCTTTTGGCCGACGGCCTCGGCGGCGCGGCCCCCGATGCCGATGTCGATCTCGTCGAACACCAGGGTGCGCGGGGTGGTTTTTTTCTTCGATTTAGATGAGGATTCTTCAACAGCAACTTTAAGGGCCAGCATGACGCGGGAGAGCTCGCCGCCTGAGGCGATTTCGGTGAGGGGCTTGAGGGGCTCGCCGGGGTTGGTGGCGATGAGGTATTGGACTTGGTCCCAGCCTTGCGCCGTCCATGAGGAACTTCCCTCCGGGGCTAAAGCCCCCTCAAATTTGGCGATCTTCTTGTCAGGGCTGAAGCCCTGACCTCCCTCCGTTTGCGATTGCTCGGCGGAAGTGACGGCGACTTGGAAGCGGACCTTCATGGCGAGGGAGTTGATCTGCGCTTCGGCCAGCTTGGCAAGTTTGGCCGCGGCGGCCTGGCGCTCGATGGTGAGAGTGGAGGCGGCTTTGCGATAGGCTGCGGCGGCCAAGTCGAGATCGGCACGAAGGGTCTTCAGGATCTCGTCGCGGTCTTCGACCTCGGCGAGCTTGCGGGCTACATCTTCGCCAAATGCGATGACCTCGGCGACGGTCTTGCCGTACTTGCGCTTGAGCCGGTCGAGGAGCGCCAAACGGTCTTCGATCTCGGCGAGGCGTTCGGGCGAGGCGTTGATGCCCTCGGCGTAGTCGCGCAGAAATGCGCCGATGTCGGATGTGATGGCGCGGGCCGAGGCGAGCTGCTGGACGGATTCGGTGAAGCGGGCGTCGTAGCGGGCCAGCTCCTCGACGTTGCGGATGGCGGCGCGGAGAGCGGCCTCGGCGCTGGCGCCGCCTTCGTAGAGCTGGTCGAAGGCGCTCATGGCGGCGGCGTAGAGCTTTTCGGCATTGGCCAGCACGCGTTTCTCGGTTTCGAGGGCCTCGTCCTCGCCGGCTTCGAGACGGGCGGCTTCAATCTCCTTGTGCTGATAGGTCCAGAGATCGACCATGCGCAGGCGGTCCTGCTCGCCTTGGAGGAGGTCGTTGAGCTTCAAGAGGGCATCGCGCCAGCGGGCGTGGGCCTCGGCGACGGCGTCAGCGGAGATGCCGGCGAAGCGATCAAGAAGGATATGCTGCTGCGCGGGGTCGAAACTCGAAAGGTTTTCGGTTTGCGCATGGACGAGGGCGAGCTCGGGCGCGAGTTGCTTGAGAACCTGGACGGTGGCGGGCTGATTGTTGACGAAGACGCGGCCCTTGCCGGTGGAGAGGATTTCGCGGCGGAGAATGATGTCGGCGCCCTCGGAGTCGATGCCGTTGTCTTCGAGGGTGGCGTCGGCGCCGGGCGTGGACTCGAAGACGCAGGCGACGACGGCTTTTTCCGCGCCGTGGCGGACCACGTCGGCAGAGGATTTGCCGCCCATGAGGAGGGCGAGCGCATCGACGAGGATGGATTTGCCGGCGCCGGTTTCGCCGGTGAGGAGGTTGAGGCCGGGGCCGAAGGAGGCGATGGCGTGATCGATGACGGCGTAGTTTTCAGCGCGCAGCTCGACGAGCATTTTCTCTTTCCTCGAACGCATTCGATGGCTGGTAATCGGGCATTGACAATCCGAGCGCAGCATAGCATGAATCGCGGGGTACAAGGGCAGCGGAATGAGGCGCGGAGGAGGAATGGAGGCACCCAAACGGTCACTTGGGCGCGGGAACGCCGTCTGATACCGTGAATAATGAGGTGATTGGCGATTCTTACGGCAACATTGGCGTTCTTCTTGCAAGCTGACGGCGCGGCGAGCCAGGGCACGACGCCGGCGACTCAGGGCTTCACCGCGCTGGCAGAGATGATGAGCAACATTGGGCCGATCGCCATCTTTGTGCTGGTGCTGCTGCTGGTGGCCAGCCTGTACTCGTGGACGGTGATCCTGGGTAAGATGTCGGCGTTCAGCAAGGCCACCAAGGAGAGCCGGAAGTTCATCCGCGCGTTCCGCAAGGCGACGCGGTTGCAGGAGATTGCGGCCCTTACCAGCGAATACAGCGCCAGCCCTCTGGCGCAGGTCTTCGAAGACGTGTACGAGACCTACAAGCGGCATACCGGAGGGGCGGGGCCGCCGCGCAGCATGGCTCCACTGGAGCGCACGGCGCAGACGGCGGCCAGCGAAGCTGTGACCGCGCTGGAGCGACGGATGACGTGGCTGGCGACGATTGGCTCGACGAGCCCGTTTATCGGGCTGTTTGGCACGGTGATGGGCGTGGTGGACGCGTTCCACGGACTGGGCACGTCGGGCTCGGCCACACTGCGAGCTGTGGCGCCGGGCATCAGCGAGGCGCTGATTACCACGGCCGCGGGGCTGTTTGTGGCCGTGCCGGCAGTGGTGGCGTACAACCAGTTCACCGCGCGGATCAGGATTTTTGCCGCGGCGATCGACGATTTTTGCCGCGAGCTGCTGAACTCGCTGGAGGAGATGCCTGTGCGGACGCAGGCGCAGCCGCGCGTGTTGAGCGATCCGCCGCAAAGAGGCTGAGCGTGAGGCTCGATTATGGCAAGTTGAGGTTCGTGCTATCCCAGGTCTCAAAAGCGAGACCTGGGGCACCCGGCGGTTGGCGGCGTGGACGCCGCCAGTACAGCCGGTCTGGAGACCGGCGCTACTTTGGAGACCGGCGCTACTTTGGGGACCGGCGCTACTTTGGAGACTGAGCGTGGCATTCACAACCAACAACGGGCAAGTTCGGACTTCCCTGGCGGAGATCAACATTACGCCGCTGGTGGACGTGGTGCTGGTGCTGCTGGTGATCTTCATGATCACCGAGCCGGTGCTGCAGTCGGGGATCGAAGTCGCGGTGCCGAAGACGCGGACGGTGAAACAAATTACCGAGCAGCGGATGGTGGTGACGATCGACCACGCGCAGCAGATTTTTCTGAACGACCAACCAATCAACATTCACGATCTGGCGGAGAAGCTGCACCAGGCGGGTGTCGATCCTGCACACCAGTCGATTTACCTGCGCGCCGATGAGACAGTTCCGTTCGGGGCCTTTGCCAGCGTGATGGACGCGGTGAAGCAGGCGGGAATTACGAATGTGTCGATCGTGACGCAACCGCTGGAGACGAAGGGAAATGCAGCTTCTAGCTTCTAGCTTCTAGCTTCTAGCTTTTAGCTTTTAGCTTTTGGCTGCCGGCTACTGGCTTGGCTGGCATTGGAAAGAGTGGACGTGCGATCCTGCCCGAGTGCATGGGGCGAGTGAGCGGGTCACCTAAGCATGAACAGCGTTCTTGAGGGCGGCGAGCACTTGGAGCGTGAATTGACGCCGGAGCCGATTGCCGGTCCGGCGGCGGGCGCGCTTGTACTGCATGTCGCACTTGCTGCGTGCCTTGCTTATTACGGATGGGCGCTGGGGCTGTTTCATCACAATCTATGGGGCGGCCCAGGCGCAAGCGGGGCGATGCAAGTGAGCCTGGTGACGAGCGCGTTGCCGCTGCCCGCCGACGAGCTGAACCAGAATGTTCTGGCCACGGAAAAGCCGAGCGAGGCGCCGGCAGCGCCCAGCCCGAAGCAGCAGCAGCGCGTGGATCAGACGGCGATTCCGATTTTGGGCAAACAGGAGAAGCCCAAGCAGCAGAGCACGCCGAAGACGCAACAGCACCAGCCGCCGCCGCGCCCGAATATAGCGCAATACGGAGAACAGAAGGGCTCATTGATACCGCACCAGATGCAAACCGGGTCGAACGGGCCGACGACGGTTGGCGACAACGGTTTTGCGAGTTTGTATCCGTGGTATGTTGACCAGATCAACCGGAAGATGGGGAGCGCCTGGAACCGGTTCGAGGTGGACCCGCGCACGCCGAAGGGCGCGCGCGTTTATCTCATCTTCACGGTTCACCGGGATGGGACCGTGAGCGATATGCAACTGGACCGGTCGAGCGGCAGCCCCACGCTGGACACTTCGTGCGAGCGCGGCGTCGCGCGCGTGGACACATTCGGCAATCTGCCGCCCGCTTATAATCAAAGCACATTGAAGGTCGGGTATTACTGCGAGTATTGAGAGACTGTGGCCAGTGGCCAGCTTCTTCCGTGGAGGGTCGCCAGCGGAGCAGGTTTAAAAAACAGCAATGCGGCTCAAACGGGCAAAGCAATGCCGGGAGCCGGTGCTAGAAGCTAACCGTTGGTTGTTCTCAGCGTCATGCTAAATAGCCCTTTGGGGCGTGCGCATTACTATCCGTTACTCAACAGGAAGGATTGCACATCGCATGAAGGCAATTATCCGGGTTTTGCCCCTGCTTTTGCTTTCCCTGGCGTATATATCAGCGCCGCAGTTGTCCGCTCAGGATTGGGTGCACACAGGAACCAACCTGGGCAACCAGCGCATCCGCCTGGCGGCGGCGGATTTCAAGCCGGTGGGCAACGATCCCCAGACTCCGGTGCTGAAGGCTGTTTTCGACTCCACCCTCTATAACGATCTCCAAAATGCGGGCATCTTCGACATGGTGTCAAAGAGCCTGGCGCCGCAGGCGATGCCGGGTTCACCGCAGGAGATCGTGCTGGCGCAGTGGTCAGCCGCGCCGGCCAACGCGGCCATGGTGGCTTTTGGCGCGTTTTCGGCCGACAATGGCCGGCTTGTGGTCTACGGCTTTCTTTACGACGCGAGCAACGCGGGCAGCCCGCAGGTGCTGGCCAAGCAGTACAACGAAGCGGCCAGCGAGGACATGGCGCGGACGTTGGCGCACCGGTTTGCCGACGACATCATCGACCGGCTGGGCGGGGGCATCAACGGCATTGCCGAAACCAAGATCTACTTTGTGAGCAACCGCACCGGATCGAAAGAGATCTGGGTGATGGATTACGACGGGGCCAACCAGCATGCCGTCACACATCTGGGCAGCATTTCGATCTCTCCGCGCATCTCACCAGATAACTCCCGGATTGCTTTTGCGTCGCTGGGCAGCGATGGCTGGGCGATTCGCATGTTTTCGATGGACCTGGGCCGCATGGTGAGCTTCCCGGCAGGCGTGGCGGGTGGAAGCAACCAATCGCCGGCGTGGTCGGCGGATGGGCTGAAGATCGCGTTCTCCTCGGCGCGGTCCGGGCATCCGGAGATCTGGGCTGTGGATGCGAACGGGGCCAATCTTCGTCGGCTCACAAGCTTCGGCGTGGATGTGTCGCCGGTTTGGAATCCGCGCACTGGGGCGCAAATTGCGTGGGTGAGCGGCCGCACCGGCGAACCGCAGATTTACATCATGGATCAGGATGGGGCCAACGTGCAGCGCATGACCGACAGCGGCTATGCCATCTCTCCGTCATGGGCGCCGAATGGAGGCCTGCTGGCCTTTAGCTGGAACCGAAAATACGGTCCCGGCGATCCCGGCGGGCAGGACATCTACGTGATGGATATCGCCAGCAAGCGCTGGCTGCAGGCCACGCATGAGGCAGGCAGCAACGATTTTCCGTCGTGGTCGCCGGATGGGCGCCACATTGTGTTCCAGCGGCAGATCGGGCACCGCACGCAGCTTTGGTCGATGCTGGCCGACGGCACCGAAGAGCATCAGCTTACGAATTCCGGCGACAACTCGATGCCCAACTGGAGCTGGAAGTGAGGTGTGGGGACCGCGGGGCGAGCGGGGCTTGGTTGCACACGCGCCGGTCCGGACGTATGGACTATTATTTTATCGGTGCTGAAAATGCGACGGCGCCACGCGGGGCGACAAGAAAGTCTGGTTGCCGGGTCGATTCACTCGATCTTCTTGGAAGGAGAACTCCCTTGAAAATCCGCAATACGATTTTGACGTACGCTCTTGTGTTTGTTGCCTTAGCCGCTGTTTCAGGATGCGCGAAGAAACAGCCATTGCCGCCCCCGGAGGAAACAGCTCCTCCCGCATCCGCGCCCGCACCCACTGCGCAACTGACCGCGACACCAACGGTGATTTCTGCAGGAGACCAGGTGCAATTGGCCTGGCGCACGACCGACGCCACATCGATATCGATCGACGGCATCGGCGATGTTCCCTCATCGGGCGTAAAGACCGTGACTCCCGCCGAGTCGACCACCTACCATCTGGTGGCGCGCGGCGAGGGGGGCTCGGCCGATGCTACGGCGCGCGTAACGGTGAATGAGCCGCCGGCGATCACGGTGCCTTCCACAAGCATGACTGAGCAAGAAGAGTTCAAGGCCCGGGTGCAGGACATCTTCTACGATTACGACAACTACGATATCCGCCCTGACGCGCAGGCCACGCTGGCAAAGGACGCCGACTACCTGAATTCGCATCCGCAGATCAAGATCGTGATTGGCGGCTACTGCGACGAGCGCGGCTCGGACGAGTACAACCTGGCGCTGGGCCAGAACCGCGCACAATCGGCCAAGACTGCGCTGGTGACAGCCGGGGTAGCGGCCGACCGCATCCGCGTGATCAGTTACGGCAAGGAGAAGCCGTTCTGCACGGAGTCGAACGAGGAGTGCTGGCAGTTGAATCGCCGCGCCGGGTTCTCGATCGACCGGTGAGTAAGACAGCCAGCAGCTCGAAGCTTGTGGCTCGTAGCTTCTAACTACTGGCTGCTGGCTACCGGCCACTGGGTAATTTGATGGAAGGTTGAAAACATGCACAGAGTACGCACAACCCGCAATCCTCTGCTCGCGGCGGCGGCATTGGGTCTCCTGTTTGTTTCTTCTGCCGCGCCCGCGCACGCGGCCTCAAAGGAGATCGTGGAACTGCAAACACAGGTGCAGCAGTTGACGGATATGGTGCAGCGGCTGCAATCCACGCTGGACACGCGCATGGGCGTATTGCAGCACCTGGCGGAACAGACGGCCGACGAGGCCAACCAGATGACCACGGCCGTGAATGCTCTCGAGCAGAAGCTGAGTACGCAGAGTGACGCCGCCAACGGCAAGATGGACACCGTATCCGGACAGGTGCAGTCGCTGAACGATTCGGTAGACGAGCTGAAGGCGCGCATCGCCAAGCTCGACAAGTCGCTGCAGGATTTGCAGGCGCAGCTTCAGAATATGCAGTCGCCGCCCGCAGTTGCTCAGCCGGGCGGCGTGGCGACTCCAGCTCCCGGTCCGGCAGGCAGTCCGGCGGGCGCGCCGCCTACGCCTGCCTCCACACAGCAAGCGCCGCCGCTGCAGGAGACCTTGCAGGCCGGCGTGCGCGACTTCAACGCTGGACGGTATCAAGTGGCGGCCGGAGAATTTCAGGACGTTGTGCACTACTATCCGCTGGACGATCAGGCGGGCACCGCGCAGTTCTATCTTGGAGAGATCGCCTACCAACAGCAGAACTACACCGATGCGATCGGCTTTTATAACCAGGTGCTGGACGCGTTCAGCGGCAATGCCAAGGCTCCAGCGGCGCAATTGCACAAAGGTTTGGCGCTGCTGGCGACGAACAAGAAGGACGAGGGCATTCACGAATTGCGATTGCTTATCCAGCGGCATCCGCAAACGCCGGAGGCGCGCGTGGCGCGCAGCAAGCTGAACGGGATGGGCGTGAAGATCACGGCGCCGGCGCACTGAGGATTCCGATCGCGCGAATTCGTATGCTGAGGGTTGCTGGAGACCGGCGCAACAAGTGAGCCTCGCGGCGAGCGGGGCTTTTTGTTTGCATGGAAATGAAAGCGCCTTCAGCTCTTGGCTGGAGCGGTGTCGGCGGGGGGCGCGGCGGCCGGCCCGGCGGGGGGCGTGGCGGCCTGCGCGGCGGCATTGGCGTCGGCTTTTGCGATGCTCTTGTAGTGGCGCACATCGGCACCCTGCACCCAGAAGATAACGTCCTCGGCGATATTGGTGGCGTGATCGCCGACGCGCTCCAGGCTGCGGCAGATCATGAGGGCGTTCAGCGCCTGAGGAGCGATGTGGCTCTGCTCCGCCATCACCTGCGTGAGAGTCTTGAAGGCAGAGCGATTCATCTGGTCCACGGCGTCGTCCATGGTAAGCACGCTGCGGGCGAGCTCGGCGTCGGCTTCGATGAAGGCCTGCAGGCTCTTGCGCACCATTTCGGCTGCCATTGCGGCCATGCGGGGAATGTCGACGGGCAGGTCGACGGGAGCCATCTTCTCTATGATGCGGACGCGGTCGCAGATGCTTTTGGCGACGTCGCCCACGCGCTCCAGATCGGAGTTGATCTTGATGACGCTGAGGATGAAGCGCAAATCGATGGCCATGGGCTGCTCCATGGCGAGCAGGTCGAGCGCGGCCTGGTCGATGTCGCGCTCCATGCGGTTGATGGCGATCTCGCTGCGGCTGACCAGATCGCAAATGGACAGGTCGCGGACCCGGTAGGCCTCAATGGCGCGCTGGATGGCCTGCTCGGCGAGGCCGGCCATCACCAGAAGATTCTCTTTCAAATCTTCCAGGCTCTGTTGAAAGCGTATTCGTGTCATCCGAACCTGCCTGTGATGTAATCCTCCGTGCGCTTGTCGGAAGGATTCGTGAAGATCTTGTGTGTCGAGTCGAACTCGACCATGCGGCCGTTGAGGAAGAAGCCGGTCTTCTCAGCCACGCGGGCCGCCTGTTGCATATTATGCGTCACAATCACGATGGTGTACTGCGACTTTAGTTGGAATATCAGGTCCTCAATCTTGGAGGTGGAAACGGGATCGAGGGCCGAGGCGGGCTCGTCCATCAACAGCACTTCGGGGTCCACGGCGAGGGCGCGGGCGATGCAGAGCCGCTGCTGCTGGCCGCCGGAGAGGCTGGCGCCGGATTTCTTCTTCAGATCGTCTTTCACTTCGTCCCAGAGGGCCGAGTTTTTGAGCGATTTTTCCACGATTTCGTCGAGCGATTTGCGGTTGGAATAGCCGTTGAGCTTGAGGCCGGCGGCCACGTTGTCGTAGATGGACATGGTGGGAAAGGGGTTGGGACGCTGAAAGACCATGCCCACGCGGCGGCGAATCTGAACCGGGTTGGCTCCCTGATAGATGTCAAGGTCGCCGATGCGGACAGTGCCGGTGACGCGCGCGATGGGATTGGTCTCGTGCATGCGATTGATGCAGCGCACGAAAGTGCTCTTGCCGCAGCCCGAGGGTCCGATCAGCGCCGTGGCGTGATTGGCGGGGATATTCAGATTAATGTCCTGCAGTGTGTGATTGGCGCCATACCACGCATTCAGGTTGGTTACTTCGATGGCAACGCCCACTTAGCTTGCCCCTTTCAAAACGCCGCGGCTGGTGACATAACGCACCAGGGAAACCGCGAGTACGATGAGAACAATCAAAACCAGCGCTCCCGCCCACGCCAGCCGATGCCAGTCGTCGTAGGGGGAGATGGCGTAGACATAGATTTGCAGGGGAAGAGCAGCGACGGGCTCGTTCAGGCTGGTGCTCCAGTACTGGTTGCCCAGTGCGGTGAAAATGAGCGGCGCGGTTTCTCCGGCCACGCGCGCAAAAGCCAGCATGCAGCCGGTGATGATTCCGGGCGATGCGGTTTTCACGGTAATGGAAAGTACCGAGCGCCAATTGGGCACGCCCAGGCCGAGAGCCGCTTCGCGTACCGCGTGGGGCACCATGAGAAGCATCTCCTCGGTAGTGCGGCAAACCGTGGGAATCATCATAATGCCCAGGGCCACGCCGCCTGAGAGCCCGGAAAAATGCCCTCCGACGGAAAAGAGGTAGCCCGCCGCATCGTCCTGCACATCCATGAATATCCGCAGAAGATCAATCATCCCGTAGTAATTACGAATAACTTCTCCGGAGGGGAGATGTTGGTTGACGTAGAAAAAATGCATGTTGATGAGATAGTGGAAAAAGAAGTGCGGAAGGTGAAACGAGTACTTCCGAACAACTAAAATCGCGTAGGCCACGACGCCCATGACAATGGAGGGAACGCCATTCAAGACGTCTGCCGTGAAGCGGATGGCGTTTGCAAGGCGGGTGCCGCGGCCGAACTCGGCGAGGAAGATTCCGCCACCGATACCAACGGGAACGCCGATGAGAGAGGCCAGTCCAAGCATGAGCGCTGAACCCACGATGGCATTGGCCATGCCGCCACCCTCTTCGCCCACCGGCACGGGGACACGAGTAAAGAACGCGAGATTGAGCGAACTGGCGCCTTTGAGGATGAGATAGACGAAGATGGCCACCAGCGGCAGGATGACGAGAATCGTGGCTATCACCGCCAAGGTCGTGGCAGCGCCGTCGGCCAAACCCCGCAGGCGCGCACGCAGTTGAAATTCCTTCGGCAATTTCTCTCCTATCAGCTTCCAGCTCCTAGCTTCTACGGCATTTTCGGAATCAACCTAGACTTTTCAAGAAGCGTGCAAAGTGGCTTTTTCTTGAGGAAAAAGCCACTTGAAGGGCGTGCTTTCGGTCTACAGTAATTCCGAAAATGCTGTCGCTTCCAGCTGCTTTGTTCCACTACGAGCATCGTGTCATTGTTCCCTAGTCCCTTGTTTCCAGTCCCTAGCCCCTGCCTTTAGTGCGTATGCGCCGGGGCTCCGCGCGTGACCGCCCAGACGAGCAAGCGGGCGAGGGCGTTCACGATAATGGTGACGACAAACAGCGCCAGTCCGATCTCGATCAAGGCGGCGCGATGCAGGTCGCTGACCGCTTCGGTAAACTCATTCGCAATCACGGAGGCCATCGAGGCGCCGTTCGAAAGCAGGGAACGATGAATCTCAGGCGCATTGCCGATGACCATCGTCACAGCCATGGTCTCGCCGAGCGCACGGCCCAGTCCGAGGATGATGGCGCCGACGATGCCGATGCGCGCGTTGCGCAGGACGCCCATGCGGATCATCTCCCATCGCGTGGCGCCCAGCGCCAACACTGCCTCGCGCTGCGAGTGGGGCACGGCCGTCATCACCTCGCGCGTGAGCGAGGAGATGATGGGCAAAATCATGATGGCGAGAATGACGGAAGCAGCGAGATAGCCAAGTCCGGTGGGATTTTCGTCAGTGAAGAGGCCCGTCCAGCCGAGAGACTTAACCAGCGCAGGATTCACATATTCGCGGAGCAGTGGGACAAGGATAAACACAGCCCACAAGCCGTAAATGATGCTTGGAATCGCAGCCAGCAGCTCGGTAAGGAAGGCCAGAGGGCCGCGCAGAAACCCCGGGCACATTTCGGTGAGGAAGATGGCGACGCCCACGGCCAGCGGCACCGCAAACAACAGCGCCAGCAATGAGGAAACCAACGTTCCGTAGACGAAAGGCAGGGCGCTGAAGTGGCCGTTTACCGGATCCCAATAGGTTGGCAGGCCGGTAGAAGGATCGAAGTAGGCGCTAAAGAAGAACTGAAAGCCGAATGAACTCCAAGCCATATGAGAACTGCGCACCAACTCCGTAGCAATAAGCACGACAATGCCGAAGATGCTGAGCGCGCACAGCACCATGAGGACCTTAAACCCGGTGTCGGCGATAGCGGAGTTCCCGCGCGAGAGCAAGTAGCGGCGAACCGCCGAATGCTCCACCGCAGCAGCCGGACCTGGTGGCGGGACCGTGCCGGCCTCAGGTTGAGGCGGGGGTTGGGCAATACGAATCTCTGGCGCGCCGGAATCCACTTCGATCAGGCTAACGGGGGAATATGAACAGGAGGTTACAAGTCCGCAAAATCAAGTGCATACGGGTGGAAATCTCCCAGGCCGGGGTTCGGCATTCCTGGCGCGGGGCGGCGCCGAGCGTTTGAGGGAGGGCGAAGGGTGCGCGGCCATCGTGCGAAGCCTCCGGAAGACAGGCTGCGGCCGGCATGCCGGGGAGCGCATTCCGCTAAGAAAATCGATGTACTGAGCGAACAACGATGTATTCTCTTGACGGGGGAGAGGGTTTACAACTCCAACATGGCAAAGGGAAAAAACACAACGCCGTCAAGGCATGTGAATCTGCGCATGCTCGCCGAACATCTCGGGCTCTCCCAGACCACCGTTTCCCTCGTCCTGAACAATTCGCGTTCGGCCAAGTCCATCCCCCAGCAAACGCGCAACCGGGTGGTTGAGGCCGCGAACAGGCTCAACTACCGCCCCAACTACTTTGCCCGCTCGCTGCGGCAGAGCCGCTCAATGAGCGCGGGCGTGCTGACGCCGGACCTGAGCGAGGGGTACTTTGCCCGTGTGATGAGCGGAGTGGTGGAAGAGCTGACCGCGGCCCATTACTTTTACTTTACCGCCTGCCACGATTGGAAGCGGGAGCTGATTGAAAAGTATATGCGAATGCTGGTAGAGCGCGCCGTGGACGGCTTTCTGGTGCTGAATGCGGCCGTAGACGAGCTCGCGGCGCTAGCGCCGGTGGTGGCCATCTCAGCGCCTCGCGCGGCCGAGAACGTGACCAATATTGTTCTCGATCATCATTTGGCCGCGGAGCAGGCGCTTGCCCATTTGCATGCGCTGGGTCATCGTCGCATCGCTATCATGCGCGGGCCGCGAGCCATTCCCGACTCGGGGTTCCGCTGGGAGAGCATTCAGCAGGTGGCAAAGGAGATCGGTCTCAAGCTCGATCCGGCGCGGGTGATTCGCGTGGACGCGGACGCTTGGTCAATGCGGGCGGGGCTGCAGCCCATGGCGCCGGAGATCGGCTACAAGCCGATGGCGGCTTTGCTCGAAAAGACCCGCGATTTTACCGCGGTTTTCTGCTTCAACGATATTGCCGCGATCGGCGCCATTCGCGCGTTGAAGGATGCGGGGCTGACCGTGCCGGGCGACGTTTCGGTGGTGGGTTTCGACGAGATTCTTTCGGCGGCTTACGCCACGCCGTCGCTCACTACCGTGCGCCAGCCGCTCACGGAGATGGGCCGGCGTGGAGCGCAGGTGCTGCTGGAGCGGATCGCCGACAAGGAGAAGCAGTTCCCTGCCGAGATTGTGATGCGCCCGGAGCTGGTGGTGCGGGAGTCGACGGGACCGGCAAAGAGCGGGCCCTGAGCTGGGGAATTAGCTGCAGGCGGCCTCAAGCCAGCGGCTGACATAGATCTGCGCGTGAGCTTCGCCGCAGTAATGGCGCGCGCCGCGCGCGTCAGCAGCTTCCCTGGTCCACTTGTAAATGGTCAGTTGCGCGTCGTTGCAATGGATGACAATCCAGCGCACCGGATTGTCGCTCTCTTCGCCGCAGATTTCACATCGATAGATGGTGTCAATCATGATGCGACCTCCCGCCCAAAGCTCAATGTATCATTGCATTCTTCCTGCCTGAGTCTCGCCGGCAAGCACGTAAATCTGTGCTACACTCAGATAGGTGCTGCCGTGAGAACCAATGTCACGTTGAAAATCGACGCCGATCTGCTGCGGGAAGCCCGAATTCTTGCCGCCGTGGAAGGATCGTCCATCAGCGCATTGCTGGCCAGAAGCCTTGAACGCGAGGTCCGCAAGGGCAAAGAATTTGAGGTGGCCCGCCGCAGCGCTCTCGCGATGCTGAAGACCGGCTTCAACCTCGGTTGGACGCCTCCCCGCTCAAGGGATGAACTTCATGAGCGATAAGTACTTCGTAGACACCAACATTTTGATCTACGCGCACGACACGTCCATGGGATTGAAGCATCAGCGCGGACTCGATATTATTGAGGGTCTTTGGCGCTCGGGCCGAGGTGTGTTGAGCACCCAGGTCTTGCAAGAATTTTGCTTCAACCTCCGGCGGAAGGCCGCCCACCCCCCGCCACTTGCGAAGGTCCGCCTACTTATCCGTAATTACTCCACATGGGAGGTGGTTACGAACACTTCTGAATCGATCCTCGGGGCGTTGGAGATCGAAACGCGCTACAAGATTTCGTTTTGGGATGCGCTGATCCTTCGAGCTGCCGAGGAGGCTGGTGCATCCATTCTTTACTCGGAAGATTTGGCGGCGCGACAATTCTATGGTTCGATCCAGGTTGTGAACCCGTTTGCGGCTCCGGCAACTCCGTAAGGAAACCCAAGCTGCGAGCATTCTAAGCCCAGCCAGAGCACGGAGAACCGATCCCTCCGTCCCTGCTATTCCAGCATCTGCAGGTCCAGCGGCTCAACCAGCATGCAATCCATGGTGCGGATCGGCGCAAGGGCGCGTTGCAACGCGGAGGTCTTGCACGGCTCGACGGTGACCACGAAGGGCAGCGCGTCGGCGGGGTAGCCTGCCTTTTGCACAATGGCGCGAATGTTGATCTGCTCGCTGGCAAGCGAGGTGGTGATGGCGGCGACGATTCCCGGCCGGTCACGCACCAGGAAGCGGATGTAATGGGGAACCTCGAACTCGGCGCCTACGCGGGCCGGGGCGGAGGGAACTTCGACGCGCTGCGAGCCGTGGGCGAGAGCGAGAAGATCGCTGACCACGGCGACTGCCGTAGGCTGGCCGCCCGCGCCGTGGCCGGAGAAGACCACATCGCCGCCGTAGTGGCCTGTGGCGATGACCATATTCTCCATTCCATGCGACCAGGCCAGCGGCGACTGTAGCGAAACCAGCATGGGTCCGACGGTGGCCGCGAGCCGGCCCTGGACCTGCTCAGCGCGCGAAACCTGACGAATGGTGCAACCGAGGTCGCGGGCGTAGCTGAAGTCGACGGGCGTGATGGTGGTGAGCGACCGGGGAACGATTTGTTCGGGATCGACCTCGGCGCGGAGGACAAGGCGCATGAGGATGGTAAGCTTGGCGCGCGCGTCGAATCCGCCCACGTCTTCAGTGGGATCGGCCTCGGCGTAGCCCCTGGCCTGTGCCTCGGCCAGGACTTTGCTAAACTCTGCGCCCTTCTCCATCTCGCTGAGGATGAAATTGCAGGTTCCGTTGAGGATGCCCTGGATGCGTTCGATGCGGTCGCCTGCCATGCCCTGTTCGAGGCCGGGAATCACGGGAATTCCGCCGGCCACAGCGGCGCCGTATTTGATATGGCCGCCCTTGGCCGCAGCCAGCCGCTCCAGTTCGATGCCCTGGTAGGCGATGAGCTTTTTGTTGGCAGTGACGACGCTCTTGCCCGCTTCCAGCGCGCGGCGCGCCCAGGAGCCCGCAGGATCGAGACCGCCGGCCAGTTCCACAATCACATCCACATCGGAGGCAAGCACGGCATCGGCGTCTTCACTCCAGACCACGCTTGCGGGCGCCCAGTCGACGCGCTTGCGCGCCACTCGGCGATTGAATACGTGGGTCAGCTCGAGGCCCTGCGGCTTGGACTCGATGAGAATCCTGGCAACCGAGCTGCCGACCGTGCCAAAACCGAAGATGGCGATGCGGAGATGGCGGGCCGAGTGTGGCTTGCCCGATTGCGCGGCAGAAACGTCGAGCGGCGATGCGGAACCGTGCACTGCAGGCACCTGAATTTCCCCTTCATTGCTTCTTGATCTGAATTGATCCGGCGAAACCGGGCAATGTCTTGATGATAACTGAGAGAGGCCGCTGGCAGAGATCAGATAGCAGAGATCCAGGGCAGGTTTCAGGTTTCAGGGATCGATGCCGATTCGATGCGAATCGCTTCGCTGCTCACTGAGTGCTAGGATCGAATCAGATGCGGCGCGGCTTCTCCATCTTCTTGATTCTGTTTTTCGGGCTGGGTCCGCTGTCGGCTTTTATTGACGGCAGCGAGGACGCGAGTCTGCCGCCGTGTTGCCGGCGGCACGGGGCGCACCACTGCGCCATGGCCATGCGCATGGCCGCGCTAGCGCATTTGCCGCCCGATCCAAGACCGGCCTTCAATGTTCCCTTAACTTGCCCGAACTATCCCGGTCCTACGATCACGATTTTGGCGCCGGCACATGCGCTGACGGCCGCGCCGGCCGGGCCGCATACCACGCCGGCAATCGCACCCGTCTTCCTGCGCATTGTGGCGCATGCAAGCCCCTGCCGCACCCACGCCGGCCGCGGACCTCCGGCGGCGAACCTCAGCTAACCGTTACGCCAGGATCAATGCCCCTGAGTTGAAGGGCATAGGCCTACGTCCGTCGAACGGAGCGCAGGTTGAGTGTTGTTCCGTTCCGATGGACGAGATTCTTCCACGGACGTCAGGATTGGTTTCGACGATTTCCCCATTTGCTCCGAGGCTTCGCGTTCCTTTTTCGTTGAGCGAGCCAATGGCCTGTGTTCGTCCAGATCTGTACGGGGGGTCTATCATGCGACGTCGTCATTCTCTTGTGGCAGCAATGCTGCTGGCCGCTTCCCTTCCCGCGTTTGCGACTGTTTTTGCCACCGTGCACGGCGTGGTGCACGATCCCGAGCACCGGCCCGTTGCCAGCGCAAAAGTCACCTTGCAGGCCGCGGACTCAGAGTTCGTGCTGCACGCGACGACCAACGCCGACGGAGAATTCGAATTGCCGCAAGCACCCATCGGCGTCTATCGCATGACCGTTGCCGCGGTGGGCTTCGGCCCTGTGACGCAGACGCTGACCGTGGCCTCGGGCACCAACCCTGTGCTGCACATTCTACTGGCCGTCGGCGGCACGACTGAAACGGTGATGGTGCATGGCGCGGCCAGCGCGGCCGATACAGCGACGCCCACCACGCTGATCACGCGCCAGACGATCGATGAGACCCCCGGCGCGGATCGCACCATGGGCACGGAAGCGATTACCGACTACGTTCCCGCCGCGTACATGACGCACGACATGCTGCACATGCGCGGCGGCCACCAGACGAGTTGGCTGATCGATGGCGTGGCGATTCCCAACACCAAGATTGCGTCGAATGTGGGTCCGCAGATCGATCCCAAGGACATCGATTCCATGGAGACCGAACGGGGCAGCTACGACGCCGATCTGGGAGACCGCACCTATGGAATGTTCAATGTGCTGCCGCGCAACGGCTTCGAGCGTAACCGCGAAGGCGAGCTGCTGCTCTACGCGGGCGATCTTTATACCGGCGAGGCGCAGGTCTCGTTTGGCGACCACTCGGAGAAGACAGCCTGGTACGCGAGCGCGACGGGTTCGCGGTCGAACTATGGGCTGGCCACGCCGGTGGCGATGATTGATCACGATGCCACCAACTCAGAAAGCGGGTTTGTGTCGCTGATCCACAACCAGACGCCTAAAGATCAGCTCCGCGTGGACGGTCAGTTGCGCAAGGATTACTTCCAGGTTCCCTACGACCCCAGCCAGACCGACTATGAATGCACCTCCGACTATTACTGCTCATGGGGCCTGCGCGACGGACAGACCGAGCGCGACTCCTTCGTGATTGCCAATTGGGTGCACACCATCTCGTCCGACGCGCTGGTCTCTGTGGCGCCGTTCTACCATTGGAACCAGTCGAACTACGATTCCAGCCCGAACGACCAGCCTGTGGCCACCACCTGGAATCAGAATTCAGACTACGGCGGGGCGCAGGCGGACGCGCGGCTGGATGCGGGCTGGAACAGCTTTTCGGGCGGCATTTACTCGTTCTATCAGCATGAGAACGATCTGTTCGGCGTGCAGGTAAACGACGGCAGCGCGGCCTCGGAACCCAACCAGCCGGCGAGCGCCGATGCGGGATTGCTCGAGTTCTATGTGGGCGATCATTTGCGGCTGGGCCAGTACGTAACGCTGCTGGGAGGCGAGCGTTTTTCCATCTATCGCGCGTGGTTCAACGAGAGCACGACGTATCCGCGCATCGGGATGACGGTGCGGATTCCGAGGCTGAACTGGGTGCTGCGCGGATTCTACGGGCACTTCTTCCAGCCGGCGCCGATTCTCACGGTGTCGAGTTCGGTGCTGAATTACGCAAGCAGCCTGGGAGGCGGAGAGAATGCCTTCACGCCGATTCCGTCGGAGCGCGACGAGGAGCACCAGTTCGGCATCGAGATTCCGTACCGGGGATGGATGCTGGACGTGGATACTTTCAAGAACCGCGTGAACAACTTCCTTGACCACTCAAACCTGGGCGAATCGAATATGTACTTCCCCATCGCCGTGGATGGAGCGCTGATCCGCGCCTGGGAGATGACGCTGCACTCGCCGCAGTTGTGGCGGTTCGGGCAGTTTTACGTGACGTACTCGAACCAGATCGCCAAGCAGCGCGGCAACATTATTGGCGGGTTCACGTGCAGCATCCCCACCGACCCGGCGTGCGACCTGGGGCCTGAATACATTTCTCTCGACCACGATCAGCGCGATACGCTGAACACAGGATTTACGGCGAACCTGCCCGCGCATACGTGGTTCTCCAGCAACGTGTACTACGGGTCAGGGTTCTCGAATGGCCTGGCCGGCACAGGCGAAGGCCCCTACAACGGCCCCTATCTGCCGGTGCATACGACATTCGACTCGTCGATCGGGCACGCGCTGGGCGAGCGATGGAAGCTGTCGTTGACGGCGATCAATGTGACGAATCATCGCGTCGATCTCGATAACTCCATCACTATCGGCGGTTTCCACTGGAACGATCCGCGGATGATTGCTTTGGAGGCGCGGTACCGGTTTCATTTCTAAGGAAGCGAAGCTGGCGGCGCCAGGTGCGATCCCACCCTAAACGCAAGATCGCGTTGAGTAAGGGGATTTCGGGATCTGCCTTCTGCGCACAGGAAGAATTCTGTCTGGATTTTGCAGATTATTTCGTGGAATTCGCTAATATGAGAATCGATGGCGAACATCTTCGAAAAACTCAATCTCGGGAGCCGGCAGGAGATCGTGGTTCTGCATGCGCCGGCAAGCTTTGAGCAGGAGCTGGCGAAGCTGCCGGCGATGACGATCCACCACGATCTGGAATCGGTCGCGGAGGCGGATTTCTGGCTGGCGTTTGTGACACGCAAGAGCGAAGTGGACAAGCTGGCGCCACAAGTGGCCAGGCGGGCCAAGGGCGACGCCATCGTGTGGTTCGCCTATCCCAAGGGCACGTCAAAGAAGTACACCTGTGACTTCAATCGCGACACGGGGTGGGACGTTTTGAAGAGTGCCGGCTTCGACACGGTTCGCGCGGTGGCAATCGACGCGGACTGGACGGCGCTGCGGTTCCGGCGCGTGGAGTTTATCAAGGCGCGGGGTTAGCGAGTCGCCAAGTCAGCGAGTCAGCGCTGGCGAGACTTCCAGATAAAACCGATTGAGCTTTTTGCGGCAAAACCAGAGAAGGTGTGCCCTATACAGCTTTTTGTGAAGGTCGCCGCTCCTTGGGGTCGCGGCGACTTAAGTGCAGCGGCTTCGGGTTACAGCATCTCTGGTTTTGCTATGGGGATCGAGAACATCGAGACGAAAAGGAGAACTATGCAAACGACACCGAAGATTTTGCGGCCGGCACAGAAAGAAGTACACCGCACCGCGCACGACCAGGATTTGCTTGAGGTTCCCAAACGCGCTGCGCTCGATCGGGTAGCCGAGGGCAAGCGGTACACACTGCCGGATGTGGAGCCTACGCGCCAGGACAGGCAGGGATAGGACAGCGTTGCAAGCTGTGAGCTATTCGCTTTCAACTCGCAGTCACTCAAGAAGTGCAACGACAAGAGCAACCGCAGATCCTGCGATTCCCTCCGCTGCACTGCGGCCGCTCAGGATGACAGCGCGTGGGTTAGGTTTGTGTATTTCCCGCACTCACGCGCGTCTCATCTCTCGACTTGAAATAGCCCCGGCAAAACCTGCCCGGCTTTGCCTTCGACGATGTGGGTGAAGGCGGAGGCATTGAGCGGGCGCTCAGGACCGATGTAGACGGTGCGCGCGCCGGCCTGACGGGCCCAGTGGACGAAGTTGGCCGCCGGGTACACCGAGCCGGAGGTGCCGACGACGAGCATCAGCGTGGAGTTGGAGATTTCGCGCTCGATGCGGGGCATTTCGAGGGGAATCTCGCCGAAGAAGACGATGTGCGGACGCAGGCGTCCACCGCAGGAGCAGCGGCCAACCTCGTCGAGGCTTGCGTAGACGGCGGTGTCAGCAACGGGCGGACGGCCGCACTCGCGCTCGCAGCGCGATTTGGCCAGCTCGCCGTGCATGTGGATGAGATTGCGCGAGCCGGCGCGCTCGTGCAGGTCGTCAACATTCTGCGTGCAGAGGAAATAGCGGCCTCCTACGTGCGATTCGAGCTGCGCTTCGAGCTCGGCGAGAGCGATGTGCCCGGGGTTAGGTTTGGCTTTTTGCCCGGCCTCGCGGCGCGCAGAGTAAAATGCCCAGACTCCCGCCGGATTGCGCTGCCATGCCTCGGGCGTGCACACGTCCTCAACACGGAAGCCCGCCCAAAGGCCATCTTCCGCGCGGAAGGTGGGCAGGCCGCTTTCGGCGCTGATTCCGGCGCCGGTGAGGACGAAGACGCGGTCGGTGGGGGTGATAGAAATTGCCGACATTGACGTTCAAGCTCCTAGATGCCAGCTTCTAGCTTTTAGCTCTTGGCGGCTATGCCGCTTGTCACATGTTCGCGTGTTTGCGCTATCCCATGTGAGAAAGCTAACAGCTAAAAGCTAATGGCTGCCTTTACGGCACCAACAAGATTTTGCCCGTGGTCTTGCGGGATTCCATGTCGATTTGGGCCTGGGCAGCGTTGGCCAGCGGATAGGTGTGCTCGGTGCGGAGCTTGAGCTCGCCTTTGACCGCCCAGCCCAGCACTTCTCCGGCGCGCCACTCAAGCTCGGCCCGCGTGGCGATGTAGTGCCAAATCGTGGGCCGTGTGATGAAGAGCGAACCCTTGCCGCTGAGCTGAATGAGATCGAAGGGAGGAACGGGACCGCTGGAAGCGCCGAAGAGCACCAGCATGCCGCGCGGGCGCAGGCAGTTGAGGCTCTGCTCGAAGGTCTCCTTGCCCACCGAGTCGTACACCACATCAACGCCCTTGCCGCCAGTGAGTCGCTTGACCTCGGCTTCGAAACTCTGATGGGAGTAGAGAATGACGTCGGACGCGCCGGCTTCGCGCGAAAGCGCGGCTTTGGCTTTTGTGGAGACGGTGGTGATGACGCGCGCGCCCAGCCGCGCCGCCATCTGCGTGAGCAGGAGGCCCACGCCGCCTGCGCCTGCGTGCACCAGCGCGGTGTCGCCAGCCTTGAGAGGAAACGTGGAGTGGGAGAGGTAATGCGCGGTCATGCCCTGGAGCATGGAGGCGACCGCTTGCTCCATGCTCAACCCCTCGGGAATCCTGACCAACTGCGCAGCGGGAACCAGAGCGTATTCAGCGTAACTGCCGATCATGCTGGTGGAGGCAACCGCATCCCCGGCCGCAAATCCCGTCACGCCCGGTCCCAGTTCCTCGACAGTGCCCGCGGCTTCGCTGCCTGGAATAAAGGGCAATGCGGCCTTGTAGACGCCCTTGCGGAAGTAAATTTCGATGAAGTTGACCCCAGCGGCCTCAACGCGAACCAGGACCTGGCCCGGTCCCGGCTCAGGAATAGGCAGGTCTTCCAATTGCAGAACTTCAGGCCCGCCCGTGGCATGAATCTGGATGGCTTTCATGACTAGGGTTAAGCATGAACCTTGAGGGCGGGAGAGTGCAAGGGAATAGGGATGTAGGGGCTAAGGACCGAGGGCTGAGGGACTAAGGGACCAGGAAATGATGAAGCAAGGGTCGATTGTCTTTCTGCGATGTGGGGCACGCTTGCGAGGGCGGACAAATTCGCAAGGCGAGAATTTCAATTACGCCGATCCCTTAGTCCCTACGTTTCTAGTCCCTTAGTCCCTGCTTTTAAGGAATTCCGTCCTGGCGCTCCGACAGCAGGCTTTGCTCGTCTGCGGAGACCAGCCGCACCAGGCGCTCCACGGCATAGGATGCGGGACGCTGGATCGAGTAGTAGTGGCGAACCTGCAACTCGCCTAGCAGGCCGATGGCCAGCAA
>Ga0326728_10006483_pt1 | contig 31439 bp, 27 predicted proteins | sample MB3enrmetagenome_FD_207602 | JGI IMG/M metagenome (GOLD analysis project Ga0326728, IMG submission 207602) | Lab enriched peat soil microbial communities from McLean, Ithaca, NY, United States - MB31MN | ecosystem: Environmental > Terrestrial > Soil > Wetlands > Peat | place: USA: New York...
ACCCTTCCCACTCCCCTTGGAAATCGATACAGCCGATTTCCACATTCCCACCGCCTCGACGACTACGAGATGAATTAATCTCTCGAAACCGGCCCGCTTAGGGATACGCATTCTGAGGGCAACGCCACAGGTCGCCCTTGCAATAAACAAGTTAGCGCTTACGCGGCAGAGCCGGGGGAACTTCCTTGTTTGGTTAGCATGCCGGGAGTTCGATGAAAGTGGCTCCAGATGGTTTCGGCGGTCTTGCGGGGGACTACGGCGGCCAGGGACTCGGTGGAGGCTTGTTGAATATCGCGGAGGCTGCCGAAGTGGGTGAGGAGGCGCTGGCGGGTTTGGGGGCCTACGCCGGGAATGTTCAGCAATTCTGAATCGCGGTCGCGCATGGCGCGGCGTTGGCGATGATAGCCGACGGCGAAGCGGTGGCTCTCGTCGCGGATGAGCTGAACGAGATGAAGGACAGGGGAGCGGCGGTCGAGGACGATGGGCTCTTCTTCCTGGCCGTGGAGGTAGATGACCTCTTCGCGCTTGGCGATGGAGGCTAAAGGCTGGGTGGTGAGGCCGAGAGATTCGAGAGCTTCGGCCGCGGCGTGGAGCTGACCCAGGCCGCCGTCGATGAGGATGAGGGAGGGGAGGGTTTGGGGTTCTTTTGAAGACTTTCCCTCAGGGGCTAAAGCCCCGGACGATTTTAGGGATTCATCGGCACGACTTAAGTCGTGCCCTTTCAAGTCCGGCGTCTGTTGATGAGTACTTGTGCTTTCCCAGGTCCCAGAATCGGGACCTCCGCCCCACGGACGAAGACCTGCCCGTGGGGACCCCGGACCTGGGGCACCCTCTGCTTTGTTGCTCGATTCGAGGAGGCGCTTGTAGCGGCGATGGACGACTTCGCGCATGGAGGCGAAATCGTCGACGCCTGCGACAGTCATTACTTTGAATTTGCGGTAGAGCTGCTTGTTCATCTTGCCGTCTTGCCAGACCACCATCGAAGCCACGGTTTCGGCGCCCTGGATGTGGGAGATGTCGAAGCACTCGATGCGGCGGGGGAGATCGGGGAGCGTGAGGATGTCGGCGAGGGCTTCCTGGATCGCTTTGCGGGAGGGCACGAGGACGCGGAAACGCTGGATGTAGGACTGCTTGGCATTCTGTCCGGCTAGATCGACGAGGGAGCGCTTCTCTCCGCGCTGGGGAACGGCGATCTCGATGCGATGGCCGGTGCGGCCGGTGAGCAGGTTGGAGAGGGTTTCGCGGTCGGCGAAGTCGACCGGAACGAGTATGGAGCGGGGGACGTAGTGCTGGTCGATGTAGAGCTGCTTGAGCAGGGCCGAGAAGACGGGCCCGGCGTGGAAGGCGGGCTCCTGACTTTGAATTCCCTCGGGGGCTAAAGCCGCTTCTTCTTCGTTTGGGCTCATTCTGGCGCGGGGCCCAGAGGGCGCCCCGCCGTGCCCTTTCAAAACCTCAGTCGCGATGCCGGCATTGGTGCTTTCCCAGGTCTCTGAATCGAGACCTGGGACACCCAATTCTTCTGCTGGTTCAAGCAACCCTGGCAGATCTTCCCAGAAGAATTCGCGGCGGTCGACGATTTTGCCCTGGCGGACGTGGAAGAGGTTGACGGCCAGGCTGCCGTCCTCAAAGTGATAGCCGAAGACGTCGGCGTCGTCGGATTGCTCGGCGGTGGCGATGCGCTGCTTTTCCTGAAGCTGGTGGACAGTCGAGAGCTGGTCGCGGAGCCGGGCGGCGGCTTCGAATTGCTCGGCTTCGGCGGCGGCGCTCATCCGAGCGGAGAGAGTACGCTCCAGTTCGGCGTGGCGGCCTTCGAGGAAGAGTTGGGCGTCGCGGACGGCGTTGGAGTAGGTTTCCGCGGTGGTGAATCCATCGACACAGGGGCCGAGGCAGCGGTGGATGTAGTACTGCAGGCAGGCGCGGGGATGATAGCGGGAGAGATCGACCTTGCAACTGGGGATGAGGAAGCTGCGATGGATGAGCTCGACGATACGGTACGCTAGGTTGCCGGGGAAATACGGGCCGTAGTAGGCGGCGCCGTCCTTGCGCAGGCGGCGGGTGACGAAGACTTTGGGGAAGCGATCTGCAAGCGTCAGCTTGACGTACGGGTAGGTCTTGTCGTCGCGGAGCAGGATGTTGAAGCGCGGCTTGCGCTGCTTGATGAGGTTGTTCTCAAGGGCGAGGGCCTCATGCTCGTTGGCGACCAGGATGTAGTCAAGATCGACGGCCTCGCGCATGAGCGAGCCGGTCTTGGCGTTGGCCTGCGCGGCTTCTAAGAGATAGGAGCGGACGCGGGAGCGGAGATTGTTGGCCTTGCCGACGTAGATGACCTCTCCCTCGGCGTTTTTGTAGAGATAAACGCCGGGCTGGGTGGGGAGGGTGCGGATTTTCTCGTAGAGGTCCATAGAGACAGGGGTCAGGGATCAGGGATCCGCTCCTTGCTTCTAGCTTCTAGCCTCTAGCTTCGGGATGCAAGCTTCGCAGGTCCGTTGATCCAAGCGAGGGTTGGCGGGGGAAGGCGCGGTTTGAGGGCCGGGAGCTAGGAGCTAGAAGCCGAAAGCTGCTTTACGTGTTCGGCGCGGACTTCAGATGCGGTGAAGAGGCGGAGGAAGGGGGCTCCGGCTGCGGCAGCTTCAACGGCGGGGCGGCCGTTAGCTTCCTCGCGCTCGACGATGCAGACCACGGCGGCAACAATCATGCCGGCTTCGCGGGCGGCTTCGATGGCGGCGATCGTGGAGGCACCGGTGGTGCAGACGTCGTCGACGATGACGACGCGTGCGCCGGGGCGGCAGAAGCCTTCGATGCGGCGGCCGGTTCCGTGGGCTTTCTCGGCTTTGCGTACGAGGAAGCCGTGCAGGAGCGGGGCGGAGGGGTTGGATTGTGCTCGCCAGGCGCTGCCAGTTGCAACATTGGAAACGATGGGGTCCGCGCCCAGGGTGAGCCCGCCGACGGCCTCGGCTTGAATCTGATTCTGCTCCAAGATTTCAAGCACGCAGTGCCCGGTGAGGCGGCCGCCTTCGGCGTGCAAGGTCGTGGTGCGGCAGTCAATGTAGTAGTCGCCTGTGCCGCCGGAGGAGAGCTTGAACTGGCCGAGGCGGAAGCTGGTCTTGGCGAGAAGGGAGAGGAGCTGTTGGGCGTGGGTGGGGTCAGTCATCGGTTCTGATTGTATCGGGCGGGACAATGCGGTCGATCAGGCAATTAGCCCCTGGCAGGAGTGATCCGCCTAGGCCTCAAAGAACTCCTCGTCGATCTTCTTAATGTACAGCGTGTATTCGATCCTGCATCCGACGCTATGGAGGACCATCAAAGAGGCGAGTTGGTCCCCGCCTATCAGAACGATTCTCTTGCTCAAGAATTCAGCCGTCTCCCTTGCGGCCTCGGAAAACGCTGACGTTGTCACAAAGAGCCCTTTAGTTGCCTTGTGACGGTCCAGGCTTCCGAAGAAATCTCGGATCGCACCAGGTCCAATGTTGTTTCCTTCGGCATATCTTTTCGCTTGGATGTAGACGCGGTCAAGTCCGAGCGCATCTTGGTCGATTACGCCGTCAACTCCGCCGTCTCCCGATCGGCCGAGCGTTCGGCCTGACCGATCCGCTCGTGACCCACCGTATCCCATGCTGAGGAGAAGATTCACAATCAGTCGCTCGAAGAAGTCAGGCGGGGCGTTTCGAACTCGCTCCAGGATCTCCTGTGCCAAAGCAGTCTCGATCTGCTGGTGCGCGGACCGCATCACCTCGTCGGGCGTTTGCCGTTGGTGTGGCAAGGGATGGGAGCTTGATTCTGTTGTCTCTTCCGCTTGAGCGTTCGATCTCTCTCTGAACTGACGAAACTCCTCGAACTGCATCAGGAACCTGTTGTCAATATGAGCAGGTCTTGACTCCAAAACTGAGCGGCCGCGATCTGTGATGGTGAAATGTCCGCGCCGCGTCAGTTCGACCAGGCCAGCCTTGTTTAGGTATGACTTCGCCCAGTGGACTCTGTTGCTGAAAACTGTCTGTTTGCCGGAAGGCAAAAGTTCGTTTCGCTCTTCAGGGCCGAGATTTTGCTGGTCGGCTAGCTCTTCGACGACCGATCCAATTCGGACTTCTCCTCTTGAGCAGGCCACAAGCACGGGAAGCATGAGGTACTGGTAGTCGGGAATGGACATTTGGCACCCATTATCTCCCTTTTCCGGACCATTCGCGGGCAAAAACCTCTTACATCTTGTCGAGGTGGCGGAAGCCGCCTGTGCCGAGGAGCATGATGGAGAAGAGGAGGAGGTTGTAGGAGGCGTGGACGAGGACGCTGGCGGCCAGCGAGCGGGTGCCGAGGCGGGCCCAGCAGAGGATGAGGCTGACGCAGACAAGGAGGGCGAAGGGGCCGAGAGAATAGCTGGTCTGTTCGGCGTGCATCAGGGCGAAGGGAATGCTGGTGAGGATGGAGCCGACGATCATGGCGGAGATGGACCACTGGGGATGGCCGTTTTCGCCGAGGGGGCGGGCGGGCTCGCCAACGAAATGCTCGGAAGCCCAGTCGCAGGCGGTGCAAAGAGCGGGGAGAAGAAAGCCGCGGAAGAGTATCTCTTCAAAGAAGGGCGCGAAGGTGACGCCGAAGGCGAAGAGCATCCACGCGTCCGTGGTGGTTTGGAAGAGCTTGTCGATGGGCGCGTTGGTGGGGCCGGGCAGGACGAGTTCGTCGACGATGGCGAGGACGAAGCAAGCAAAGGCCGCGCCGAACAGGGGAGTGCGCAGGCGCAGGGCGGTCGCGGCGTTCCATTGCAAGCCGGCGAAGAGGCTCTTGCGCCAGAGGATTGGGAAGACGATCAGGCTGGCGGCAAAGGTGATGAGGTAAAGGACAGCCATGCTGCCCAGCGTGTAGTGAATGTCGGTGAGGGCCTTCTGAGGGTCGGAGATGCCGAAGAGATGGAAGTGTAGGGCGACTCTGGTGAGAAGTCCGGCAGAGGAGAGGCCGCCGAGTGCAAGAATGGCAACGATGGCGAAGTGGCCGAAGTTAGGGATGCGGACAGCCCAGGGAAGTGGAGGATAAGGCTCCGCAAAGGATTGGAAGAGAGGGCGGTCGGCGAGGTCTTCGGGGGGGGTAAGGTCCAGAATGGTGCTGGGGAAATGGCCATGCGCCGCCGACAGGATCTCTTCCGCTGTCAGGGATGATTCCAGGTGCGGGTTGGAGAGTTCCGGAATGAGGGGATCTTGCTCGGGGAAGGTGCTCATGCCTGCCCCGTTTTCTTTTTGCGGGGACCGGAGGGTCTAGGTGTGGCTTCGGCCAGGGCGGTACGGCCAGCTTTGGCGCGCGTGGAGGCCAGGTCGTCTTCGGCGGGGGTGTTGCGGCGGGTGCGCCTTGGCTTGGCGGCCTTGGCGGCCATTGTCTTATCCCAGGTCTCAGAATCGAGACCGGGGGCACCCAGATTTGTTGACGACGGCGATTCTTCGGATCTGCGGTCAATGATGGCTGGGTCTTCTTCGGAGTCGATTGGCGTCAATTTCCCGCTGGTGCTGGTGTAATAGCGGGTGAGGAACTGGCCAGTGTAGGAGCCGGGGGTTGCGGCAATCTTTGCAGGACGGCCTTCGCCGACGAGATGGCCGCCGTCCTCGCCGCCTTCGGGACCCAGGTCGAGAATCCAGTCGGCGTTGCGAATCACGTCGAGGTTGTGCTCGATGATGATGACCGAGTTGCCCAGGTCGGCCAGGCGGTGGAGCACCTCGAGAAGCTTGCGCACATCGTCGAAGTGCAGGCCGGTGGTGGGCTCGTCGAGCAGATAGAGAGTCCGGCCGGTTTGGCGCTTGCTAAGCTCTCGAGCCAGCTTCATGCGCTGCGCCTCGCCGCCGGAGAGAGTGGTGGCGCTTTGGCCGAGGTGAACGTAGCCGAGACCCACATCGACCAGGGTTTGCAGCTTCTGGCGGACTTGCGGCACGTCGGCGAGCAAGGGGAGCGCGTCTTCGATTGTTAGATCGAGAATGTCGGCAATCGAGTGGCCGTGGAACTTCACCGCGAGGGTTTCCTGGTTGTAGCGGCGGCCGTTGCAGACTTCGCACTGCACATAGACATCGGGCATGAAGTTCATTTCGATGCGGCGCTGGCCGTCGCCCTGGCAGGTCTCGCAGCGGCCGCCGCTCACGTTAAAGCTGAACCGGCCGGGCTTGTAGCCGCGCTCGCGGGCCTCGGGCAGCATGGCGAAGAGGTCGCGGATGGGCGAAAAGACCTGGGTGTAGGTGGCTGGGTTGGAGCGCGGGGTGCGGCCAATGGGAGACTGGTCGATGCGGACGACCTTGTCGAGCTGTTCGGCGCCGGCCAGCGATTCGTGCGCGCCGGGTTCCTCCCGCGATCCGTAGAGGCTCTTGGCGAGTGAGCGGTAAAGAATGTCGTTGATAAGTGTGCTCTTTCCGCTGCCGCTAACGCCGGTGACCACAGTGATGACGCCGAGCGGGATGCGGATGGTCACGTCCTGCAGGTTGTGCTCGCGGGCTCCGGTAACCGTGAGCCACTTGCCGGTGAGGTGGCGCGGTTTGGCGCGCTGGAGCATGGGGGAGGCGCCGGAAAGATAGCGTCCGGTGAGCGAGGCCGGGCAGGCCATGATCTGAGCAGGCGTGCCCTCGGCAACGACCCGGCCGCCGAGGCGTCCGGCGCCGGGGCCAAGATCGAGAACGTAATCTGCGTGGCGGATGGTCTCTTCGTCGTGCTCGACGACCAGGACGGTGTTGCCCAGATCGCGCAGCTTTTCGAGGGCGAGGATGAGCCGGTTGTTGTCGCGCTGGTGGAGGCCGATGGAGGGTTCGTCGAGAACGTAGAGTACGCCGCGCAGGCGGGAACCGATCTGGGTGGCAAGGCGAATCCGCTGGCCTTCGCCGCCGGAGAGGGTTGCGGCATTGCGATCCAGGGCGAGGTAAGTAAGGCCCACGGCGCAGAGGAATTCAAGCCGCTCGACGATCTCGCGGCGGATGCGCTCGGCGACCAGCGACTCGCGCGCCGTGAAGCTGAGGTTGATAGCGGCTGAGAGGGCGCGCTTGAGGGGCAAGGCGGTGAAGTCGGCGATGGAGAGGCCGCCGATTCTAACCGCGAGAGATTCGGGGCGCAGGCGCTTGCCGCGGCAGACGGGGCAGGGCGTGGCGGACATGAAATTCATCATGTATTCGCGGTAGCCGTCGCTGCGGGCCTCGTCGACCGAGTCGCGCAGGAAGGCGAGAATCCCGTGGAAGCCGGTGCGCGGGGCTTCGTTTTTCGGAGGACCGTAGACGAGCACATGTTGATGGCGCGGAAGCAGGTCCTCGAAGGGCAGCTTGAGGTCGATGCCGTAGCGGTCGGCGGCAAGATGGATGAGCTTGAGGAGATACTGCGAGGAGGAGCCGGGGCCGAGGCCGCCATCGAGCAACGGCTTGGACCAGTCGGTGATGACCTTGGCGGGGTCGAAGTCGTAAAGCGAGCCCAGGCCGTGGCACTCGGGACAAGCGCCGAAGGTGGAGTTGAAGCTGAAGCTGCGCGGCTCGAGCTTGGGCACGTCGAGGCCGCAATCCGGGCAAGCCATGGACGAGGAAAACAACTGCTCCTGATGATCCTGGCCGCTGGCGATGGCCACAAGCGCCAGCCCATTGGCCAATTGCAGCGCCTTGGCGACGGCGGCATCGAGACGCTTTTCAAGGGGAAGCTTGCCGGGCGCCGGCGGAGGCGCGCCGGGCGCCGGTTGCTTGAGCAGGATGCGATCGACAACCGCCTCGATGGTGTGGTTCTTGCGCCGGTCGAGGTAGAGCGGCTCGGTGAGATCCGCGAGTTCGCCGTCGATGCGCGCCCGGAAGCCCTGCTGGGCTAGTTGGTCGAGGAGCTCTCTGAACTCGCCCTTGCGGCCGCGCACGATAGGCGCCATCACGGTGACGCGCTCGCCGGCGCCGAGCTCGAGAATGCGCTGGACGATTTGCTCGGCCGTCTGGCGGGAGATGGCCCGGCCGCAGTTGGGGCAGTGGGGCGTGCCCACAGAGGCGTAGAGCAGGCGCAGGTAGTCGTAGATCTCGGTGATGGTGCCCACGGTGGAGCGGGGGCTGCGGCTGGTGGTCTTCTGCTCGATGGAGATGGCGGGCGAGAGGCCCTCGATGGAATCCACGTCGGGGCGTTCTATTTGATCTAAAAACTGGCGGGCGTAGGCGGAGAGGGTCTCGACGTAGCGGCGCTGGCCCTCGGCGTAGATGGTATCGAAAGCGAGCGAGCTCTTGCCCGAGCCGGAGAGGCCGGTGACCACCGTGAGTGTGTTGCGGGGAATGCGCACATTGATGTCGCGCAGATTGTGCTGGCGCGCCCCGCGCACCGAGATGTGAGTGATCGGCATGATGGGCTATGGGAGAGCGGCGGGCGGTTCCAAGGTGGGAACTCTCCTATCCACGGAATCCGACACCCTGTGGGTATTCTATTGGTCAACAGAAATCAGGGTCAATTCGACGCCTGTTCTGCGAGAATCGGAGAGATGCTTGTGGGCCGAACCGTATTGGTCTCCATTGGCTGGGGCGTCCGGGTGGGTGTGTCGAAAGGCTCAGTAACGCGATCCAAGGCTGGATTATGACGGATTTGTTGAATTTGACGATGTTGATTTGTGCGTCGGCGGGCTCATTGGCCTTTGGCATTCTGGCGGCATATGGAGTTCTTCGCGTCGGCTTCGCGCTGATGCGTCCGAAGCCGAGAGTGGTTGCGGTGAAGGTCCAGCCGGAGGCGGCGCGGGCATCTTGACCGGGTGGTCAATTGTCGGCTGACCCGCCCGATTTCTCAAGGGCGGGCTAAATCGGCTCTGCCGCTCTTTGCCGGTTCAGAATCGGCGCGCCCATCTCGATAGATGGATTCCGCCTCTTATCCTGGCGCCAAATTCGAAATCGGGGCATTGACGCGACGCCGCCAGGTACAACAGGTTGTGGTTTGACTCAGATAGCAGACGGAACCGCGCCGAATTGCACCGCTATCTCCCGGCATCCAATCAAGCCATCTTATGCAAGCGTCACCGAACCGCAAGCGTATAACCAACACTGCTCTTGGGAGTGTCATAGACACCGAAGTCGCAACTGAAGACCGTCCACGCTTCGCTGGTATCGGCTGCATCGGTCGTCGATGTCCAATAGTATTGACTCACCACGAAGTTAGTGAAGATAGCCGGCTCGTACACTGTGCCGTCCACATTCATGATGGTGTCGTTGAAGAAATCGGAGTGGTTGGTCTGCATCCGGTCGGAGAGGCTTTGTAGCTCGTTCCGGTTAGGCATCCGCCAACTGCCCGCTGTCGAGCCGTCCGTCAGCCCGCATTGGCCGCTGGCCAGCGAGTTGACCGCCGAGACCGCGTCGGCCCAGTCCGCATCGATGCAATCGGCCTTCTTCAGCCAGGTCAAGCCGGTCACCGTGTCCACAATGGTTCCATTGCCCTTATCGACCCAGCGCGGATAGGTTGGGGGCACCCCAGCCTGAACGCTGCCATCGTCGCCGGGGTTATAGACCACATACATCCCGGTCGCCTGCAGCTTGATCGTCCCGCCCCCCAACCCCTTCACCGCCCAAACCGCATTGTTCGAGGTCGCCTTGACGTTGGAGACATAGTCGTTCATGTAACGGCCGTCGCTCATGCGGATAACCCATGCATAGGGAGAGCCCGTCTCGCCGCCATAGTAACTGGTCGACGACCAATAGATGGCATTGGAAAAGCCCGTGAAGGGGTTCCCCGCGGGTAGAGCGGGATTGCTTTGGGAAACATCCACCATGCTCTCCAACTCGTTCAGGTTGGGCATCCGCCAGTCGCCGGCCTTCGATCCGTCGGTCAAACCGCAAGCGCCGCTGGCCAACTGATTCACTTCCGTCAGCGCAGGCGTCCAGAGCGCGGGGTTGAAGCAGCCGGCATTCTTGAGCCAGATCAGGCCGGTAAGGTTGTCTGTGACAGTGCCGTCCCCATTGGCAATGAGCCGAGTTCCCGGCCAGGCGACTCCCGCTTTCAGAGAGCCATCGTCCCCACTCGCATAGCTGATTGTCTGTCCTGTGCCGGGTAGAGTTACAAACGGATTGCTGCCGTCGTAGGCGAGGAAATTGGCCCCGGTCAGCGACGAGTCAGGCACGGACGTAAATTGGATCACCGTAAAGACGATCGGAACGTCGGTTTGTCCATTGAGCTGAAACTGGGCGTCGTTGTGATCGAACCGCATCGCCTCGCCGCCGCTGCCCACGGAGGGATAGAACCCATAACCCGTCTTCCTGGCCCAGAACTGATACACTCCGTTGACATTGCCCTCGGCCGAAAGACCGGAGAAACTGTAAGCGCCGGTCGCATCCGTTGTTACAGTCCCGACAATGGTATTGTCATTCGTCAACCACGCGGTGACCGTGGCTCCCGCCAGCGGAGCACCTTTGAAAAGCACCGCGCCGGACACGGTGTTGGTGGGCGGCGGTGGCGCTGGATCGATGTTGCCGGGATCGTTGCGGCTGGCCCCGTTGCAACCGCCGAGAATGCCGAGACCAAACGCCGCCAAGAAAAGGCCTATCCTGCTCATCGACTCGTCTCCCTCTGGCCGCGAAGGCCGGCACGGCCCGGCAGTTGGCATAAGCCATGGAACTGCGAGAGATGCTATGCAGAACTATCGGCAAATGGCGATGGGATGGGAATCGAATCCTGAAACGGATGTAATTGAGATAGCTTAATGGACTTGCGCAATGCTGAGAAACTGGCCGCGGGAGGAGGATTCAATGGGAAGATCCTCATCCCGCGGACGCAACCGTTCCGAAATCGCTTAGGGCCGCGAGAATCGAGTGTCCAGGCTTTAGTGGTGACCGCCACCTCCGCCGCCGCCACCCCCGCCGCCCGAATGGCCTCCACCACCGCCACCACCACCTCCACCGCCACCTCCGCCGCCCCCGGCATGGCCGCCGCCACCACCGCCGCCGCCGCCACCACCCGAGGAATGACTGGCCGATCCGCCGCCAGAGGAACTGTGGCTGGCCGAGGAAGCGTGCTGACCGCTGCTGGAGCCCCTTGCCGCGGAAGAACGACCTTGCTGGCCGCCACCATAGCTCCTTGTTGCCGGCGCAAACCCCGGGCGGCCGCTGGAATATCCGAAACCGGCCGCGCCCGCCGGACCACCCGGCCCGGTGCGATTCGCAAAGGCTGAAGACGCGCGGTCAAATTGCGACCGCGGCGTCAGCGCGCGAAGCGGCACAACGGCATGTCCGGCTATGGTAACCGGCGTCCGGCCATCCCGCGCCGGAAGTGCTCCGCCCCCCGCCGGGCGGCGGTTTACCGCAATCATCGGGATGGAAGGCCTACCATTGCCGCCGACCGGGTGCCGGTGCGGTGGACGCGGCGGCAATGGCGGCCGGTAACCCCCGAAACCAATGCCGATGTTGGGAACAAAATAGCCATTCCCCCACCACCCCATGCAGCCGCCCATCCCCGGCGCCCAGCCCCAGCCAAAGGAATCGTACCAATTCCACATTCCGCACTGGTACGGCATATAACCCCAGGAGTAGCCCGATGCCCAGAGGTAGCCAAAGCCCGGCGTCCACATCCAGTTTCCGTTTCCGTACGGATCCCACCCCGCGTTCGATGCATCGTACGGCGACCAGACATAGCCCTGTCCCGGCACGTCGTACCAGTTGCCGTTCGCGTCCAGATCGCTCCACGCAGGATTGTTGCTGTCGGGAAAGCTCTTGGTGGCGCCGGTGCGCGCCGCGGCTTCGGCCGTCAGCACCTGGTCGCGGTCCGCATTCCACGCGTCCCAGGAGTCCGGTTCGATCGATTCAGCCAGGTTGTAGCGGGTCGCATCGGCCCTGTTCAGAACCACGCTCTCGCCGCCGTGCAGGTCCAGCATCAGAGCATTGCCCCGCTCCAGATGCGCATTGCCGGAGAAGACCGCCACCGCCCCCGGTGGGTTGTCCAGGTTGATTCGCAGCACAGTGAACCCGCTCGCCGTCACCACGCAGTCGCCAAATTGGATACGAATCGCCCCGGCCTGGCCCCCGCCCTGCAGCTCGAAGTAGCCCAGTCCGCCTTCAAGTTGAATCTCCGCTTGGCCTGCCGCGCCCCGCCCCTGCAATACGGTCAGCCTGAGCGAACTGCTGGGCGAGAGCCGTGCCACGCTTCCATCCTCAAACTGAATTTCCGCCCGCCCGTCGTCCGCGGTCGCCACCTCGGTTCCCTCAAACAACGGCGTATTGGCCACCGCCGCGGCCGCCAGCACCTGATCCCCCTGAGCAATCTGCACTTGGCCGTCCACGCTGCTCAGCCGCACCGCGCGCGCTGCCGGCCCCGCATCCTCTGCCCATAGAACCGGCACAAGTAAGAAAGCTCCCAGGACAACGGCCGCCAGCCCTGGCAACCCGTGTCCCGCCAACCCCCGGCCATTCCAGTTCCGCTGCCCAATTCGATTCATGGAGCCCCATCCTCTCCGCACAACTGCCATAACCCGCCCTGCCCAGCCTCCCCGGAGAAATGTCTTCGCCGGTGGGATGGTTCGCAGCAAGCCGTCATTCAATTGGACCCGTTCTTGCCGGCAAAGTTACTCCGAAGTTTTTCCAGAGCCGATCTCAGCCCTGAGCCCTTGCCAAAAGCTCTCTCGCCCGCTTTCTTACCCGCTCCATCACGCCCTCGTCCCCGGCCAGCCGTTCCAGAATTCCCCGAATCGCGCAAAGCTGCTGGGCACGGCCATCTCCCACAGCCTCCACCAGATACTCCGTCTCCTGGTCCAGGCCCAACGGGTCATGCTGGCGCAGCATCTCCAGCCGGGCGCCTTCCAGGATCGTGCCCGCCACCGCCACCAGGGCGTCCCCCAGCGATTGAATATCCTTGTCCTTCGAGTAGTTGAATTCGCAGCCGCCCTGACCCTCGGGGCCGCTGTAGCTGAGCTTCTTCCACCCCTGAAACGCCACCCTCAAGTGGCTCTCGCATTCTTCGCTGAACGACTTGTGACGGCGCGCCTCCTCAAAGACGTGCTGAGCAAATCCCGCGCTCACTCGAACGTCCCGATCCACATTGGGCGCATCGAGGGTCTCCACGGCCCCGTGAGGCCTGTTGCCCCTTTCCGAGCGGAAATGTCCGCTCCCATCCGGATGCAGCGTCAGCGTCCAGTGCGAGGGAGACAGGCCGGGATGGGAGAAATCCACTTGAAAAACAGGGCCCGGCTGACCGTGCGCTAAGAGCGCCGCCGCCGCAAAGACCAATGCTGGCAATCCCGCCCTCATCGCCCCATCCCCGGCCCCAATCCTTGCAGCGCAAGCGTCTGAGCGGTGTGAATGTGGCAGATGGCGATAGCCAGCGCATCGGCCGCATCGGGGGGCTCTGGCCTCTCCTCCAGACCCAGAAGCCGCGCCACCATGAACTGCACCTGTTCCTTTTTCGCCAGCCCGTAACCCACTACGCTCGACTTGATCTTCAGCGGCGCATATTCGGCTACGGGCAGGTCCTGCGTTGCCGCCGCCAGCAGCGCCACCCCACGCACCTGTCCCAACTTCAGCGCCGACTTGGCATTCACTGAGTAGAAAACCTCCTCGATCGCTACTGCGTCCGGCTTCCAGCGCTCCAGTTCCGCGCTCAGCTCCCGAAACACCTGTTCCAGCCGTAATGGTGTGGATTTTGCCTTGGCCAGCCGGATGACCCCCATCGTCTTCATCACCAGCCGCGGCTCCCGCCCCAGTTCGCAGGACTCCACCACCCCGAAGCCCGTTACCTCGGTCCCGCAATCGATCCCAAACACCCGCATCGGTTGTCAGTGTACCGCAGTGGAGGGTTGCTCGGTTCGCTTGCCTGAAGTCTGCGCAAGCTTCCGCTTCTGGGCCTCGCTCAGCGCAGCCATCAGTCCCTTCGGAAACGGTCTGCACGCGCAGTTCTTGCTATGTTCCAGATGCCACTCGATGCGTTGTTCCGTTGTCGCCCCGGTGGGCATGGTATGCAGCTTGTGCCACTCCCGGTTCATCGTCCCTCCCCGGCCCGCTTCTTTGTCTCTCAGCATACCCCCAAAACAACAGCGGCCTGAACGAATCGCTCAGGCCGCCGCCGGTGATCTGTTGGGATTGGACTGGAGGCCTTCGCGCCTACCGCGAATGCCAGAGCCGTGAGCGGAAAATCCTCCGCCGGGTCTTACCTGGGGCTGGGGCTTGAAGGCCTCAGGCCTCAGTCACCTCACGCATGAAACTACTGGAACATTCACTTTGCATCAGCTGGATCAACCTCCTTTCCCGTGTAACCCCAAGCTACCGCCAACCCCGCCGTCCCGTCAAGCGCCGCTCCACATGACGAAGTGGCGCGAAGAGAATTCCCTTCCACCAAAGCACCGATGAGTCGGGCACGTTCAGACGTGCCTGCCAGTTTGCATACATCGTTATGGCGTTTGCGGCCCGACTGAAGTCGGGCCCTGTTACAAGGCTGGGGTTTCTTGGCAGCCTGTGAAGCCTCGACCCACTGTTCCCAATTGGGCTATTCCCTTGCTGCGGCCGAATGGCCGTTTTTGCCTGGACGGCAAGTCCCCGCTACGCGTATTCCCAGCGGCGGGCGATTCTGCGGGCGATCAAGAAGAGAACGATGGCGATGGCTAGCAGGACGCTGACTTGGGGCCAGAGGGCGGAGACGGGAAGGTCGCGCCAGAAGACTTTGGTGAAGCCGTCGATGGCCCAGGCGTTGATGGTAAAGAGGCCGGCCTTCTGGATGTTCTGGGGCATGAGGAAGCGGGGGAACATGCTGCCGCCGATGGAAGACATCATGAGGATGACGAGCGTGGAGAGCGCGCCGAGCTGGGCGCGAGTGTGGCAGAGAGAGGCCAGCAACATGCCGAAGGCGGCGACGGCGACGGCGGTGGAGAGTCCCATGACCAGGACGCCGGGGATGTGGGAGAAGAAGTCGAGCTTGAAGACGGCCCAGGCCCAGAGGAACATGACGACGAGTTGGGTAAAGGCGAGCAGGGTGTTGAAGAGAAGCTTGCCGGCCAGCAGGCCGGTGATGGTGATGCGGGAGCTGAGGACGCGGTCGAGGGTGCCGCTTTCGGCTTCGTCCAGCAGCGCGCCGGAGGAGCCGCTGGCAGTAAACATGAGGAACATGACGCCGATGGCGGCGGCGTAGAAGGAGATCATGGGGCTGTTCTTGTTTTCTCCGACGACGGAGCGGTTGTGGACGGCGATCATGCCGCCGGAGGCGGAGGTGGCGGGGGCTGGAGTGGCGGCGGGGTTGGTAGCGGCGGCGGCTTGCTGGGCTTCGAGTTGGCGCAGTTGGGCGAGGTTGGAATTCATGCGGGATTGCTGCTGGGGCGTGAGTCCGCCGAGGAACTGGCCGGTGTACTTCATGCCCTGTTCGGCCATGGTGAGGGGCATGGCGGTCATGGCGGCTTTCTGCAGAAGTCCGCCGACCATCTGCGGGGCGATGGTGTCGCTGGCGTCGTAAAGGAGCTGCAGGGTGGGAGCGGCCTGGCTCCGATCGGGGCGGAATTGGATGGGGTTGACGCCCCAGCCCTGAGGAATGATGAGGGCTACCGAGATGTCGCCGGCTTTGACGGCGGCTTCGGCTGTCATGGCGGTGTAATCGGGCGGCGGCTCCGCTCCTTTGCTTTTGGAGGAGGGTTTTGTGAAGACGGAGAGCGACCCTTCGCGCTGGAGGGCCTGGACGAGCTGGCGGGAGGTTGGGCTTTGGTCCTGGTCGACGAGGATGACGGAGATTCTGGGCACGGTGTCGTGACGGCTGCCGAAGATGACGGCGAAGATGGAAAAGAAGGCGATGGGCAGGACGAAGCTGAGAGCCAGAGAGGCTCGATCGCGGCGCAGGGCGACGAGGGCGGTTCGGGCGATGGGGAGAAATTTCATATCACCTATCCATCCTTCAATGAGTGTTCGGTTTTCCACCTTAGCCGCAAAAACAAGGCGGCGACGGTGGGGCACCCCGCGTTGGTATTCAGATGTCGAATCGTGTTAATCGCGCAACTCCCTTCCGGTGAGGTGGAGGAAGACGGACTCGAGGTTGGGGCGGCGAAGGGAGACATCGACGAGTTGAAGGCCGGCGGCGGAAGCGGATTCGAGCAGGGCGGCAATCTGGATGGGATGTTCGATGGTGAATTCGCCGGTGGAGTCGACCAGGTGGCCGGATTGCGAGGCGACCCAGGCGGCGATGGTTGCGGGCGGGCCGTCGAAGCGGGCGAGGACCTGGCTGCTGGAGGAGAAGGACTCCTGGACGAGGGCCTGGTGTGTGCCGAGAGCGATGATGCGGCCGTGGTCGACGATGGCGATGCGATCGCAGAGGCGCTCGGCTTCTTCCATGTAGTGGGTGGTGTAGATGATGGTTGTGCCCGCAGCGCGGAGGGTCTCGATCATCTCGAAGATGCGGTTGCGGGACTGGGGGTCGACGCCGACGGTGGGCTCGTCCATGAGGACCAGGCGGGGCTGGTGAATCAGGCCGGCGGCCATGTTGAGACGGCGCTTCATGCCTCCGGAGAGGGTGCGGGTGAGGTCGCGGGCGCGGTCCTCGAGGGCGGCCCAGTTGAGGCACCAGGCGATGGCTGCGTTGAGCGGCTTGCCGGAGAGGCCGTAGTAGCTGCCAAAGGAGCGGAGATTCTCGCGGGCGGTAAGGCGGGGATAGACGGCCAGCTCTTGCGGGACCCATCCCAGGGCAGCGCGGGCCGCGGGCGAGCCTGCGGGAGACCCGAAGACAGCGATGTGGCCGGAGTTGGGAACGACACGGCCGACGATGGCGCGGATGAGGGTGCTTTTGCCGGCGCCGTTGGGTCCGAGCAGGCCGAGGCATTCGCCGGGGCGCAGTTCGAGCGAGATGCCGTCGACAGCGGTAACCGCGCCGAAGCGCTTGACCAGCCCGTCTACCTTGAGGGGCAGGGACTCGAGGGGCAGCGCCGGGGATGGGTGTGGACCGACTGAGGAAGAGATGGCCAGACTCCTGCGTTTTGCGACCACTTCCGTGGTATAGGCCATGATACAGGCCGCGGATGAAACGGAGGCGACGCGACCGTCCCATAAAAAACCGAGGGCGCTCTTCCGGTTCTTTGTTGGCGCAGGGGGTTGCCGCAAGAGGGGATGGATGCGGAGTTGCCGGGAGCTAGGGCTGCTTCGGCGGGGCCGTGCGATAAGGCTTGGCGCCTTTGACAAACTGGCTGGCTACGCTGATGGCGCCGATTTGGCCGGAGAATGGTCCGACGCCCTTGCCTGCCAGCAGCACGACGGATGTGCCCTGGTGCTTGAGCTCGAAGGGAAAGTCCCAGGCGAAGGTGTATCCGACGACCAGGATGGTGTCGGCGACTCTGGGATCGTCGACAATGCGAATGTTGAGCGCGGCGAAATCCTTGTTGCCGGCCAGGGCGGCCTTCATCTGATCGCTGCCGAAGTACTTTGCCTGGCTGGCATCCACATACATGGTCTTGAAGTTTTGAAAGAGGGAATCGTAATCCCTGGAGATGGCCGGGCTTTCAGGCTTTGCGGGCGGCTGCGGCGGGGCGACGGTGGCGGTCTGCGGCGGCTCGGGGGCCGGCGCGGGAGCGGGCAGCACGCCGGGCTGGGCGGGAACAAGTTGCGAGCCGCTGGCGAAGGTCTTGACCGGGGAGGTGTCCGCCAGGCCGAGGACGTTTTCGATGGGGACGGCGAGATTGAGGGCCTGACCGCCGTTGAGGGCTCCGGTGATGAGCCCCAGAGCGCGGCCCCTGGCATCTAGCAGGACACCGCCGCTGGCGCCGGGAGAAGCGGGAGCGGTGAATTGGAGAACGCGGAAGCCTGCGCCCGCGCCGGGAATCTCATCGGCGAGCCGGTACGCGGAGAGAACGCCGGTGGAGGTGGACCAGGGCAGCGCCTGGGGATGAAAGATGGAGAGAACCGCGTCACCGGCGCTGGCGTCGGCGGCGGGAGCGATGGGCAGAGCGGGAAGTCCGCTGGCGGTAATGCGGATGGCGGCGACGTCGCGGCGCTCATCGACACCAAGCAACTTCACCCGGTCGAAGACCTCGCCGGACTTGAAGCGCACCTGAACCGCATAGGCGTTGCGGACGAGGTGGTAAGAGGTGAGCAGGTCGCCGCCGGGGTAGACGACCAGGGCCGCGCCCACCGGGGCAGCGGTCTCGCCGGGGGCCTGAGAGGCGAGCACCATGGCCACGGCGGACGAGGCCTTTTCGGCGATTTGGGCCGGGCTGGGCGCGGGCTCCGGAGCTTGCGCAAAGCCTGCCACAAGAAAAGCGAGTGTGAAACAAAGAAGAGAACCAGTCCTGAATTGAGTGCGCATGGCGACTTCCCGCTAAGGTCACAGAGGATTGTAAGGCGGGAAGTATTGCGCTGCAATGGCGATGAGGGAGGCATTCGGTCGGGCTGGGGGGCGAAGCCAAGCGGAGCGCGGATTTCGGTTGCGATTCCCCACCACGCTTGCGCCCCCAAAAGCGCAAGGACGAGGCGCGATCCCGCGGATGAGCCGAGGTGACGGCCAGCTCGTTGGCCGCCTGGGTGAACAATTCTCAGGCGAGGAATTTCTTGAGCGGTTCCCAGGAATGGTGGCTCCATCCCCAGTCGAGGTGGTCGTACTCGCCTTGGGGGAAGCCGGTGTGATCGAAGATGAGGGTGGTTTCGGCCCCCCGCGGGTGGAACTCGAAGTGGACGATGGAGTAGATGCCGCCATCCCAGTGGGTGGGGCGCCAGGCTTGAACGATCCGCTGGTTGGGGACGAGTTCGACGTTTCGACCGACGATCGGGCCGCCGAACATGGAGAAGGCTCCGCCGGGCGCAGGGTCGATGGTTGCGGGAAGGCCGGAGAAGGCGGCGAATTGCTTTTGGTCAAGAATGGCTTCGTAGAGGCGCTGCGGTGTGGGGTGAAAGTCGATCTCGTAATGGATCGAGGTGCGGGACTGGTTGGATGCGGTGGAGGGTTTTTGCGCCATGGACGGGGCCTGGGCTTCGGCCGTGACCTGGGCCCGGGCGCGACAGAGGGAGGCGGCAGCGAGGGTCGCGGCGAGGCCGGCGAGGGCGCGCCGGCGGGCGGGAATGGCGGGCATTGGGACCTCCGAGGGCCTTAAGGGATTGCAGTTAAAAGTATCCTGCTTTATCGGCAAAGACAAAGACGCCGTGCCCGGCCCGAACCAGAGGGTTCCCCGGCTCCCCGGCGTCCGGATGGGTCGCCCCCGCCGGCGGAGAATTCCGCCTGGAGCGCTAATGTTCTTCTTTGCCTGGGCGGAGCATGAGATCTTTGATGGCTTCGCGGGGGTCTTTGCCGTTTTCGAGGATTTGCTCCATCTGTTCGGTGATGGGCATTTCGATCCGGTGGAGGCGGGCGAGGCCGAGGGCGGCGCGGGTGGTGCGGACACCTTCGGCAACCTTGCCGCCTAGGCTCTCAAGAATCTCAGGAAGCTTGCGGCCGTGGCCAAGGGCTTCGCCGACCGTCCGGTTGCGGCTGAGCGACCCGGTGCAGGTGAGGACGAGGTCGCCTACGCCGGAGAGGCCGGCCAGGGTTTCGCGGCGGCCCCCGCAGGCTACGGCGAGGCGGGTGATCTCGGCGATGCCACGGGTCATGAGGCCGGCGGCGGAGTTGTGGCCGAGGCCGATTCCGGCGGCGATTCCGGCGGCGATGGCAATCACGTTCTTGAGGGCTCCGCCGAGCTCGACGCCGATGACGTCGGTGGAGGTGTAGAGGCGGAGAGTTTCGGAGCAGAACTCCTGCTGAATGCGGGCGGCGACGGCCGGGTCCTCGAAGGCGACGGTGATCGCGGTGGGCTGGCCTTGCGCAACTTCCAGAGCGAAGCTGGGGCCGCTGAAGGCGCCTACGGGGATGGCGCGCGGATTCGCAGGAGCGGGCTTTGAGCGGGAGAAGAGTCCGATTTCGGATTGGAAGGCAGCGTCGACCGCAGGGGTGAAATCCCCGCAGCCTTCTTGCCGCGGTTGCGACTGGACGGGAGCCGCCGAAGAAGCCTGCCTTGTTTCAGGGATGACGTCCAAGAATCGTCCCTCAGGGGCTAAAGCCCGCCTCTCTCCTGCCGCATCGTTGGCGCCACTGAAGTCGCGCCCTTTCAAAGCAGGGTGTTCTTCCCCAGCCGGTGAAGCCGTGCCCGGAGACGAGCGGAGGGCGGCTTCGCGTTCACTTCCGGCCTGGGGCATAGGAGCGGCGAGGGCTTCAGCGATGACTTGGGTCATGCGGAGGAAGGTCGAGTCTTCGACGCCCTTGGTGGCGCTGACGACGATCTGGCCGGGGTGAAGATGGGGGCGGAAGCGGGCGATGGTGGAACGAAGAAACTCGGAGGGCACGACGGAGAGAAGAATCTCGGCGTCCCGTGCGGCGGACTCGTCGCCGGTGATTTCGATCTCGGGCGGCATGGGGAAACCGGGAAGGAAGAGGGAGTTTTCGCCGGCGGCTGCAATTCGCTGGGCCTCCTCAGGGCTGTGGGCCCAAAGGGTGACCTGATGGCCGCCGCGGCGGTCGAGCGAGAGGGCCAGGGCTGTTCCCCAAGCGCCGGAACCGAGGATGAAGATGCGGCTCATGCCGGCTTTTTCGCTCCGAATTTGGATTCCGTGCCGGCGAGGAGGCGGCGGATGTTCTGGTGGTGCCTGGCGATGACCAAGCCGGCTACGACGAATTGAACGGCGATGAAGAAGGGGGGACGTGGTCCGGTGACCAGGAGCCAGGCAAAGACGGGAAAGCCGGCCGAGCCGAGGATGGAGGCCAGGGAGACATAGCGGGTAAGGAGAAGAACAAGGAAGAAGACGCCGATGGCTGCCAGTGCGGCCCAGGTGGAGGCGACCAGGAAGACGCCAAAGCCGGTGGCGACGCCTTTGCCGCCGCGGAAGCCGAGCCAGACGGGGAACATGTGGCCGAGCACGGCGCAGAGAGCGGCCAGGGCCTGGGCGTTGCGGTGCATGGAGAGGTCGAGCGGGCCAGCGAGGACGACGGCGGCCAGGATGGGGCCAAGCCATACTGCGGCGCAGCCTTTGAGCATGTCGAGGAGAAAGGTGACGAGGCCGAGCGCCTTGTTGCCGGAGCGGAGCACGTTGGTTGCGCCGATGTTGCCGCTGCCGATAGTGCGGACGTCCCGCTTCAGAAAGATGCGGACCAGCAGGAAGCCGGTGGGGATGGAGCCGAGCAGATAGGAGGCGGTTACGATGAGCAGGATGGGGAGGAGCATGACGAGTGAGAGTTTAGCAGGTTGCCACCCGCGCTGCGGGCGGGCTGGCGGTTTGGGCGCTCAAAAGGAAACTCCTCTCATGAACAGTCTGCCGGATAGGCGGGGAATAGTGTGCAAAGCAATGGAATGAAGAACCCAGGCCCCTTGTCTGGACCGCCACCGTGGACTCCATCGTGGGGAAGCTGTCCCGCTGCCGCCAAACCCTGGAGCAGATCCAGCCCGGATGCACTCTGCCACGCGCTCGAAAAAGGAAGTAATCTGGTTGTCCAGTTAAGTCGTGGACACTACACTAGCCTAGCTGGCCCTGTTCTCAATATCGCGTCAGCGCTCTTAACATGATTCCGTTAAGCTCTTCGACCGCCGTCGTCATCTCCTGAGGGTTGAGTCCGAGGACATCAAGCCGCTTCCTCGTCTTATTGAAGAGGGAATTGAGTGATTCTCGGAATTCTCTGGAGTTTTTGCTCCAATCCCTAATCTCTTTATTGATGGCGTCTAGCTGGAATTCGTTCTTTCGTGCCGCTTGGACGGCCTGTGAGGCTTGCTGGCGGCTTTTGAAGGCCTGCCTTCGAAGCTCGATGACGGCTTGGATTGCGGCTCCTCTAGCCAGTCGGCTGGTCAATAGCGCCTCCGGAATGGACAGCCTGTCGGCAAAGGCCTTCGACCCAATGCCGCTTTGGACATTGCTTAGCAGCTCCAACCTCTTGATCGCACCTTCGAGCCCTTGATAGACCAAGGCGAGCTCTCGGGCGTTTGCCTCCGCCAGGTCTATTCCGAGCTTTACCCTCGCGAGGGTACGAAGACATATTGCCGCGACTTCTGCAACACGGGTAGAGTACCCGTTATTCGAAGCGTCCAGGATTATTGAGTGGTGCCGCGCCCGTTCGCCGAGCCTTCCATGGATAAGATTGCTAAAGAACCGTGTGAGTGTTGCAAACATAGTCACCTGTCAGATTGGCGGAATTATGAGTTGTTGCGATCGCGGTTCCATCGGCATTTCGCTACGAGCCTGTCGCATTCGTTCGAAGCATCAAGGATAATTGATCGGATGCGCGCCCGCTCCCCGCTTCTTCTATAGATAAGCTTTGTGATGAACCCTGCGAGCTTTCCGAGCATTCTTCACCTCTGTCCAAGAGAAGTCGGGTAAAACCAACGCCTGAGCCCCTTAAGCGCCGAATCGTAAACCTGAGCCGACATGCCCTCTTCAAAACTCACATGTATTCTCTGAACGCACCCCTGCTTCTTCGCGTCGGCGAGTTGCTCGGCGAATTCCTTGCGGATTCCGGCTAGCGTCAGCGCTCTGCCGTTAATCTCAAAGGAATCCTCCGCAATGACCGTTGCAGTGAATAGCCAATCCGAGTTCTTGTTTAGCTCAGCACACGACGGCAAGACGATCGACTTCAGGTCACTCCGAGGCGCCACACTCATAGATCGAAGCTCAGCATTCTCTAGCCGGAGGGCCGCAAGCTCTGACTGGAGGGCGAGGTTCTCTGCCCGGAGGCGATCGTTCTCCGCCGCAAGCGAGGCGGCATTCTTAATCTCTTCTTCCAACCCTTTGTTCCGCATCGCCACATTTCTGTAGGATGGTGCGAATGCTGCCAGCAGTGCGAAAAGCAGTGCGAGCGCAATCTCCGCCAAGGTCCATCCAAGTAAGTCCGACTTGATCACTTGATCGCTTCAATCCTCCTCTTGAGCAGGACTATAAACGAATTGAGGATTTGGTCGATGTTGCTAATGTCGCCTTTTAGGATTGCGATCTGTTCACGGGCGGCTAGGGGAATCGCGCTCAACTGTTGAGCAAGGTCGCTAAGTTGGCGCTGGAAGTTCCCCGGCATTGAATCGGCGGACTGCTTTGCTCCTAGCAAAGAGGTCCGGAGTGTGGCGATTGAAGTGTCTAGCTCCTTGATCGCAGCTCCGAGCGTTGGCAATGATTCGAGCGATACCTTTAGAGCAGCGCCGTCTACGCTTCGCGCCGCTGTTGCTAGCTTCTGAATTTGTCCGTCAAGCTCTCCGAACCTCTTAGTACAGGACTCCAAGGTGGCCGAAATCGCGTTCGGGTAGCTGTTTATCGATCCGTCTAGCACGCCGGCAGCCTTCGAGAGGCTATTAACATACTGTTGGATGGCTAGCGTCTCATCGTTTAAGAGGCTTCGCCTAGACGCTACAAACTCCTTGATAAGTTCCACCATTGCTACTTGCGAACGCCGGAACTCGGCTGCACTTCTCCTCAGTTGCTCCTCAAGGTCCCGGAAAAAGAGGTCCTGGTCGGCCTGTGACGGGCTATAGGCAAAAAGGGCTTGACGAAGGGGAAGGCCGACGATTGTGGTTAAGAGAGCGGCCCCGAGTTGGTGGATGACGGTATCAAGCTGGCCCCCGCCTTCGAGGGAGACCGAATAGAACGCCTTTAGGAGCGAGGCAAGGAAAAAGACAAAACCTAGAAAATATGGGGAGTTGTTCGTCGCTTCGGAATGCGAAACCTGGAGTGCGGTTGCACAATATAGAAGTGTTGCGCCGTAGGCGAGAACCACTGCTGCAGGGAGCCATGGGAGTCCGAAGTCAAAGAAGATTGATGAGGCACCCAAGGCAAATGCAATGAAGAAAAGCACGAAGGCGCGCTGGGTTGTGAGATTAAGGAGGAACTCCTTTACGATCAGGGTTGCGCCCTCTTCGGTTTTCATTTGGGTAGCCGCACTGCCTCTTCGAGTATTCGATCGAAAAATTCCTTGCGCTTTGACGCGATTGCCTGCACGGTTTCGTCGATGATGCTTGCTGGCACGTTTTGCGCCTCTGCAGCGGCGATTAAGCCAGCGACCACTTGGTTCAGCTTAAGGAGGGTGTTCATGCGGGTCTCGAGGTTCTTCAGGCCCAGTTCGCCAAGGTCTGTTAGGTACTCCTCGTTGAGTTGGTATATGTACTTGTTTGCGACGACGTTGATGCGCTCTTTCTCGATCCCGACAGCGGCGCGCAATGCGTGCGTGGATGCTTCTAGCTGTGCGTCTGTCAGCGCTTTTAGCTTCGTGAGTGCGACAGTTCTCTCGATCTTGTTTGCCTTGAAAGAGGCAATCACTCCAAGCTTCTGGCTTCTGATCTGTGCGATTTGCGCGTCGATTGGGGCCAGTGTCGGCGATTGGGTTTCGATTGGTGTTAGAGGCGCAGATTGGGCTCTCTGGAGGGCCGTGTTCGCATTTTCCCATCTAGATTCGGGCATCGTTATCCTCTCGGGGCTTATTTCTTGGGGGGGGTGAATTCGGCTGGCTAGAATCTTACCACGGCCCCAAGTTCTAGGAAAGGGGCTCAGCGGATCGATTCGTTGTCTGGTCTTTCCCACATCTCCTCGAACTTCGCCCGGAAAGATGCGATGGCTGAGGGATCCCGGATGATCAGCAGGTCGTTGTCTTGTCTCTTCTCGGCCCCTGCCGAGAAGTTTGCGCTGCCTGTTCGCAGAATCCTCCCGTCGACTTCAAACGCCTTCATGTGTGCGAGGGTTGATGAGCGTTTAATGCGTACCTCAATGTTGGGCGTTCTCGAGAGCTGCAGGATGACGGGTTCACCTTTTCTAGTTCGCGACAATTCGGCCGTCGTGGATGCGTGGTCGCTGTAGATCTTCACCTGGACGCCAAGGCTCGCCCGCTGCTCAAGCACGGAGGCGATCTTTGGGTCGGTGAATGAGTACGCGGTGATCTCGATTTCCTCCGTTGCGCTCCCAAGAAGCCCCGTATCAACTTCTTCCAGGTCCTCTTGCGGCGCGTAATGGACTTCAGTTTGGGCACATTCCGCCTGTGCTGACTTTGCGCTCGGTCCTGGTCCGGCTGTCGGTGGGCTTTGGTGCTTTTCTGTCCTCGGGGAATCCTCGGGAGTTTGTTGCCTCCGTTGTTCGCGGCTGCGGCATCCACCCGATATCAAAATGGCGAAGGTCAGGCAGGCGAGGAGCAATGAAAGGTGTTTTCGGGTGATCGGGTTCATTGTGTCCCTGGTGGCGGGAAGATTTGCCGGCTTCCATGATACAAGGCTGGATTCGGCGGTTTTGGTGTTTGGGGCGGGGATGGGCGAGAATGGAGATGCTGCTATGCCGCATATGAACCGCACATTCGAGGCGCCCTTTACCGACGTTCCTGGAGCGTTGGAGGAGATTCGCGCGGGGCGGATGGTTGTTGTCGTCGACGACGAGGACCGGGAGAACGAGGGCGATCTGACGCTGGCGGCCGAGCATGTAACCCCGGAGGCGATCAACTTCATGGCCCGCTACGGGCGGGGGCTGATTTGCCTGACGCTGACCGAGGAGCGGGCCGACTATCTAAGGCTGTTTCCCATGACGCAGCAGAACTCATCGCGGTTTGGGACGGCGTTTACCGAAACGATTGAAGCGCGCGAGGGAGTGACGACGGGGATTTCGGCGGCGGACCGGGCGCATACGATTCGGACGGCGATTGCGGCGGACGCAAAGTATAGCGATCTGGCGCGGCCGGGACATGTCTTTCCGCTGCGGGCGCGCAAGGGCGGGGTGCTGGTAAGGGCGGGGCAGACCGAAGCTTCGGTGGACCTGGCGCGGCTGGCGGGGCTGAATCCCGCAGGCGTGATCTGCGAGATTATGCGCGACGATGGGGAGATGGCGCGGATTCCCGACCTGATTCCGTTTTGCAAGGAACATGGCCTGCGAATTCTGACCGTGGCGGAGCTGATCCGCTACCGGCTCCGCCATGAGCGGTACATCGTGCGCGTGGGAGAGAGCCGCATCCAGACGCGCTACGGCGAGTTCCGCATGATCGCCTACGCCAGCGAGGTGAACGGCGGCGAGAGTCATATTGCCCTGGTGCGCGGGGACCTTTGCCCCGGCTGCCCGGCATTCCACGAGGGGCCGGCAATCGAAGTGGCGGAGGGTGGAAGCCTGCTGGGGGAGCTTGACCCGTTGCGGCCTGCCTGCGCCCATGCGGTGCTGGTGCGGGTGCATACGCGGTGCACGGCGGGCGATGTGTTTGCCGCCGATTGCCGCTGCCGCGAGACACTGGACCAGTCGATGCGCATGATTGCCGAGGAGGGTTGCGGCGCGCTGATTTATTTGCACAACACGTCGCGGGGATTTGAAATCGACCGGAGCGCGGTCCCCGCGGCATTCGAGGCCGGCGGGGCGGCTGCCTTGGCTGGAGCGCCGGAAGCGGAGATCGGGCGGCTGATACTGCACCAGGGGCTGCGGGCGCGCGAAGGCTCGCAGGCACGGACGGGAAGGATCTTGAGGGCCATCGGGCTGGGCGGGCAGATATTGTCGGACCTGGGAATACAGCGCATTCGGCTGCTCTCGAATACGCCCATGCACATCCCGGCGCTTGAGGGCTTCGGGCTGGAGATCGTCGAGCAGGTGGCGATTCCGGTGGAGGATTGCAGCCGGGTGGGATGAGTTGCGCCGCATACATACTGCGTGCATTTATCAAAATATTGTTCAACATTTGCAAACCTGGTCAGAATTGACCACTTAGCGCCGCTAGAACCCTGTAGGATCGCAAAAAAGTTTAAGGCAAAACGATCTCGGGAAAATGTCCGGCGGGAAGACTCGCCATCGCCCATTCTGCGGAAACACCTTTGTGCAATGGACTAGTGCGATCGCGAAAACGCTCTCTGAGACGACCCAACTCGCAGCCGCACTTGCACTCGCACGAGGAAAGGTTGGATGCGATGAGCGTTCATCTGGTCAATCCCAGCGACAATTCATTTGGCACCGCGGTGATCACGCCGCGCTGGCTGTTTGTGCTGGCCGCGGCGACCCCCGCGGTGGCGGGCGATCCGATTCTGGTGGACGAGACGTTGGAGCCGATGGCGCCGGAGACCATCCAGCCGGGGGACATTGTCGGCATCAGCGTGCATACGGGCAACGCGCTGCGCGGCTATGCAGTGGGCAAGATGGCGCGCGCCCGGGGAGCTTGGGTGGTTTATGGCGGAATCCACGCGACGCTTTTTCCGGAGGAAGTGCTCGAATGCGGAGAAGCGCACGCGGTGGTGACCGGGGATGGCGATGTGGCCTGGGGCAAGGTGGTGACCGATTGCCTGGCGGGCAAGCCGGACAGAATCTACGCCGGCGGGCGGATTGGCGGCAGCGAGTTTCTCGCCGCGCGCTGGGACCTGATCGACCCGCAAAAGTATATGTGGGCCTCGGTGCAGACCATTCGCGGATGCCCCAAGCACTGCTCGTTTTGCAGCGTGTGGCGGACCGATGGGCAAAAGCCGCGGCAGAGGAAGTTCCAAAGCGTGATCGACGAGATCGTGGAACTGCGGCGGCTCGGGTTCCGCTATATCGCGCTGGCCGACGACAACTTCTATCCCGTCACATTGACCGATCTGCACCAGGCGCGGGAGCAAAACAACACCGCCAAGCTGGATGAGCTGACGGCGATTCGAAGAGAGCGTTTCCAGCTCATGGAAGAGCTGGCCAAGCTGCCCAAGGACATGGTGTTCTTCACGCAGATGACCATGGAGGCGGGCGAGGACGGAAGTTATCTGGATGCGATGCGGAGGGCCAACATCAAGGGCGCGCTGGTGGGCGTGGAAGCGGTGACGCCGGAGGGGCTCAAGGCGGTGTTCAAGGACTGGAACTGCTCCGGCGATGCTCTGGCCAAGCGCTTGCAGACCTTCAAACAGCACGGGGTTCATGTGCTGGGATCGTTCATCTTCGGGTTGCCTTCGGATAAGCCGGCTACCTTCGACGCCACGGCGGAGATGGCCATGAGGGCGGGCATCACGTTTGCCCAGTTCGTGATGATGACGCCGTTTCCGGGCACCGTGGACTTTGGGCGCTGGGAGAAGGAACAGGCGCTCAATCCCACCATGGTTGGAGATGTGCCGATCACGCGCTACTGGATGATTCCTCCGGAGGTGCGGCCGAAGATGTTTACGCCGCATCCTACGATGAGTTCGGAAGAGATTCGGGTGCGCACGCAAAAGGTGTGGGACAAGTTTTACAACTGGAGCGCGATCTGGGAACGGTCGGCGTGCTGCCCGAACATAACTTCCCGGATCGCGTTTATCTTTTTGTCGAAACTCTATCGGCAGATGTATGCCAACACCGGCATATCGACCGACAGCGCGCGGCGCAAGAAGTCCAGGGCCTGGGCCAAGTGGACGGCGCGGCAGTGCAAGAAGCTGTTCCAGGCGCGGCCCATGCCGGAGCTGCCGTCGCCCGAGTGGGAGATTGGGCTGGGCGGGATGGGACAGGCGGCGTTTGCGGGCGGGGATGGGGCGGAGATGTCGGGGCCGTTTGCGGTGATTGGGGAGAAGTGAAAGCTTCTACCAACATGGGCCGAAATTGCCGTAGCGGAGCCAGATCACCGCACATGCGAGGACGGTGACGAAGGGCAACGCCGCGGCCCATGCCCATCGTTTGGAGCCAACCCAGGCGGCGCACAGAGCCAGCACGATCCCGATTCCCAAAACCACCAGACAATTTGCGAGCAAGGCGTCGATGCGGCATGGGTGCAGGTTTGTGCAAACCACGACCAGCAACGGTAGATTGCACAGGATGCTTATAAAGCCGATGACACCTGAGGTTATTTGGCGGTCCGCATCCATGCTTACTATTTTGCAACAGTCTCCCCGGGGTTACCAGCCGAGGACGTAGGCGAAGCTGAGAGGGGCGGCCATGGATGCGCCGGACTCGACGATGAGTTCCTGGGGGGCGCACAGAGCCTCCGCCGGTGAGCTGCAAGAAGACCGATGAAGGTATCATTAGAGGGGACTTCGCGGTGGATTTGCTGCGGAGCTTGATAAAGAATTCGACTGGATTATGAGGCTAGTGCGATGAGCGAATGTTCCGCGGTGAAGGGACTGATGGGCGGGGAGGTGACAGGAAAGCCGGTGACGGAGTGCCAGGATCTGAACGAGGTATTTTCGGCATCTCTTCCGGCCTTCGGCGGCGCAACCCTGCGGCGGGTCCATGAGGCGCTGCGGGCGGTAATAGAAAAACGCATTCCGCTGGTGGTCACTTGCGCCGGGCCGGTTACGGTTTCCGACCAGCATCGCGCGTGGCTGATTCCGCTGCTCAAGGCGGCGAACACGGCCTACATAACAGTTACAGATGCGATCTGCTATCACGACGGACACGACTGCCTGCGGAAGAGCGTGGAGCGTCCGATCCGCGAGGTGGAGCTGTTTGGCGACGATGCGGAGCTAAGAAAGAACGGCGTGATTCGCGTTGCCGATACCGGGTTTGACGAACAGGTGCTCTTCGACCAGGACGCGGTGGTGACCGAGATACTGCAAAGGCCGGAGTTTCAAAAGCGGATGACGACAACCGAGCGCAACTATCTGCTGGGCAGGCAATTCGGCGCCCGGGAAAAAGCTCTCCACGTTCGTCCCGGCCTCTTGAGCACCTGCGCCGAGCTTGAGTTGCCGGTGTTCATCGGAGCGCCCGCGGATGGCAGCCTGTTTCTGAATTCCGTCAAGCTGTGGGCCCTGGCGCGCCTGGGGAAGATCCAGTATGGGTTCGATTACGATCTGCACGAAGACGTTTTCGAAGCCTGCGCCTACCATCATTGGGGATTGTTCGGCTCGGAAGCGAAGTCGCTGGCGATTCTTATTCTGGGAGGCGGCGTTCCCAAGAACTACTCGTTGCAGCCGGAGCCCACGCTCTCGCAGATCTTCTTCCTCAAGGAGATTCGGGGCTACGACTACGATGCGCAGATCGTTTCATCCCCGGTGACGGATGGCAGCTTGTCCTCGTGCGCGCCGGCCGAAGCGGTTTCGTGGGGGAAGGTGAATCCGGAGACTTACACCACGCAGACGGTGAGCATGCAGGGGGACTACTCGTCCTATATGCCTTTTATTGTGCGCGCCGTGGTGGGGAAGGAGTTGCTGCATCGGCCGCCGCAACCGCTGCGGCTCTATGCCCGGCGCCAGGAACTGAAGGAAAAGCTGCTGGCGGCGATTGCCAACGACGAGCAAGCGATGAAGCAGATCCTGGCAACGCTTTCGCTGCCGGGAGAGTTGAGGATCGGAGAACCTGCTTGAGAACAAGACTTCACTTCTCTTGATGGTCAAGAGGATGGAGCACTCTCCAGGGGATAGCCTGCATTTCTCACAGCCCGCCAAAAGTTGTAACGCCGGTCTCCAGACCGGCTGTCCCGAGGGCCTCCCGGCCCTCGGAGGCTCCTTGAGAGGTCAAATTCTGAGTTGTAGCGCCTTCTGTGAGAAATTCAGGCCAAAGCCCACGAGTTTTTTTCTGTTGCGTTGCGGCACGACTGAAGTCCTGCCCTGACACTTCGTGCCTCTTCGGATGCTTTTTTCAGCAAGCTGTGACTTTGTGGCCTTTCAACCCCATTTCCTTTTTGATTCATCGCTCCGAAACCTCGAAGCGCAATAATCGTCAGCGTTTATGAGGGTGCAACCGCGACGTTAATCAACCACCCCGACGGCGCCTCTGAGCACTATTGTGTGGATCTGTACCGGCAAGCGTTTGGTTCAAACGCCGCAGCCTCCGCCGAACCCATTCAAAGCCAGCAATCCCATCCGTGCTCTTCCGTCGAAAGCCTCCCTGGCCGCGCCGAAGACCCGCTCCGTCCCCGACCCCCGATCCCTGACCCCTGACCCCCGCCCTTCGCCAAACCTACCACACCTCCAGCCTGAACTCCCGATACCCCCGAATCAGCTCGAAATCCGCCCGGTCCGAAGTAACCAGCCGCGCCCCGTGGGAGCACGCCGTCAACGCGATCAGCACGTCGAAATGCAGTTCCCGCACCCGCGCCGGGTCGAGCCGTTCCTCCGCGGCCATCGTCGCCAGCAGCCGCCCCGAATCGATCCAGTCCTGCTCCCTCGGCGTCAGCACCGACGCGATTCTTCCCAATTTCTCCAGAATGTGAACATCCAGCGCCGACGAAGCCCCGCTCCAAAGCTCCGCCAGCACCACCGCCGACATCCGCACCGCGCCCCGCAGCGCCCCGATCCGCTCGCGGTGGCATCCGCTCCGCAGATCGTCCCTCAGAACCGGTGTGTCGAGAATGTAGAGGTCGCTCATTGCTTACTCTTAAACTCGCCCTTGCCGCCAAACTTCCTCATCAGCTCCTTGAAATTCTGCAAAGCAACAATCTCCCTCAGCGCCACGTGCACCGCCTCGGTTCTCGACCTCGCCCCCAGCGCCCGCACCGCCTTATCCGCCAGCTTCAAATCCAGCCGGATCGATGTCAAAGTCCCCGCCATCTTCCCTCCAAATGCATATACAACTTATGCCATTCATATATCACAAATATCAAAACGTCAAGCTCCGGACCACGAAAGCAGTCCTAAACCGCGCTGCAACCCCTCCCGGCAGCATAAACCCGCCATTTCCGCCATCTCCCCAAGATGCATATACAACTTATCAACTCAATATACACACCACCCCGATTCGGGGGCGGCC
>Ga0326728_10006485_pt1 | contig 31432 bp, 27 predicted proteins | sample MB3enrmetagenome_FD_207602 | JGI IMG/M metagenome (GOLD analysis project Ga0326728, IMG submission 207602) | Lab enriched peat soil microbial communities from McLean, Ithaca, NY, United States - MB31MN | ecosystem: Environmental > Terrestrial > Soil > Wetlands > Peat | place: USA: New York...
TCTCCGATTGCTGCCAGGGCCGTCAGTTCGGCAGAGGTAACTGCCCCCTGGCCTCCGCGTCCATGAAATCGAATTTCAACCATAATTTTTCTCCACACTAACGTTGCAGGTCAAATAGCGCTCACCTCAGGAAGCCCTTCAACATTGAGCAAGCTACGGCGAACAACTCCATGTATCACCTAAGCGCTGATTTATCATGTTTTGTGAAAAAAAAGTCAAGGTTTTTTTAGTTTTTTGAATATCCAATACTGCCGGCGCCGAACTGCAAATCCTTGTTTTCCCGTCTACCGGCCAGCAGCGTGAATCTGCTTATGTGTGTGCATTTTGACACAAAGACGAATACTTGTTCTCAAGCGCCCCTATCGGGCAAGATCGCCTTGCCGGCATCACTTGCGGCTCAGCGGCTAATACCCCTGGTAGCCTGCTCCATCGCAGCCACCGGCCGGGTTTCGTGAAAACCGCGCCATTTTTTCGCTTCCCACCGTGTTTGACACCAAAATGATGTAATCCTTACCTTATTTCCATGTGAGTCCAGGTGACTTCGCAGTCCGGACAGAAAAAAGCTGCGCTTTAGCTTTGTTTCGAGCTCGTTTCCCTAATGTTGACGGTTTCGCGTAGCGTGATCTGACACAGGGAATGAACGCAAGTTTTCTCAGGGATAGGAGAGACCTCTCGGTCTTCATAATTACAACACATACGAAAGTCCAAGTTTATTGCAAAGGAGCTTTGAATGTCTATACGACTGATCTATTTTTCCATAGTGGGGGCATTCATTCTGGCGCCGCTTTCCGGTGTGCATCAGTCATGGGCCGCCGAGCACGTCACGGATGATGGAAATATCAAATACGTTCTGGCTGATGAAGATTCCGGTCAGGGTCCGAGCGACGAAGACCGGATAAACCAGCAAAATCAGCCTGTCACAGAGGGTACCGAAATTCTGGCCCGTACGTATGAATATGAAGAAAGTGAAACCCGGACCGAAGAACGTGGACCGGGCGCCTCAAATGAGGAACGCAGTGAAAAGCTCAACGCGTTGAGTCCTCAGGAAAGGCAACGGTTCGATAACCTCGGGAAGCGGGAAAGGGATGAAGCTCTCTCGCTGGCCCCCGGCGAAATGCATGTGTATCTGACGCTGACACCCGATCAGGCGCATGCTTTCCTGGATCTTCCCCCCTGGGAACGGGATGCCTTTTTCTCCCTGGAACCCCGGGCAAGAGGTGTGTTTCTTGCCCTGAGTCCGGGGCAAAGAGTGACATTTCTCTACCTTAGCCCTGAACAAAGGGATATTTTCGTCAGCCTTCAACCTTCGGAAAGGGATATTATAGTCGGTCTGGATCCTGACCTGCGGTACCGGTTTTTCACCCTCGCGCCGTGGGAAAGGGATTTCTTCATGTCCCTTGGGCCCGGAGAAAGAAGTGGGTTCATTGCACTGAGCCCCGATGAAAGATATGGGTTCTACACTCTGCCGCCTGAACAAAGACGCGGATTCTTCGCGGCAGGCGGCGAGCAAAGAAGAAGGTCCCTCGCTGAAAGGGCGCAAAGAGGCGAGTTTCGCCAAGGCCGTGAAGCCGAGCGAGGCGAAGGCGTAAGACCGGGCGAACAGGCGCCTTCCGGTGCTAAAAAGGAACAGTCCACGGGGAGGGCCGCTTCAACTTCCAAGCCCCTGGGCAAGGGTACACCGGGCAAAACCGGGGCCGTGGAATCGCAAAACACCAGGGAACGCGAAAAAGGCGAACCCAAGGGTAATATGAGAAATAAAGGCAAACCTGCAACAGGTGCTGAAAAGGCAGGACGGCCGACTGGAAAGGCCGCATCCTCCGTGAGCAGGGAACGCGAAAAAGGCGAACCCAAGGGCAATATGAGAAATAAAGGCAAACCTGCAACGGGTGCTGAGAAGGCAGGACGGCCGACTGGAAAGGCCGCATCCTCCGTGAGCAGGGAACGCGAAAAAGGCGAACCCAAGGGTAATATGAGAAATAAAGGCAAACCTGCAACAGGTGCTGAGAAGGCAGGACGGCCGACTGGAAAGGCCGCATCCTCCGTGAGCAGGGAACGCGAAAAAGGCGAACCCATGAGAAACGAAGGCAAACCGGCTCCCGGCGCCCGGCAAAATACTCAGCACGATTCGCGGCAAGACGAAGGGACTAGGAGCGCCGGACACTAAGCCGGCCTTTTGCTTACGAATGTCCCTTGTCAACAGGACAGTGTTTGACATCCTGAATCTAGGTCACGGCAGGCGTGGAAAATGGGTGCGACGACAGATTCGCCTCGATTTCCACGCAGCCGGCCTCGGGTGCGCGGCCACTGAAATCTCGCGAATAAACCGATAAGAGATCGATATCGGGACTCCAAGTGGAATGCCCATGGAGCGCAAGGTCTCCGGTCCTGAAGAGATCGATTTGTTATTAATCTTCCAAGTCTTGTCCGGGTCCCTTTGCCGAACAGACCGGAAGCTGGTGTTTTTTTTCCTGGTACCTTTTGATTTCCGTTACGAGGTCTTTTCCGTCCGGGCCCAGAATGCGGGTATAGTTGCCCGGTCGTGAAGCCGGCTGCCCCCAGAAGCCTTTTTTGCGTTCGTGTGCAAAGCGGCGGAAAAATCGGTCCACTGGCCCGTAAGCATCCCTGATTACATCGAAAAGGGCATCGTTTACGTTTCCCTCATTCTTTTCGTATTTTTCGAAGAACTCGACCATTAGCCGGTCGTTGGGAGTCCCGACGTTTCCGGACACAAAATAGATCCAGAAAGGCAACGCCATATCTTCGGCTTCGCACAGGCGAATATTCGTATCATGAAACATTCCCTCGATTTTGCAGTTCCTGGTGACTCTTCCCCATACGAAAACCTCGGCCCAGGCGGCAGTCCCCTCCGTGAACCAGAGCATGGACTCGCCGGGAGGCCATCGGGTTTTGTACCCGTAGGCATACTGGAGTTTGTGGAAGAGTTCATGGGCCGAAGTGGACTGCCTGATCGACGGCATGCTCGTCCAAACAAGAGAGTTCAATTCTATGGGACCATCGGGCGGGTCCGCATAAGCGTAGCACTCGAGGTCGTGAAAAATGACCTCTATTTTGGATCTTCCCGGCGGCACATAGGGCGTTCTGCCGAAAAGTCCCGTGAGCTTGTCCCAGGAGGTTTCCAGGTAGCCGGCCGTCTGACTTGCAATTTCAGGGTCGCTGAGGTTGTCCGCCTGGTGGGAACTTGCGTTGGTCCATCTCAGTATGAAATGTTCGGTTTCGAGCTTGTTCTCGAAGGATGGACAGGCAGCTTGGCACTGCGGTGGCTCAGCCTGATCGGCCACGCCGGTCCGGACCGAAGAACCGCAGGCGCAAAGCAGGGCCAGAAAAAAAACCGCCATCAGCCGACCCGGGCTTCTTGAAGACATAATTCCCTCGATAATACCGACAATCCCCACCAACGGAACTTCCCTTTCAAACACGCCAGGCGAGATCGATCATTGAACTTGGCATTGCATGGACAGTATCTATTATTATCCAGGAATTATGTCAAAACAAAAATCGTTGCGCAAAAAACTCCAAGGCCGGATTTGAAGGCGGCACCCGGAAGTCCGGCGCTCTAAAAGATCTGTCTGCCCTTCATGGCCCTTTCGAGGGTTATACGGTCGGTGTATTTGAGGTCTCCGCCCATCGGTATCCCGTAAGCTATCCGGGTCACGCGTACCGGGCGGTCTTTGAGAATCTGCAGGAGGTAATGAGCGGTTGCCTCCCCATCGCTGCTGGGATTGGTGGCTATGATAATTTCACTGATATTTTCAGTCTTGAAGCGCGCGAAGAGTTCCTTTACACGGATCTGCTCCGGGCCGACGCCGTCGAGAGGGGCCAGTACGCCCTGCAGCACGTGGTAGCGGCCCCTGAAAGCACCGGATTGCTCAATTGCCAGAAGATCGGCAGTGCTTTCCACGATGCAGATTTCCCCGGTATTCCGCGCCGGATCTCCGCAAATGGCGCATACCGGTTCATCGGTAAAATGAAAGCAAACCGAGCAGGTCCGTATGTTGCCGCGAAGCTGCCGTATATTTTCCGCAAGCGAGTCGGCCTCTTCACCCGAGGCCTTGAGCAGATACATGGCGATCCGGGTGGCGCTCTTTTCACCAAGTCCCGGAAGCCTGCTCAATTTACGAATGAGATTTCTTAAAATAGGTGGATAGGCGTCCATTTGCCGCTAAAATAGCCCCGGTATGTTCAGCCCTGGAATATTCAGCCCGCCGGCAAGCTTGCCCATCTCCGCGGCGGCCATTTCCTGCGCCCTTCTGAGGCCGTCGTTCACTGCCGCGACGACCAGATCCTGTAACATCTCGACATCTTCAGGATCGACGACCTGCCGGTCTATTTTGATGCTGAGCACTTCCTGCCTACCGTTGACAACGACCGTCACCATGCCTCCGCCGGCGCTCGCCTCGACCGTTTTGGATGCAAGCTCTTCCTGCATTTTGGCCATTTTCTCCTGCAGCACCTTAACCTGCTGGAGCGGGTTGAATCCCTTCGCCATAGTCTTTTATCCTCCGTTTGAGAATTAAACTCACGATCTATTTGCCCCTCTTTTTCCCGCCGCGGGATTCGCCCGGTTCACCCCCTCCGAAAGGTTTAACCTCGATGAGTTCAGCACCCAGGATCTCAATTGCATGCTGAACGGCGGCATGGCCGGCGATTTGTTTTGCACTGGAAGATTTAGTGCCTGCAGGGTTCCCCCGGAGCACCGGAGCTTCGCGAGTCCTGGACGATTGCGTCATTATAACCCATTGGAGCCGAACGCCAAAGAATGCCTGAGCGGCATCCTCGAAATGACTGATAAATTTCGAATCGTTTGCACTCTTTTCAAAAATCTCCGGGACCTCGAGTACAATCGATTCCCCGGAGGCACTGGCGCTGCAATGGGAAACCTTGGCCCCCAGAACGGGATTGTGGCCTTCAAGAAATTTCACGAAAGTCTGCCAATTTTCGACGGCTGTGGCCGCGCAGACCGGCGAAGCCGGTTTCACGGCAGTCGGCGCGCCGGAAAGATCGCCCTCCATGGCAATCGATTCAGACGTGGCAGGCGGGTCCAAGCGGCCGGAAAAGTCGGGTGGGGGGGACGGAGGCTCGGAATTGGAACCGGATGGGGCGGCAATGCCGTTATTTGCTTCCAGTTTAGTCCCGGGCTCGTTTGCCTGGTCCGGGGCTGCAGACGGCAGCGGAGAGGAAGAGACCTTTTTCTCAAAAGCCGGTCGGCTCCCGGAAAAACAGCCAGCGGCCCCTTTTTGCTCCTCTTTCAGGCTGAGTTCGATTTTTTTGATCCTGTCGAGCACCGCGTCGATTGATTCCAGCCGGGGCAGTTGGGCCATGCGCAGAAGCAGCATCTCCAGCGCGATCTTCGGCATGCTCGACCGGCGGATCTCCTCTTCTCCTCTGAGCAGCATCTGGAAATATACATGAAGCGACTCGGCGGTCGTTCCGGCCGCCTGGTCCTTCAACATTTTCTTTTCGTCTTCGGGCAAATCGACCCGTATTTCATTCCCCTCGTAGACGGTTATGAAAAGCAGATTTCGAAAGTGATCGCACAGGTGTTGGCAGAATCGCCTGCTGTCTATGCCGCGCCTGTAGATGCTTTCGACCAGTTCGAGGCAGGCTGCCGCATTTCCTGAAATGATTGCTTCTCCGGCCCTCAATATGCTTTGCCTGTCGATTACCCCGAGGATATCCAAAATTTCGGCGTCCGGGAGTCCGTCGCCGCTGAAGGCCAGGAGCTGTTCGAGCAGACTCTGCGAATCCCGCATGCTTCCGTCCGCCTCCCTGGCGATGGCATACAGGACTCCGTCGGAGAAATCGGCCCCTTCCTGCAAGGTAATTGTTCTTAAATGTTCCACGATCTGCTGCAGACTCAGGCGCCGGAAATCGAACCTCTGGCACCGGCTGAGAATGGTAGCCGGTATTTTGTGAGGCTCGGTGGTGGCGAAAATGAAGATCACGTGCGGGGGCGGCTCTTCGAGGGTCTTCAGCAGCGCGTTGAAGGCCTCTGAAGTCAACATATGCACTTCATCGATAATGTATACTTTATAGAGCGCCTTGGCAGGCCTGTAGCGCGCCGTTTCCCTTAGTTCGCGTATGTTGTCGATCCCGCGGTTGGATGCGCCGTCGATCTCGATAACGTCTACCGAGTTCCCCTGGGAGATCTCTCGGCAGTTTGAACATTGATTGCACGGTGTGGGTGAGGGCCCTTTTTCACAATTGACGGCCTTGGCCAGGATTCGCGCGACGGAAGTCTTCCCCACCCCGCGCGCTCCGGTGAAAAGATAGGCGTGAGCGATACGGTCGAGCCGAATTGCATTCTGGAGCGTCCGTGTCGCATGCGGTTGGCCGACCACCTCTTCGAAAGTCTGAGGCCTCCATTTTCGAGCAATAACAAGATAGGACATAGGTGGCTGTCAGCTGCCGGCTCTCTGGCCAGTCGCGGGCCGGTGCTGGAAAGTGGCGGAGAGAGAGGGATTCGAACCCTCGATACACCTTTTGGGCGTACACACGATTTCCAGTCGTGCTCCTTCAGCCTCTCGGACATCTCTCCGCAAATAGAACTCGGTTGCTGGTCAAATCCTCAAAGAAATCGACTTGTAGCCGAAAATTCCCAAAACCGCCAGTTCGTTTTCAGCCGTGAGGTCAACGGCAAAAAGTGGCGGAGAGGGTGGGATTCGAACCCACGTGCCCTGCTCTTCACAGGACAACTCGATTTCGAGTCGAGCCCGGTACGGCCACTTCGGTACCTCTCCGCAATCTTAACCCTCTTTATCCCGGCAAGGGAAAGTATCTCAAAATTCCTATACTAAGACCCCGAATAAAAAATTTGAACAACAAGCGTCCCAAATTCTTGATTCCAAATATCCAAAACAGTCAAAAACACCCTGCCGTCAGGCCCTGCGCTGCCTGAAAAACCTGCGCAGAATCTCCGCGCAATGCCCGGCCAGGATCCCTCCGGTCACTTCCATCCGGTGGTTGAAACAGCCGGCCCCTGTCAAATCCAGTACGCTCCCCGCAGCCCCGCTCCGCGGGTCGAACGCGCCGAAAACCAGGCGCCTCACCCTGGCGTGAATCATCGCCCCGACACACATCGTGCAAGGCTCAAGCGTTACGTACAACGTAGTTTCAGGCAACCTGTAGTTGCCGGCCCTGGCGGAGGCGCTTCTGATTGCCAGGATTTCGGCATGCCCCGTCGGATCGTTCGACGAGATCGGCTTATTGTGCTCCCTTGAAAGAACTTCTCCGTCCGAGCCCACGAGCACTGCCCCGACCGGCACCTCGGCCCGGGCATAACCTTTTTCGGCCTCTTCAACCGCAAGGCCCATAAAGAATTCGTCGCGTTCCAATTCCGCTTTCCATCCCTGGTAGGCTTGCCGATTGCCAATAGCATGATTTTGATATATAGAAAAGTCCTTTTCGGAAAATTGGCGCCGCAATCAGGTCAGGGCTATCAGTCTGCGGTCCATCCGGATTCCCGGATGAGAGGCCGTTAGGGGGCTTTTTGCGCTATCTATCCGGGAAACGGGGAGTGTCTCTGATGGTAAGCTCTCATGATGACGAACCGGGTCCGGAGGGCTCTGAACCCGAGCCGGCTTCTTCAAAAAAGTTCGCTTGTCCGGACTGCCGTTTCTGCCAGTTTTGCAGTGATTCCCGCTGCCGTTGCTGCCGCCAAGCAAAAACCGGGGAACGCTGTTCCAAGATGAGCATAGGCGAACAGATTCAACTATTTAATGAACTTAACGCCAAAGATCCGTTTTTTAGAAAAAGGGCCCAATGAATCTGAAAGACTTTTTGACTCGATCCTGGCGCGTTTCCGTCCTGGGAGCGCTCGTACTTATCATGGCCGCGGTTTTTTCCGGGCGGGTTCAACTGCTCGCAACGGACACTGAAAACGACGGCGATCACGCCCGTGAGGGCGCCGGAACCACGATTTCAGAACCCCAAGAGGTCCGATCGACTCTTTGGCGCAGCCACATCTGGGACAGTCTGCCGGCGGAGAATTTGAGCGGCCCGGCTCCGGACCTGGTTAGCCAGGCTTATCAGAAAAATGACTGGAGGCCTATTTTCATCGACTCGCGCTTCGAGTTGAACTCCGGAGCAACCCTGTTGCTCGAGTGCCTCCGCGGTCTTGAAAACCAGGCGATCGACCCGCATCCGTTCAGACTCGATGAGCTTTCCCAAAGTATCGAGAAGCTCGGTCAATGCCGATCTGATCTAAAGACGGCAGACCCCGATCTTCAAGATCTCAGGGCGGAGTCGCTTTCTGCGGGAAAGACGCCCGAACCTGCCAATCAAGCCGGAATCAGGCCGGCCGGGTGGTCGGCGCAACGAATGGAGCCGGCCGAACTGCTCAAAAAATACGATGAGACTTTCCGGGCCGCCACCGATACGGATGTCCGGCTCACCACCGCTTTTTTGCTCTTCTCAAGGCAAATGAATCCTTTTTTGCAGGAGGAAGAGTTTCTGAAGGCCCTTTCGGGCGAGATCCCCATGTCGGAGTTTTTTAAGGAGCTCGAACCGAAAACGTTCAACTATGGTGCGCTCGTCTCAGCCTACGGCAGGTACAGAACACTCGCCGCTCAGGGAAATCAGCAGCATGTCCGCATGCCCTCCAAGGTGCGTCGCGGCGAGTCCGGAAATCACATACGCGATTTGCAAAAGAGATTGCAGCAGGAGGGTTTTTACTCCGATACCATCACCGGTATCTATGACGCCCAGACCGAGCGCTCCGTAAAAGATTTCCAGGCCGCCCACCTTATCGAGCAGGACGGCGCAATAGGCCCACAGACCTCGCAATGGCTGAACGTCTCGTTTCAATCAAAAGCGCAGATGATCGCATTGGCCTTGAAAGCCGTTCGACAAAGTCCGTCGCGCGTCAACAGCCGCTTTATTCGAATAAACATTCCTCAATTCCTTTTGGAATATTACAAAGATGGACAATTCCAGGAATCTCACAGGGTGGTGGTCGGCAAGGCAACTGGAAAGAAGGTTAAGTTCCGAGGTAAAATGGTTGGGGAAAACCAAACTCCAACCCTTACCAGCTTCATTGAACAGATAATCCTCAATCCGCGCTGGTACGTTTCGGATCGCATCCGGCTCGAATTGAACGTGGAAGCCAAATCCGACCCGGCGTGGTTTGCCAGGCATGGTTACGTGGCCATGCAATCACAACATCCATGGGGTGAGCCCCGGCTCTTCCAGAGCCCCGGCCCCAAAAACGCGCTCGGCCGCGTAAAATTTGAATTCGGCAATCCCTACGCCGTCTACCTGCACGACACCCCCATGAAGCACCTCTTCGCAAGGACACGCAGGGATTTTTCCCACGGCTGCATACGCCTCGATAAAGCCGTCGAACTCGCCGAAAGGCTTCTCAAAGATGACGCCAGCCCGTATGCCGAAAAAATGAAAACGATCCTTACCGGGTCGAATCAGGTTTTTGTGAAGCTCTCACAACCCCTTCCCATTTCGATCGAGTATATTCCGGTCATCACCAACGGCGACGCGCAGGTCGTTTTCGTCGGCGACCCTTACGGAATTCTGGCGGACAATGATAGCCAGAAAGGATGAGAACCTGATTTCAAAGTGATTTTCCTCTGTGCCGAAAGCACAGATTGACTTTAAGTTGTTATATTTTAAAGAATTTTGTTAGATAAATACTCCAATTTCGATATATGATCCCCGACCATTCGTTATTTCTCAATAATATAAAGAAGTTAGCGTGCCTTAATTAGTATTGTATTGTTTATTCGTTAAAATTCATTTCTTATGGCTCGATTGTGGAGTTTTTAGTGCGTTATTTCAATATGTTACCTGTCATCCTACAATAAATTCAATCGATTTTTGAAAAAACCATTTGACACAAATGCATTCTTTTTGGTAGGAAATCACATCTCTTGAATTAAATCGATATCAAAGCAACTGTGCTGATTTTGTGGGGACTCCTGAGGTCAAAGTTGGGGGGGAGAGGTCTATGATGGGGGGAGCCAGATCTTTGCGGGCGTTAACCTGCGCATTGGTCCTACCGGCCGCGTTTATCGTTTCTTCTTTAATCCTAACTCATAACTGTCATGCGATTACCGCCTCTTACGGGCATCCCTACCAGGGGCATCTGGAAAATGGTGTCGTATTTCCAAACCAATTTCCGGGCTACCACCTGCGCGATGAGAGCAGATCCTACACCACCCCGGAGGTGGTGGGCGCGCTGCTTGACGCCATAGAGGCAGTTCGCGCGCAGTTTCCGGATACCTGTGACCTCTTCATCGGAGATTTTTCCTGCCAGAACGGCGGATCGGCCATTCATCACCGTTCTCACCAGAACGGCAGGGATGTCGATATCGGGTTGTATGCCAAGGGGAATCGCCCGCTGAATTCCCTGGTTACCATGGGCGAGGATAACCTGGACGCGGCAAAGACCTGGTGCCTGATTGAAAACCTGATCGCTTCGCAACGGGTGCAATACATTTTTCTGGACCGGCGCATTCAGAAGATACTCTATGAATACGCGGTAACGCGCGGCTATGATCAGGCGTACCTGGGGCGCGTTTTCGGAAACGTGCGCGGCTCGTTGATCCAGCATATTCGAAATCACTACGATCACATGCATGTCCGGTTTTTCACGCCATGGTCCACTCTTGGGGCCCACATCGGGTCCGATGAATCGGATAAATTGGCCGTTATCGAGGCCGCACAGCAATCATATCTGCCCAAAAAGGTCAATTACTACGTGAATGGTTCGGAAAAAGGGCTCGGCGAACTCGCAAACAGCTTTGGAGTTACCGTGGACGCCCTTTGCAGGTGGAACCATGTCAACCAGGCGAGCGTACTGGTTCCGGGGAGTTGCCTGGTTTTCTATAAAAGGAGCTTTGAAAGCGAGCCGGTTCTCCTGGCTCGTTCGCTCCAACCAGGCTTCATTGCGCAGACCCATTCGGTTAGGATGGCTTCTTTGAACACCGAACCGGCGCAGCCCAGCATATCCGACTCAACCTTCGCGGAGGATGAAGAACCGGCCGTAAAGGAAAAGAAATCCGAGGTCTCGTCCGCTCCGAACCGGACATTCAATACCTGTAAAGCGAAAAGGGGCGACACTCTCGACAAAATTGCCCGCCGCAACAAGCTGGATGTCAGGCTTCTTTGCGAGTTGAACGGGATCAAAAGAACCACTCCCCTGAAGCCGGGTCAGACTGTAAAAACCGCCGTTTCCAGAGTTTATGCCGACTCTGACGCCCTGGCAACCGATTCTACCCGGGCAGGTTCGAAGACCGCAACCGTGCGCAAAAGAGGCGGATCGTCATCGATTTGCTTCGCCTCGGTTTCGAAAAAACCTGATTCTCCCACGGCGGCCTATTACACGGTCAATAACGGCGGCACTTTAAAAGATGTCTCAAAAAAGACCGGAATTCCGCTTTCGTCCTTGTGCCAGCTCAATGGTCTCAGCCGGAACTCCAATCTCAAGCCCGGCCAGAGAATTAAGCTGATGCAGGCAAATCTTCCGGTCAAGCCTTCCCTTGGCGCCGCTTCGTGCTCCGTCGGAAATTCGTCCAAAAAACACGAGACGGGTAAACCCGGCAAACTGGACAAAAAAACGTTGAAACCGGCTGAAGCAAAAGCCGGTCATAAACCTGCCGCCAAACCGGGGACCTCGCAATCACTGTCCCTGGAAAAATCCAAATCGAAGGCGCCGGCCAAACAGGCAGCCCGAAAGCCGCTTGCAAAAGAGATGTCCAAACCGGGCAAGTCCTCGACCGCCCAGCGAAAGACGCCTGAAACAAAATCGGGCGCGCGCAAGGCTGAAATCAAAGCCGCGGCGCAGCCCGTGAAACGTACCGCCCTCGCAAAGAGGTAAATTTCTTCGGGGCCGGCTGTAAATGTGAATTAATAACGACCCGCCGGTCCTTTTCTTTTGTTGGGACATAAGTTATATTAGAAGATTGGAACGGGCACTGGTAAGTGCCCGTTCTTTTTTGCACTGAGGGTTTAACGAATATAGAGCAGCTATTAAAATTCAGAATAAGGTTCAAAATTCACATGTTTGATGACGGCCCACAGAAAATCGCGCAACTGCGAAACATAGGCATCAGCGCACACATAGACTCCGGGAAAACAACCCTGACGGAGCGAATCCTGTTCTACACCCGACGCATTTACGCCATCCATGACGTGAAGGGAAGAGACGGCGTGGGCGCCACAATGGATTTCATGGAACTGGAAAAGGAGCGCGGTATCACCATCCAGTCAGCCGCCACCTGTTGCTCCTGGGACGGTCACCCGATTAACATCATCGATACGCCGGGCCATGTGGATTTTACCATCGAAGTGGAAAGGGCCCTGCGCGTTCTGGACGGGGCCGTCCTGGTTCTGTGCGCGGTCGGCGGCGTTCAGTCGCAGTCTGTCACCGTTGACAGGCAGATGGTCCGTTATCGCGTACCCAGAATCGCGTTCGTAAACAAGTGCGACAGGACCGGCGCCGACCCTTTCCGGGTGGTCCGGCAACTCCAGGAGAAGCTAAACCACAATCCAGTGCTGCTTCAGATCCCGATGGGGCTGGAAAACGATCACAGGGGAGTAATCGACCTGGTATCGATGAAGGCGCTCACTTTTGAGGGTAAGCACGGCGAAGAATTGGTGGAGGAAGAAATACCGGAGGAGTTTGTCGACCCGGCTCAGGCAAAAAGGGAGGAAATGCTCGATGCGGTTTCGCTGTTTTCCGATGAACTGACAGAGGCGATCCTTATGGAGAAGCCGATATCCGAAGATATGATACGGGAGGCCGTACGCAATGGAACACTCGCCCTCCAGCTCACCCCTGTCCTGATGGGTTCGGCTTATAAGAACAAAGGGGTCCAGCCGCTTCTCGATGCCATTTTGGCGTACCTGCCCAGTCCGCTCGATATCGAAAATGAGGCCATCGACCTGGATGGCGAGGACCGGCAGGTGGTTCTCTCAAGCTCACCTGCCCTACCCCTGGTGATGCTTGCGTTTAAACTCGAAGTAAGCCGCTATGGTCAGTTGACATATGTCCGCATCTACCAGGGGACCCTGAAAAAAGGGGACTCCATCGTCAATGTCAGAACGGGCAAAAGCGTGAGGGCCGGACGCCTGGTTCGCATGCACGCCGACGAAATGGAGGAGATCGAGTTCGCAACGGCCGGCGATATTGTAGCCATTTTTGGGATCGACTGCGCTTCCGGCGACACATTCACGGATGGACAGGTGCGCTACACAATGAGATCCATGCACGTGCCCGCGCCCGTGATCTCACTTGCGGTAAAACCCAAGGACAAAAAAGCCGAAATGAATCTGAGCAAAGCCCTCTCCCGATTTTCCAAGGAGGACCCCACCTTCAAGGTCTACCTCGACCCGGAGACCTCCGAAACCATAATCTGCGGAATGGGAGAGTTGCACCTCGACGTCTACGTCGAGCGTATTCGGCGTGAATACAGCGCCGAAATCGAAACCGGCATGCCGAAGGTCGCCTACCGAGAAAGGCCGACTCGCAGAATCGAATTCAATTACACGCATAAGAAGCAGACGGGCGGGGCCGGCCAGTTCGGTCGAATCGCCGGGTTTCTGGAGCCCATGGAAGAAGGTGAATTCGAATTCGTAAATAAGGTTACCGGGGGGGCGATCCCTACGGAATTCATACCCTCTTGCGAGAAGGGATTTCGGGCCTGTCTCGCAAAAGGAGGATTCGCAGGATTTCCGGTGGTAGGGGTGCGGATCACGATAAATGACGGGGCCTCCCACTCGGTGGACTCATCCGATATGGCTTTTCAGCATACGGCAATCGGGGCTTTCCGCGAAGCCTACGCCAGGTCAAACCCGGTGATCCTCGAACCTATCATGCGCGTTGCGGTGGAAACACCATCGGAGTTTCAGGGCGCGGTGCTCGGAAGCCTGAATCAGCGGCGGGGGATAGTCCAGTCCACGTCCGAGGACGGCGTTTTTTCGACTGTAGAGGCGGAAGCTCCGCTTTCGGAAATGTTTGGCTACTCGACCGCTCTTCGCTCCTCAACCCAGGGCAAGGCCGAATTCACCATGGAATTTTCCCGATATAATGTTGTCCCGAAAGGCCTGGCGGAGGAAATCGTCAAGAAGGAAAAGGAAAATCGCAAATAGCCATTCCATGGCCCGGTCCCAAATGCGGGGCCGCTCCGTTCCACTCTTTTTTCCGGGCCGGTGGGGTACAGGGAGTTAAATGGTCGAACTTAACCCGCTCCTGTTTTTCTTTCTTTTCTTGTACGTTGGGCAGAGCGCCTTCAACGCCTGGATCGAGCGTCTCAACCTCGTTCATTCCGAAAAATTCGATGGAAAAGCGCCGGAAGGTTTCGACCGGTTTATCGATGATTCCAAACTTGCAAAGGCAAGGGCATATGCAAGGGCCAAGACCCGAATCGGTATTTTCGGGGAACTCGCCTCGGACGCGGCGCTTCTGGTTGTCATGTTATCGGGGTTCCTGCCGTTTCTTGTTCGTTTGTTCGGACGATTGACACTGCCGCAGGTTGTCGCCGGGCTTCTATTCTTCTTGATCATCGGATTTATCGATTTTCTGGTGGAGCTTCCCTTCGGATATTTCAATACCTTCGTTGTAGAGCAGGAGTTCGGTTTCAACAGGTCAACCCTCAAACTCTGGATAGCCGACCTCATCAAGGAGGGAGTGGTCGCCACAGTTCTTTTTGCGGCGATCTTTTCGATCCTTCTCCTCCTGATCGCCTGGTCGCCGGGTTCCTGGTGGTTTTGGGGTTTTCTGGTTCTTTCGGCCGTGCAGTTCCTTATGACCATTATCTATCCGGTCGTGCTGGCCCCGCTCTTTAACAAGTTCGAACCGGTCCGGGACGAGGAGCTTTCCGAAAAAATCAGAATACAGATGGAAAAAAGCGGCATACGGGTAAAGAAGATCCTGCAGATGAACGCCGGACTGCGAAGCCGCCACACAAACGCTTATTTCACCGGCATCGGAAAGACCAAGCGGATTGTCCTCTTCGATACGCTGCTCGAATCCCACACGCACGATGAGATCCTTGCCGTGCTCGCTCACGAAGCGGGCCATTACAGGAAACGCCACGTTGTCAAGCAGCTTATCATTTTCGCGTTTTTTTCCCTTGCGGCCTTTTATGTCACGTGGCTCCTCATTCAATGGCCTATTCTCTTCCAAACTTTTGGATTCAACGAGCCGGTCCCTTACGCCGGGCTTTTCCTGGCCGGGGTCCTTTTGCGCAAGGCGGGATTTTTCCTCCAGCCACTTTACATGAAGATATCGAGACGTTTTGAAAATGAAGCCGACATTTTCTCGGCGGTCATGCTTGGCTCAACCGCCCCGATGATTAGCGCGCTCATGAGGCTCGCCGCCGATAATCTGTCCAACCTGCACCCGCACCCGCTTTATGTATGGTTTCACTACTCCCATCCGCCCATCGTCGAAAGAGTGACCGGCCTGGAGAATGCCAGGTTTTAAGAAGAATCCCCGGTTCCGCTCCCTTTCCGTCCCCACTGCCTGGCCCCCAGCCCAAACGCGCGTCGGAACCGGTCCTCGATGCCCATGAGGTAGTTCTCGGCGTCACTGTCGCCTTCGACCGGAGCCCAACTTGCGAAATCCTTATCGCCGATTGGATCGTAAGGGCCGGCTTTGGCCTCGAAGAGGACCGTATTTTCTTCGAGTGCGAAAAACGTGTGCCACACGCCTGCGCGCGTGTCTACCGCAAATGCCCCTCGCCCGGGGTCCAGGAGAATGAACCGGTCTTCCACGGGATTGCCCCGCTCGTCGAAAGGCGCGTATCCCAAAGATCCTCGCAGAATGACTATCGTCTCTGATTTAGGTGGCGCAAGATGCCGGTGCGGACGGATGTAACTGCCCGGTTGAACAGCATTAAGCATGCGCTGAATCGGATCTTCATCGCTCAGATGAAGAGCGTGGACTTCGCGTTTTCGTTTGCTTTTCTCGGCATCTCGGGACTTCCTGTCGAGCAGCGCCTCATCGACAAGAAGAACCGCCTCATGACTCGAACGAGTCGCAAAAGTCGATACTCTTTCTATTTCCGCATCTCGCACACGCACCTCCCCAGCTCTGTTGCCGATTTCGCGGCGGCGGACAAGGCCGTCGATTCCATGCATTTTATAATATATCGTTCAAGCTTACGCGCAATTTTCTTTCCATTTACGCCCATTCGTCCGATATCTCCATCAGACGAACCTTGCTCATCCATCCGGAAACACCGGATGATACATTGAGCGAAATACCGTGTGAATGGAGAACGCCCTTGAGGCAGGAAGATGGGTCCAAAGACACAGCCGGCACGAGCTTGGATTGCCGCATCACGAGGGGGGACACCGTTGAAGGCGCCCCCGGGGTGACAAAAATTCCCTTTAAGATAGACGATGAAATCATGGTCAGGTCCCTTACCAATGCCGCTCACAGGACCAAGACCAGGGTTGTCGGCGCGGTCCACGGCGATTTCATTTTGATTCATGAACCTGTCGTGGTGATCAACAAGCGGTTTGTGGCCGTTTTTGATGGTTCATTTGAGTCTTCATATTTCACGGATGGGTATCGTTACAGTTTTCTCAGCCGCTACAGAAGCCATGTGTTTCGCGGTATCGTTTGCATCGATTATCCCCAAGGGGTGCACATCGAACAGGTTAGGAAGCATCGCAGGATCAGGGTCAATATCGAATCGAAATACGCTCTCATCGGGGCCGCCAACTGGTTTCCAGGAGACATGCTCGACATAAGCAAGGGCGGGTGCCGCATCGTCCTGAAACCCAAAACCCCCATGACGGAGGGAATCAAGGTTCTGTTGTCGTTCACTCTTCCCAACGAAGATGAGGTAAACGATCTCAGGGCCGTGGTCGTAAGGAGCAAGCCGCTCCCGGGCGGCGAAGAAACAGAGGTCGGATTCACTTTTGTCGGTCCTCCTTGCGAACTTGCCAAAATCGAGAGTTTTTGTGAATTTTGCTTGTATTTTGATCTGGAGTAATGAGCTTCCAGGTTGCAACCTGCACATTTAGCGCCTTAAAACGGCGCATCTCGCACAGCGCGCCGAAAATTCCGCGAACTCCTGCTCCGTCCCGCCGGCCTCCTGTTTTATGGCGGACGTCCCATTGCCCTCATTGGAAAGATTGGCTAAAGTATCGAAGTTTTTCTCTTGATACGCGGAATGGTTTTCCCTTGACGCTTGGAGTTGCTTCGTGGCGTATCAAATGCAAATTTCGGTCATTCGCCCGGGCGTGCTGATAATTGCCATATTAGCCCAGGGATATCTTTTCGTACACATCCGGCGGGCCATCAAATCCCTGCCCGTATCCGGCAGGTTTAAATCTGTGGCGGCAGTTCTGGTCGGAATAGCGATCTTCGTGCTTTTTTCGGCGAACAACCATTTCATGTTCAATCCGGTCACGCCGGCGTGGCCCCTGGAAAAGGCGCAGGTCATTCTCCTTTATGCTTCGGCCATATGGACCTTCGGCTCGATTTTATCCGCGATCGTTCTGCTGGTTGTCCATTTTGCCGGACTGCTTGGGCGGACGGCCGCCCGGACATTTCACCGGGTCCGCCGACCCGTCGAGCCCACTCCCTGCAATCGGGGCCGTCGCCGTTTTCTTGAAGCGGGGGTGTTCGGACTGGCCGCGGCACCGTTCGCATTCATGGGATACGGCGCCGTCCTCGCCGACAAGCAATTCGAAGTTAGAGAGCTGGCCCTGCCTTTCGGCATCTCCATGCGCGTAGTACAGCTCACGGATATCCATGCCGGCATAACCATGACGAGGGAAGAGATCCGACGGCTGGCCAATCTGGTGATAGGCCTCCAACCGGACCTGTTTGTTCTCACCGGCGACTACATATCCAACTCTATGATGTTTCTTCCGGGGTGCCTCGAGGAAATGGCAAGGGTGCGCGCCCCGTTCGGAACTTTTGCCTCGCTGGGCAACCATGAACACTGGTACGGGCAATTAGACAACATCCGGAGTATTTTCTCGCGGTCCGGCATACCTCTTCTGCTCAACGCTCACGAGATCGTGCGTTGCGCCCGGGGGGATTTCGCAGTCGCCGGAATTGACGACCTTCGCTCGGGGACCCCCGATCTCAACGCCGCCTTGCAGGGGTTGGATGCTGGCTTTCCGACCATTCTCCTGTCACATCGGCCCGAGATTTTTCCCACGGCCGCCGCTCGCGGGATTTCTCTCACCCTTTCGGGTCACTATCATGGAGGACAGGTCAAATTGAGTCTGCCGACAGGAGATTTCAGCCTGGCCAACCTGGTGACCCCTTATCCGGAAGGGCTCTACCGGTCGGAGGCCTCGAACCTCTACGTAAGTTGCGGGATCGGAACTACGTTTGCACCCGTGCGGCTGAACGTTCCACCTGAGATCACCCTGCTGAGCCTGAACGCATAAAAGGCGATATGGAAGGAGCCGAAGTTTTTTCCTTGACAGCCGCGCATTTGTTTACTATGAGCGAAATTCACATTTGAATGAGGAAGCCATAATGGCTGCTTTTTTTAAAAATTCTTTGATGGTGTGGTGGTGGCAGGCTTTTCGGTGAGCCTGTCCACATAAGTCCCGTTTTACGACAGTTAAGGGCCGTGGGGCCAGGTTCAACTTCTTTGATCCAGCCCCACGGCCCTTTTGTTTTTAAGCGGCTGTGTTTAAACATTCGAACATCCTGCAAATTCGAGAGGGCGGACCTCCCCGGTTCTTGCAGGCAGATTCCCACAAGGATAAGGAGGAAATGAAAAAATGGAGCAAATAAAGGTAGTCCTGCCGGACAATGAAATCCCGAGACAATGGTACAATATTCTATCCGACATGCCGACGCCGATGAGTCCGCCGCTTCATCCCGGTACGGGCAAACCGGTCGGTCCCGATGATCTCGCCCCTGTTTTTCCCATGAACCTGATCGAGCAGGAAGTCTCCACCCAACGCTGGATAGACATTCCGGAACCGGTGATCGAAAAGTATCTTCTGTGGCGTCCCACACCGCTTTGCCGCGCGCGTAATTTCGAAAAGCTGCTCGGGGCCCCCGTAAAGATCTACTACAAATACGAAGGAACAAGCCCTCCGGGATCTCACAAGCCCAATTCGGCAATACCCCAGGCCTACTACAACAAAGTTTTCGGCATAAAGCGGCTGACGACCGAGACCGGGGCCGGCCAGTGGGGCAGCGCGCTCAGTATGGCCTGCGCGATGTTCGGCCTGGAATGCAGGGTCTTTATGGTTAGAATCAGCTACGAGCAAAAACCTTACCGCCGCCTGATGATGGCCACGTGGGGGACCGAATGTCTTTCGAGTCCCAGTGAAATAACCGGGGCAGGCCGAAAATACCGTGCCGAACATCCCGACTCTCCCGGAAGCCTGGGAATAGCCATAAGCGAAGCGATCGAGGACGCGGTCACAAATGAGGGTTCGCGCTACTCCCTTGGAAGTGTTCTCAATCACGTGCTCCTCCATCAGACCATCATCGGACAGGAAGCTCAAAAGCAGTTGGAAAAACTGGGTGAGTACCCTGATGTGGTAATGGGGTGTGTTGGCGGAGGCAGCAATTTCGGCGGGATATCCCTTCCTTTCGTGCGCGATAAAATTCACGGCAAACAAATCTCTATCGTTGCGGCCGAGCCGACATCCTGTCCGACCCTGACCCGCGGTCCGTTCGCATATGACTTCGGCGATACGGCTATGACCACCCCGCTCCTGCCCATGCACACGCTGGGTCACGACTTCCAGCCCGAGCCGATCCACGCGGGAGGTTTGAGGTATCATGGAATGTCCCCGATAGTTTCACATCTCCTAAGGCAGGGTCTCATCGAGGCCAGGGCCTACGATCAGATAGAGACGTTCTCAGCGGGCGTAAAGTGGGCCAGGTCCGAAGGGGTAATCCCTGCGCCCGAGACAAACCACGTCATAGCCGCCGTGGTCCAGGAAGCCGAGCGCGCAAAGCAGGAAGGAAAGGAAAAAGTGATCCTTTTCAATTTCAGCGGTCACGGTATAATTGATCTTTCCGCATACGATGCGTTCCTCTCCGGGAAGCTGACACAACACAAGCTCACCGATGAGGAAATTCAGCGGGCGCTAAAATCCATCGAAGGATTGCCGAAACCATAACAAGGCCTTGCTGAGGAGTGCGGAGAGGGTATTCTTCGCACTCCTCGGTTACGGACGATCTCAGGGAAGGAAAGATCTTGGAAAAACGGGAAGGACTTTGGACGAGGTGCCCCAGGCTCGGCGGGGAAACTCCTTTCACATATTGCCTAATAGAAGCGGGCGAACTTCCATGTCCGCGTATAGTCGGCTGCTGGCAGGCCTTCTTTCCGGTCGAAACATACCTCAAAAGAACCCTCACACCTCAAAGATGGGAAGCGTTCACGCAAAAAATACCGCAGGATAAAGTTTCTTCTCTGCTCACGATTGTCGAAGAGACAAAGAAAAGACAGGAACAAAAAGGATAGGCAACCTGAGCATGGGCTCCATTCCTTGAGAGACGCTCCCTGAATTACTTCCTCACTCCGTATGCGGCCAGGCAGCAATCGACGGGTTTGCACCCGGGTCTTTTCACATACGCGCACAGGCAACAACCCTCGGTATAGCTCTCAAGCTTTTTCTCTTCGCCGGTTTTATCTCCAGGTACGAATTTCATCAGTATTTCTCCTAAACTTCTCTAAAATAATTAACCTTCTTAATTAATAATAATCACCGGCTACGGGGAATCAGCGGCCCTTTGATTCAGCCTGCCGGATGGGCATGTAATCGTAAGTAGGATAAAATTCCGTGCTAAAGGCCCCCCATGCGCCTTTCTCGATAGAAACGTTCACCTCCCGCAGCTTTTCCGGGGGCATCCTCAACGTTACAACCTGTCCTATCCCCATCATGATGTACCACGATACGATTTCGGTCCCCTCGGGAGGAAAGCTTTTATCAAACCCGGTCTTCCTGAGATGCGCCTGTATCTCATCCAGTGTTTTTGATTGGTCGTGCCTGAAAAAGACAGTGAGGAGTATCTCATTTTTCGGTTCCGAGGCCGGCGCCGCCTGTTGGAACGATAGCAGCACGGCCAGAAGCGCAAACACAGTCCGTATTCTCATCTTCCGTCTCCTTTGGCCCCGGACGGGTTTCCGTTCCGGCTGATAATGCGATGTCGGCAATAGTGCACAGAAGATAAGACGACCTTTTTGATTTTGTCGAAGATGATGTCGCAAGATTTGACCCGGTTCGAGTAAATGGCTGATAACCCGGTTCAGGCAAAAGATTGATTGACCGGATCCCGATTATGCGCTTATTTTCTACCTGGAAGCGGGACTCACTAAAGGTTTTGTTTGCGGACAGGGGGCCATGGCCGGAAAAGTTCAGATTAACTGGCAGGGGTGGATAGTGCTTGTCCTGGGCGCCGTGGCGGCGCTTGCGGCCTCGAATTTGCCGGTGGGGCGCCAGGTGGACCTCCTGGCCTACGATCTTCTGATGGCTACAGCCCCCCGTATGCCGGCAGATCGGGATGAGGTCGCCGTGGTGGGAATCGATGATGACGACACCATTACCGATGCCGGGCTGAGGGAGGAGATCAGGGACATACCGCGGGTCTTCCGGCGAGACTATCTTGCCAAAGTGATCGAAGCCGTTCTTGACGCCGGAGCCGCCGGGATAGGCCTCGATGTCGTGCTTTCAAGCTCCGTCTACAGGACCTGCGAGAACGAGGCGGACCGGCGGCTGAAAAGTGTTCTCAAAAAATCGGTGATGATGCAGAAACCGGTGGTCCTTGGCTTTTACCCGGCAAGCCAGGGGAAAAAATCGGAGATGCCGCACGATTATTTCCTGCTCTCCGTGGACCGCATAGGCTTTCTGAATTTCGACGAGGATCTGGATGAAAAGAGGCGTACGGTCTCCATGTCGATTCATGCAAAAGACATGGAAGACAGGGAAACCACGGTCCATTCGATCTCCAGGGAACTGGCCGGCCTCATAAAAAAAGATCTTGCGCCCGCAAACTTTTCTCACCTTAATATCGATTACAGGCTCGCGCCTGTTCCCGGGTACGCGTTCTGGGACATCTACCTCCTGGCGACAAGAAAGAACGCAACAAATGAATCGAAGCTCAGGGACGCCTTTGCCGGTAAAATAGTTTTCCTGGGTTATACGTTCGGCGTGGAAGACGAACACACCATTCCGGTCAAATCGAAAATTTTTCCGGGCATAAAAAAAGCTTCGGATCGGATTCACGGGGTTTACATTCATGCTCTGGGAGCAAAGACGCTCCTCGCGGGCTCTGTTTTGGAAGACGTTCCGGTTTGGCTCACCTGGACTCTGGCCGCTGTGTTGGCCCTCGTGTCGGGAATATCGTTTCTTAAGCTGTCTCCGGCGCGCGCGGGCGCCATCCTCGCTTTGCTGGCGCTTCTGGTATGCGTTGGAATATATGGCCTTTTCCTGTCGTTCCGGATGATGAGGGCCGCTCCTGCGGCATTCGGTCTTTTGATTCCGGGAGCGTTTACCGGCGTGTACCGTTACGTGATTCAATACAAACAGTTCCGGCATGTGCAAAGATTGTTCAAGAGCTACGTAAATCCTCACGTCCTGCAGCAGATCCTCGACTATCCAAAATCCTCCCTCTTTGAAGGCCGGCGGGTCAACGTGAGCGTCATGTTCACAGACATCAGGAATTTTTCCACGATCTCGGAGAAGTTGGACCCGCAGGTAGTGGTCTCGGGACTCAACCGGTATTTGGCCGAAATGACCGAGGCGGTTGTGGGCGCGAACGGGTATATGAACAGATTTGTGGGCGACGGCATCCTGGCGATCTTCGGGGCACCGAATGTTTTGCCTGACGATGGCGCATGGGGCGCCGTAAAGTGCGGTCTGGACATGATCGACCGCCTGCGGAGGCTGAATCTGTCCGAAATATTTCCTGGAATTCCCGAGGTCAGGATCGGGATCGGAGTTCACACGGGGGAGGCTATCGTCGGCAATATCGGATGCTATCGAAAAATGGACTACGCCATAACCGGGGATACGCCCAACCTTGCGTCGCGCATCGAAGGAATGACCAAAGTCTATAAAGTTCCCTTTCTGATAAGCGAATCCACTTACGAACATGTAAAGGACCGGATCGAGGCCCGCTTTGTCGATGCCACCCAGGTCAAGGGACGACAGGAACCCGTCAGGCTTTACGAAGTCGTGTCTCTTAAAACCGGCGCAACTGCCGACGGCGCCTGAGGAAGGCGCACAAACGCCTTGAGCATCTTTGCGGGAAGGTGATACCCTGCCCTGCAGAACCGTTGCGAGTAATCGAAGTTGACACGGTATCCGGAGGAGGCCGAACGAGATGAGACTGGAAGTGTTGAAGGGCTTGCTTGGCGGATTGGGGATTTTGCTTTTGTGTTCGTCTACTTCATTCGCCCTCGGCTCGTGGAAAGTCTGCGATGCATCCGGTGACGTAGTCATTATTCGCGGAGATGAAAGCACTGCCGCCGTCATCGGATCGGATATAGCCTCGGGAGACACATTGGCGGTAAAGAACGGGGCGTGGATTGAACTCGTATCCACCGGAGACTGCGAGGTGTGGGAACTCAAGGGAGATCGGAGATATACCTTCGCGGAGCATGAAGTGACAAGCCAGGAAGGCGATAAGGTTCCACCGGCTCACCGCCTTGCAGTTTGTTTCAATCCCGCCGGATTTTCAATTGGCAAAGCGCAAAGGATAGGAGGCATAATAGAACGCGGCGGATCCGTTGAAGATAAACTGGTCGACGCTGGATCGAACGCGGCGCTGATTAACCTCATTATTTTTCATGCCCTGGTAGGACAGGATATCGAGAGGGCCAGGCCTTATTATGAAACCCTGAAACTGCGTACGCCGGGATCTGAGTTCGTTCAAAGCGTATCGGGGCTTTTCGAACCGGTAACACCCGCACGGAAATAGGCCCGATTCCGCCGCCGCGGCGTCATAGTGGCCTGCTTATTTAAGCGTTTACGAGAAGCGCTCGTTCACCGGGCTTTTACGGATCAGCATTTTATTTACGGAATTTTGCGCGCGCAATCCCGCCGCGCGGATGTGTGTTTCCTGGTCAAGGTCCGGTAAAGATCGGCCTTGTATCTTTTTTGTAACTGTTTTGGTGCTATTGTATTTTCGAAATCAATGGCCCCCGCCGATTGCCGGGTTGAAAACGAAATAGGGAGAAATGCCGTGACATTCGACCAGGTTATTAACCGGGAAAAAATACTGGAATCGATAGAAGGGGGATCCGGAAAAGGTGTTAAGGTCGGCATCCTTGACAGCGGGGTTGATTTCACCCACCCCGCCATTGCCGACGCCGAACACCGGTCCTTCGAAATACGAGAATCCCAGGGTAACTTTACGGCCCGCGAGGGACCGGGAACGGACGTCCTGGGTCACGGCACCATGTGCGCCGGCATAATTCACGAGATCGCCCCTGAAGCCGAACTGTACAACATCAAGACCCTCGACGAACGCGGGCTGAATTCTCCCGGCAAAGTCATTTGCGGGATCCAGTGCGCCATTGCCCAAGGTCTGCATGTGCTCAATCTCAGCCTGGTGTCCCTTAACATGTCACGAAACACCATTGTCGATATGCTCTACTGGGTGGAGAAGGCCTACTATAACGGAATAACTCTCGTTGCAGCCACGGATAACAAGCAAAAGCGCGGCTTTCCGGGTGATTACTCGTCTGTGATCGCCGTCGATTTTCAGCATTTCCCCGATTTCAGGTCGTTTAATTATTTTCTGGGTAAAGCGGTCGAAATTGAAGCCAAGGGAGTATATGTCCAGGCGCCGTTTCCGGGAAACACCTACATTTCGACTACTTGTACGAGCATTGCCTGCCCGCATGTTACCGGCCTGGTTGCGCGTCTTCTTTCCTCGATGCCGGGACTCACACCTTTCCAAGTAAAAACGCTCCTGATGGTGGCGAGAGCCAACGGCGAGAAAGCATAGGAGGCTATATGGACATCCTTGAAGCAATTGAGAAAATGAGCAAATCGATTGAAATATTATCCAATGAGGTCAGGGAATTGAAATCCATGGCTTCCGAATCTTTACCCTCAGGGCCGTATTCCTTGCCCGCGCAATACAGGGAACCCGACGATCAGGTCAAGATCGTCTTAAGTTATCTTGCCTTGAACCCCGGCATTGAAAAAGACGAGATGTTGAATACTCTTCTTACCTGCGCCATGAATGTCGTCAGGGCCGAAGGGGCTGGACTGTGTCTCTATGAAGACAAGAAAGACGTGCTTGTGTTCCGCGCCGCTGTGGGGATTGCCGCCGATCAGATTATCGGTTTCGAAGTGCCCCTGACCAACTCACAGCATGGTATCGCTTTCCGGATGCGCCAGGTTATCGCGTCAACTCCCATGAACCGGGCGATCGACGCAACTACGGGCGAGCACTATCGCAACGTTCTGGTTGCCCCTCTTCTGGTAAATGACGAGGCTGTCGGCACGCTGTCCGCCGTTAATAAGAAGACGGAAGACCAGTTTAGTCCGCAGGACATCGAAGACTATACAGGCTTTGCAGAAGTGGCTGCTCATATTATCAGGCAGCGCCTGCGCGAATACAACCTCAAGCAGATAATCGAAGGAGAGGCGGCCTCTATTCCGGTGGAACTCTCGGGAGTCAAAAGCCTCACGGACGATATGGACCTCTTGGAGATAATTAAGAACATTGTCACCATAGGACGCAGGTCCCCCGAAATGCTTCCTTTGTGCAAGCAGCTTATCGGCGCCCTGGCGGACATGGATTGAGGGCACTTTACTCCTCATCCCGCGCCGTTTTAATCGAGTTTTTGCCGGTGGCCGCGATCGACCCGATCCTGGGCCGGCCACGATGCATTTTCGGTGAACCTCATTGGATGGAGAGGATGCTATGACGCTTGTAAAGGGCCCGGACGGCGCCTTGTACGATGTTCCCGACGCAAATCTTGAAAAATACGAGATAGCCCCGGAAGACCTCGTGGATAAAATGGAGGCCTCGGGAGTAAAACCGCCCCCGGGGATCAATCCTCAACAGACCGGCCCACTGGTCCCGCGGATGCGCCTTTGTCTAAAACGGTGATTTGCGAACCTGCGCCGCATGTGCGTTGGGCGGAATTCCCCAAAGCCTGACCGGCCCTGGTTCGGACTTCCTCGCGAGGTGGTTGCGATGCGTATTGAATCCTTCTTTGAACCCATCGTGTACGTGACGGCCAAGGTAACCCACGGCTGCAACCTGAAATGCAAGTATTGCAAGGTGGATTCGTTATCCAAGGCGGCCATGAAGATGTCACTGGAAACGGCCAAAAAAGCCGCGCGTCTGCTGATTGAAAACTCCGGCTTCACTTCGCTCTGGTTTAATATGCACGGAGGAGAGCCCCTGCTGTTGCCCGATGAATGGATCGAAGAGGTGGTCGGCTACGCCTCGGAGCTTGCCGCCAGGAATTCCAAGCAGGTCAGGTTTCCAATAGCCACAAACGGCACCTTGCTGCCCGAGGAGCGCCTTGTCAAACTCCATAAACTGGGGATCGACTTTTCCATGAGCTGCGACGGTCCTCCCGAAATACATAATATCATGCGCGGCCGGGGGGCAACCGTTTACAAAACCTACCAACTGTTTAAGAAACACAAGATCCGCGTCGGCATAATGGCGGTTATAAGCAGAGGCAACTACGATAAGATGAAACAAGTAATGAATTGGTATCGGGAGCTGGGAATTCGCGCTTTTTTATCGAATTTTGTCGAAGCCCAGGGACGCGGTGTCAAAAATCACCTTTTGAACCCCTGGGAGATGTTTGAAAGTGGAATCCAAATTTTGGATCACATGTACGAAACGGATATTTCAGTATCCAACGATGATATGTTACGCAAGGTTGCCTGGTTTGTTCAAGGCCGCAAAAACGGAGACGCCCTGGCGTGTCCGAACATAGAATGCCACGCGGGCAGGCACATGGTAGCGGTTGATATGGACGGAAGTATCACCACTTGTGGAAGTGCCGACACTTCAGATTACCTGCTCGGTCACATTGATCAGGATATAGATGAGAATCAATATAAGAATGTGCTCCATCTATTTCACGACAAAGGAAGATGGATTATACGTTGTTTCGACTGCCCTGCGAAACAGATTTGCAGTCACGGCTGTACTACAGCCTGTAAGAAATCAAGTGACTATAGGGAGAACATGTGCCAATATACACGAATGATATGGAATCATTTGTGCGAGTATCCACAAAAGGCAAATCACATAAACGACATAATAAGTGGACGTAAGGCTCAATATGTAGCAGAGAGTGGGCAGTGAGCGGGAAACCAGCTTAGAGTGTAAGTGCTTTAGGCATTCACTGTTGCCGCTCATTTACGGGATCGCAAAGAATCTGTCATAGAGGAAAGGAGAAGATCATGGCCGTTGTGAGAAGTCTTGAAGGAACGTTTTATGACATCCCCGACAGCGAACTCGAACAGTACAGAGTTCCCGCCGATCAGGTGAAGCCCCTTATGGAAGCGGCAGGTCAGAGACCGCAGCAGAACCCGGCACAACAGCAGGGACAGCAGCCACAAAGCAGAGTATCCGGTGGATCGCCGCAGATCCTTGTCCAGTTCATTACTCAAGCAGCGCCCGCCGCCCCCCAACAAAAGCAGGGGCCGCAGCCGGCCGAAGGCGAAGAGGAGAAAGTCGAACCCCAGTGGTACTGGGTAAACTGGGCGAATTGGGCAAACTGGTACAACTGGTATTGATCGTCCGCCGGAGAACCGTGAAACGGTCAACTTGGTTTTCGCCGCAAATGGAACGGAAGGCGGCCTCCCTGACGAAGTCCGCCTTTGTTCCAACCTTATAAATACGGATTCGCATTCAAGATGATCACAAGGCGGCAAGGAGGAGGCGACGCAGGCGTACACGGTTGTACGTCGAGGAGCCGACGACGAGGGCGCCCTCACAAAAGATCGGGCGCTGGACTATACGCATTACATCGAGGCGGTACGTATAGCGCAGACCCGACACGTAGTGAGGGTCCACACAGTGAGGGCTTGAATGCGATTTCGTATAAGACCTGACCGGGGATGTTTTTTCGAAGCCACATTCTATGAGGGCCCTGTGCATGGAAATGCAAAATCCGCAAGGTATGCCTGACATTCAGCAGTTATCGGTCGGACAAAAGCTATCAAACGCCCTGTTTTTCGTCGAATATTTGAAACCGGTCTTATGGATCCTGATTCTGGTAGTCGTCATCAATTTGATATCGGCTTCCAGTTTGATACCCATAATGGACTTTGGAAGGATCTTGACCGATTACTTCGGCGAACGGCGATCCGTTGTGTGGTCTTTCATCGGTTTATTTTCCACCCCGCAGAATTCCATCTATGTCTACGTTGTTTTGGCGGCGCTGCTCACGGTCGTTTCCGGCATTGTTACGCTTATATCTAATTATTGCGGGAGCTACGTTCGTGAGTTCATGTTGAGAAATCTCAGGTTCGACGTCTACAAGAGCCTCGAACACTTGAACATGCAATCGATAAACAGGAGGGGCGCGGGAGATTATGTGCAGGGAATTCACCGGGACGTCTACGCGGTCGATCAATTATTCAGCGAACTCTTTAACAGGACCCTGCCCCAGGCCATATTCGCCGGCGTCGCTTTCGCCGTTTTGCTAAATATCAACTGGGTGCTGACCCTGGTGCTGTTCGCATCCGGTTTCGTGCTCTTCCCGATTTTTACCGTCTGCAACAGGAGAGTCAACCATCTTTCCGGGTACCTCAGGTTTGCCTTCACGGTGATGTCGGATCTTTTGATAGAAACTGTCGGAGGGTTTCGCGACATTGTCGCCGGGGGTCGATTCGACCGGTTTGCGCGCCGGTTCGACGAGACTCTGAAAAGATCTCAGGGCAGCGCGGTCAGTATAGCCTGGTGGGGACAGGTCGGAGGAATATCGACAACGTCCCTGATGAGCCTCTTCAGTGCGGTTCCGATCGTAGTGGTGATTCCTCAACTACTCAAGGCGCACGCCGCGGGCCAGTCCGCAACGGTTTCCGCCCTGATCGGGGCCACGATTTCATTTGTGCTGTTTCTCCAACAATTGCTGCAGATCTATTCGGTCGTTTACAATTTTCTTCAGCAGGCCGCCCTGACCTCTCCAAGTTTTCAAAGCCTCCGGATGATGCTGACACCTGAGCCGGGGAGAATTGCGCGGACAGCCACCGCGAAGTCCGATGCGCTGACACCCGTCCGATCTATCCGGTTTGATGGAGTCTCGATGGCCTTCAACGGTCGCCCTATCCTGGACGGCCTGAATTTTGCCATACCGGGAGGCAAGATTTCGGCCATCGTGGGGCAAAGCGGTTCGGGAAAGACCACCATATTCAACCTGCTCCTGCGTCTTCTCGACCCGACGAACGGGAAAATTTCGATCAACGGCAAACCTTTGGACTCCATCGATGAAAAGCAGCTAAAAAAAATGATGGGGCTTATTCCACAAGACCCCTTTATCTTTAACTGTTCCCTTCGCGAAAACCTGCTCATGGCATCTGCCGACGGGGTGGACCGGAATTTAATCGACAGGGCCGTAGATCTGGCTCAACTCCGCGGTTTCGTTCAATCTTGCGAGGACGGCCTGGATTTCGTCGCGGGGCATATGGGCAGGAATCTTTCGTCAGGCGAGAAGCAGCGCCTCGCCCTGGCCCGTCTGATTGTGCAGGACCCGGAAATAATAATCTGCGATGAATACACGGCCAATATCGATGTGAAGACCGCCGGACTGATTCATGAGGTGATGCGTAGCGAATTTTCCGGTCGCACCAGGATAATTATTACTCATGAGCTCTACACAATAAAAGGCGCGGATCACATCATAGTCCTGGACAGAGGCATGATCGTCCAGGCTGGAGCCCACGACGAACTGTTGGCCCAACCGGGCGTTTACAGGGATTTGTGGGAACTGCAGAAGCTTTCCTGAAAGCAGTGACCGGTGAACAGTGAGCAAAATAACTTTCAATTTTAAACCTCCTGCCTTCGGACTTTCTTCAGCTAAGTTTTTTTCGCTCACTTTCCGGCGTTTTCTGTTTTTCGGCACATTTCTGCTTTGCCTCTGCATCTGGGTACTTGCCCCACACAGAACGCTTGCCGGCCCGGAGAGTTCCGTGGAAGGCCCTACGAAGAAACCCGGATGTTGATGGAGGGCTTTTATAAACGCATACTGGAAGGCAGGCCTCCTGCGGACGCCCTGCGTGAGGCCCAATTGGAGGTCAGGGCCGTTTCCCCGGAGCCGTTTTTCTGGGGCGCGTTCATCTGTCAGGGAGACCCGGACCCGCTCGGCCCGGCGCCCGGACTAAACAAATGAATCAGGTTCATACCGGGATATTGATCGTTGCGCTTTGCTATTTCTTGCCTCATTCTGAAAATATGATAGATAGGGAGCCGGTCATGACCGACGATTCCGGTTCCGCATCCCCGCATATTGGATAATCATGAAAAATCAGAGTACTCATTCGATACTGTGCCCGAACTGCAGAAGGCTTATCAGCAACGACGAGGCCGTATGTCCTCACTGTGGTTTGCGAAATCCCGGCTCTCGCTGGAAAAGCGTTTTCCTGGGCGGCGGCATCTTCAGCGCCGACCGGATCATCACATACATCATAGCGGTAAATGCCGGCATGTTCGTCTTATCGCTTCTCATGAATCCGGCATCTACCGGTGTTTCTCTCAATCCGTTGAGTTTTCTCTCCCCCGGCTCCAGAAGCCTGCTTCTCCTCGGCGCCACCGGCAGAATCCCCATCGACCAGTTCCACCGCTGGTGGTCGGTCCTGAGCGCCAACTATCTGCACGGAAGCATTCTGCACATACTCTTCAACATGATTGCGCTGCGGCAAATCGGCCCGTTTATCATCCAGGAGTATGGAAGCTACAGGATGTTTTCGATTTTTACGATCAGCGGGGTCGGCGGCTACCTGGTGTCCTACTGGGCCGGGGTCCCTTTTACCATTGGAGCATCCGCCTCCGTTTGCGGCCTTATCGGCGCGGCGCTTTACTATGGAAAAAGCAGGGGCGGCTACTATGGGCAAATGGTATATCGGCAGGTGGGCGGCTGGGCTATCGGGATCTTCGCATTCGGTTTTCTGGTGCCGGGAATCAATAATTGGGCGCACGGCGGAGGCCTGCTTTGCGGGGTCCTGATGGGTCTGATTATGGGGTATCACGAGCGCAAACAGGAAGACTATGTTCATAAACTCACGGCGTGGATTTGCGCGCTGGCCACTTTGGGCGTGCTGATCTGGTCGGTCGGTTTATCCTTGCTGGTTCTTCTCTACAGCCATCTTTCCAAGATCACTTTTTCGCCGCCGTCCTGAGCCGTGAGGCGAGGAAGCACTTGCACCTGATACGAAATCGCATTCAAGCCCTCACTGTGTGGACCCTCACTACGTGTCGGGTCTGCGCTATACGTACCGCCTCGATGTAATGCGTATAGTCCAGCGCCCG
>Ga0326728_10006486_pt1 | contig 31430 bp, 27 predicted proteins | sample MB3enrmetagenome_FD_207602 | JGI IMG/M metagenome (GOLD analysis project Ga0326728, IMG submission 207602) | Lab enriched peat soil microbial communities from McLean, Ithaca, NY, United States - MB31MN | ecosystem: Environmental > Terrestrial > Soil > Wetlands > Peat | place: USA: New York...
GGCACGCGCAAAGTTCGGCTATAAAAGGAATCTATTTAGGCGGTCAAAGACCTAGCAACTCCCGCAGGGCGTGGTTTGGTTGCGGCCAAAGGCCGCGCGGCGCTACACCGCAACTAGCGCATCCCCTTGTCGTTAAAGAACGGACCGTACCGCTTGTCAACTACCAGAATGTGCTTGCCGAGCCAGTTTTTCAGGAAATCCATCACCTCAATCGTCAGTCCGACTTCATTCCTCTGAAACTTGCCCTGGAAATCCAGGACCGTTTTGGTCAAAAGGCGGTTCTCCGGCCACCGGTATTCGTCCTCCAGGCTTTCGGCGCCACGGCCGAGGCGGAGGGGGGCGGCCAAGCGCCGACGGGCCGCCCGTAAACATGTTCCCACCGAGACTCCAAGGGCCTTCCTCTCTTCCATCGGTCCCTTAGGTTGGAGACTTTAAATTATTTCTTCCGGGGGGGTTGGGAAGGTCGCATCTCTATGCGGCTGGCCAAAGCGGTGCGGGGAAATTTGTAGAGGTCGACCACCGCTTTGGCCACGTCTTCACCAGTCAATTTCCAGTTTTCGCGCGACTTGGCGCCTGGCGCGGCGGCAAAATCCGTATCCACGCTGCCCGGCATCAGGTAGCTGACGCGGATGCCATCGTAGCGAACGTCCTGCATCATGGCCTCGCTGAAACCGTTCAGGCCGAACTTGGAAGCGTTGTAGGCGGAGCCGCTGGGCATGGGATTGACGCCCGCCAGGCTCGAGATGTTGAAGATGTATCCGCCGCCGCGCTTGCGCATCAGGGGAATGGCCTCGCGGCAGCAATAGAAGACGCCGGAAAGGTTGGTGTGGATCGTCGTGTCCCACTCTTCCACGCTAAGCTGGTCGATGGGTTTGAAGACGCCCACGCCGGCGTTGTTCACCAGTATGTCGAGGCCGCCGAACCGTTCCGCCGCCACCCGCACCAGCTTGCGGCAGTCTTCGTAGTTGCGGACGTCCGCCGCCGAGCCGTCCACATTGGCCGGGGCCGTGCCGCGCAGCTTTTCCAGCGCCGCCTCCAACCTTTTTTGATCGCGCCCGCAGATGTAAACCTTCGCGCCCTCCGCCAGCAACGCTTGCGCGACGCTGAAGCCGATCCCCCGCGATCCGCCCGTGACCACGGCGACCTTGTCCTTCAATTCGGTTGTCATATTGACCGCCTGCCTCTCCTGGATGGATACCTTGCCCACGTTGCCGGTTGGCCCTTGCACGTCTAGTGGTTTCACGTCCATCCCTCCCTTATGCTACCAGCACCCTTCTTTCATTTTGGATTTTCGATTTTGGATTTTCGATTGGGAAAACCCGAAACCGGTCGTCCCGCTTTTCACCTGTCACTTGCCGCCCCGAGTTGAGCTATTAGCTTAACCCAAACTCGGGCGCGGGATGAAGTCTTCTGTTCTTGCACTACGGCCGCGCCGGACTAATTCAGGAAAGCTCCACCCCAAAGCAGGCCCGGCGCAACTGCCGCCATGAAGATAAGCGGGATTCGGGAACGATCGCCACTCTCATGAAGGCTGGCGAGAGCTTGGCACAAGCCGGCGCCGCAGGTTACGGAGCCGAGATTCCCGCAGGCCTTCGATACCAGCGGGATTCTTTCCAGGGGAATCCTGGCTTTGTCAGCTAGAATTTCAACGACTCGGGGGTTGGGTTGGTGCAGCGCAAAATAATCGACTTCACCTCGTGGTTTCGCGCTCAGACTCTCCAAGGCCCCGATGATGCGATTCATTTCCGTGACCGCGGCGTGAGCCAGTTGCTCGCCTTTGAATTGAACAATCAGCCCGGCATTCTCAGAAACTTTTACACCCAGCGAAGATGCGTATGCCCCCGAACAGCCCCAGACGAACTCGCGGAGTCTTACGCCGCCCTTCCGGGCATCGATTGCGGCGTTCGTGAGAACGAATGCGCAGGCCCCATCACCAAAAAGCCCTCGAAATTCTCCGGGAACCTGGGGCGCGTTGAGCCTTCGGCTGTGAACCTCCGCGGCCACGACAAGCGCCACGCCTTGCGGTCTAGAGCGGAGCAGACTCTTGGCCACTGCGAAAGAGTAAATCAAGCCCGTGCAAGCTCCGCCCACATCAAGAGCGCCGCTGGTTTCCCGCAGAAGCAGCCTGGAGTGTAAAGATGCCGCAAACGAAGGGAAACCCAAGAAAGTTGTGCTGGTTGCCACCACGAAATCAATTTGTTCCACGGCGACCTCCGCCATTTCCAGGGCGTTATCGGCGGCCCGCTGCGCCAGAGCCAGTTCGTCTTCACCATCGGCAGCAACGCGCACGCTCTCCATGCCTGCTCCGTCGCGGATTTTGCTCAAGGGAAGAGCCAGGTCACGTTCGATCTGTTCCGCGTTGACGGTCCGCGAACCCAGCGTGCACCCCCAACCTCCGATTAAAATCTCCGATTCACCCTGCGTCCCCGCCCTGTGGCATTCCCCGGACCTTATATCAGGGGCCGGCTTTTGAGCCTCGCAAATCATTTCTGCAAGGGCTTGAATGCTCTTTGGCCGGTCATCGGGCCAGGGGTTGCCAAAGTCCCGGATACCCGTTGCCGATTCGATGCTAATCAACGCATCCACCCACCCCATCGAGTCAAGTGCGTCGGTTTCGACAAGGTCCACATCGTCTTTGGGGAGGGGAGTAAGCCTGTTGGCCACGGAGGCTCGAGCGGTGGCGAGAGCGGTTTCCAGGTCGATCGGTAGACTCATGAGGAACACTCCTGAGAGGGGAAAGTCGTCAGCGTGGGGTCAGAGGATATCCAACCAGGAAACATCCGGTTGTGGAAACAGGGAATCAAGCATCAACCAGCACTTGTTTCCCTGTTCAGGTCTCGTCAAACCTACCCGCGCAAACGCGTGGAGAGACTGCAAAAGTTTGTGACGAATGAAGCGGTTAAGATAGCGATCAAGGTCAAAGCGGCCCCCGGACTTGGCGAGCCGTTGCATAACCTCGTCCATAAAGCACCGCCACTCACGGTCAACGACGGGAAGGCTATTCAGCGTTTCGCCGGATGTCAGAACCAGGCGAGCCCGTAGCGTTACGCGGTTGGGGTCCTGGAAGACGAGGAACCGGACGTTTCTGTACAGACAACCGCATATCGACCTGCTTGCCTCGCCAGGGTCCACCCAGGCGTTTCCGCCGCTGCTGTCGGCGCGCAATTCGCACGCGAAAAGCCCTTCCAAATCTGTTGAAACCTCCGCGCGCTGAAGCCTGTCGACTAACTCGAACTCGCTCAGGCGTGTGCCACTGGCTTGCAGGCCGTGGGTATTCTGGTCCTCAGTGTGTGGCGGAGAACCCGACGTGGGACGCGACTCGAAACAAACCGCGCTCCCGCGCTGGTGAGGAAATGACCTGTCCCACCCGAAGCCCTGTGGGGGGATGGGGCGGACGGACCGAAACAAATTCTCCGTGGCGGGCTCTATCCCAATCACGCACAAACCCGCACCCATTTCCGTAATGTCAGAAAGAATCAGCTCTCGCATGACCGGCCTTTTTTGATTTCGTTTTGCGCGGGGGCGTGGCCGCGACCAGATGCTTGATTTCGATCTGGTGACCTTGGGCATTCCAGTGTTGCGCCAGCATCTCGGCCACCAGGCGGCGATGGCATTTTTCCGGCCCCGGCTCGGAGCAAAGCAGCGCGACTTTATCTTCAAACGCCGCGGGATCGGCTTGTTCGATCGCCCGCCGTTGCGCCATCAATTCGCGGAACGACTTCTCGTATTGTGCCCAATCATGAGTCGTAAGGTAGGCGGTCCGGATTTCCAGACTGGGCGCGAAAGAGGGGAGATATTCGTAGGAGATTCCGGAGATTCGATCAAGGAAGAAGGCGAGGTCGGGATATTTCGCAAAGCCCGAGAGTTGCCCGACGCGATTCTCCCGGATGTCAATCAACTTCCGCACCTGTGCCTCTTGCAGGAGCCGAAAGAATTCTTCGGCGCCTTTCTTTGTGAAACCAATCGTAAATATCGTCGATTTCATGGGCGGGATTACCGAAGATCGGGCGCCGCGGGTTTGGAGCGGAAAGCAAACCTTTCAGCCTGGAGCCGGCAGGCATCCTCCAAGGCCTGGGTTCGAGCGTCGGGGAAGAGCGTGTTGGCCGCCACCGCCGCGAAGCCGGTGGCGGCGAGCAGCCGATCCTCCGCCGCCTCCTGCGTTTCGAGGCGCGAGCCTTTGCGGATGTGCAGCGGCACGATTCCCAGCTTGATCAGTTCGGGACCAATCATCAGAAAGCGATGGCATTCCAGGGGGTCTTCTTCCGCGCACATTATGGCCACCGAGCGCCGTTCCAACTCGCTGCGCAGGCGCTCCAACCCCGCCTGAAACGCATAAGACTTCCGCCGAACGCCGTAATCCACCCGGCCGTCCGAGCGATAGGCGTCGGCATCTTCCGGCCGGCCGCCCAGTTCCTCTCCCAGGAAAAGGTACGCAATCTGTTCGGCGCTGAGCAACTTCTCGAAGGCGGGCTGGCTGAAATGGGGCCAGCGCGCGCTTTGCGGCATGCTGCGCACATCCACAACAAGTTGGACGGCATGATCTTTCAACAGGGCGGCGAAGTTCTGGAATTCCAGGATCGAATGCCCGACCGTGAAAAGCGGGTTGAGGCCGTTCACGTTGGCCGGGTAACCGTCTCCCGTCTGCACGCTCGTTCCCTCTGGCAGGATTGTACCAAAAACCAGTAGTGGCCACCTGTTTTCCTCGACGCGGGAGGAAAATAGGGGCCGATTCCTTCGCAGCTTGCACAGAGCGGCGGGGCCGCAACCAACGCGTCTCGTAGGGGCTGGGCTTGCCCTGCCCCCGTTCCACACCACGGGCAAACGACAAGGGCAGGGCAAGCCCCTACGAGACGCGCAATCCGGTCAAAGGGTGGATCATTGAATCGCTTGACCTCAAAGAGCACAGAAAAGGTGTGGGGGATTCTCCGCTCTCACTGCGAGCCCATCTCTGTGTCCTCGGGGTAAACCTCTTCCGCAGCAGACAAATTGACCGCTCCCGCCGTGCCAATCCAGACAAGGAATCAGCAAAAAGATGAATTCCAAATATCATATTACTACCGGTAGGAATCGGGAACGATTTCTCGGGCATTTTGTCATCCCCTAGGTCGATTCTATGCGTTTGAAATGGGGGTTTGGCTTTCAACAAGCGGTAATATCAAGTGGACAACTGTGCCGGCGTGAAATGGCGCAGCACAGAGAGGTTTCAGGTATCAGGGGAAGTGGCTAGTGGTTAGTGGTTAGTGGCTAGTGGCTAGACACTGCCCTTTGGAGGTTTTCAAGTGCCGGCTCAAGACCGTAATTCGAAAGCTCTCGGCAGACCGCCGATTGCCGACTACTCGCCACTAACCACTAGCCACTATCCACTGCCTTTGGAGGTTTCCATGTCCCTTACGAAGAAACGCAGAATGACGGAAAAGCGACTTGTCGCGATTCGGCGAAATCAGAAGCTTACCCATGGTCGGGCGACAGAGGAGCGCCACAAGCACATTCGCGCCGCCCTCCTCCGTCACGGCTATGACGTGCAGGCGGAGGAAGTGGCGATGCGCGCCCTCGGCGAAAATCCCGCCCACTTCCAGGAACTCCTGGAAGCACTCTGGGAGACGTACCAACCCAGCGATGCAGCGCAGGAGGGACTGGTGATCCAACTGGCGCAAGCGACCTGGCTGATGAATCGCGCCGTGCGCATGCAGGAAGGCTACGCCGTGCGCCTGGCCCAGGAAGTGAACAGCGGCCGGGCTGACCGCCTGCACGCCAGGATGACGCGCTTGACGATCACGGCAGAATGTTTGGGAAGGCTCGTTCAATCGGTGGCGCGCCGGCATTACGTCACTCCTCCCGAAGACCTGGAGAAGATGAAAGGCTTGCACCAGGAGGGAGTGTTGAAGGACATGGGCGAAATTGCGCTCACCCTCTTCTATGAGCTTCAGGCCCCCGGCACCGGTCCCGACGGTGTCGACCCCCAGGAACAGGCCCGCAATGCCCTCCAAAGGATCAAGGAGATCTTTGGTTTAACCTCCGACTGCGCACCCCCACCCCGCCCCGCCCCAGGTTTCGGTCCCACGCAGGGAAGCCCGTACCCCATCGCTCCGGACTTTTGCCCGGCGCCTCCCGCCCGTCCGGCCACGCCGGAACAGGTTACTCCCCCACCCGAGGAAGATGAGGAGGAGGAGGAAGAGGAAGAGGATGAGCGATATCCCAACATCACCCCGGCGGAATGGGAAGCACGCGAGGGGCTGCGCCAGCTTCTGGAAAATATTCTCACACGCTATGTGGAAATTTGCCGGGAGCAGCGCAAGGCCCTGCTGAAAGAGTCGGTGAAAGGTCCGTCGCCCTATGAACGCGCCGCGGAAATCGCTCCCACCCACCCCAACGCCATGCTCATGCGAAGGATCCAAGACTCCTACTTCCGGGAAGTCCGGCGCGTTACCAACCTGCTCCTGAAACTCAAACGCTTTGAAGTTAAGATGGCAACTCTCCAGGGGAATTGGGATGAAAACGAGGCCGAGGAAGGCCGCGAATAAAAGTTTTCATCAGAATATGTTGATCATAACAAAGGTAGTTAGTTGATTTTGCGATGATTCGATCAAACCTCCAAGCCATTGAAAATAAGCAGGTTGCCGTGATTGAGTTAGAAAGTCGCCAAAGAAAGGGGGGAGCATTTTGGGGGTTCAGCGTCCGTAACCTATTGAAAAGAAGTATAAAAAAATGTCATCTTTTTGCTTTGCGAATAAGTTGCTGAAAAAACAGCTAGTTATTTCATTCTGCGAATAAGTTGATGAAAAGAAATTGGTTAGCCATTAGGAATATTCCGCAGCTTTGGGAACTCGTGCCACGTCTACACGCCCTCTGGAGCAAATTCCAGCCGGCCGAGTTCTTCCGTGGTAAGCGTCGCGATCGCGCCTGGGGGCACGACCAATTCGTTACCGGTGGGCGCCGGCAACACCGCGTTCTCTTCGTAAGGGCTTGCCCATTCCAGGAAGCGGAACGGTTTGCCGTGCCAATTGATGCTCACGCGTTGTGGCGTGAGGGAGCGATTCAGAAGCACCAGCGTTCGAGCTCCGGCATTGCCCTCGAATGCGGTGGCCAGCAGGTTGGAATTCGAAGCCTGGGCTTCGACGCGCATCATGCCGGCGCGGATTCTGCGGCTGTACGCACCGAACACGCGCGCCTGGTAGCTGGGGGTAGCCGGCAGAAATCCGCGGGCGGGGTCGGGGACGAAGAGCGAGCGCGTCCATCCGAACGAGGGTTGCTCGACATTCAACAACAGCCAGCAATAGATGAGCGCGGAAGCATTCGCGAGCGCCAGGTTCTTATGGTAGAGCTGCCCCATGCCCAGCGCCAGCCGATAGCTCCGGTCCTGAAATTCCGGCCTATTGAGGCACATCTCCGTCGACAGGAAGGGCTTGGTCCCCACCGCCTCGCGCCATTGGGCCAGCAGCGGATCGTAATGGTCCGGGTCGTGCAGGCACTTTTGATAATCGTAGAGGTGCGTGGCGACGTAATCGATGTCGTTCCACGCCGCGCTCGATTGCCGGAAAGCGCGCGCACACTCGATGCCGCTTGCCAGGATGCCGTCGTCGCGCAGGTGAATCTTGACGCCGGAAAATCCCGCCTTGTCCAACTCGGCGCGCAGGCTCAGGGTCATTTGATGCCAGATTTCCGGTGGCTGCGGCAGCTCGTTCTGAATGCCGACGATATCCGGCGGCGCCCCCACGCGGTCGCGCGAAACCTGGCAATAGCGGACCATGGCCCGCGCATAGAGTTGGGGATCGGGCACGCCCCCTTGCGTCTTTCCCTGCGCGTCCGCCCAGTTTTGCAAAGCCCAGGGAGGCAGCGCCCAGAATTCAAAGAGAACCTTGCCGCCCATGCGCCGGATGTTGCGCAGGTAAGTGAAGTCGCTGATCTCGCCGTTGGGGAAATTGTCGCTGTAGTAGTGCGGCATCGCATCCGGCAAGTGGTCCCAGTTGTCCATCGCCGCGTCGAGGCGCGCGCCGACGGGGAACTCGCGCTGCAACAGCAGATTGTATTCCGCCAGCAGCTTCCACCAGCGGCGCTTGCCCTCGGCGCTCAACTGCACGTACGCCGTGGGTGTGGTGATGCCGCCGAAGCCGAGCATGGTCTGGTAGGTCTGCGCGGGATTGACGTCCACGCTCGCCGCCGTGGTTTCGGGCTTCAGGAGGTATCCGCCCGTGGCGCCCTCACTGCCCTCCCAGGCGAGTTGGTGCCGCCGGACGTCCAGAAAGCAGCTTTGCCGGGTGGCTTCCCTGCCGTTCAAAAGCACCGCCAAGCTGAGCCGCGCATCGAGGCGCACGGTGATGGCGCGGAGGCTTCCCTGAAAGGCGGCGGCCGATTCCACCGTAATCCTTTCGGGATGGCGCTGGGGTTTTTCCTGGTTGCCGAGACCAAAGGAATCGTAGTAGCGTTGCGAGACATGCAGATCCTTGTCCGACGCGGCGATGGTGAACCCGCCCAACTCGCCGGTGAAGATCCATTCCAGGCGGCCCTGGATCGGTTCATATTGGTCGATCACGAGCGTGCGCTCGAAAGTGGCCGGCAGGAGTTCGTCAAAATATCGTCGCGGCAGCCCGGGAACTCGCCAATGCGCGCTTTGGAGCTTTTCGGGCGAGGCTTCAAACTGGAAACGGTCGGTGGGAGTGGTGGTGGGTGGCGACCACGCAGGAAGTACGCCCACGTCCTTGGTGGCAACGGGCTCCGTGGTGGCGGGGTGTGCTTGCCCCCCACCTTCCAAGCTCGTACCCGGCGGGGAGGGGGATGCGGGCGCGGCGAGCTGAGACTCGGTGGACAGTGCTACACCCGGCAGAAGCGCGGAGCCACTCAACGTTCCCATGAATCGGCGTCGGGAAATCATGGTTTCTTCCTTCCTTCTCATGCGCTGGCGAGGCTGAGGCGCGCCAAGCAGTACCCGCTATACACCTTTGTGCATGACATGGCAAGGAGAGATCCTCCTCTGGCACAGAGCGTGCTTGAAACGAAGTGAGGCCGAGGTTGCGAAGGGTAAATAGGGACAAAATGTCATATTATGGCCAAGAGGCCTCGGCGGTTTAACGAGTTTTGCCGCTATTCTTGCCGGAGGGATTTATGGAGATGCTGGAGAAGTTGCGCGCGCGTGCCCGGAATATTCCCCAACACATCGTGCTGTTTGAGGGCGAAGAAGACCGCACGCTGGAAGCCGCCCGCCTGATCGAAAAGGAAAAGCTAGCTCACTTGACTATGCTCGGAGATGTCACCAAAATCAGCGCCCGTCTGCAGGCCCTGGGGATCAGCTTGGAAACTTCCCAACTCCTCGACCCCGCATCCAGCCCCAAGCTGGAGGAATACGCCGACCTGCTTTACGAGCGCCGCAAGGCGAAAGGCATGACCGAGGAGCAGGCGTTGAAAGCCGCCCGGCAGCCGCGCATTTACGCGGCGCTGATGGTGTCGGCAAACGATGCGGACGGCTCCGTGGGCGGCGCGCTGAACACCACGGCGGAGACGGTGCGCGCGGCGCTGTGGGGCATCGGTGTGGCGCCGGGCGTCTCCCTGGTTTCGAGTTTCTTCGTGATGCTTTCGCCGCGTAAGAACCTGGGAACCGATGGCGCCACGCTGTTTGCGGACTGCGCGGTGGTGCCACAGCCCACGCCCTCGCAGTTGGCGGATATCGCCATCGCCACGGCCGCCAACGCGCGCGCCCTGCTGGAAGTCGAGCCGCGCGTGGCCTTGCTCTCCTTTTCCACGCGCGGCAGCGCCGAGCACGCCATGATCGACGCCGTGCGGCAGGCGCTTGAGTTCGTCAAGGATCGCGCGCCGCAACTTGCCGTGGATGGAGAACTCCAACTTGACGCCGCCGTGATTCCGGATATCGGCGCGCGGAAGGCGCCCAGTTCGGCGGTGGCGGGGCACGCCAATGTGCTGATTTTCCCCGACCTGAATGCCGGCAACATCGGTTACAAACTGGCCGAGCGCTTCGGCGGGTGCGAAGCCATCGGGCCCATCCTGCAAGGCTTGGCCAAACCGGCCAATGACCTTTCGCGCGGCTGCAAGGCGGAAGACATCGCGCAGGTCGCGGTGATCACGTCTATCCAGGCCCAGAGCTTGAAGCAGGAACGTCAGGCTGCGTAAACGCGGGGTTGGGGGCACGTGTTCGCGGCAGTGGCCAAGTTAGTTCTCTCGACGGCGTGCTAAACACGGATTTCTTATGGGCCACCGCTGCACTGATGTTCTATGTTTTTTGTGTTTGGCCCTCGCCTGGGGCCAGGCGAGCGTGCTGGGCAGTCAGCAAGCGACGCCGCCCCCAAATCCTGCCAGCCCTCCGCCGGCCACGGAAAGCACGGCTGGCGCGCCGGAGGCGCCCACCGAGCCTGCGGATTTCCAGAAGCAAAACCTCTCGCATCTCCGCTTGCAACGGGGCGACCGCTACATTGACGTCTATCTCTTTGCGCCGGATGAAAAAGTGGATGTGTTGAAGGATTCCTACTGCGGCGGGGACCAAGGCGCCAAGCAATACTCAGGGCACTTTCAACTTTTAAGCGTTGCCGATAACACGATCGTCTCCACGCTTGACCTCGATCCTGACTACAGCTTTGTGGAAAAGAAACCTCACGATGGCGCGCGGTTGTTTCGCGATCCAACATCAGGGCAGGATCTTGTGGTGCTTTTTCAATACGGAAGCTGCAGTTGCGAGAGTGTGCAGTTCTTTTCGGCCGACCCTTCGGGACGCCTCTTTTTAGTTCCCTTCCTCGACCACGACGGGCGCACCTGGAAGCAGATGTTGACGGGGTCCGACGGGGCAATACCGCACCTCGCCAACGGCTCGCTGGTGTTCTGTTCAAACGCCAATGCTATCGGATACATGATTTGTGGGACCTACACCTTCGACGGCGCGAAATTCCTCGAGGCATTCAAGTGGATGACGCGGGATTTCGAAGCCCCCATCAAGGGGCTGAATGATGCGGGTCTGGCGACGCGAGCGTTGTTCGACTTCCTCTCCGCACTCTCGGGAAAAGAGTACTCCGCCGCGGCATACTATCTGGATTCAAGCGTTAAAACCGTGGATGTGGAGTCGGTGGGAGCAAACAAGGGCCAGAAGGCAGCCTTCCTGGAGAGCTATTGTACCGTGATGGGAGGGCAATGTTTGATGCCGGAGGGAATTGAAAGCAAGCCCAGTGCGGAGGTGCATGGCGCGCAACTGTTTCAAGTGTCGTTCCAGACTGCAGATTTCCAGCCCCTCAAGATCGGCGGGCACTCGAGCTTCAACTTCCGCGTCACCAAGACTGCGGACGGATTCAAAGTGCTCGACCTGCCGCCGCGGATTCCCTGAGCGCTGACCCTATGCGCGGCGATATACGACGTTGCCGGCAACGATGGTGGCCGTGACCGCGCCGCGGAGGGTGCGGCCGTCGAAGGGAGTGTTGCGGCTCTTCGAGCGACCTTCGGCCGCGTGGTAAGTCCAGGCAAGATCCGGATCGAAGAGGGTGAGGTCGGCCGCTCCACCAATTTGCAATCGTCCGAGCGGCCGGTTGATGATGCGTGCGGGGTTGGCGCTCATCAGTGAAATCATGTGCCAGAGCGAGATCAATCCCGTATGAACGAGTTCGGTGAGCGCCAGGCCCAGCGCTGTCTCCAGCCCGATGACGCCGAAGGGCGCGCCGGCGGCGAGGGGCTTGGCTTTCAAATCCGGCGCGTGGGGAGCGTGGTCCGTGGCGATGGCATCGACGGTGCCGTCGGCAATGCCGGCGCGAATCGCTTCCACATCGGCGGCGCTGCGCAAGGGAGGATTCATCTTGGCATTCGAGCCGTGGGCCAGCACCGCTTCGTCCGTAAGCGCGAAGTGGTGAGGTGTAACTTCGCAGGTCACACGCACGCCTCGGCGTTTGGCTTGCCGCACCATATCGAGAGCTCGCGCGGTGGAAAGATGCGTGACGTGCAAATGACCTCCTGTGGCTTCCGCGATCACCAGGTCGCGTGCTACGCACACGTCCTCAGACGAGTTGGGAATCCCGCGTACGCCGAGCTTTTCGGCCACCGGCCCTTCGTTGATCACGCCAGTTGCACTCAGGCTGGGGTCTTCGCAATGGTCGCTGATGGGCGCGCCCAGGTCGCGGCTGCGCTCCAGCGCGCGCCGCAGCAAGCCCGCCGATTTCACCGGACGTCCGTCGTCCGAAAAGGCCACCGCGCCCGCTGCCACCAGCGCCGCAAGGTCGGTAAGCGACTCTCCCTGACTCCCCATGGAAACAGCCGCCACCGGGAAGACGCGTGCCAGGCCCAGGCGGCGTGCTTTTTCAATTTGCGCGGCCACCAAGTTGGGTTGGTCGATGACCGGCTTGGTGTTGGGCATGGTCGAGACGGCAGTAAAGCCTCCGGCCACCGCAGCCGCCAAGCCGCTTGGGAACGTTTCCGATTCTTCGCCACCGGGCTCACGCAAATGCACGTGGATGTCAACCAAGCCCGGCGCCACAATATTCCCGCGTGCGTCGAGCGTTTCATCCGCTCCGCCCGCAAGATTCGGGGCGATCTCGCGAATCACGCCGTCTTCAATGCGGACGTCCAATGCCCCGTCGAGATTGTCTTCCGGCGACAGAACGCGGCCGCCCTTGATCAGTATGGAAGCCATGAGGTCCTCGAAAGTATCTGTAATTCGGTAGGCAGGCAGTATAGCACTGGATGGGAGCAGCGAGCGGAGTGAGGGGGGCCGCCCGAGTTAGGCCGGTGACACCAAGGGGAAGAGCGGCAGCAGACAGTCCTTCACCGGCTGGTAGGTCTTGCGGTGCTCGGAGCAGGGACCGAAGCGGGCGAGTGCCGACAGGTGATCGCGCGTGCCGTAACCTTTGTTCCTGGCGAGGCCGTATTGGGGAAACGCGCCGTCGAGTCTTGCCAGGTGCTCGTCTCGCGCCACTTTGGCCAGAATCGACGCGGCGGCAATGGAAACCGAACGCGCGTCGCCGTGAATGATGGCGCGGTGGGGAATGCCAAGATTCTCGCCGGCTTCGCGCAGCGGCATGGCATCCGTAAGGATGAAATCGGGCGCGGGATTGAGGGCCTTGAGCGCCCGCAGCATTCCCTGCCGCGAGGCTTCGTAAACGTTCAGCGCGTCCACTTCCTCGGCGGTGACAGCCACCACCTGCCACGCCAGAGCTTTCGCGCGGATTTCTTCCGCCAGCGACTCGCGCCGGGGAGCCGTGAGCTTCTTGGAATCGTCGATGCCGGCAATCGATATCGCGGGGTCGAGGATGACCGCGGCGGCATAGAGCGGCCCTAGCAGGGCTCCGCGCCCGGCTTCGTCGCAACCGGCGACGAACCGCCACCCTTGGCGAAATGCCAACTTTTCAAGATGGAGCGTGCATCGGAGTTCGGCGGGGTCGCGAAGTCGTGGCATGAGGGTCAGAGTTAGTTTTATCCGCGCCCCGGTGCGAACGCAAGCGGATTTGGGGGCATATCGCGCGAGGGTAAGCACCACATTGCAATTATCTTTTCTGCAAAGCCTCTTCGATGCGGCGCAGCATCATGACGTCTTCCTGGTTGTAGGCGAGCACTTCATTCTTAAGACGCTCGTCCCGGGTCGTTTCATATTTCTTCCACATTTCGTCGGCCCATTTGCCATCCTTGCCAGGAAGCTTGCGCTTAAGCCCCAGGCTCTGCTCCACCACCTTCAGCCCGCCCCAGAGGCCTTTCCTCCAGCATTCGGGACACAGGTCCACGTGCGCGAACTCCTGATCAAGCACGACTCCCAGTTGAGCTGCAATCACCGGGAAGTCGAAGCCCACGTAACCCTTCACTTTGTCGGGAATCGACCGCCCATTGTACGTCACCAGCCGCTCCACACCTTTAAGCACCAACATCAAGTTGGCCCGCGTCACATCATTTCCCAGCAGTTGGATGAAAGCATCGCTCTCCCCGTCCAGAATTCTTACGCCGATCACCGTAATCCGGTGATGCTTGTAATCCTTGAACAAACGCTGATCGGTGAATGTCCCGTCGTAGCTGGTTTCAATGTCGAGGTAGGCGGTTTTCATCGTTTTCCTTCACGAGACCGGATCACTACAAAAGATGTTGGTACGGTGTCTGCTACTCCCGTCCCAGGAACTCGCGGCGCTTGCGGGGTTTCGGTTGTTTACCCGTTTCGACGGAGCGCGCCAATTGTACCGCATCAAATCCAAACTTCGCTCGAACCTTGTCAGCCGCCTGAAGCACTTTGTCAAGCTTCTCGTGTTGTGCCGCGTCGATCAGACTGCGCTGGAAGACTGCACGCTCCAGATTCGACGAGCGCACCCCCACCAACCGAATCTTCTGTTTACCGTTCCAGGCGTTCCCAAGCAGTCGCAGTATGTTCGAGAAAATGACGGAATCAAGGTTGGTGGGCTCGTCGAGTGTCGCGTCCCGCGTCAATGTTTTGAAAGGGGCAAAGCGCAGCTTTAACCCCACAGTGCGTGCGAAAAGGCCGTGGTCGCGCAGGCGCCGGGCCACGAGTTGCGCCAAATACGAGAGCGTTCGCTCCACTTCTTCGGGGTCGTCGATGTCCGCATCGAAAGTGGTCTCATGGCTGATCGACTTGGGCTCTTCTTCGTACTGGTAGGCTTCGATATCCAGCCCGCAGGATTTGGTGTAGAGCCATTCGCCGAATTTCCCGAATCGATCCCGCAGCTTCTCCCGTCCCATCTGCTGCAGGTCGCCGATGGTCACGATACCGAGCGAACGCAACTCCGGCTCCGTCACTTTTCCAATACCCGGCATGCGCCGAATTGGCAATGGCGCCAGAAAGTTCGCCTCGCAACCCGGCAGAACGTAAAGGAGTCCATGGGGTTTCGCCTGGTCCGACGCAATCTTGGAAACGAGGTGGGAAGTCGAAAGGCCAATCGAGCAATTCAGGTCTGTCCGCTCTTTAATCGCGCGGATCAATCGGTCGGCGCCGCGAAACGCCGAGCCGTGCAGCCGCTCGCACCCGGTGAGGTCAAGATAGGCCTCGTCGATTGAGACCATCTCCACCACGGGCGTGAATTCTTCGAAGATCCGGTGGATTTTGCGTGAATACTCGCCGTACTTGGCATGCTGGCCGCGCAAAAAAATCGCGTGTGGGCAGAGTTTATTGGCCGTGCTAATCGGCATGGCCGAATGCACGCCGAACTTGCGCGCCTCATAGCTCGCCGCCGCCACGACGCCCCGGCCATCCGGGTCAGCGCCCACAATGACGGCTTTCCCCTTGAGCGAAGGATCTTCAAGCTCCTCCACCGAAACGAAGAAAGCATCCATGTCGACATGGAGAATTTGGCGGAGCATGGCGCGTTGTCCGGTGTCAGTGGTCCGTTGCTCTCCTGCGATTAATCTCCCTTACTTCATATGTCCCACCTACTGCTCGTACGGCGTGCAACTGACAACGGACAACTGACTACGGACGTCCTTTCAGCGCGCTCACCACACGTGGAATCCCTGCGAGGTCGGGCGTCACTTCAATATCCTGCCATTGACCGTCGAGAAGCGCCAGCACGCGGTCGCGCATGTTGTAACCGATTTCTACCACCACGTGCCCGCCCGGCCTCAGGACCTGGAGCGCTTGTGGAAACAGGCGAGCGTAAACTTCCTCTCCGCGCTCGAGGTCGCCGCCCCAGGCAATCCGTGGCTCGAAATCGCGCACTTCGCGCTGGACCTTGTCAACTTCGTGCTTGCCGACGTAGGGAGGATTGGAGATGACAAAGTCAAATGTTCCCGCAAAATCGGGTTCCAGAAGGCGGTTCAATAGATCGCTTTCCAGAAACTTGACGCGCTCCGGCATACCGAGACGTATGGCGTTGCGTGACGCGACCACCAAGGCGGCGCGCGATATATCCGCACCGAACAGAATCGCGCGCGGGAACTCTGAAGCCAGGGCCAGGGCGATACATCCTGACCCGGTGCCCACATCCACGATCCGCAAGCGCGCGTACTTCGCGTGGCCTTGACGGCGCACCAGTTCGAGCACGCACTCCACCAGGTGCTCCGTCTCTGGCCGCGGGATCAGCACGTCCGGAGTTACCTCAAAGTCCAGTCCCCAAAATTCCTGATGGCCGGTGATGTATTGGGTGGGTTTGCCCGTGGTGCGTTCCCCAATCAATTGGGAGTAGCGCTCGAGGGATTCCGGCGGTACCTCCTCCTCCGTGTGGGTGTGGAGGTAGGCGCGGTCGCGCCCCAGAACGTGCATCAACAGTAGTTCTGCGGCAAGTTGCGCGGAAGGCACCTGGTGGGCGAGGAGTGTTTGGAGTCCTTGCCGAAGTGTGGCGCGGAGCGGAGGCATTGACGATTGTCGATTGACAATTCTCGGTTGCCAACGCCGAATTACCTTCCATCGACAATCGTCAATCGAAAATCGTCAACAAGAACTTATCCCGCCAGTGCGGAGGGTGCTTCGTCCTCCCCTAGCTCGCGCTTGGGAGGTCGCTTCAATTTCTCTGCCTGGTAATACGCAATGAGCGCGTCGATGATGTCTTCTAATTTACCATCGATAATCCGGTCGAGTTGATGCAGGGTCAGCCCGATGCGATGATCCGTGACACGATTCTGAGGGTAGTTGTAAGTCCGGATTTTTTCGCTGCGATCGCCCGAGCCGATCATGGAACGGCGCTCCTCGATGATCTGCTTCTGTTGGTTCTGCAGCTCCAGTTCGTAGAGCCGCGAGCGAAGAACTCGCAATGCCTTGGCGCGATTCTTGATCTGCGACTTCTCATCCTGGCAGGAGACAATCATCCCCGTCGGCAGGTGCGTCATGCGCACGGCGGAATAGGTGGTATTCACGGACTGCCCGCCCGGCCCCGAGGAGCAGAACGTGTCAATGCGAATGTCCTTGGGATCGATTTGGATTTCCACCTCATCTGCCTCCGGCAACACCGCCACCGTGATGGCTGAGGTGTGGATGCGCCCCTGCTGCTCTGTTTCCGGAACGCGCTGCACGCGGTGGACGCCACTTTCATACTTGAGCTTGCTGTAGACCTTCTGGCCTTCCACCAGCGCAATGACTTCCTTCAGCCCGCCCACTCCCGACATGCTCGTGGAGAGCACTTCCACGCGCCAGCGTTGCGACTCTGCGTAGCGGGTGTACATGCGGAAGATATCCTGGGCAAACAACGATGCTTCATCACCCCCGGTGCCGGCGCGGATTTCCAGCACCACGTTCTTCTCGTCGTTGGGATCCCGGGGAAGGAGAAGGACGTTCAATTCCTGTTCCACCTTCTCCAGTCTCTTCTCGAGTCCGGTGAGTTCCTCATGCGCCAGCGCCTTCATTTCCGGATCAGAAGAGGACTCGTCCACCAGCGTTTTTGTTTCCGGGACCGCTTTGCTGACCGTCTTCCACTCTCGAAATTTCTCGACAATCTCCGTAAGGTCAGCTCGCGCCTTGGCCGTTTTCTGATAGACAGCGGGGTCCGCCAACACCTCGGCCTTGCCCAGTTGCTCCGTCAGGGCCTCGTACTTCGCTTCGATTTCTGCAAGCTTTTCTAAATAGTGCATAAGAAAACTCAGGAGTCGGTATACAGCATACAGGGAAACGTGATGTCGAAAATTCCCCCGTCTGCCATCTGCCGTATGCCGCCTACTTATTTATGCCACAACCAACTCGCCGCCGCGATTCTGCTCAAGAGTCATCGCTGTTTCCAAGGCCTTGATTGCGGTTTCCAATTGGCGGTCGTCAGGCTCGCGAGTGGTGACGCGCTGAAGCCAGAGGCCGGGCTGTGATGCCCATTTCCACAGCCTTCCCTTCGACTTCGCGGCAAAGCGGATGAACTCGTAGGAAATGCCGGCGATCACCGGCAGCAGAACGATCCGCCCCAGGAATCGCAACCAAAAAGTATGAAAGGGCAAAAACATGTAGAGCACCATGGCAATGCCCATCACGACCAGAAGAAAGCTGGTTCCACAACGGGGATGAAAACGCGTGCAGGCTCGCGCCGTGGCCACATCAATCGGGCCCCGCTTTTCAAAAGCCCACACCACCTTGTGTTCGGCGCCGTGATACTCAAACACTCGCTGGATTTCCTTCCATTGCGAAATCAGGAACAGAAAGCCCAGGAACAAGACGATGCGAATAGTCCCGTCCAGCAAATTGAACGTCACGTTATTGTCGGTTTGCAGGTACCGATGGGTTATGCCCGTGGCCAGATAAAGCGGCACAAGCTTGTAAAGTACAATGAAAAAAACCAGGGAAAAAGCGACATTCGCAGCCAGCACCCATCCGCTCAGTTCCACGGGCTTTTTGGGTTTGGCAGCCTCCGAACCCGCCACGTCCGGTTCCTCCAGCGCCTGCTCGGCGGAGTAACGCAGCGCGCGTATTCCCAACACCAGCGCCTGTCCCAGCACCCCAAGCCCGCGCAAGATGGGGTACTTCAGCCAAGGGTGCTTTTCGGAAGGCCGATCCAGGTACGCTTGCGTCACTGCCAGTGAGCCACTGGGTTGCCGCACCGCCACGGCGTAGGAGTGCGGTGAGCGCATCATTACTCCTTCGATGACCGCCTGGCCCCCCATCAGAGCTTCTTCCGGCGCCTGCAGAAGGGGCAGCGTGATCAGCCGAGCCACCTGGCGTGCCGTCCTGTCTAAGGCAGTTAATATGGAAGTCATCACGAAAGAGTTCCGTTCACCCGCGAAGCGAGCTTTACACCCCAGTCTTTTCGAGGTTGTAACCCAACGTCCTGATGGCAACACAGAAACGTCCCCGCACCCCGAGGCTATATCCCAGAATAACTGCAATCGCAGGGGGTGTCAAATCGCGGCCATACGGTTTTGTTTTTGGCGCGCTCGCGCTATAATGGCGGCGCTTGCATTTCAGTCAAGGGAAATGAGCATCCTCTGAGGGCCCGCCCATGATCGCTCCGCTGTTACGCCTGGGTGATGTAATTGACGACTATTGTCCGCGTTGTAAGCTGCTGCTGAACCATGCGGTGGCAAGTATGGTGGAAGGCAATGTGGTGAAAGTCGTTTGCCAGACTTGCCATAGCGAACATCCTTTCAAGAACGCGACCGTCCCGCCCAAGAAGAGGTCGGGGCCGAAGGCGGCGCTATTGGATCAAGTACTGGCAAAGGTTGCGCCCGCCGCCCCGGTCCAGGCCCCGGCAGAGGAACCTCCTGAACCGGAGGTAGCCGCGGAACCCCGCAAGAAAAAACGCGCCGTCGCTCCCGCCCGCTATATTTCCCGGCACGCCACGCGGCCTCCGCGCGGCAAGCGCTAAGGAACGACATTTTTTAGCCTCCGGTCCGCCTCATGACACGGACTTTGTTTTGCGAAACCAACTCGTATTCAATCCCCCGCCACTCGATTCGCCGCGTAAATCCGGCCACAACAAAATCCCACAGCATGATCCACGGAACCAGCGGCGACAATTGCCAATAGCAGGAAGCATGGCCGCCAGTTTCCGCGGAAAAGAGATCCCGCGCGACGAGTAAGCGAATATAGCCTTTGGCCGCCCCAAGCAAGAGAACAGTTAAAAGGGTAAATGCCACCGCGACGCGCTGGAGCGCCGTAGCGCCTGGCATTGCCATCGCGATCAATCCTAGCGTGAGAGTCCCGCAGTAAAAGAGGTATGTGGCGAGCCCCAACTTCCACAAATGTGCCGCGTAGACCCGCGTGATGACGATCTGGCGAGTCGACCAGCGGAGAAATTCCCGCAGGCTCGATTCTTCCCGTGATGCCAGCAGGCACCGGGGCTCAAAGGCGATCTTTCCGCCGGATTCGCGAACCGCGCGCGTCAGGGCGTAGTCGTCACTCACGGTGTTAGCCCAGAATCGTTCCACAACCCCAAGTCTGTGAAAATCGGCGGCGCGGATCGCCATTGACCCACCCCAAGCGAAGTTGTGATCGTGATCGCCCATCATGGTGGCGATCGAGGTGTCCCACGCGGCGCGCAGCCGCGAGACGAAACCCTCCCCCGGCAGATACCACCGGAAGCCAGTACTGACGGTAATTTGAGAGTCGGCGAGCAATGCCACCAACGAGCGCAGCCAATCCCGCGAGGGAGCCGCATCGATATCGGCAAAGACCAAAACTTGGGCGGCCGCATCCACGACCTCGACTCCATGCATCAGATTGTTGACCTTTTCTCCTCGCTCATCTGAGACGCCCGCCACAACCAGTGAGGATCGGGGGGTGCGAGTCACGCTGGACGTAGCCACCGTCTCCAGCCTTGTGTGCAGATTTTGATAAGCCAAATCCGCCGTCGTGGCGACGGCGAAGACAACCTGATAGTCCGGGTAGTCTTGATTCAGGTAACGGTCGAGGTTGGCATTAAATCCCGCATCCACGCCCTTGCAGGGAATCACCACGGCGGCGGATGGCATATAGCTACCGTGCGGGCTGATTCGTCTCCTCCGAACCAAACTGAGAAAGCGAATCCCATCTACGAACGCCCAGGCGCTCTGCAACACCAGTAAGGCGCCGGCCAGAAAAAAGAGTTCCACGGCCCAATGCATCGGCAAATTCCTGCCACCAGATGAGGTTAAGACGAAGAGCCCGACCGAGGGCGAGTGTATCACAACGATCCAGCCTATTCCGCCCAACGTTCCCGGGCAGCGTAGCGTCTCGACGCCGAACCCGCACGAGTTTCTGTTAAGATAGTTGCGGCTCACACGCCCCGAGGGGCAGTACTATGTTTGCGCGCCACAATCGGTTGATAGGCATCATTTTCCTTGTCGGCGATGTCCTTCTGGCGCTCGCGAGTCTCGGGTTGGCGCATGAAATTCGCTCTCACCTTGCGAGCTTACGCCCTCTTTACTCCCTTTCCAATTACCCAGGAATAGTTCCTCTGACCGTCGTCATCGTGGTAGGCGTTGGAATAGTGGCAGGAATCTACCGTGAGGTCCATGAGGAGGATTTGCGCCGCGCATTCGCCGATCCCCTCAAGATCACCCTCGCCTCCACCATCATCCTCTTCGCCGCAACCTTCGCACTGAAATTGGAATTCGTTAGCCGCCTGCTGTTAGGAATTTACGCGTTGATTGATTTCCTGTTGATGATGCTTTTCCGCCTGGTGGCGTGGCGTTTCGCCCTGCCCTTACGAAGAGCCGTCGCAGGCTTTCGCCACTTCCTCCTGGTGGGTGACGGTCCTGAGGTGGCGGAGATTGCCCGGACGCTGGAAGCGAATGAAACTCGCGGGATGCGCTTATTCGGGTTCGTTCGCGTGCGGAGTGGACTCAATGAGGCGCCCCCCACCGGCCTCACCCGCTCCTACCCCGTGGTCACACTTCCGGGACTTCCGGAGTTGCTGCGCCGCCAGGTCATCGACGAAGTGATATTTGCGGCAGCCAAGGAGGACTTGGAAAACCTTGGAGAGGCTTTTCTTGTCTGCGAAGAAGAAGGAGTCAAGACACGCGTGTTGCTCAGTTTCTTCCCCCAAGCCGTTTCCAAAGTTTATCTTGAACGATTGGGCACAAAGCCTCTGCTGACGTTTTCCGCTACGCCCGAAGACGAATTCCTGTTGCTCAAGCGGATCCTCGATTTCGTTATGGCGCTCGTCGCGCTTGTAGTGCTTTCCCCGCTCCTTCTGATTCTGGCGGTGCTGGTCAAACTCACTTCGCGGGGGCCCATCTTCTTCTCCCAGACGCGCTGTGGCCTCGGCGGGCGAAGATTTACTCTCTATAAATTCCGGTCGATGCGCGCGGACGCCGACCTGCTTCGAGAAGAGCTCGAGGCATTGAACGAAGTGGATGGTCCAGTGTTCAAGATCAAGAATGATCCGCGGTGTACGCCCATCGGACGCTTCATGCGCAAGTTCAGCCTGGATGAACTCCCTCAGTTAGTCAATATCCTTAAGGGAGATATGTCCTTTGTAGGTCCACGCCCTCCCCTTCCCGAGGAAGTGGAGAAGTACGAGCGTTGGCAGAGGCGACGCTTACGCATGCAACCAGGACTGACCTGTCTATGGGCGTTGGAGGGCCGCAGCAAACTTAGCTTCCGGCGCTGGATGGAGCTGGATCTGGAATATATTGACCACTGGTCAATGATGCTCGACTGGAAAATCCTGCTTAAAACGATTCCCATCGTTCTGGTGGGCCGCGGCGCGAGTTAGCCGGATTTTTCAGAACTGAGTTGCCCGGCTCAGTCCCGGAGAGCCGCCGCGTAGGCCTCGAGTAAGGCGCGTTTCTCCCTTTCCCAGTTCAGCTCCTCTTCAATTCGTTTTCGTCCGCGCGCTCCCAGTTCCGCGCGCAAGGTCTTGGAGTCCAGCAGGGTCCGGAGCTTGTGAGCGAAGTCTTTCGGGTCGTCATTCCGCGCGTAGAGAGCGGCGTCACCTGCCGAGCGTCGGCCTTCCGTGAGGTCGAAAAGCACCACGGGCAGACCGAATGCCATATATTCCAGAATCTTGTTCATAGTGGACTTATCGTTCATGGGCGTAGCCCGGTCCGGGGCCACGCCGAAGGCAGCAGTCGAAAAATAGGCGGCGACATCCTCGTCGGGCAGCCTGCCGGTGAATTTCACCAGTGCGTCGAGGCCCTTCTGGCTTGCCAGGACTTTAAGTCGCGGGAGTTCGGGACCCGAGCCGATCAGGACAAACAGTGTGTCTTCGCAATTCCGGAGCTTGGCGAGCGAGGAAATTGACTCGAGCAAGAGATCCAGTCCATCCTGATGACCCATGACGCCGAGATACACAACCAATTGGCTGCGACCTTCCTTGAGTTCGGGTTGTGGCGGGCGTATTCGGATTCTGGTCAGGTCCGGGCAACTGCGCACCACGAAAGTGCGTTCTCGACTCATACCCCCGCGAACCATCGCCACTTCCCGGTAGGACTCGTTGGTGGCAATGGAGACGACGGCGGTCCGGAAAGTCAACCGTTCAGCCCAACACACCAACTTGTATCCGAAATCGTGGCGGTGGAATTTCGTCTCGTAAAGCTCAGGGTTCAGGTCGTGGTGATCGAAGATGAATCGGACACCGAAAAGTCGGAAGAAAAGCCCGATCAGAAAAATCGTGTCGGGTGGATTGCAGGCTTGGAGCACCCGGAAGCGAGTTCGCGCGTAAACCCGCAGTGAAAGGAAGAATTGGGCCATCAGCGCCCAGGAATACTCAAGGATATAGCCGAGCGGCGCGGAGGCTTCCCAGAGCCAGTGCCGGTAAATCTCAATGCCTTCCAGTGTTTCGTGACTCTTTTGGAATCCGGAGCCTTTCGGGCAGATGACGGAAACACGATATCCGGCGTCGCGCAAGGTGCGCGCTTCCTGCCACACGCGCCGATCGATGGGAACAGGAAGGTTTTCAACAATGATGCAGATGGCGGGCCGCTCATTTGGCATGCCGGCACCACAATTCAAAATTCACCAAAGCCCAAAGTTGCTTTTGGCGGTCGCGGACACCGTCAAAGTGCTCGCGAACAAATTTCTCCATGTTGCGGGCGTTAAAATACCCACGCGTCGTGGCCTCAGGAGAGAGGAGCAAGTCGGCAACCAAGGGCTTCAACGGTCCCTTGAACCATTCGCCTACCGGCACGCGGAATCCGACCTTGCGCCGGAATAGCGCCTCCTCCGGAACAAACGGCCGGAGCGCGTCCTTCAGTAACGCCTTGGTACGAAAGCCGCGGGTCAGCAGGCGAGTGGGAAGTCGCGCGGCCAACTCCACCAAGCGCTGATCGAGAAACGGTCCACGCTCCTCAATCGATGCCGCCATGGTCATGTGGTCGCCTCGCAAAAGCAGGTTATCCGGCAACCACACCTTCAGGTCGGCGTAAAGCATCCGCTTGAGGGGCGAGCGATCACGCACCTTTTCGAGATAGCTTTCAAAGACGCGGGCAGGATGCGAAGGGTCCACTTGCGCCAGAAATTCCGGGGCAAAGAGGCTCTCCCGTTCCTCGCGCGAAAAGGAGGCAAACCACGTGGCAGAACGTTCCGCCTCGTCGCGAATCGAGAGCGCCTCGAGCGCGATTTTCACACGGCGCTGCCGGTACGGCAGCCAACGGATGAGGGCGCGGGTGACTTCGTGCGGCAATGCTGAGACCAAGCCCGCCAGCCGGTCGGCTGCATACTTGGGGTAACCGGCAAACAACTCGTCGCCGCCTTCGCCAGCCAGCACAACCTTGACGCTTTGTGCGGCCAATCTCGAAATCAAGTAGAGGGCCACATCGGTGGGTTCGGCAATGGGCTCATCCCGGAATGCCACCAAACGGGGCAGTTCGTCACGGAGGTGTTCCGGCCTGACGACAAGTTCTTGATGCTCCGTAGCGCAGCGGCGGGCCACAGCGCGTGCGAAGGGTAATTCGCTATATTCAGGGTCGTCAAACCCCACCGAGAAGGTGCGGAGTGGGCGCGCGCCGAGTTCGGCCATGAGCGCCACGACAGCGCTGGAATCTGTTCCCCCGCTGAGAAAAACTCCCAGGGGAACATCTGCGATCAATCGCAGTCGCACTGACTCGCGCAGTTGCTCGACGACTTCGGCGGCAATCTCCTTGGGACGCTTCGCCGTCTCTTCTTCCGCGGGGATATCCCAATAAGCATGGCTGCGCACACCCATAGAGTCAGCAACAAGGAAGTGACCGGGCAGGAGCTTTTCCACGCCTCGGTAGAAGGTCCGTGGGGCAGGGATGTAACGAAATCCAAAAAAGTCGTAAATCGATTGCGGGTCGATTTCAGGCGGCCGCGGCAGTAGTTCGCGCAGCGTGCGCAACTCGGAAGCAAACGCCAGTCGGCCCGGTTCGAGGCGGTAAAAGAGAGGCTTCACTCCCAGGCGATCGCGGGCCAGCAGAAGCCGCCGCTTGCGGCTATCCCAAATCGCGAACGCGAACATGCCACGCAAGTGGTCAAGGAAGCTAAGGTCATATTCTTCGTAAAGATGCAGAATGGTTTCAGTATCGCTGTTCGTCCGGAACTGATGGCCCCGCGCGAGAAGATCCGGGCGCAGATCGCGATAGTTATAGATTTCACCGTTGAAAGTGATCCAGACGGACTCGTTCTCGTTGGCGATCGGCTGGTGGCCGCCGGGCAAATCAATGATGCTCAGGCGACGGTTCCCCAAGCCCAGTGCGCCGTCCAGGTGAAAGCCCTCGTCATCGGGCCCACGGTGCGCCATGGCGTCCGTAGCGCGCTTGAGCGCAACCGGATCAGCGGGTTCGCCCGTACCGAAATTGAAAACTCCACAAATGCCACACATAAGAGCAGTGGTTAGTGCTTAGTGGCTAGTGGTTAGTGGATGGCCGGATTGCGACCCGCTGACAGGCGCCATAGAAGGCCTCGAGCTACTGGCCACTAACCACCAGCCACTTTCCTTTCGAACCCGTTTCCACAGGCCGGGTAGAGCAGGTGGAACAGGGTCATGACCTGCGGGCGTGGGTATGATCGACCATCATGCAGGAAACCATAGTCACCCGTCGTGTAAGTGAAGCTTCCATCGGTCCGCTGCCGCCGCAGGACACGAGCATAGCAGCGCTCACTCAGTTCCCCTGCCCCCGACGCACCCAGTTCCTCCGCCTCCCGCAGTGCCGTGGCCAGAACAGCGGTGTAGTAATCCGTCTCCGGTTTCGCGTGAAAGCAATTGGCAGCGCTCGCACCGGATTTGGTAACACCCTGGGAAAGGAAGCCGGCGAGCGCCGAGAGGATGCGGTGCGTCCGGGGATCAGAGCGCAGGGCGTCGGCCCAGATGAGGTTTAGAAACTGAAATGCATTGTACTGGTAGCAGAGGTAGTGAATGCGGCTCTTCTCGTTGGGGCCGTCCACAATATAAGGCAACTCGCCCGTGGAAAGCTGTGTACCCACCAGAAAATCCAGCATGGCATCAACGTGCTCGATGAAGCGCGCATCACCTGTGGCCTTCCAAAGCCGCAGAAAGAGCCACACCGCCACCGCCGAATTGTTTGGGATTTTCCCCCGCGGTTTATCAAAGTAGTTAATAGCCTTGCCGGATGTATGGATTTGAAAGCCGATGGTCCCCACCAGATAATCGAACCAGCGTACCGCCGCTTGGAGGAACTCTTTTCGCGGTTCGCGGGCATAAGTGGCGAGGAGTCCAATCGCCCCCCAGTTCCCCTCCACGGTGGCGATCAGATGCTTTCTCTCCGGCAGCGGATACAGCCAGAAACCTCCGGGTTGCTGCAACCGCATTGTAGCCTCAGTGCTCTCCAGGGCAAGAACGCGATATTTTTGATCTCCTGTTGCTTCGTGGAGCATCCAATTGGACAAAATCCAATAGCCCTGCGATTGCATAAAAACGTAATCGTCATTCCACGGGATAAATGCCAGTCCGGCCTTAAAGAATCTCCAGAGGCGCAACTGGAAACGAACGCCGGCATCAGGGCCATGAACCAACCCTAGAGAATAATGGCGTTTCAGCAGATGTGTGTGCAGGCGCTCGGCGGCGTGGGTAAGATCTTGGTCGGTGGGCATTCCTGGTCTCATTCGCGCAAGGTGTGGACAAACATAAAGTAACGCACAGCACCCTTCAGCTCAAAGGATGAGTGTAATCGAAACGGCATGCCTCAGTCGGGGAGAAATTTAACCGCGAAATCCTCGAGGCCGCATCCGCAGGCGGACGCTATCGCCGCAGAACCGCCGCGTACACCGCAATGATCCGTTCCGCCACTGCCTCCATGGAAAGTCTGGAAATTCCGTCGCGGCCGTTCGTGCGTCCGCCGCGGCGGCAGACTTCAATGATCTTTTCCGCCACCGCCGCTGCCTCACGCCGAACCAGGTAGCACCCGGCGATGGAACCGATCAATTCGGCGGCGTCGCCCACATCAACGGTAATCACCGGCAGGTTTGTAGCCATCGCTTCCTTGACCGCAAGGGGAGAACCTTCCACCATAGAAGCCATCACCAGGATATCGGCAGCGTTCATGTACAACGGCATTTCGGAATGAGGCCTTTGGCGCACCTGGAGAATCTCGATCTCTGGAAGTTGTTCTTTGGCAATGGCGACGGCTGCTTCAATCAAATCAAACCGCTTTCGTTGCTCATTCGGATTGTAGGCAAACAGGACGTACTTCTTGCCTGGATCCAATCCGAGAAGACGACGTGCTTCGCCGTGGTCCATCGGGTGGAAGACTTGCAAATCAATCCCACAGGGGATGACCTCCGCCGACTCCCGTCTCAGCGCTCGCCGCATTTCTTTGTTTTGCACGATGACCGCGGAGACGAGACGCGTCAGGATATAGCTCGTGATCTGGAAGAAACGGCCCATGGGCGTGATACTTCCATCCCTCCGGGGCCGGCCCAAGACGTCGTCCCCGTGAAAGGTTATCACCAGTGGGACGCCAAGCTGAAAGCGCGCGACCCATCCGGAAAGGCCGAAGTGCGCGTGGATCAGGTCGTACCGCTTCGCCCGCAGTTGCTTGCGAACCTGCCGGATGCCTCGCAGGTAATTCCATCTGGACTTACGACCATTGATGAAGAGAACGTCAAACTCAACACCGAGCGGGCAGAGGGACTCCATTTGCTCTTTCACAAAGCTGCCGTAACTCGGATCCGCTTCGGTCGGCCAAAGGTTGGTGACCACCAAGACGCAATAGGAGGCCATTTCCGCCTCAAGAGTTGGCTTCATGCCAAATCAAAAGATTCGTTAGGAGATGTTACCTCAGGATGCGTTTTCACGTGACCAGAGAAAGACCAGTTGTGACAGAGGAAGAGCGCGCAGCGCTGCCAGCGTGGCCAAATACACAACACTGCCCAATCCACAAGTCATGCACAAGAAGGTGAAATCCTGGGCAGCCGTGTCCGGCTGGGGCAACCAATATCGCAGAGCACCCACGCTGAGCGCGGAAAAGAACGCTGCGGCGAGGTTCTTCAAAGCAAAGCGGCCCAGCACCCGGTCCAAGGTCACATCCAGATCTCCGAGATTTCTGTAAATTGCCAAGCCACACGCAAGCAGCGTGCCCGTAAGGAAACCTAAAGGAATTCCTTTCGCCCCTACCCGCAACACGCCGACGTAGAAAAGATCGAAAATCAGAATCAAGCTGTAATGAAGGAGAGTGAGGCGGACGTAAACGCCCGGCTCGCGGCGCGCGAAGAGGCAAAAACTCAGCAAGCGAACAAAAGCAAAGGGCAACAAATTGAGGCTGTAATAAAAGAAAATCACCGTCATGACTCCCGTTGCCCCCGGTGTGAATTGCCCCCGTTGGAAAACCAAGCGGATAACGTTATGGGCAAGCATCAGGCAGAAAACCGCCATGGGGGACAGAAGTAAGAGGCTGATCTCGAGCGTGTCACGAAATGTCTTGTGTTCCTCCTCGCGGTTTCCCGAACTCACGGCGCGTGAAAGCATGGGTAAAGCCGCGGTTCCCACGCTTCCTCCAAGAAGTTCCGCCAGCGTGCCGAGAATCCGGAAACCATAATTCAAGGCCGTCAGCGTCCCGGCGGGGAGAAAAGAAGCGATGATGCGTTCCACAATCACCACTCCCTGCCAACCCAGAGCTCCCGCTAACTGCGCTGTTCCCGCGCCGCGCAAGTTGCTAAAGGATTCGCCACTCGCGGTCAACGTCAGGGAATAACGCGGGCGAAATGACACCAGAATCTGAAAGCCCAAGATGACCAACTGCAACAGGTACCCGGCCAAGTATCCGAGGAAAATGCTTTGGGGGCCGTAACGGTGGAATCCCAGGAGAATGACCACAATGGAAGTGACATTACGGATGAACCCAGACGCCGTCGAGAGCGCGAAATAATGCCGGCTGAGAAGAAAAGACCGCAGCACTTCGCCTATCCCGGCTGGAATGATGATTAAGAAGAGCCAACGCGAGAGTTGTGTCGCAAGGGCATCTTGTTGGTGCGTGAACCCTGGAGCGATACCGTGAATAATCCACGGCGATGCCACCGCACCCACGAGCGCGATCGCACCCAACCCCAAGAAAAGAATGTTGGTGACGTAACTGAAACCGCGCCAGAGTTCATTCTCGTCATGGCTTGATTCCAGCGAAGCGAAGAACGGCACCAAAGAAAATTGACCTGTGGCGGTTAACAAGTTGCTGATGATGTATGGGATGGTGTAGGCAACGTAAAACGCGTCGGACCGTAGCGAAAGCCCCAGGTTGGCCGCGATACTGGTTTCCACCAGAATTCCGCTCAACCCGCCCAGCAGGTTGAAAAACGCTACCACAATCGAACTTTGTAACATCTGCTGCTTAGAGTTCATTTCAGAAACAGTGTATCTTGAAAAGCTTAAATCACTGAGAAATACGTTTGGACCAGCGGTTAGGAGGTCATAACAAGTCTCTCGTACCCGCGGTTTTCTCCATCTCTTTGCCGGAAGCAGCTACCCTCGCGACTATAAAGGGCGTCGAGGTGACAAAGAGAAACGCCATGAGGACCGGCGAGGTGCCAAAGTTGAATTCGAAGCATCCCTCCGCCAGGAAGGCCACCCAGGCAGCGAGAGACGCATCGGCGATCCACCTTCGTGTGGAAAGTTGCCGCCGAAGCTTCCAGGTATACCACCCCAGCGCCGCCATGAGCCACACCCAGGCGGCCAGACAGGGCAATCCCCGCTCGGCGCCGAATTGAAGAAAGTTATTGTGAAAGTGACTGTGATAACCCACCTCGGGGGTTGTTCCCCGCGGCAGGTAAAGATCGTAAACTTCCTCGATGTTGTTGGGGCCCACGCCCACCCAGGGGTGGGCGCGGATCATTCTGAGTGCGACGCGCCACATCTCCAGGCGAATGGATAGCGCATGTTCCTGGGTGGGATGGATTGCCATATGGAGCCGCTCTCGAACCAGAGACGGCGCCCCCACATAGGCCAAGGTCAATAGGAGCGGCAAAGCCCAGAGCCACTTCGGTCTCCAGCAAGCCAGAAGGTAAATTCCCGCCAGGAAGCAGCCCAACCACACTCCGCGAGTGAAGTTTAGAATGATGGAAATCGTGACGAAGGCTAGGACCACCCACCAAAGAGCCGAAATTGGAAACTTGAAACTGGAAGTTTGGTGATCAATTTCCGAATTTCCAGTTTCCAGTTTCGATTTTCGACGTTGGGGGAGCAGCAGGAATGCCAGCAGAAAGGCGAAAATCAACATCTGCTGTCCACCAAAGTGCATCCAGTGTCCCATGAACCCATGGATGCGCGTTGACGTCAGGTAAGGGTAAAGTTCGCCGGGATGATGCGCCCGCACATCGCGGTATTGGATGACGAATTGCGCGATGCCCACGAGGCTTGTCAGGAGGGATACTAGGAACAAGCCCTGCAAGAGGCGGCGCAAGTGCTCCGCGCTGACCACCAGGTTTATTGCCAACAGCCAAATGAGAAACAACACAAGCTTTCTTACCGCAAACCCTCCCACTTGGGGGTTGGCCGCCCAGAAAAGCGAAACCACTGATAATGCGCAAAAGAGTGCGAGGGAAAGCTTGACGGGCAAGAAAAGGACGCGCGGACGCGCTCGCACGATGTGGATCACATACAGGAGTCCGGCGCCCGCCAGGAATGCCTGAGAGGCGGCAATTGAGATCTGAAGCGTCAGGACAAAGAGAGTAAAGAGGACGGCAGCCCATCTTAACAAGAGGGGCCTTGGCAGTTCACCGCACGTCCGTTCCAGGAAATTCTCGACGCTAATCACAGAGACCTTGAGACTTTATTGGAAACGCGGAAGGAATTCAAGACCAGGACGCGGTACCAGCTTGCAGGGGCTGGGAACAGGAAGTGTAAAGTGTGAAGGATAAAGGGTAAATATCTCCATGTTGTACCCTTTATCCTTCACACTTAGCACTTCCTGATTTCCGAAAACCTCGCTCCTTAAGGCCCGAAATGACATCGTGAAAAAGCATGCCAATCAAAAGTGGCCCCGTCACCACCACATTGCGGTTGTAAGCAAGTGCCTGCGCGAGGTTTCCATGAAAGAACGCGGCCAGCGCCCGAGTGCTGCCACAGGCAGGGCAGGCGGTAAGGTGGAATAAGTGCTTCCACAAGCAGATGTCCGGCCCCTGCGTCAACACCTCGGGTGGGACGGCCACAAGAACCACCAGGGCAAGTGACAGCACCATCCATCGAGCTATTCCCTTGGAAAAGACCGCCATGGATCCCTACATGCGGAGAAGTTTGCCGTTCGAGTCCGGCAGCTTATTCAACCCAATCAGAATCAAGTCCACCATGGCCCAGATCCCGCAACCCCCGAGGGTGATGAGCTTCAGCACTCCCAATCCGATTTGGCCCAGATAGAAACGATCGACGCCCAACCAACCCAGATAAAAGGAAAGCAGCACAGCCACCACCCATTCCTTTTCGCTGGGCTGGCTGGGAACGACGTACCGCAAGGGGCGGCCCTGCGCGTCCGGCACTTTCTTGAAAATGATAAGGAACTTATCGACAAGGGCCCAGATTCCGCAACCGCCCAGCGTGCATAACTTCAAGATCCCAAGTCCCGTATAGCCAAGGTAGAAACGATCCACCCCGAAGACTCCCAGAAACATCGAAAGCACCGCGGCGGTGCCCAGATCTTTGTCGCTCCCGGCAACTGAGACGCCGCCGCATTGGGTGCAGGTTTGCGCGCCGGGAGCCATTTCCTGCCCGCAATTGGAGCAGAAGCGGGTG
>Ga0326728_10006487_pt1 | contig 31425 bp, 23 predicted proteins | sample MB3enrmetagenome_FD_207602 | JGI IMG/M metagenome (GOLD analysis project Ga0326728, IMG submission 207602) | Lab enriched peat soil microbial communities from McLean, Ithaca, NY, United States - MB31MN | ecosystem: Environmental > Terrestrial > Soil > Wetlands > Peat | place: USA: New York...
AGCGTCAGGGAGTGGGTGAGATCGTGATTGCGGTCGACACCTCCGGCTCGATAGGAAAACTCGAGCTGGAACAATTTGCAGGTGAAATCTCGGCAATTTCCGAGGAGGCGCAGCCGGAAGCCATCCACGTGGTGTACTGCGACGCAGCGGTTCAATGCGCTCAAGAGTTTGGCCCCTCAGAGCCAGTGCGACTTGAGCCTCGAGGCGGCGGGGGTACTGATTTCCGCCCGGCATTCGAGTGGGTGGGCGAGAACAATATCGCGCCAGTCTGCTTTATCTATCTCACCGACTTGTGCTGCCATTCATATCCGGAGACCCCGGCATACCCAGTGCTTTGGGTGACCGATTCGAGCAGATCCGCACCTTTCGGCGAAACGGTTCGGATCGGCCTTGAATAAAGGGACGTATCTTGAACGAGCCCGCAGCCATTCTCTTGATTTTGAACTCCTCATCATAGTCATCCTGCCGTCATGACAACAGCACCCGCCTAAGGAATTTCCCAAAACCAAGGTTGTACACAGAGCACGGAACCGCAGGCTTCACGCTGACGGTGAAATGTTGCCTCCGGACGAAGGCAACGAAGCCCAAGGTCGAAAGGCCCTGACCTGTATGGGTCTATTTCAGAGTGATGAAGGTTTCTATGACAACTCAATCCGTTCCCGCTTTTCAACAACTGAGCAGCTTGACGGGCGCAGCCAATCTTCGCCCTCGGTCGCCGGCGCGACCGCGCCGACCCCTGACTCCTCCTATTTTGCGTCCCAGGAGAAGCCACGAACGAGAGGCCCTCCAGAACAGGGAGAAGCTGTTAGTTGATATGCTCCCCTTGGTAAAGCGCGTGGGTCTGACGATTCGCAAACGCCTGCCAGCCCATGTGGAGCTGGATGACCTGTTCTCAGACGGCGTGCTGGGACTGGTCGATGCAGTCACAAAGTTTGACGCGAGCAAGCGGGTGAGGTTGGAAACCTACGCGAGGCACCGAATTCGCGGAAGTATTTTTGACGGCCTCCGCGGCGCTGATCCGGCCTCCCGGGACTTACGACGCAAGAACCAAAGGATCCAAAAGGTCTATCACGAACTGGAGGTCAAGCTCGGTCGCCCGGTCACGGACGAGGAGATGGCTGCGGCGCAGGGAATTAATCTCGAGCAATGGCACCGCGAGCTGAACGAGATTCAGAGTGCGGGGCTTGACTGTGGTGCGCGCACCCTCTCAGCGGCGCCAACCTCCGCACCGGCGTCCATCGAGCCAGCGTTCCTGGCCGGTGATGATCCCAATCCCTTCGACCTCTGCTACCGGAACGAACAACTGAAAATCCTCGATCACGCCCTCTCCCAACTACAGGAGCGTCAACGCCAAATCGTCGAGCTCTACCATCAGCAGGGCCTAACAATGCGACAGGTTGCCGGCCTTATGAGAGTGGATGAATCACGCATTTCACAGCTCCATGCGTCGGCCTTGGTCCAATTAAAGGCAAAAGTGGATTCTTTGCTGCGCCCAGGCCGAGCTGGAGTTTCAGAAGCCGGCATTCAGCCAAGGGCCGCGGGCATTGGGGCCTAACGCAAGTTCGTCAGTACGCCCCAACTGTGCAGATCGCGAGCTGGCGGAGCCGCCGTCGATGCGCCCTGTCGTGCATGACCAAAAAGCGGGCATGTCGGTTGCCAACATTCTTTTACGGGTCGACGTTTGTGAGAACCAAGTACAAACGCAAAGGGCAAACACGGCGGAGCACCAGCATTATGCAAGCGGTTACCGAACACGCCTGTGAGTGCACAGAGCGCAGACTGTGTCTGGACCATATCAACCCCGCCGCGTTGATCGCCCGCTGCTGGAGGAGCGAGGGTAATCTAACTGATTGAGCTGGCTCAAGCTGGAGCCATCGAGCCATAAGACTGACCAGGGGCTGCCCCTTCGTTACCCGCATTCGAATCTTCCGGACAGGGGATAAGGTCCCCGACGAGTTGGTTTCGGTGTGCAGGCCGGGTCTTCGAATTATGTTTGAGCCGTGAGGTCGCTGGAGGAGCCTGTCCTTCCATCTTCAGCTCTTCAAATCTTTATCCCTTAACTATTTCCTAGGCCCGGGCGTTCTGCGGTCATGCCCGTTTGACACGAAAGAAGATCTGATTTAAATAGGCTGTAGGGGATTCCGCCAGAAGACCTCCTTTCGCCCATAGTCCCGCCTGGATCGCGAGAATTAACAGTCAGTTTTCAGCCGTCATCGATACGTTGGCGCGATCAGAAACACGGAACGCCACTCGATGGGTTCGAGAGGTCGCGACGCGTAAGTGCAGGATCTCGATCTGTGCCCAAATGGGAGGAAATGCCGGTGGACATTATTTGGTCCGATAACACCGATCGCTCGAGTGGCAAGCGACCGGGATTAGGAGGGCTGGGCCAAAGGTGCTGACCGCAACTTTATCCCGACCATGTTCTGGGCCAAGCGCAGGCGATGGCCTTAACGAACAGAAAAGTGCAAGTGGTCAATTCAATGCTCGAAGGACTCTTAACTGTCGCTGATTTAGCCCAACAGTGGAATTGCAGTCGGGACTATGTCTATCGTCGTCTGAACCCTAGTCACCGGCAATTTATCCCACATAAGCGCCTGCCCTCTGGAGATGTACGATTTGACCAGGAGGAGCTTGTCGGATACTTGAAATCGCCTGACAAACAGGTTAGGGTTCCTATGTCGGGCTCGTCGGTCCGGGGAGGCATTGAAATGACCCGGAACCGAGACAGGAAAGGTTCCCTCCTGGTACATGGACGCAGGCGCAAGTTCTGGCTGGTCCAATGGCCGGAGGGTGACAGGAGGCCCTCGCACAAGCTTGGTTGGCGCGATGAGATGACCGTATCGCAGGCCGAGCGAGCGAGGCGTCAGTGGATGGAGAAGGTCAACCGGCAACGCGATATCGCCGGTAGTTCAGTTACGCTTGAAGGCTTCTGGAATTTGCATTACTGGGACCAAGAACAACATCTGTACGGGGACGAATTGCAGTGCAAACGTCCCAGCACGAGACGGGATATGAAGTCGGTAATGATGCAGGTCATCTTGCCCCGATTCGGCCCTCGCTGGATGGACTCGATCAAGACAGGGGAGATCCAGCAGTTCCTGGTAAGTACGATCGGGGCCACACTGGATGGGAAGATCAGTAGACAGACGGCGCTAAAGTATAAGACCTACCTGTCCAGCGTCTACACTGCCGCAATGCGACTGGAGTATGGTGTTAGTTACAATCCTGTTCGCGCGGTCAAACTACCCTCGCAGGGTCCGGAGAGAGCGCGCACGCACCTGACCCCGGAAGAGGCCGTCAGTATTGAGGAGATGCTCACTGATCCCCGTCACCGCATGGCCTGGAAACTCTTCCTCTGGGCGGGCAACAGATGCGGCGAGGTTCGCGGGCTGCGATGGCAGAGTGTGGTGTGGGAGCACAACACCATCGTTGTAACGGAGTCAGTGTGGGAAGGGAACTCAACTCCGCCGAAGACCAAAAAGGGTAATCGCAAGCTCGTGCTCACATCAAACCAAATGGCCGAGTTAAAGGAATACAAGGATGGTTGCTTCCCCGATGCCGGGCCGGAGGATTGGATATTCCCTGGGACGCGCAACCGCCCACTCGACTTGGGACTCCTCATGCGCAAGCACATCAAACCAGTCGCCAAGGCGCTTGGAATTGAAAGAATTCACTGGCATGCCCTTCGCCACCTCAATAATTCCGTAATGCTGAACGAAGGAGTCGATGTCAAGACTCGCATGGATCGGTTGGGTCACGTCTCCGAGAACACGAACATGATCTACTCCCACGTTGGAGATGAGACTCAGCTAGCGGCTTCAGAGGCCATCTGGCTGAGGTTGGAAGCTGCTCGGAAGGAACTGGAAGAGAAGCGGAAGGCGGTATTTCAGCCGGTGCCTCCGCCCTTATCTGTGACCCAAACTGTGACTCAAGAATTACCTGCTCCTGTAAGTCGTTGAGGGACTGGAGCCGGCGACCAGACTTGAACTGGTGACCCTCGGTTTACGAAACCGATGCTCTACCAACTGAGCTACGCCGGCATGCGAGATAAAAAATGCCCACCCGCCGCGACGGGAATTCTCGCCGAACGTGCGGGTGAGCATTCTTAGAGAAGAATAGAATGGCGGACGCGCCCCGCCATCTAAACTCGAAAACGAGTCTAAGAAAAACCTGGAAGTGATGTCAAGATAATTCTCAGGAATTTTTTTGTCGTGTAATCTATTGATAATAAATGAGTTGCATTACTAACGGAAGGACGAGAGGGAGAAGTTGAAGACGAAATGAAGAGGGAAGATTTAGCCCCCTTTTTTCGCCTTAGCTTGTTGAAAATTCGAGATTTAAGTCTATTGAAGGTTCAGCCGAATCAGTCGATCCGATTCCGGGTGTCCCCACTCCCAGGCAGGGAAGACTCTGGCTGTAACCCTTCTGGAAAGAACGATTAACGTGCCGCCTACGATCCCTCCTCCGGCAAGCACCAAGGTGAGAAAGACATTTCCCATGATAAGTTCGAACAACTGGCGCCCTACCGTCTTATCCCCGGGGTATTTTTCGTTCCAAGTCAACTGCTGATTCACGCTGAATTTGTCCAGCAGCTTCGCCGCGGCTGATTTGTTGCTGGCGCTAAGGGCCAAGAAAACAAACGACCCTTCTCTCCGTGCGTAGAGGGAATTCGCTCCCCGGTCCTGGTTTAGTGCCAGTGGGCCGCTCATTTCCGCAAATCGGAGGCGGGCGATTTGCGGAGTGGGATAGCTCACCTCCATCATGGTCGAGCGAGAATCACCCGAGGAGTATTCGCCAACCTGGACCTCTGCACCTTGGTTGAATCCGATCAAGTTGGTTGGGAAATTGGGCAAAACTCGCTGAGCCGTTTCGGGACCGATAATGTATTTTACACTTCCAGGGACCAAACCCGAGGGAGGCAGTGAGGAAGGTAGGTTGGCCAACGAGTCGCTTGTCGGACGAGTTCCCCCAACCAGAATTAACAAGGCGCGGAACTGATTCTCGGAAACGTCCTTGGGACGAAGGAAACGGATGAAGCTCCGCCCGCGCGCCATCAAGCTGACCTGCGGCCCGCTCATGGTGAGCTGGATATTTTTTTCCGGATGCATGGATTCGTTTTGATAGTAGGTGAGAAGACTGTAGGCAGCGCTAACGTCGACGGCGGATTCCAGGACAACCTGCACGCGTGCCGCATCGAGCTGATAGGTGCGCGCTTCCAACGAATTTACGCCACATTCGCGCTCGACGGTCGGATCTCCGCCATAGTTCTTGATTTCATCAAGGCCCTGCCCTTGTGTGGCGACGAGCCGCCAGTTGGCCGCAGGAATCAGCGGGATAACGGAGACATCCTGAGCGAAGCACAGCGGATGGGCCACGCTGACGGTTACCAGCAAGAGCACGAAAGCCGAAACGAATCGGTTCATCACCTTCTAGGATATCAGAATTCCGTCCTGGTTTTCGACCCCGTTCTTTCGCCGTCGTCGGAGGCCGCTCGCTGGACGACCTTAACTCCTCCAAGGTTGTTCACATAATCCAGGATCCCCTGGTAGAGCGCTTCCGCGACTTTCTGCCGGTAGTCAGTGCGGCGCAGCGATTTTTCATCGCGAGGGTTTGTAAGGAAGGAGATTTCCGCCAATACGGAGGGCATGTTGGCGCCGATCAGCACCACGAACGGCGCCTTCTTCACTCCCCGGTCGCGCTGCTGGCCGCTCAATTGAGATGTGCGGCGGTAGACTTCCTTCTGTACCTGCCGCGCAAACTCTTCGGACTCCTCGATTTTCTCCGTCAGCGCAATCTTCTTAATCAAATCCTGGAGTTGGTGCACAGACTCCTGGGAAGTTGCGTTCTCTCTGGCGGCCACCAGCAGGGCGTCCGGGTTGGAGGTGAAACTCAAGTAGTAGGTTTCGATTCCCCGCGCACTGCGGTCGCTGCTGGCGTTGGCATGGATGGAGACGAACAAGTCGGCAGCCTTCGCGTTGGCGATGCCTGTCCTCTCCTCGAGCGGGATGAAAGTGTCGTCGCTGCGGGTCATCACCACCTCGCAGCCCGCTTTGCGCTCGAGCAGCTTTTTCAAACGCAATCCTACATCCAGCACCACGTCCTTTTCGCGCAGGCCCGTTGGTCCGATCGTGCCTGTATCGTGGCCGCCGTGGCCAGGGTCGATGACGATGCGCCCGATCTTAAGTCCCAGCACTCGCGTCAGGGTTCGCGAGCCGGATTCGGTGGGAGGAGCGGCTTTCGGTTGGAGAGGCGCCGTCTTTGCCAGCGGCGTTTCACTCGTCACAGTTTCAGCGGAGGCCGGAGGCGTTGGAGGGGTGTTGACGGCGGCGGTCTCGACCGCTGGCGTCTGCTCTGGCTCCTTGGACACTCCTGTTGCCTCACCCGCCCGCTTCGGCTTGGCTTTCTGCACGGCGGGTGTAAGGGCCGGCTCGCTGCCGCTGGCGCTCGACTCGCTTGCGCTCAAGCTTTCCGCCGGCCGCGAGGTTCGCGCCCCAACCGGGCCCGCGGTGGGCGGTTTCGAAGCCTGTTCAACCCCCTGGTTAGGCGTGCCGACACCGTGTATGTCAATCACGAGGCGGAAAGGATTTGGCAGGGGCAATACCGAATACTCGTCGATCTTTTCCACGTCCAACACTACGCGCGTAATGGTGGGTGTGAATTGTCCCAGGCGGACTTGGCGCAAAAATCCGTCCTCGACCGGGAAAGTCTTACCCACAAGCGCCGGGCTCAGGCGGGCGTTCTGGATGTCGAGTACGATGCGGTCCGGTTTGGAGAGGCGCGTAGTCTCGAATTTTACTTCCTCGCCCACTCCAATAACAATGCGGGAGTAGTTCGGGCCGACCCAGCGGCGCACGTCGTTCACCTCGGGCAAGCCGCTGCCTCGGTGGGCTTCCTCGGTTTCGCGCCTGGGAGTCGAGTGGGTGGCGGAGCGCTTGGCGAATAACTGATCGATTTCCTCGATTTTGGCCTGAGCCTCCTCCGCCTTCGAGGAGTTGGGATATTCGGCGAGGAATTTCTGGAAGGCCTCACGCGCCTGTTCGGGGTTCTCGAGGTCAGTTCTGTAAATCTCCCCCAACGTAAACAAAGCATCCCGGGCGGCTTGGCTGCCAGGGTACTGGGAGACGAGGAACTGGTAGCTCTTGACGGCCTGGAGGTAATAGCGGTCCGCAGCAAATAGCCGCCCTTGCTCCTCGTAAAGCTCCGCTACGCAAGCCAGGGCCGCGGGAGTTTTGGCATAGGCCGGGTGGAGCCGCACGACTGCCTGGAAAGTCTCGATTACCTTCTGGTAATCAGCTTTTGTACGCTCATTTTCGGGCAGCGACTCGAGCGTCGTCCGCATGCGAGTCGCGCGTTCGTATGCGGCAGCGGTTTTTGCCTCACGGGAAGTGGGGACGGCAGAGAAAAAAACGTTGGGGAAGGCGAGAAGCCCGGCAATAAGATATGCGAAGCAGATTCGTTTAAGCCGTTCGATCAATGTAGACCGTTCCGTGGCATTCAAATCGCCCTCCAGCCTCCGGGGAATCGCCCGATAGGTGGATGGCCAAGTTCGATTAACCCGAATCACTCCACATTGCTATAGTGTACTACACCTCGCTCATCCACATAGCGAACGATGGGCGGAGCCGGCGCTTTGTTTCCGGCAGCATGTTGATAAACGTTGGTGACCTTCCGCACGTAGTCTTGAGTTTCGGTATAGGAAGGGATTCCGCCGGATCGCTGCACGGCGCCTTCTCCGGCGTTATAGGCCGCGAGCGACAGCGGAAGGTCGCCTCCAAAAAGGTCCAAGAGGTGCTTCAAATAGCTGACCCCGCCTTCAATGTTATCTTTGGGATTGAAGGGGTTTTCGACTCCGAATCGCTGAGCCGTCTCCGGAATGAGTTGCATCAACCCCATCGCGCCTTTGTTCGAGACGGCTTTCGGATCATATTCCGATTCGACTTTGATAATGGCGTGTACGAGTTGAGGGTCGACTTGGAGGCGGTTGGCCGTCTGCTCGACCAAGTTGCTGATTTCAGGCGTGGGAACGGCAGCGTTGCCGGCCTTAACGCGCGGGGGAACACTCACGTTCCAGCCGCCTGTGGCGCGGGTTTCACCGGTGTTAATAAAAATCTTGCGCCCGTTTTCGTCCCTGACCGTAACAATCTCATCCGCCCAAAGCGGCCGAGAAAGCGACAGGCCCCACATCAACACGCACGCCAAAACTCTCAGGCAGAACTGGGTCCGATTCTGCATACCCATTCCCGAGCCGCCTCCTGCGGCCCTTAAGAACTCATCCCCTCCAGGCCTTCTCCACTTCCGCGCGTTAGCATGATTATAGCATTCCCCCCAAAGCGGGGCCAAGTCAATATTGAACAAGTCAATAGTGAACAGATCTGCGGTTCAGACAGTGGCAGTGGATTCCCGCCTTCGCGGGAATGACGAAAATCAGGGCGCCTATCCCCAACCTCGTCATTCCCGCGAAGGCGGGAATCCAGTCCGCAAACCTTCAGGAGCGTCCCTTCCTACGCCTTCCGCTTCGCCTGGTCAGCCACGGCTTGGGCGGCCTTGGCCACGGCTTCGGGATCGCCGAGGTAGTAATGGCGGAGCGGCTTGAGCTGGTCATCGAGCTCGTAAACCAGCGGAATTCCGGTGGGGATGTTCAGGCCCACGATATCCTGGTCGGAAACGTTGTCGAGGTACTTCACGAGTCCCCGCAGGCTGTTGCCGTGAGCAGCAACGATCACCCGCTTGCCGGACCTCACCGTAGGGGCGATGGTCTCGTGCCAGTAAGGCAGCGTACGCGCCACTGTGTCTTTGAGGCACTCGGTCAGGGGAAGCTCGTCGGTTTTCAATCTTGCGTAGCGGGGGTCTTTTCCAGGATAGCGGCCATCGTCAGGCGTCAGAGCGGGTGGCCGGATATCGTAGCTGCGCCGCCAGATTTTGACCTGTGGCTCGCCATACTTCACTGCCGTCTGCGCCTTGTTCAACCCCTGCAAGGCGCCGTAATGGCGTTCGTTGAGCCGCCAGGAGTTGTAGACTGGAATCCACATCTGGTCCAACTCCTCGAGCGCCAGCCAGAGCGTTTTGATCGCCCGCTTCAAAACCGAAGTGAACGCGACGTCGAAGACGTAGCCTTCCTTCCTTAATTCACGGCCTCCGTCGATCGCCTCTTGCGTCCCCTTCTCGCTCAGCCCAACATCTGTCCAACCGGTGAACAGGTTTTCTTTGTTCCAGATACTCTCTCCGTGCCTCAGTAATACGACCTTGTACATGAATACGTTTCCTCTCTAATCTGGCATCGTCGCCGTGGCATTTCGAACTCATCATTATAGCGGGGTTTGGAGTGCGGCGGCTTGCCGCCGCTTTCTCTCTCGCGAACTTGCTCGCTCGCGCTCCCACTAAAATCGGCATGTCCGGGTGGCCAGCAAGCTGGCCTGGAAGAAAGCGGCAGCAAGCTGCCGCACTCCAAAACTAAAAGCCGCAGACCCTGAAATGAGGACCTGATCCGCTATCCGCTGTGATTCCCCTCTTCGGCGGCGGACGGGAAGCCCGAATGCGAGGAGATCGCGGATTGGAAGCTCATGTAGCCCCCCCTTTACGCCCTGCCCGCCGACCCTTTCGACTGGAGAAATCCGGTTTGAATTCCCGCAAAAAGGGGTTTCACAGCCCTTTTTGGGGGTTAGTTTTGAGTTCGTTTGCATCAAAAACCAGTTCGTTTTGAGCACTCCAAGAAGGCTAAGTCCTGTGGTTGCAACAGATGACTGAGTTCGTTCCCACGAAAAAACATCTTTTTCTCATTCCCCCGCTTCTTCCCCGCTTCCGGGTCAGCTTCGGCTTCCCCAGCCGCGGCCGCCGGCCGGCTTCCGAAGCCCGTTTTGGAACACAATGATAGGCTATCATGAAGCAGTTCCGGTGTCAAGGGAAAAGTGCAGGTGGCAAAAGGGCAGGCGACAAAACGGCAGGTACGACGCGTCATGGGTCGGGTTGCGCTAGCCGCCTGTGATTCTGAGAGGAGCTCAATCAATAGCCCTCTCCCCTAGGGAGAGGGTAGCCCGCTGCCGGCGCTTTCACCAGCCGGAGCGGGACGGGTGAGGGGTCTATTGCACGAATCAACAGAGCAAGTCAAAAGTCAAAACGCAAAAGGCAAATTGCAAAAGTGCCGATCGCGCGTACCTTTGACTTTTGACATTTGCGATTTGCCATTTGAATTGTTCTTCCGCTTTGCGGACCTTTACCTTCAGCCTCCGGCCGCGCAACGAGGACGATGTGGCGTTTTGAGCTGCGATTGGGTTGCGCCGCAAAGGGCAGGGGGAGACTGTAGCGGATGCGAAGCTTGAGCGGGACAAGTTGGTTTGCGAGCGGAAGGAACCCCTCACCCGTCCGGCGACGGCTGGAGAAAGCGCCGTCGCCGGACACCCTCTCCCCAAGGGAGAGGGCTATATTTCCAACGCGGAGCATCATGAAATCTTCGCTCAGAATGACAGGAACGTTTCGCCATCACAGCATGGCTTCGATGATGGAGGGGACAGCCTGGAGGGATTCGTCGAGTTTGGCGGGGTTTTTGCCGCCGGCTTCCGCCAGGTCTTTGCGCCCGCCGCCGCTGCCTTCAATGTAAGCTGCAGCTTGCTTCACGATCTTGCCGGCATCGAGCTTATTCGTAAGGTCCTTGGTTACGGCTGCAATAAGGCTGACCTTGCCGTCCGCAACGCTGCCCAGCACGATCACGCCGGATCCGAGCTTGGCCCGCAGATCATCAACCATCTGCCGCATGGCGGAGCGGTCCGTGACCTCGACGCGCGCCGATACCACGCGTACGCCCTTCACTTCGCGGGCTTCCTTGAACAAGTCAGCGGCCTGGGAGGCGGCGCGCTTCATCTGCTGCGCCTCGAGTTCCTTGCGCAGCTTCTTCTCTGACTCGGTGAGCTTCTCGACAGCCGGAAGCAACTCATCGGGCTTGGCGTGCAACGAGCCGGCCAAAAGCGCCAGCGTCTCGCTGGCTTGTCGCAGTTGCTTCAGAACGCCTTCGCCGGTCACCGCTTCGATTCGCCGCGTTCCCGCCGCCACGCTGCCTTCCGAGACAATCTTGAAAAGACCAATGTCGCCAGTTCGGCGCACGTGCGTGCCGCCGCACAACTCCTTAGAAAAGTCGTCGATGGAAAGCACGCGCACCTGGTCGGCATACTTCTCTCCGAAGAGCGCCATCGCGCCGGAATCGACGGCGCTATCGAGGTCCATGACCGTCGTAACCACCTCGTCGTTCTTGAGAATCTCTTCGTTCACCAAGTCTTCAATGTCGAGCAGGTCTTGCTCTTCCAGGCCCGCGTAGTGAGTGAAATCAAAACGCAAACGGTCCGGCGCCACCAGCGAACCCGCCTGCTTCACGTGAGTGCCCAGCGTGCGTCGTAGCGCCGCGTGCAATAGGTGCGTGGCCGTGTGGTTGCGACGGGTGGCATCGCGCCGCTCAACATCCACTTTGGCTGTCACTAGGTCGCCGACGCGTAGGGTGTCGCGCGCTTCAGCTTTGTGGACAATCAACCCGCTCACAGGGTAATAGGTGTTGACTACGTGCGCCACCTCGTGGTCACTGTCGGCCGAGAGGAAATGGCCCACGTCGCCCACCTGCCCGCCTGCTTCGGCGTAGAAAGGCGTGTGGTCCAGGACAGTCTCAGCCTGCTCGCCACCCCGGACCTCCGTGACGCTTTCGCCATTCTTGATCAACGCCACAATACGACAGTCGGCCGAAGTCGTCTGTGTATATCCGTCAAAGATTGTCTTGCGTCCTTCAGCCAGTTTGGTAAAGATCGGCAAGGCAACTTTTTTCTCCACCGCTTTCCAACTGGCCCGCGCGCGTTCACGCTGCTTCCGCATCTCGGCTTCGTAGCCCTCGCGGTCAATCGTCAGGCCGTAGTTTTTGACGACATCTTCTATAAAGTCGGGTCGAAGGCCATAGGTGTCGTGCAGCTTAAAGATCTCTTTACCCGGAATAATGCTGCCCGGACTCTTGTCCGTTCCCCATAGCCGTGACAGAGTGAACTCCCCATGCTCCATTGGAAGGGTGATGTTGGGCTCGCCCCCGGTCATGTTCCAGAGCGTCTTCCATTCTCCGAATGTCAGATTCTTCCCGATCAACGTCCGATCCAATTGCTCGAGGCCGCGTCTTTTGGAGAGCTCCTCCCAATCCGATTGTGTAAAGGGTTTGGGCGCCGGCACTTTTTCTAGTTGCTCGATGCCGAGCCTCGTTGTGTGTTCGTACCGCTCTTCCTCAGTCTTGATCGCCTTGGCAACGTGCCGCTCAGTCTCGAGCAGTTCCGGGTAGGCGTCTTTCATCATCTGCACGACGTGGCCGGCCATCTTGTAGAGGAACGGTTCGTTCAATCCCAGCGTCTGGCCGTGGTACAGGGCACGGCGCATGATGAGGCGGAGCACGTACCCGCGGCCTTCATTCGAGGGCAGCACGCCGTCGGAAATCAGGAACGTGGCGGCGCGGGCGTGGTCGGCGATGATGCGCAGGGAGACATCCGAATCGTGATTCGCGCCGTATTCGACATTGGCGAGGGCGGCGGCTTCGTCGATGAGCGGTCGAAATAAGTCGGTATCGAAGTTCGAGAGCTTTCCTTGCAGCACTGAAGCCAGGCGCTCCAGGCCCGCGCCGGTGTCAATGCTGGGGCGGGGAAGGGGAGTCATGCTGCCCTGCTCGTCGCGATTGAACTGCATAAAGACGAGGTTCCACAGCTCGACGTAGCGACCGCAGTCGTGGGGGCAGGGAAAAGAGCAATCCGGGTGTCCGAGGCTGCTGGCTGCGGGACCCAGATCGTAGTGAATCTCGGAGCATGGCCCGCAGGGGCCGGTATCACCCATCGACCAGAAATTGTCGTGCTCATCCATGCGGAAGATGCGATCGCGCGGCACGCCAACATCCTTGGCCCAGATTTCCTCCGCCTCATCGTCCTCGCGGAAAACCGTGACGTAGAGCTTATCCACAGGGATGGCGTAGTCCTTGGTGATGAGTTCCCAGGCCCAGGGGATAGCTTCCTTCTTAAAGTAATCGCCAAAGGAAAAATTCCCCAGCATCTCGAAGAACGTATGATGGCGCGTGGTGCGGCCGACCTGTTCGAGGTCGTTGTGCTTGCCGCCCGCGCGGACGCATTTTTGGGAGGTTGCAGCGCGCGAGTAATCGCGCTTTTCGCGGCCCAGGAATACGTCCTTGAACTGGTTCATGCCCGCATTCGAGAAGAGCAGCGTGGGGTCATGGGCCGGGACGAGCGACGACGACGGCAGGACGCGGTGGCCCCGATCTTCAAAAAACTTCAAAAAACGGCTTCTGATCTCGTTTGATCTCATTTGAATTCTAAATTATAAATTATAAATTATGAAATCGGGAAGCTCGATTCATGCCCTGTCGCGATCACGGTTCTTTGTATTCACGATGATGGCTGTGATGATACCCATGAGTTCCTCGGTTTCGCGCCTGAGGGGTTGCAGCTTCTCTCTTCCGACGATCCCCGATTCAGCCAACAGATGAAGCCAATAGCGGCTTTCTCGCGCTTCTTTTTGAGCGATGCCTAGCTTATGAACGAAATCCAAGCGACTCTCGCCTGCTTGGGCCTCTTCGATATTTGCTCCGATAGAGGTGGCGGCGCGAAGGTATTGCTTTCCCAAAATCCAGCCTGCCCCATCTTTCCTGCGTTGCAAATACTGGTAGAGTTTAATGGCACGCAGGGCATAAGCGAAGGACCGCGCCAGAATTTCGCGCGGATGTTTCTCGGGCGAAGTCTCCTTCTCCTCAGCACACCGAGATCGGGAATCCATAATTCACCATTTACTATTTATAATTTATAATTCACCATTTACCATTCACCATTTACTATTCACTATTTGTTACGCCGTCCTCCTCTAGATCGACGTCGTCAGTGACCGGGCTCAGTTCCGGGCGTGAACGGACCGCTTTTATGATGTCCTCGCTGCGGAAGCCGCGGCGCAGCAAGCTGTGGCAGAGCGTGGCCAGCTTGGCGCGGGTCAAGGGCAGGCGCAAGGAGCGGAGTTTCTTCTCGAGAGTTTGTTCCAGCAAGTCGTGCTCGCTGGTTTCCTCGAAGGCTTGTGCGAGGGCGGGTTCAATTTGGCGGTAATCCACGAGCTTGGCTTTCAGCTCGCGGCGGATGCGCTGGCGGCCGTAAGCGCGGTTGCGCGCCAGCGAGGAGGCATAGTGCTCGGCGAATTGCTTATCGTCGAGGTAGCGGAGCTCGCGAAGGCGGGTAATGGCTTTGTGGACCTGGTTCGCGTCCGGATATTTCTTCTCGAGTGCCCGGCGCATTTCAGCCAGGGAATAGGGGCGGCGAGCGAGCATGCGCAGGGCGGCGGTGAGCGGGTCCGGTGGCGCTTCCTTATCTCTGCGCAAATCGTTCCACCTGAGCGGCCCTTTCCATTTCGTCGCGAGTGGCCTCCGTGGTACTGCGTACGCCGGCAATACGCAGCTTGAATTCATCAGGGACGGAGGCATTTGCCAGAGCCTCTTCGAGCGTGATGAGGCGCCGCGAGTAGAGATCGTAGAGCGACTGGTCGAAGGTCTGCATGCCGTACTGGGAGGTGCCGGCAGCGAGCGCGTCCTTGATCAGACGGGTTTTTTCCGGAGTAGCGATGCAATCCCGGATGTACTCGGTGGCGAGCAGGACTTCCACCGCGGGCACTCGCCCCACGCCGTCGCTTTTCCGCACCAGCCGTTGGCAAACAACCGCCTTCAGCGTGCCCGCCAATTGCAGCCGCACCCGCTTCTGTTCGGCCGGCTGGAAAACCGAAATGATGCGCAGGACAGTCTCGGTGGCGTCTGTGGTGTGCAAGGTGGAAAGAACCAGATGGCCGGTTTCCGCTGCCAGCATGGCCGTCTGGATGGTTTCCAAGTCGCGCATTTCTCCCACCAGGATAACGTCCGGATCCTGGCGAAGCGCGGCGCGCAGGGCGGTGGCGAAGCTGGCGGTATCCACCTCCACTTCGCGCTGGTTTACGAATCCCTTCTTGTCGCGATGCAGGAACTCAATGGGGTCCTCGATGGTGATGATGTGGTCGGTGCGAGTGGAGTTGATGTAGTCAACCATAGCCGCCAAGGTGGTGGACTTGCCGCAACTGGTGGTGCCGGCCACCAGCACCAAGCCGCGCGTTTCTTCGCACACCTTCTCCATCACCTTGGGAAGGGAGAGTTGTTCGAAAGTCAGGACGTTGGTCGGAATCACGCGGAACACCATGCCGACGTTGCCGCGCTCCTGGAAGATGTTGGCGCGGAAGCGGGCTAGACCGGGGATGCCATAGGGCATATCGATTTCGGTGTTCTCCTTGAACTTGGCCTTCTGCCGGCTGGTCATAATGCTGAAAGCATAGTCCAGCATATCTTCAGGAGAGATGCGGGCATATTGGGTGAGCGGCCGCAGTTCGCCGTCCACGCGGATGTAAGGGTAGTTCCCGACCTTCAGGTGCAAGTCGGAAGCTGTTTGCTCGCAGGCGGCGCGAAGCAAGGTATCGATGCTTAGTCTTTCACCACTCATGGCGAAACCTCGCTGATTCTCAATTCAGGAGGCAAGGGTAGCGCGGACCCCCGGTTTTGGGGACCGCGGTCTGTGCAGGGGCGTGAGGAAGAGCCGCGCACGCCGGGACCGGGGGGCGCGCTACCCGTTTCTTGCCGTGGCCTAGCGCGCCGCGGCGACGGGCTGGCTACAGAGCGTAAGCCAGCCGTACTTATCCTCCACCTGCCCTTGCACGATGGAGAGGAAGCGCGCTTGCAAGTTTCGGGTAAGCGGGCCCGGCTGGCCCTTGCCCACCACAATGCGGTCCACGGAGCGGATGGGGGTGATCTCCGCCGCCGTGCCGGTGAAAAAGACCTCATCGGCGATGTAAAGCATCTCGCGCGAGATGACTTGCTCCGTGACAGAGTAACCAAGCTCCCGGGCGAGCGTGATGATGGAATCGCGCGTAATCCCGGGAAGGATCGAGGAAGACAACGGGGGTGTAAAGATCTTGCCTCCGTACACTACGAAAAGGTTTTCACCGCTCCCCTCGCTGACGTGCCCGGAAGTGTCCAGGGAGATGCCTTCGACATAGCCGTTGGTGATTGCCTCCATCTTCACCAGTTGAGCGTTCATATAATTTGCCGCTGACTTGGCAATCGCTGGCAAAGTGTTGGGCGCAATGCGTTGCCAGGAGGAGACGCACACGTCCACCCCCTGCCGTAGCGCTTCGTCGCCGAGGTATTTGCCCCACTCCCAGGCCAGCAAGTAAATCTCGATTGGGTTCTTCAGCGGGCTCACGCCGGCTTCCCCGAACCCGCGGAAAATCACCGGCCGTATGTAACAATGCTTGACGGCATTCACCTGCACCAGCTCGACCATAGCCTGGGCCAGTTGCTGGCGCGAAAAGCCGAGCTCCATGCGATAAATCTTGCAGGAATTCACCAATCGGTCCGTATGCTCTTTGAGGCGGAAGATGGCGGGGCCAGCCGGAGTGTCATAGCAGCGGATGCCCTCGAAAAGGCAAGAGGCGTAGCTGACTACATGTGACGCAACGTGTATCGTGGCTTCGTTCCAGGGAATAAACTCCCCGTTGTGCCATACTTTCTCGAAGTTCTTGATCGCCATGACTTCCTCCCTGGCCGCGACGCGCATCAGGTGCGCTGGCGGACCCTGCGCGGTAAGGCTTCGTAGCTTGCGCCGCGCATTCGTGGGAATTATAGCACGAAGGCCCTGGGGTTAGGGTCTAGGGGCTCGGGGCTGGGGACTAGGGCCGGGGCAATTCTGAATGGTGAATTGTGAATTGCCCGCCGGCCATTGTTTGCCGTCCATTATGTGCATTTCGTCCGCAGTCCCTTAATTTCTATCCCCAACCCATTTTCCAGACTGCTCGAGGCTGAGAGCTGACGACTGATAGCTGCACCAGCCCCCAGCCCCTAGAAGGTGTAAAAAAATCACGTTTTGGCAGCGCGTTGTAGGGGCAACCCTTGTGGTTGCCCCAGGGCGGCCACAAGGGCCGCCCCTACAGCGCGTTTTTTTCACACCTTCTTAGCCGCGGGCGCCACAGCATAGGCCCGCCGTCAACTGCCTACTGCCTTCTGCCTACTGCCTACTGCCCACTGTTCTTCCCCAGCCCCCAGTCCCCAGCCCCTAGTCCCCGATACCTGACACTTGGCTCTACGCGGTCTTCAGGTCCGAAGTGCAATTGGGGCAGCGCGTCGCCTGTTGAGGAATCGACGAAAAGCAGAACTTACAGTTTTTCACGGCAGGCGCCGGCGCGGGCGCAGGTTTAGGAAAGAGCCTATTGACCTGGCGTATCAGGATGAAAATGGCGAACGCCACGATCAGAAAGTTGATCACCGTGTTCAGGAAGATGCCAAGATTGAGCGTCGGCGCCCCCGCAGCCTTGGCCGCCGCCACGCTGGCATAGTGGCCCTTGAGACTGATAAAGAGATTCGAGAAATCGACCCTGCCCAGCAACAATCCGATGGGCGGCATCAGGATGTCATTGACGAACGAGGTCACGATCCCACCAAACGCCGCGCCGATCACGATGCCGACGGCCATATCGAGCACATTCCCCCGCATGGCAAATTCTTTGAATTCTTTCAGCATGCCAACCCTCCTTAAGTTTGCCTCTCCGACGATGTGGAAGGCTTGAATGTTGTCCGGTCTCCTGTCCTGGTCCTGGCGTGACTACCGCACTACCGGCTTGGTCCTGGACTTTTTCAGGTGTTTACATGATAGCAATATACAGCGAATTTCCGACCCATATACAGCTTTTATTCCAGCAACAAAAATTTCAATTTTGCCATCCAAGTCAGTGTAGTGGACAATCTTCCACTACGAGGGTCGAGCTGGTTGATGTGGCCGGGCGTCACAGTGAAAGTCGACCCGCAAGCGTCGAGGCCGCCGTGAGGCGGGCATACTCGGCCAGCAAGTGTCGAGGCCGCCGGCAAGCCGGGCATGCGTTGAATGCCGGGCTCGAGCCGGCCGATATGAGAGATATATGGAGTCGCCGGATGGCTTTTGTACGCAAACGCGGCCAAACATATTACTTGGTTCATAACGTCCGCAAGGGCGGCCAGGTGGAGCAGCTTTACCTTGCTTGTCTGGGCCGCCGGCCGCGGATCAGCGATGCCATTATTAAGGGGGTTAGTGCCAAGCACCCCTTTTTGCAAGTGGATTGGAAGCGTTTGACTGAGAAATCCTCGGGTGATCTGGCGCTGCCCCTGGAGAACAATTCCCAGTATCTGCGCGATTTGGTAGCTGCGGTGCGCAATCTTCATCTTGACTTGGCGGATCTGCCATTGCCGGCTCTCGATTTTGCCAAAGAGCCGGAGCTGTCGTCGGAATTTATTGCAGGCCTCAAACTGCTTCGCGGAACGCTGGATGTGAAGCTGAATCAACTGCGCCGAGTTAAGGGAGTGCCCTTCCGAAGGTAGGGTGCTGGGAGGACCAACATGGGTGGACGCCAATTGTTACTCGATCCAACAATCAACAGCCCGGAGGTGCGGGACTTCGAGAAGGCACTCCGCGAGCGGGTGGTGGGCCAAGACCGCGCCGTGCGCCGCCTGGCGCGGGTTTACCAGGTTTACCTGGCAGGACTTTCCACGCCCGGCCGTCCCTTGGTGAATCTGCTGTTGTTGGGCCCCACGGGGTCAGGCAAGACGCGCTTGGTGGAGGCGGCGGCGGAAGTACTGATCGGCGATGCCAAAGCCGTGGTCAAGGTGGACTGCGGGGAGTTTCAGCACAGCCACGAGATTGCCAAGCTGATTGGCTCGCCTCCGGGATACGTCGGGCACCGCGAAACGCAGCCACTCATCACCCAGGAAGCGCTGGAGCGCAACTACACGGACAAGCTCAAGCTGTCCCTGGTGTTGTTCGACGAGATCGAAAAGGCTTCCGACTCATTGTGGCAACTGCTCTTGGGAATCCTCGATAAAGCCACGCTCACCCTGGGCGACAATCGGCGCGTGGATTTTTCCCGCTCCATGATTTTCCTCACCTCGAACCTGGGCTCGCAAGAAGTTATGAAACTGATGAGGGGCGGGCTGGGTTTCTCACCAGCGCCGGATGATCGCGAACAGGAACTGGACCGGAAGATTTACCAGACCGCCATCGAAGCCTCGCGCCGCAAATTCTCGCCCGAGTTCATGAATCGGATCGACAAGGTCATCGTTTTCCGTCTCCTGACGCGTGACAGTCTGGAAAAAATCCTGGATATTGAATTAGGACGAGTGCAAGAGCGCATCATGACCGCGACGGAAGGAAACCCCTTCGTGCTGGTTTGCACGCCGGCAGCACGCGATTTTCTCTTGCAGGAGGGTACGGACCAGAAGTTCGGCGCCCGGCACCTGAAGCGCGCCATCGAGCGCTATCTTGTGTTTCCGATTTCAAACTTGTTGGCGACACGTCAGATTCAGCTAGGTGACCTGATCACCGTTGACTGTTCCCCAGACAGCCCCAAACTCGCTTTCATCAAAGAGGAGCAGGGCGCCTTGGTCAAAGGTCCGGACGAGCCGCCGGCTGAAACCGTGGCAGCGGCCGCTTCCACCGGCGCCGCCAGGGTCTCACGTGCCGCACGGGGCGGAAAAATTGGGACAGTGACCGTTGGGAAGAGGGACTAGGGGCTGGGGACTGGGGGCTAGGGACTGGGGGCTAGGGGTCAGGGACTCGGAGAAAAATCGCGTGATCGGGAGATCGGGTGGACCCTTACCGCGACGGCGTGGTCTGGTGAACATTGACCGCGACTCGTTCCGTTCTGCCCCAGCCCCCAGTCCCTAGCCCCTAGCCCCCAGCCCCCAGCCCTTAGTCCTCCCAGTCATCCGTGCGGAAGGGCGAAGCCGGCAAGCCGGCGCGGTTGTAAAGATTGCACGAGGGGTTCATCCCCCAGGCATAGCGCACGGCGACGGGGTGCGGCGTCTTTTCGCTGCGCACGACGACCGTATCTCCGTCGAGGGTGGCTTGCGCACCGACGAATTTACGGTCGTCGCCCGCAATCTCGAATCCGCTGAGCGTTGAGGACGCGGAATTCTTCGCCGCCAAGCCGCCGTAAACGTACTGGAAACGCAAACGGATTTTTTCACCCTCCACAGCCATTGACTCATAGATGGGGCCTGAGTAGAGCACGTCGCGGCCGTAGGCGATAGCCTGCGCGGCAAGGGCCAGGCGATAGCCAACTTCTTGTTTGTTCTTGGGATGAATATCGCTTCCGTCGCCAATGTCGATGGCGACTGCCATCCCGGTCTTGGGCAGCGAGAGCGTCTTTAGTTGGGCTTCACGCAGCTCTGGCCAATTGGAACGCGGTTGGTAGATTCCCCAGTTGGCGAGTTGAACGAAAAGGAAAGGGAAATCACCTTCTTCCCAGGCGCGCCGCCAGTCGCCAATCATCGCTGGAAAAAGCTTGCGATATTGAGTCGGCCGGTCGGCGTTGGATTCTCCCTGGTACCAGATGGCTCCTCGGATCGCGTAGGGCGTCAGCGGCATGAGCATGGCATTAAAGAGGCCGGAAGGACGCCAGGGATTTCGCCTCGCGTCCTCGGGGACGGGTGGGGCCGAGGGAACTGGCGCCCCCTCGGATTCAGCTTGGTCCGAATCCCTTCGCCACTGCCCGAGCTTTTGCTCGAAATCCTCAAAGACCTTGGGGTAGGGTGAAAGTAACTTCGCTCCGGCGTCCAATATGGATTGAAACTCTGGATCGGATTCGAGCGTTGCGCGACTCGTCCAGGCCTCCGCCGGAGTTCCGCCCCAGGAACTGTGAATCATGCCAACTGGCACATTCAACACTTTGACTAGTTCTCGTCCGAAGAAATACCCCACGGCGGAGAATCCGGCAACGGTTTGCGGGCGCGCCACAACCCAATAGCCTTTCACGTCGCGCTGAGGCTTGCCGGCCACTGCCTTCTGAACCGTGAATAAGTGCAGTCTGGGATGGTCACCATGGGCGATTTCATCCTGATAGTTGGTTACATCGCCGCTCCAGCCTTCGGCGTTCATGCCGACTGGCATCTCCATATTGGACTGCCCGGAACAAACCCAAACTTCACCCACCAGCACGTCGTGCAGGGCAATGGTGTTCTTCCCGGCAATGGTCATGGTGAACGGGCCGCCGGCGTTAAGTGGCCCCAATTTCACCTTCCACTGGCCCCCGCCATCAGCTTCAGTGCTCACGCGTTGATCCCCGAGCGTCACGGTAACACTCTCGCCCGGGTCCGCTGTTCCCCAAATGTTCACTTTCATGCCTTGCTGGAGCACCAAACCGTCAGAGAGCAAACTGGGCAGCTTGACCTCCGCCCGCAGACCGAGCGCGCCAAAGAGAAGCGCAGCGGAACAAAGCAAAAAACCAACCCTCATCTTGAATGTCGTCCCCATAAGTTCCTCCCGGACAACTGCGAATTTACATCACCAGCGGTGCGTCCGTCGTCACACTACAAGAATAGAGGCAAAGATTTTACGCCTTTGTCAGCTTGCGAAGAGCGAATTCTTTGCGAATCAAGGCTTGCCACCAATCCGCCGGTAGTTTCTCAGTTTGACGTAGAGGCGGCTTTACGCCGCCACATGGCGAGGTAAACTCGCCGCTACAACTTCAAACTGAGACACTACCAATCCGCCATTCTTTTTGCCGAATATCCCGAGCCTCCAGTATCATGGGACGATGGCCAGGGCAACCAAGTCGGAACAGAATTCTCCGGTGATCTTCCCGGCGCCAAAGAATGAATCAGCGTCGACCGAGGGGCAAAGCCGCGTTCCGGCGATGTTCCGGGCGTTGCGGTACCGGAATTACCGGCTATTTTTCAGCGGCCAGATCATTTCCCTGGTCGGCACCTGGATGCAGACCGTGGCGCAGTCCTGGCTGGTTTACCGGCTTACGGGCTCATCGCTGCTGCTCGGCCTGGTGGGATTTGCCGGCCAAATTCCGGTTTTCCTCCTGGCCTCGATTGGCGGCATGGTGGCGGACCGCAGGAGCCGCTATCGCATTGTCATCACGACACAGACAACCGCGATGCTGCTGGCGTTTGTCCTTTCCGCGCTGACTCTGTTGGGCCACATCAAAGTGTGGGAAATCATGGTGGTGGCCTCGTGTTTGGGTTTGGTGAACGCCTTCGACATTCCCGCCCGCCAGGCCTTTGTGGTTGAGATGGTGAACCCGCGGGACTTGGTGAACGCCATCGCGCTGAACTCTGCCATGGTGAACGGAGCGCGCATCCTGGGGCCGGCCGTGGCCGGCATCACGGTGGCGGCGATCGGGGAAGGCTGGTGCTTTTTCGCCAATGGGGTGAGCTACATCGCGGTGATTGCGGGGCTTTTGCTGATGATCGTGGCGCCGCGTCCAACGGGAAATCACCCCTCCGGCCTGCGAAGCCTTGTGGAAGGCTTCCACTGGGTTGCTCGCACCGCACCCATTCGCGCCCTGCTGCTTTTGCTGGGCCTGGTCAGCTTGACCGGCATGCCTTACATGGTGCTGATGCCGATTTTTGCTGACCGAATCTTGCACAGCGGAGCGCGCGGCCTGGGCCTCCTCATGGGCGCCGCGGGGGTAGGGGCGCTGACGGGCACCATGGCGTTGGCCGCGCGCCACGGCGTGCGTGGGCTGGGGAGATGGGTGATGTTCGCGGCCATGGGATTTGGCGCCTCCCTCATCCTCTTTTCCATGTCGCATTGGTTCTGGCTTTCCGTGCTCCTGGTCATGCCGGCAGGATTCTCGATGATCTTGCAAATGGCCTCCTCGAACACCTTGATCCAAACCATGGTCCCTGACGAATTGCGTGGCCGCGTCATGGCGGTCTACTCCATGATGTTCATGGGCATGGCGCCTTTTGGGGCGCTGCTTTCGGGAGCGATAGCGCAGCATGTAGGTGCGCCGCTGACTGTCAGGTTGGGAGGGATCGTGAGCCTGGCGGGAGGCGCGGCGTTCGCCTTGACCTGGCCGGGCATGCGTGGCGAAGCACGCCGGCTTATTCTGGCGCAGTCGATGGCCGGAGGCGATCCGCCCGAGGAAATGACTGGACAGGCGGTTGCTGTCAATCCTAATGAGTCAAATAGTAAATAGTAAATTATAAATAGTAAATTGTGAATAGTGAATGGTGAATCCGGTATCCATTGTGTTTCCTGCACCAGCCCTCTCCCAAGGGGCTGAGCGTTACCCATATCTTTGGCTGGACAGCGGGGGTAGATCTGATCCGATAGCCCTCTCCCCTGGGGAGAGGGTGTCCCGCTGCCGGCGCTTTCACCAGCCGGAGCGGGACGGGTGAGGGGTTAACTGAGAACCGAGAACTGACAACTGACGACTGACGAGGAGAATTCCATGCCAGAAATCAAAACCGACTGGATCACCCTGAATCTTGTAGACGGAACAGCCATGCGTGCTTACGTGGCCCGACCCCAAGACACGAACCCGCACAACGGCCTGCTTGTCTACCAAGAGGCTTTCGGGGTCAACGGGCACATCCGGGACGTGACAGAACGTTTTGCGCGCCAAGGCTACTTGGCGATTTCTCCCGAGTTATTTCACCGTACCGCGCCCGGCTTCGAGGGAGCGTACAACAATTTTGAGTCGGCCATGCCCCACGTGCGGGCGCTGACACACGAGAACCTTGAAGCCGATGTCCGCGCCGCCTATCAGTGGTTGCAAGCGGAGCCTGGAACCCAAGGGCGGCAGATCGCGTGTGTAGGCTTTTGCATGGGCGGGCGTGTGGCGTTTCTCACCAATGCGGTTCTTGCCGTGAGCGCGTCCATTTCGTTTTATGGCGGTGGGATCGCGCCCAATCCCTTCAGCCCCGGTTTGCTCGATCGTGCCGGGGATTTGCACGCTCCTCAGATGCTATTCTGGGGCGGCCTGGATAAGCACCTGGGCCCGGAACAGACCCGTGCGGTGACGGAATCACTGCGTGCGGCGGGCAAGCCATTCGTGCACGTCGAGTTCTCGGACGCTGACCACGGATTTTTCTGCGATGCGCGCCCCAGCTATAATCCCAACGCCGCCCGGCAAGCCTGGGCGCTGGCGCTGGCCTTCCTAAACGTTTACGCCAGGACGTAGCGCAGATCCCGTCCCGCGCAGCTTTGGAGTGCGGCAGATTGCTGTCGCTTTCCGCCCCGCGAGCTTGCTCGCGGGGATTTCAGCCAAGGCAGCAGTTCCCCGCCAGCAAGCTGGCTCGAGCCAAAGCGGCAGCAAGCTGCCGCACTCCAAAGCTTCGTTGACTGCAAGGACAAAATTGAGAAACTGCGTTAGAATGAAAATGGGCTTTAGCTACTCCACACAACAAAAGGAGGTAATTGCGCCATGCGACGCATCATCGACAAGCATCTGCCCGGATCCTTCTGCTGGATCGAGCTTTCTACCACCGATCAGAATGCTGCCAAGAGCTTCTACAATTCTTTGTTTGGATGGACAGCCAAGGACTTCCCGATGGGTCCAAACGATTTTTACACGATGTTCCAACTCGAGGGGCGGGACACCGGCGCCGCATATACCATGCGGCCTGAGCAGCGCTCTCAGGGCGTACCGCCACACTGGATGATCTACATTGCGGTGGCCAACGCGGACGACGCCGCGGGCCGCGCCGCGCAGCTTGTAGGCAAGGTCGTGGCCCCGCCCATGGACGTATACGACGCGGGACGGATGGCCGTCGTGCAAGATCCCACGGGCGTGGTTTTCGCGCTCTGGCAGAATAAGACTCACAGCGGGACGGGAATCGCAGGCGTACACGGAACCCTCTGTTGGGCAGATCTCATCACGCGCGACGTCGAGCGCGCCAGGACCTTTTACAGTGGCCTTTTCGGGTGGAAGATTTCGGCGGGAGAGCATGATGCCTCCGGCTACCTCCACATCCAAAATGGGGAGGATTTCATCGGCGGAATTCCCCCGGCCAAGTTTCTTCCTCCCAATGCACCCCCGCATTGGATGGCATACTTTTACGTCACCAATTGCGACGAGACGGCTGCCAAGACCAACGAACTCGGCGGCAAGACGCTCTTGGCTCCCATGGCCATCGAAAAAGTGGGCCGCATGGCCGTGCTGGCCGACCCCCAGGGCGCAGCATTTGCCGTGATCGCATCCGAGGGCTCAGCAGCGTGAAGCCCAAGGAGGTACTGTGATCGGCGAATTGCTTGGCCATCGCTTCACGGGTGGGCTTGCCACTCCCATACCTCCAGGGCTGAAATCTCGATTGTGCCGGCTGTGAGCCGCGGCTGAATCAGTTGTAGGGGCGGCCCTTGTGGCCGCCCGCGGGCAACCACAAGGGTTGCCCCTACGAACCAGGGCGCGGGCAGGACACCCGGGTTATGGCAGGCGTGATTCCCGCGCCACGTCCCCCGGGGCGGCAATCGAAAATGCCAGATTTCAGATTTCAGAGAAGCACGAACTGTGAAGACCAAAGCCTACAGGCGCATCGGCGAGACGCCCATGCCGCGTCCCCTTTTGGCGGCAATCGAAAATGCCAGATTTCAGATTTCAGAGAAGCACGAACTGTGAAGACCAAAGCCTACAGGCGCACCGGCGAGACGCCCATGCCGCGCGCCACGCCCTGACTCCTGACTCCTGCCTTTTCGCAGTTTGACTCACCCGCGCTGAGCCGTTATAGTAACTTGAATCCAATATTTGTACAGACGGGTTGAGGAGAGAGCGGCGTTGGAGAACGAGATTCCCAAAGTATATTCACCGGAAACAATCGAGGGGCACTGGGCGAAGTCCTGGGTTGCGCAGAAGCTCTATCGGCCCTCCGACGACCCTGCTCGCCCGCGCTTCTGCCTGGTGATTCCCCCGCCCAACATCACCGGCATGCTCCACATGGGTCACATGCTCGAGCATACGGAGATTGATATCCTGATGCGCTGGCACCGCATGAAGGGCGAGGACGTGCTCTGGTTGCCCGGTACCGATCACGCTTCCATCGCCACTCAACTGGTCGTCGAGCAGGAAATCGGCCGCCAAGCCTTACCTGACCTCGAGCCGGGTTCCTCAGCACGCGCCGCGTGGCGCCGCGAAGGCCAGCGGCGTCGTCTCGAGATGGGCCGGGAAAAGTTCCTCGAGCTCTGTTGGAAATGGAAGGAACAGAACGGCGGGACCATCCGGCGCCAGATGGAGCGCCTGGGCGCATCGTGTGACTGGACCCGCGATCGCTTCACGATGGACCAGGCGTATTCCCGCGCCGTCCTCGAGGTCTTCGTGAGACTTTACCGCGAAGGGCTTATTTATCGCGGCAAGTACATCGTGAATTGGTGCCCGCGCTGCGGCACTGCCGTCTCCGACCTGGAAGTCGTCCACGAGGAGCGCCCGGGACATCTGTGGTATATCCGCTACCCGTTTGAGGATGGCTCGGGCTCGATCAGCGTGGCCACGACTCGCCCGGAGACGATGCTGGGCGATACGGCGGTGGCCGTCAACCCGGCTGACCCGCGCTATGGCTCGGCGGCGGGCCGCAAGCTGCTCTTACCGCTTTTGAAGCGCGTGATCCCCGTCATTGCGGATGATTTCGTGGACCCGCAGTTCGGCACCGGGGCCGTCAAGGTGACTCCGGCTCACGATCCGAACGACTACGACATGTCGCTGCGTCACAATTTGCCTCGGCCCGTGGTGATCGATACTTCGGCAACCATGACGGAGGAAGCCGGCCCTTACCAAGGCTTGGAGCGCTTCGAGGCGCGGGAAAGGGTGGTCCACGATCTGCGCCAGCAGGGCTTGCTCGAGAAAATTGAGGATTATCCCCTGAGCGTAGGCACGTGCCAGCGCTGCAAAACCGTGCTCGAGCCGCTGCTCTCCGCGCAGTGGTTCATGAAGATGCGGGAATTGGCCGAGCCCGCCATCCGCGTGGTTGAGGAAGGTCGCATCCGCATTACGCCCGAAAACTACCGGAAGATCTACCTGGACTGGATGGGCAATATCCACGACTGGTGCATCTCGCGCCAGCTCTGGTGGGGTCATCGCATTCCCGTCTGGTATTGTGACGCTTGCGGTGAGGTGATCGTGGGGCACGAGGCGCCACCGGCCTGCCCGAAATGCCGGGCCGAGAAGTTGCGCCCCGAGATGGATGTGCTCGACACCTGGTTCAGCTCCGCCCTCTGGCCGTTCGCCACTCTGGGCTGGCCGGACGATGCGCCGGATCTACGCCGCTTCTACGCCAACGACCTGATGATCATGGGATTCGACATTCTGTTTTTCTGGGGCGCGCGCATGATCATGATGGGCATGAAGTTCATGAAGGACGTGCCCTTCCGCGAACTTCACATCCATGCCCTGGTGCGCGACGCCGAAAAGCAGAAGATGTCTAAGACCAAAGGTAACGTCATAGACCCGCTCCAGGTCACGGAAGAATACGGCACGGATGCAGTGCGCTTTGCTTTGGCCATCAGCGCCGCTCCGGGTACCGATATTGCCTTCAGCGTGGAAAAGATTCAGTCCTACCGCGCCTTCGCCAATAAGATCTGGAATGCCGGACGCTTCATCCTGATGAACCTGCAAAAGCTGCCGGACCCCTGGCGCGACCAGCTCGCAGAAGCGCTCCAGCCGGTTCCCGAATTGGGCTTCAGCGCCGTGAATTCATTGGAGTCCCTGGCCATTGCTGACCGCTGGATCTTCTCGCGTTTGCAGGCGGTGAGCCGGAAGATTGAGGAGGCCCTCGCTGATTACCGCTTCCACGAGGCGGCTTACGAGGTCTATCATTTCTTCTGGCATGAGATTTGCGACTGGTACCTCGAGTGGGTCAAGCCGGAAATCACCCGTGCCGGCGAGGGCGCGAAAGTTACACCGGTTTGGATCAACCTGGCTCGAGTGTTTGAATCCGCGCTCCACATGCTCCATCCCTTCATGCCCTTTATTACCGAAGAGCTTTGGCAACGGCTCCCGCGCGCCGGGTCCCCACCACCCCTTAGTCCCCTCCTCAGTGAGGAGGGGACTAAGGGGTGGTGGCGGCAGGAGAGTTCGATATCTGTTACGGCGTTCAATTTGGTCAACGAGCGCGCGGCGGACCCCGTCTCGGAGAAACAATTCGAGTTGATCCAGGAGCTGATAGTTTCTCTGCGCAACGCCAAGGCGGAAATGGGTCTGCAAAAGGTGAAGCCCAGCGCGCAGGTGGGGTGCGAAGACTTGCGCTGGCTGGAACTCTTCCGCTCGCACCAGGAGACCATCCTGCGCCTCTCCGCTTATCAGGCTCTGAACTTCACTCGCGAGCGCCTGGAAGCGGCGGCGCCAGGAGTGCGCGGCGGGCCGGTATTTGATCTGCGAGTTTTCCAGGAGAAGCCTGCGGACCACGCTGCGGAACTCGCACGCCTTGAAAAGGAGAAGGAAAAGACCGAACAAGCTTTGGCACAGGTGCAGAAGCAACTCGACAATGAGAACTTTCTGGCGCGCGCTCCGCAAGAGGTGGTGCGCGGCGTCGCCCACCGGCGCGCCGAACTGGCGGGACATCTGCGTAAAATTCTGGAATCACTCGAGAAGTTTACTGAGGATCGGTCGGTATAGCGATAACTACTATGGCAAGAAGTGAGGGACGATGGGATATCTCAGTCCTCTGACCATGGCCAATCTCTCGGGGCCTCTGGGCCTTTCTTCGGGGGAGCTGCGTGACTTGGTGGAAAGGGCGTTGGCCGAGGACCTCGGACAAGGCGATTTGACAACTTCTGTCACCGTGCCGGCGGAAATGCGAGCCTGCGGAACCTTCCGCAGCAAGCAAAACCTTGTCGTCGCCGGGCTTCCCGTTGCGGCTATGGTTTTTCAAGTCCTCAAGCCGACCGTCGAGTGGAACCCCGCGCTCGAAGATGGCGCCGAGGTCGACCCCGGAACCGTGCTTGCGGCCGCCTGCGGTCCAGCCGCCACTCTACTTGCCGGCGAGCGGGTAGCGTTGAATTTCCTCCAGCATTTGAGCGGGGTGGCCACCTATGCGCGACGCCTCAAAGAAGAGTTGGCGGGAACCCGAGCGGAATTCCTCGACACGCGGAAGACCACACCGGGACTTCGCAACCTGCAGAAATATGCCGTCCGCCTGGGGGGTGGCCAGAACCACCGGTTGCGGCTGGACGATGGAATCTTGATCAAGAATAACCACCTGCAACTGACGGGCGGAATCCGTGCCGCGGTTGAGAATGCCAAGCGTCAGCGCCCGCAGGGGTACCATATTGAGGTGGAAGTAACCAGCCTCGCTGAACTCGAGGAAGCGCTGGAGTGCGGCGCCGACGGCGTGCTTCTGGATAACATGACCCCCGCTCAAGTCCGGCAGTGCGTCGAGCGCGCCGCGCGCCGCCTGCGGCTGGAAGTCTCCGGTGGAATCGACGCCTCAAACATCCGTGCTTACGCGGAGACCGGGGTGGACTATATTTCTGTGGGAGCACTCACTCACTCTGCTCCCGCGGTGGACATCAACTTTCGCATCGTCCCGTCGTAGCGGTTGGGAAGTTGGGGTCCCGAAGGGACCCAATATCATTAGCCGTAGGTGAAACCTACGGTCGCGATTTTCCCAGAATGCGTCAACCCCGAAGGGGTTGAATTTACGCCAGACTTATGGCAGTCGTAACCACAGAACGCGGAATCGATAAGATGATTCGCCTGCTGGTGGAGAATGCTACCGTGGTGGTTCCGGGGCCCAAGATTGCTTCTCAAATCGGGGTGACGCGTTCTGCCGTCGGTTTTTGGGTCAAGACGTTGCGCGAAATGGGGGTGGAGATCAAAGGCCATCGGGCGACCGGCTATCAGCTTATGAAGATTCCGGATATCCTGGTGCCCAGCTTAATCCAAGAGGAACTGGGGGAGGGCGAGATTGGGCGCGCCATCGTCCACCACTTCCGGACGGATTCGACGAACACCGAGGCCTTGTATCTCGCGCAACAAGGCGCGGTCCACGGAACGGTGGTCGTGGCCGAGGAGCAAACTGCCGGCCGCGGGCGCATGGGCCGTACCTGGTACTCGGAAAAATCCAGTGGCATCTATGTGTCCGTCATCTTGCGTCCCCCGTTCTCTCCCGCCGCGGCTCCGATTCTCACGCTGATGGCCGGCCTGGCCACCCGCGAGACCCTGAGTGCGATCACGGGACTCGGCGTGGATATCCGCTGGCCCAATGACTTGCTGGTGAACGGGAAGAAAGTTGCAGGTATCCTTACCGAAATGAATGCGGAGTTGGGGCGGTTGCATGCCGTGGTGCTGGGGATCGGCATCAATGTTAATCACAGCGAGATGCCAGCGGAACTGCGGCCCACTGCCACTTCCTTGCGAATCGAAAGCCAAAAGCCATGGTCACGCGTCCAGATCTGCGTCGCCTTGCTGAAAGAGCTCACAAGGTGCTACCACCTGCTCTTGGAAGAAGGCAGCGCCGCTATCGCGGAGCGCTTCGCGGCCGCATCTTCGTATGCCAACGGAAAGCGTATCCGTATCATGACCGTGGACGCTGAATGTTTTGCCACTACCATCGGCCTCGATCCGAGCGGCGCGCTGCGGGTGCGGTATGACGACTCGCACGAGGAAGCCTTGGTGGCGGGAGAGATTGCGGAAGTAAAATGAGAAGGCAGTAGTCAGTTATCAGTCATCAGTCATCAGTTAAACAATGCTGTCATGCTGAGAGCTTGTGACTTTTTTGGTTTTTTGGCCGTACAAGGCCACTTAACTCCTTTGTTATCAGTGCCACTTTTCAGTTAAATTCAAAAAAGTCACACGCTCTGAGCGAAGCGAAGCATCTCGGCAGTTTGTCGGTGGCGCAGGAACAGAAAGAACAACTACAGAGATTCTTCGCCCGCCAAAAAGCGGCGGGCTCAGAATGACAGTATTCCACACTGAGAGCTGAGAGCTGGGAGCTGACGGCTGAGAGCTGATGACTGAGAACTGAGAACTGAGAACTGAATACTGAGAACTGAATACTGAGAACTGATTTATGCTCCTCGTCATCGACGTCGGAAACACCAACACCGTTCTGGGAGTGTTTGAGGGCGCCACGCTGCGCGTTCAATGGCGCCTCAAAACCGACAAGTCGCAGACTGCGGATGAATACGGCATTCTCACCCGCAACCTCTTCACGCTGGACGCCGTGCGGGCGGACCAGATCACAGGTATCATGGCTGCCAGCGTAGTGCCGACGCTCAACCCGGTGCTCGAGGAAATGGCTCAGAAATACTTTCACCTTAAGCCGCTCTTTCTGACCCCGGGGACGCGCACCGGCATGGCCATCCACTACGATAACCCGCAAGAAGTGGGCGCGGACCGCATCGCCGACGCCGTGGCCGCCTTCGAGAAGTACGGTGGCCCCGTCATCGTGGTGGACTTTGGCACGGCAATAACCTTCGACGTGGTTTCCGAAAAGGGCGCGTATCTGGGTGGCGCCATCGCACCGGGTCTGGGGATCTCCGCTGAGGCGCTCTTCGAACACGCGGCAAAATTACCGCGCGTCGAGATTCGCGAGCCGCAGCGCGTCATCGGGAGCAACACGGTGGCTAGCATGCAATCCGGTCTCTTCTATGGAGCCGTGGGCCTCGT
>Ga0326728_10006488_pt1 | contig 31424 bp, 26 predicted proteins | sample MB3enrmetagenome_FD_207602 | JGI IMG/M metagenome (GOLD analysis project Ga0326728, IMG submission 207602) | Lab enriched peat soil microbial communities from McLean, Ithaca, NY, United States - MB31MN | ecosystem: Environmental > Terrestrial > Soil > Wetlands > Peat | place: USA: New York...
ATGCTCAGTCAATTTAGACGACTTCGTCGCAAATCAAAACCAGCAACGAAGTCCCCTTAATATAAAAATCCCCGCCTATTCAGCGGTACTCCAGGTTAACTCCGCTTGAAAAAGGCCAAACTAAAGAAAAGGCACGGAATTCTTTTAGATTTCCGTGCCTTTCAAGTCTTCATAAATCCGTCTTAAAATATCATTATCCTCCTCTTGGATTAAAAAGCTACATAACAACATAAGGGTCGAAGTCGGATGATCCCTCCAGTTTCAGATGTGAGCTCAGATCATCCAATAAGGTGCGAGTAATCCCATTGACGTTCTTCAGCTCGTCGATTGAACTGAAGGGTCCATTTGAATCCCTGTAGCTAACGATGTTCTCGGCAGTCTGTCTGTCAACGAACGGCAACATGCTCAACTCCTGGGCTGTCGCAGTGTTGATATTTAATGCACCGCTCGTGATATCTCTGACACCGTTATCGCTCGCATATGCACTGAATCCTAAAGCTAAAAGAATAACCGCCATTGCCACTATATATCTTACGTTCTTCATGGCTTTCTCTCCTTTCTTAGCTTTATCAGCTGCCGTGCTAGTAGGGAATGCCAGACCCGTAGTCAAGGCCTTCTCTTATTTGGCCGGTACTTCCTTATTTTAATTATAGATTGTTAAGCCATCTCTTTTATTTTCAACCAGTCGCCTATATAACTTGCCGAGATAACTTAGATAACTAGATAAAATGACAGGATGTTAACGGATCAGAGAATACGCACCGCATCCTTGTTTGTATGCATTGCCTTCCTCTTCTGCATGGGTGTCACATAATCTTCAGTTGGCGTCAACCAGGACTCACATCAAGAAAATCTTATGTACTGCAAGCTACTCCCCCCCATCTCCGAGGCACGGGACTTTTTTATAGATCGAGAAACTGTATGTAAGTATTCTTCTCCTTCACGATGAGTGCAGCCACCTTCCCCGAGGCGAGCGTGATATCCGCGCAGTAGCTTTTCGGGTAGGTTGCCACAGTCGTTCCGTCGAATTCGTCACCCGAATCGGTGTATACGATTATCTGTGTTGCTTCGAACATGGGAATTCTGGGCATCCAGCGCGCTAAACCCTGATCATTCTCGAAGGTTACTATTTTCCCTCCGGCCACGACAATCCTTGGCTTCAGGTAATATCTCGTGGGTGGAGTGATTGTGGTGTCTTCGATAAAGTCGGGAACGATACCTGCATCATGATCCGTCTTCTTCAGCATTGAGCTGCCGCTATACACAGCGAGCTTGTTCTCCTGGGTGAAGGAAAGAATCTCAGTCCCTGTGGATACCATGCCGACCTCAGATGTTACTGCAGTGATCATATCAAGACCGTTCGGCAGTTGGGGGGAAGATCCGTCGAGCTGCTTTACAGGCAACCATCTATAAGATCTGGAGCTCGCATTGTCCGAATAGATCTCGGATACAACCAGTCCTTTGCCGAGAGGCACTACGGCCTTGTCCCATCTCTCGAGGGTCTTCCCGTCCTTGATCTTGAATGACCTGAAATTATAATCCAGTTTTCCCAGGACAATAAGCGTATCTTGATAGGGGTAGATCCTCAGGATCTCGATCTTTCCTGGTGTGTGCCACACCGGTGAAGGTTTCTGTGCCTTCAGCTCATAAACCGTGGTCGGGTCGCTTATGAATATCCTTTCTCCGATCGAAGCTATGGAATTGGCGACAAAGGGAAGCTTCAGCTTTGCGCCCGCGACATTTTTCAGCCCCTTTTCCTTCTGAGGCCCTGCCTTGTAAGGCACGACCTGGACTTCCGGTACAGCGATAAACATCGTTTCGATCATTTCATCTATTGTGCCGGACAGGTTGGCGGTGTCCTTCAGGTCCTTATGGAATGCATGCGGAGGAACCGTGTCGAGAACTGCATCATAGGAAATGACGTCTCCGAACTTGCTGATTGTGACATTGAGCTTTTTGTAGCTTTCGAGTTGAACTCCCTTGGAGATGCATCGGGCAACAATGGTTTTTTCAATCCCTACCTTCAACGTTCCGAGATCCTGCGGGCCCGTGATGTCCACGCTGACATCCATGGCATATATCAAGCCGGGAAAGGCTAAAAATACCACCATGAAGAGGATGACGATGTTCTTTCTCATTGAGGCTCCTTTCCGGCAACATTCGACTTTATAAAAGCATATAGCACAGATTTTAGCTCTGACAAAGGACTGACTACTATAAATTCACAGGCAATGAAACTTAATCACTTGACAGTTTTGGGGTGTTTCTATATACAATCTCCTTCTTGTACAGATCAGCCGCACAGAGAGGGGGTGTTTGATCAACGCATGCCCGGTATTAAAGTGAGAGATACCGAGCCTTTTGAGGGCGCTCTCAAGCGCTTCAAAAAGCAGGTGGAAAAGGCGGGTGTTCTCTCCGAGGTACGCAAACGTGAGTTCTACGAGAAACCGAGTGTAAAGAAAAAGCGCAAGGCTATTGCGGCCCGGAAGAGAGCAGTGAAGAGAATGAGCAAGGTAAGATCCTACTACTAATGCTGATAAAAAAGATCAAAACCGATCTGGAAGCCGCCATGAAGGCGCAGGACAAGGACAGGGTTTCGTGTCTGCGCATGGCGATTTCAGCAATCAAGTACAGGCAGGTTGCACTGAATCAGGACCTTGACGACCAGGAGGTCGTCAAGGTCCTGCGGACTCAGATCAAGCAGGTCACTGAATCTCTTGAGCAGTTCACCAAAGGGAACAGGAAGGATCTTGCGGATAAGGAAGAAAAGAACCTTGAAATCCTCAAGACCTATCTGCCCAAGGAACTGGATGAAGAGGCCATAAAGACCATCGTCAGGGAGATCATTGCCGAAACCGGCGCCACCAAGAAGGAATTCGGAAAGGTTATGAAACTCGTCATGGCCAAGGTGGCAGGCCAGGCGGACGGCAAGGTCATCAGCGGCATAGTAAATTCTTTACTTCAGTGACTTCACATAGTCTTTAGCGGCAACAACAATATAAGTTGCCTGGTTCGCACCTCCATGAGACATGACCTGTTAGAGTTCTCCGCCCTGAAGGAGTACATTGAGCCTTTTGTTTCCTCCGATATCGGACAAAGCGCCCTTGTGGGCTTAAGTCCCGGCGAGACCTGGGAGGAAGCACGGGACCGGCTTGCCTTGCTCAGGGAGATGATGGTCCTTATCAATACCGGTACATCTCCTGTGGTCGCCGCTATCGCCGACATACGGCCCCTGCTCACGATAAGGGAGGGCGCTGCGCTGGAGGGGCAGGATCTTGTCAAAGTTGCAAGCGCCCTTACTGACATGGCCAAACTGAGAAGGGGATTGACCGCATCGGGCGGACTGCTGGCCCAGACGGCATCAAGGATTGAACCTCTCGATCATGTATCCTCTCAGATAGATGCCATGCTCCTGCCCACCGGAGAGGTTTCCGATGAGGCATATCCCTTGCTGAGGGATCTGCGCTCCCGCTATCGCGCTTTACGGACATCCGTCCTTGAGAAGCTCGAGCAGCTCCTGGAAAGGCTGAAACCCAAATCGGTACTGATGGAAGAGCTCATTACCAAGAGAAACGACCGCTATGTGATCCCGGTGCGGCACGACTACCATCTCCATCTGAAGGGTATTACACACGACTACTCCAGGACGAACCGGACCGTTTATGTGGAGCCGCTGTCCGTAGTGAACGAGAACAACACCTTGAACCAGATAAAGGCCCAGATCACCGAAGAGGAGCACAAGGTGCTCAAGGAACTCACCTCGCTGGTCCATGAACATACAACCGAGATCCGAGAGAATCTTGATGTCTATGGAAGACTCGACCTGCTTGTTGCCTGCTCCCGGTGGGCCATCCACAGGGATGCCGCTATCCCGAGAATTACCGGGGAGGAGATACACCTTATGAATGCCCGGCATCCGATCCTGCTGGAACGTCTCGGCATGGGCGCCACGGTGCCTCTTGACATCCGCATCCCAAAGGGCAAGGACTGCCTCATCATCACCGGGCCAAATGCCGGCGGCAAGACCGTGGCCTTAAAGACATTGGGCCTGCTCATCCTCATGGCAAAAAGCGGCCTGGCAATCCCTGCAGGGGCGGATTCCGTCATCGCCCCCTTGGGCGGCATCTGGGTGGAGATGGATACAAACCAGGACATCACCCACGACCTGTCATCATTCACCGCACATGCCCTTTCCCTGAAAAACATCTATGAACAAGCCTGCACCAACGACCTCGTGCTGCTGGATGAGCCGGGCTCGGGTACGGATCACGATCAGGGAGGAGCCCTTGCCGTATCTTGTATCGATGCACTGCGCAAGAAAGGTGTGAAAGTGGTGGTGACCTCGCATTCCGACCTCGTCAAGCTCTACGGCATTACCTCGGACGGGGTGGAGCATGCGGCTACGGCCTTTGACGACACCGGTCTCAAGCCGTTATACGCCCTCCAATACGGGGTGGTGGGTCAGAGCAGGGCATTTGAGATCCTGGAATCCATTGCGTTCCCGCATGACCTTATCGTGGAGGCGCGTGAGATAGCAGGCCGTACGGGTAATTCCCCGCTCGCCCAGGCCATTCAAGACATCTCGAAGGCATCGTTCATGAGGCAGGAGGCCGAGCGCGCGCTTGATGAAGCGAGAATGTTCAAGGCCAAGGCCGAGCAGGAGCTGCAGGCCAGGAAAAAGGAGAGGACCCAAAGTGCCCTGCGGTACAAGAGGTTCTTAGACCAGATCGAGCAACTTTCCCGGAGACAAGTGACCCGTGAGACCACCCATGCCGTCCGCGAGATGCCCGAGGCCGTAGAGCTTGAGCAAATCCTTTCCGAGATAGCACCCGCTCAGACGCTGGAGATCCAAAAGGGGTGTACGGTGAGGCTCAAGGGCACTGAGCAGGAAGGCGAAGTGGTGGACGTAGGGCAGGATTCGGCCGAGGTCGTCTTCGGCACGATGCGGGCACAGGTGGGCCTGGATCAGCTCGATGTCGTCGGAAAGCCCGAGGAGGGCAAGACGAAAAGCCAAACCGTGTCCCGCTTGAAAAAGCCGCCGCCGGTCTTACCTATTAAGGTGGTGGGCATGAGGGTGGATGAGGCGATACCTCTTGTGGAGAGGGCCATAGACCGTGCCATGCTTACGGGCCAGGATGAACTCGAGATCATACACGGGGCAGGAACCGGCAGGCTCAAGAAGGCCATACGCGAGTATCTTAAAGGACTGCCGTGCGTAAGGACCATGCATGACGCCCCCATGGCCGAGGGCGGAGGCAACAAGACCATCGTGCTGCTCGGGGTGAAATAGATGGACAAATCCCAGGTCGAGAGGGTCAAGACGAGCAGTGATATCGTTGCGGTTGTTTCGGAATACGTGCATCTCAACAAGAAGGGGAAGTCCTTCTGGGGGCTGTGTCCCTTTCACAGCGAGAAGACCCCCTCGTTTCATGTGGATCCGGACAAACAGATCTTCAGGTGCTTCGGGTGCAACAAGGGGGGAGATGTGTTCAGCTTTGTCATGGAAAAAAAAGGGTTGAGCTTTGCCGAGGCCCTCACCGAGCTTGCCCTCAAGGCAGGCATCACCCTGGAGAAAGAGAAGAGACAGTCATCGTCAGAGAAAAAGATCTACTACGACGCCAATAGGGCTGCCATGGCCTTTTTCGAGCAGCAGCTCGCTTCTTCCCGTGGTGAAGATGCACGGAGATATTTATCAGGCAGGGGCATCACGGAGGAGACCATCCGGATCTTTCATATCGGCTTTGCACCGGACTCCTGGGACAGCCTCTCGACATACCTGAAGGGTAAGGGTATATCGCACTCTGCAGCCGAAAAGGCGGGACTCATCGCGCCGAGAAAGAGCGGCGGTTTTTATGACCGGTTCCGCGGCAGAGTCATGTTCCCCATCATCGACCTCACCGGTGAGGTCATAGGATTCGGCGGACGGGTCATGGGCGGGGGCGAGCCGAAATACCTCAATACACCTGAAAGTCCCATCTTCGAAAAAAAGAGGGTACTCTACAACCTCCATGCCTCGCGGAACCAGGTACGTCAGGGCGGGGCGGTGGTAGTGGAGGGGTACATGGACGTGGTATCTCTGGCCAATGCAGGGTTCTCTTCGGCAGTGGCAACGCTGGGTACCGCCCTCGGTGAGGATCATGTCCGCCTATTGCGCCGCTTCACCGATGATATCACCCTTGTCTTCGACGGCGATTCGGCAGGCAGGAATGCCATGGTGAGGGCACTGGAGCCGTTTCTGGCGAGTGATGTCATCCCAAGGGTAGTCATCCTGCCCCAAGGCAAGGACCCGGACGACATCGCGCGTGAAGGCATCGGCATCTGGAACTCTTTTCTCTCATCGGCCCAGGACATCTGGGATCTGATGTTTCATGAATCGTTTTCCCGGTATGACCCATCAAAAATTCGTGGTCAGAATGCGATTTTAAAGGAACTTGCGCCCATGTTTGCACGCCTGCACGATAATTCCATGCGCGATCTTTTGACTCAGAGGCTTGCAGTTAAGCTCGGAGTGTCTCCGGAATTAGTGTTGAAGAGAATCAGACCCGATGTTGACCCGGCAGAACATCGGAACACTCCCGATGCAGGCGGTGAGCGGGATACCCTGGAGACGACGTTGACGAGGCTCATGCTTTCCGAGCGCAGGTCAGTGGAGATCATGAGGACATCCAAAATGATATTCGAATTCCAGAATAAGGTCCTATCGAGGCTTTTTAACTATATCCTGGAGCACGGCAGCGATGCAATTGACGAGGTAACCTGCCCTGATGAAGTACGGATGACGGCATCAAAGATCATGGCTTTAGGTGAATTCCCCGGAGATACAAAAAAGGCCTTGATTGATACCGTGTGCCGGTTTATGAGTCTAGCGTTCGACGAGGAGCTCCGAAAGATTCAAGGCGAGCTGAATAATGCCGAGAAGACGCAGGACAGAAACAAACGCAACGAGCTGCTCAAGGGCAAGCAGGAGATGATGCTCAAGAGGAAGAACCTGCGCTCGCATGTGATGGAGGTATTTGAGAAGAGATGAGCGAAAAGAAGCCATATCCAAAGGAGATTCAAAAATTAATAGCTATGGGAAAATCAAAAGGCTATCTCACCTACGAAGAGGTCAACGACGGGCTTCCCGATGAGATCTTAAGCCCGGATGATCTGGATGATGTCATGGATCTCTTTTCCGAAAAGGAGATCCAGCTCGTGGACACCGAAGCGGAATTCAACCCCGAGGAAGACGAGTTTGATTTTCATGACGACGGGTCCTTGCGCTCCCCGGACCCGGTAAAGATGTACCTCCACGAAATGGGCTCCGTTTCCCTGCTCTCCAGAGAGGATGAGACCGAGATCGCCAAACGCATCGAGGCCGGACAGCGCCAGATATTAAATGTCATCATCAACTCACCGGTCACGGTCAAAGAGGTCATTCAGATCGGCCTGGCGCTGGAAAATAATGAGATCAGGCTGAAGGACGTGGTGGATATCGACGACATCATCGATATCGACGAAGAGCTCTACAAAAACAAGACCCTCGAGATCATCAAGGCGATAGAGGACAAGCAGAGCGAGCTGAAGAACCTCAAATATTCTCTCTTCAAGGCCAAGAGTTCCTCTCAGAAGGAAAAGATCAAGACCAACATGGCCAAGGTGAGCCGCGAGATCGTGCATCTCATCCACGACATCCACTTCCTTCCCGAGCAGATCGATCTGTTCGGGGGCAGGCTTAAAGAGCTGAAAAGGCTGCTCGAAACCAGGGAGGATGCCCTCGATGAGTGCGAGCAGCGCTTCAGTAGGTCCATCGACGAGATCAAGGGCATCCATCTGATGATATGCGAAGGGGATTGTGACGATGAGGTGGAGTCATTCCTTGAGGAACACGGCCTTAAGCAGGAGGATTTCAGCATAATCGCCGAAGATATGATTGCGGTCCTTAAGGACGTCAAGCGCATCGAGATCGAGGGCGGCCTTACCGCCCATGGGCTTAAGAAGGCCGTACGCATCCTGGAGGATGCCGAGGAGAAGACCAATGCCGCCAAGACCGAGCTCATACAGGCGAACTTAAGGCTTGTGGTGAGCATTGCCAAGAAATACGTCAACCGAGGTCTCCAGTTCCTCGACCTTATCCAGGAGGGGAACATCGGGCTCATGAAGGCTGTGGAGAAGTTCGAGTACCGCAGGGGCTACAAGTTCTCGACATACGCCACCTGGTGGATCCGCCAGGCCATCACCCGGGCCATTGCGGACCAGGCACGCACTATCCGTATCCCGGTACACATGATCGAGACCATCAACAAGCTTATCCGCACCTCCCGGGCACTGGTGCAGGAGCTCGGCAGGGAGCCGACTCCCGAGGAAATCGCCGAGAAGATGGACTACCCCGAGCACAAGGTGCGCAAGATCCTCAAGATCGCCAAGGAACCCATCTCACTGGAGACACCCATCGGCGAAGAAGAAGACAGCCATCTGGGCGATTTTATCGAGGACAAGAAGGTGCCCTCGCCTTCGGATGCCATCCTGGCCAAGAACCTCTCGGAGCAGTCACGCCGCGTGCTTGCAACGCTCACCCCGCGTGAGGAGAAGGTCTTGCGCATGCGCTTCGGCATCGGCGAGAAGTCGGACCATACCTTGGAAGAGGTGGGCAAAGACTTCACGGTCACGCGCGAGCGCATCCGCCAGATCGAGGCCAAGGCGTTGCGCAAGCTCAGGCATCCGGTGCGGTCAAAGAAACTGCGCTCCTTTATTGATCAGTAGGGGTTGCTTTAGCCGCGAAACCTTGTCGCGCCTGAAGGCGCCCCTACAAAGAACGGATGAAAAAAGCCCGCCTTAAAAAGGCGGGCTTTTTTATTTTGCATCGTTGAACGAGCTAGAAGTTAATCTTGATCATGTGCTGTACTGCCCAAATAGCGTCTGGATTCTCTATAGGAGGGGCCCCGGGTACTACTGAATTGGATACAATAGTTCTCCCTTTAGTTGATAAATCGCATTTACCATAGCCTGCCCCGACCGAGTAGACCACATATTTACTCAGCTGATAGGCTACGCCGAGGTCGACTTCATAGGCCTTTGCGCCGTCCCACATAGTATCCTTCTGATTTGAGGACATGTAGCTGGCGGATGCGCTGGCGGTAAGATTAGGAATCGGGGTCTTGATATCGACAATGTACGGTTTGATCATGGTGAAGGCCATGATGTCTGCTCCATCAATATCTCCTTCCCATGCGTTCTCGCCTAGCGGCACACTGACAGGGTTCTCATGATCAACGCCTTGGCCGCCGAAGATGAGGTTGGATTTGAAGTCGTTACCTGAGTCAAATCCCCATCCAGTAACTTTGCCGTTACCTAATTTAAGACCGGCATCCTTATCCCAACTGTCGTAAACGAGCGTAAGTCCGGGTTTAGCAGTGTCAAGGGCCTTGAACACATTGACATATGCGCCCCAGACATTCGGATCCTTATATAAGGGCGCGTCTACGGATGTGAAATGCCAAGTCTTATACCCAAACTCTGATTCGAAAGACGCCGGTCCGAGATTACCGTTCAGCGCTAGGGCATAGTAACCTATCCTTGAATCTTGATAAGTGGCAAGAGGTCCTGTGGTAAACCCACTGCTCCAATTTAAAAGGTAAATAAGTGGTTTGATCCAGATATCACCGGCCTTTGTAACGGCAAACAGGGCTATATCGTTTGCATCTTTATAGTTGTTACCGGGTGCGTCTGCATTGTCGCCTTGTTCAGCCATCTTTTCGAGCACGATGCCGAATAATCCTACCGGGGTCGTCTGTGCGAACTTAATACGGTAGGCATTTCCCTCATTATCAGCAAATGAGGTACCCCATGTAAAGGCTTCCTGGAGACCCACATCCAAAGTGGAGTCTTTCGAGAAGTGGTAGGTGAGGTATGCCCGATCCACTAAGATATTGGTGGCAGCGCCAGTATCAGCCAGGTCAAAAGCATCATTCGAACTATCCCAGATTTGTTTACGGATAGCGAACCTCATATTGACCTCGGCGTTGTCCATTGTGATCTTAGGATATAGGAAGAAACCGCCGTCATAGAAGGCTTGCGAAGTATCAAAAGCCGTTTTACCCTCTGGCTTGTCCAGAAACGCCTGATTTCTAATATAATCGCCACGTTCCCACGCATCACCGCTTATGCTGAATGTGACGTCAGCATAAACAGCAGTCGCAAAGAGTACAATGAGTAATGTTAATAAACCCTTTTTCATAACTTCCTCCCCTAGTTTTATGTTTTCTTTTTTATTTATCAGACCGGCTCTCCCTCATACAACTTTCAATCACGCACAGTCTGAACCCTTGTAAATCACACTGCACCTACAAATCCTAAAGATTATATTCAACATATGTGCCAATCTAAAAAAAGATAATAATAACAACAAAATAAAAATAGACCTGAAAAATGATGTTGTAAATCTCCAACGATGCGAGAATTCTTCGTTGTAAAATTAATACAGGAGAGGATCTTTGCTTGCCCTTCCTCATGAAGCATCATAACACTTCCCCGGCTCCTTGTTCCTTGACTCTCCGTCAATGCATGCACTAGAATGCCTTGTATTGCCTTATGTATCGGGAATGTAAAATAAATTCATTAATCATAAAAGCAGGGAGGATGAATGAATCCCGAAGTATTCAGGGAATACGACATTCGGGGGGTTGTGGGTGCCGATCTGGATGAACAATTCGTGAGCCAGCTTTCCCGGGCCATAGGTGTATACTTCCATGATCGTGAAGTTAAACGCATCAGCCTGGGCATGGATGCGCGTCTGAGCTCTCCGGCCTTCAAAGAAACCCTTAAAGAGGGCCTCACTGCTAGCGGGATTGAGGTGATTGATCTCGGCATGGTGCCTACGCCGGTGATGTACTTCTCGCTCTTCAGACTCGATGTGGACGGGGGGATAGAGGTGACCGGTTCCCATAATCCCGCGGACAACAACGGTTTTAAGATAGCTTTCGGCAAGACGACCATCTATGGCGAGGAGATCTTAAAGATCAAGGCCATTATCGAAAACGGCAGGACCATCAGCGGGAATGCCCGGAGTACCTCCTATGATATCATCCCGGAATATGTAGATGATATCGTCTCGCGCATCAAGCCAGGGGGAAGGCGGTTGAAGGTAGTAATTGATCCGGGTAACGGCGTGGGGGGTGCCCCTGCCATGGCCGTATTCAATGATCTGGGGATGGATGTAAGCGGCATTTGCCTTGAGCCGGACGGGAATTTCCCCAACCACCACCCGGACCCCACAATTCTTGAAGGGATTACCATGCTGAAGGATGAGGTGTTGAGGAAGGGTGCGGATATAGGCATCGGATACGACGGGGATGCAGACCGCATCGGTGTCATTGATGCCCGGGGGAATGCCGTTTATGGCGACATGATCACGGCCGTCCTTGCCCGTGATATCTTGAAAAAGAAGAGAGGCGAGAAGATCATCGGTGAGGTGAAGTGTTCCAAGGCCTTCTTCGATGAGGTGGTAAAGGCAGGCGGCATCCCCATCATGGGCAAGGTCGGGCACTCGCTCATGAAGGCGCGACTTATCCGGGAACAGGCAGCCCTTGCCGGTGAGATGAGCGGACATATCTTTTTTCTCGATCGGTGGTATGGGTTCGATGACGCCATCTATGCGTCAGCCAGGCTCATCGAGATTCTCTCCAAGGAGGCTGACCCCCAGACCGTCTTTGATAACCTGCCCAAGGTTGAGAATACCCCTGAGATCCGCATAGGGTGCCCGGACCGTATCAAGTTCGAGGCGGTAGAGAGGTTCAAGGCCTATGCAAAGTCTCAATACGGCGAGTGTGTCGATATAGACGGTGTGCGGTTTACCAGGGGCGACACGTGGGGACTGGTGAGACCCTCCAACACCCAGCCTGTCATTGTGCTGAGGTTTGAGGCCCGCGAAAAGGAAGCCCTTAAACAGATCGAGGATGACACCCGGGTCCGCCTGGATGAGATTATCCGCGACCTGAAAAACAGCGGCTCATGAGAAACAGGAAACCCGTTCCTTGCAGGGAATGTATTGCATGGACCGGCTTTATACGATAGGCTACTAGTAGTGTGTAGCTCATAGAATATATGAGGTCCTGCAATGAGAAGAGGGTTTTTAAGTTTTCCGGCGTTTGTCTGTGCGATCTTCATCCTCCTGTCTCCGGTATGTCTGCAGGCCAAGGGGATGTATGTGAGGGACTGGATCGTCATCACGCTGCGCTCCACTCCGAATGAATCATCTGAAGCCGTGGGCATGGCAAGCACCAACGATCTTGTGGAAGTGCTGGAGGAAGGTTCCGGATGGACACGGATCCGGACCAAAGACGGAAAAGAGGGATGGGTATCCAGCCGCTTCCTGAGCGAGCAACCGCCCAAGACCTTTTTTGTGAAGCAACTTGAGGAGAAGATCAAGGCCCTGCAGGATGAAAACATGCGGCTTCAGGGCCTCTCTTCCGCCCGGACTTCCGGTGGAGTTGCTTCTCCCGGTTCGGGACAGCAAGGTGTCGTAGTGCCGCCCGAGGTCACCTTCAGCGACTGCACCGGGCTCAGGCAGGGTTATGACAAGCTGTTCAAAGATTCACAGGATTGCTCAAAAAAGATGATTTCCATTGCCGAGGAGAACAATAGATTGAAGACCTCCGAAAGGCTCATCTTCACCTTTATCGGCGGTGCATTCATCATAGGCGGGATTATAATCGGGCTGTTCGTCCAGATGGTCAGGGCGCGCCCCAAGAAACAAGGCTATAGATTCTAAAAAAGTTAGGTGGTGCTATGCTGAAAAAATATGAACGAATGAGCGCACAGGTAACCTTCAAGGGAATCCTGAAGGCCAATGCCGCTATTAAAACCTACATCCACAGGACAAACCTCATTTATTATTCTGAGCTCAGCAGGATCCTCGGGTGCGATGCATTCGTCAAGCACGAAAACCACCTTCCCACCGGTTCCTTCAAGATACGCGGGGCGCTTAACTTCTTCCAGACTATCCCCAAAGAGGATGTGGCCAACGGTGTGCTTGTTTCCACCCGAGGGAATCACGGACTCGCCATGGCATGGGCAGGCCAGTGGTTTCATACCCCCTGTACCGTGGTTGTGCCGGAGAACAACAACCCCGAGATAAACCGCATCATCGAGAGCTTCGGGGCCGAACTCATCGTGCATGGGCACGATTTCTACGACGCCCAGTTCTACTGCGATGAGCTGGTGGCTGCTGCCGGCTACTACTATGTGGAGCAGGGCAATGAGCCTGAGATGTTGAACGGCATCGGCACGATGGGCCTGGAGATCTTCGAGGATCTGCCGGATGTTGACGTGATCATCTGTCCCATCGGCGGTGGCGGGGGCTGCGCTTCACTGCTGAAGGCGGCCCAGGCCGTCAACCCTGAGGTGCAGATCATCGGCGTGCAGGCCGAGAAGGCCCCCGCCTTTGCCAGGTCCCTTGAGCAGGGTGAATGGGTGGTGCTCGACGATGCGGATACCATTGCGGACGGCCTGGCGGCGAGGAGCGTTTTCCAGCTCCCGTACGTGATCATGAAGGACCATATCAAGGAGGTTATCCTGCTCACTGAGGATGAGATCCTGGAAGGCATCCGTATGGCGCTGATTACCACGCACAACCTTGCCGAGGGTGCCGGGGCGGCCTCACTGATCGCCGCAGTAAAGATTAAGGAAAAGCTTAAAGGCAAGAAGGTGGCGCTCATCATGTCGGGAGGGAACCTTGACAGGGCTCACCTGGAGCTTGCGCTGCGTTAGGATGCGTCCGTATCCTCTGCAGTCTCGAAGGAGCCGACCCATTTCTGGTTGATCCTTTCCTGGATCTCTTCGATCTGGGAGGTGTTCATAATCCTGAACCTGCTCTGCGCCTTGAAAAACTCAGCTACCGGAACGAGAGAGCGCTTGTCCGCGATCTTGCGGGATGCACCGGTCAGTCTGATCTCGGAATGTTCCACCTCGTAGAGCTCGAACAACCCTGTCTCCACGGCCAGCTTCCCGAGCTTCACGGCATAACGGGGCTCGAAGCCCCAGCCCGGAGGGCAGGGAATCTGGATATGGATGTACTTCACGCCGGGCAGCGTCACGGCCTTGCTGACCTTGTCGAAGAGGTCCAGAGGATAGGATGCCGAGCATGTGGCTACATAGGAGAGGTTATGGGCAGTCATTATGGCAGGCACATCTTTTTTTTGCTGCAGCTTTCCCTTGATAGGGGTGTTCGCGGTGATGGCCCACTGGGGAGTAGTGCCTGAGCGCTGGACTCCGGTGTTCATATAGCCCTCATTGTCGTAGCAGATGAACAGGAAGTTGTCCCCGCGCTCTGCCGCACCCGAGAGTGCCTGGAGCCCGATATCTGCCGTACCTCCGTCACCCGCCCACGCTACAACCTTGATGTCTTGTTTGCCCAGCGCCTTGAGTGCTGCGAGCATGCCCGTGGATGCTGCAGCAGTCGATGCAAAGGTGACGTTCAGGCTGGCGAGCTTGGTGGCGGCAACGGGGTAGAGCCCCTGAAGAACGGTGAGGCAGCTCGGAGGCACCACGAGGATAGTGTTTCTGCCGAGGGCCTTCAATGCGATCCGGTATGCGATGCCCAGCCCACAGCCCGAGCAGGCCCTGGTTCCCGGGTTTACAAATTCCTCTTCCGGCAGGCTTAAGATGGTGGTCTTGGTATGCATGGCACTGTTCTCCTTAGATCTTCAACCCGATCCACGTAAGGCCGTCTTGGGCCTTGCTTCCACCCGTGCAGGAGCGATGGAGCGCCTCATACAATTCGAGGGTTTTGATCTCCCTGCCGCCGAGACCGAGAATGTAGTTATGAACAAAGGGTCTCTTTTTCCGGGATCCATTCTGTGCATACAGCGCGGCTTTGACATCGGAACAGAGCGCTCCTTCATATCCATAGCTCAATGCCTTTTCGAAGACGATGACGCCCTCGGCCTCTGCAAGCCCTTCCGCAACGGCAAGTGCCGGGAACGGCCTGTAGAGGTGAATGCTCATGATGCCTGCCCTGATGCCCTCATCCCTGAGCCTGTCGATGACCTCGCGAAGGTGGTATGAGAGCGATCCCAGGCCTACGGCGATGAACCTTGCATCTTCGCACCGGTAGGTCTCATAATGGGGGTCGCCCCCGCGCCCGAAGTACCCCTTGAAACGCTCATCCACATGGTCCATGACATCGATGGCGCCCTTAAGGTCTTCCTGGAGGAGGTATCTGATCTCCATATAACCATGGGCAAGCCTGCCCTTGGTGTCGACCCGGACATCGGGAAGTGTCACGGTGTTCAGGTTGGCAGGCCGACTTGGGTCGAGGGCGTATGCGGGATTATAAGGAGGCAGAAATGCATCTACGTGCTCCTGGTCAGGCACATCGAACGGCATGTAGGTGTGGGAGAGGAGGTAGCCGTCATAGCAGAGCATGACAGGGATCATGACTTCTTCTGCGAGCATGAAGGCCTTGATGACCCCGTCGATGATCTGCTGGTGGTCATTGACATAGATCTGTATCCACCCCGTGTCCCTCTGGGATATGGAATCCTGGTGGTCGTTCCAGATGGTCCATGGCGCCCCGACACCCCTGTTCACTACGCACATGACCAGCGGCAGCCGTGCGCCCGCCGCCCAATGGATCTGTTCATGCATATAGAGCAGCCCGTTGGCACTGGTGGCGGTGAAGGCCCTGGCACCCGTAGATGATGCTGCAATACAGACTGCGAGCGCGCTGTGCTCGCTTTCCACAGGCACATACTGGGCATCCATCTCGTCTGATTCGATGAATTCCGAGAGCTTCTCGGTGAGCGGTGTCTGCGGGGTGATGGGATAAGCGGCGATCACCTGGGCACGCGAGAGCTTTACCCCGAGGGCGGCAGCGACATTTCCCGATTCGATGATGTGCATTTAGCGCTTCCTCTCTTTGGTCTGAACGAAACAGGACTCCTCCACCATCGTAATGGCCTTGGTGGGGCATTCCTCGGCGCAGATGCCGCAGCCCTTGCAGTATTCATAGTCTATCTTCGGTGGTATAGTCCTGGTGATCACCCCGTCCGGGCAGTAGAGCCAGCAAATGAAACAAGATGCCGTTCCTCGTTTCGCCGGAATGCACGTGTTGGCATCCAGGATGGGGCGGGCGACCCTCCATGAGCCTGTCCTGCCCCCGTCACCAGGTCCCGGCTCGCTGTGCGATGTTTTATGGCCATATTGGCGTGTACCCACCTCATCACCCTCCGATAATTGTGTTTTCATATGCCAGCATGGCTGCCTGGGCGTTCTGATCCGGCCTTCGATCCGAGAATTCTTCCCTAATGGCCTCTACGAGGGCTTCCATACCGATGATGCCGCTGGCTTTTGCAAAGGCCCCGATGATGCCGGAATTTATCATCCCCTCGGGGAGCCCTGCCTTGAGGGACAGTGAGTTTACATCGGCGATAGCCACCACTCTTCCATCAAACCGGTAGTCATCGATGCTGCAGGGCGAGTTGATGACGATGAGGCCGTCTTCCTTGAGCCCGCTTACGATATTTGTCTCCTCCAACAGCACGTGGTCGAGCACTACGATGATGTCGGGTTTTTCAATAGGGGAGAGGTCATAGATCTTCTCCTTTGAAATCTTCAACGAGGTAAAGACAGGCGCCCCCCTCCTCTCGGTCCCGAAGGTCGGCACCATGACCACACCCGGATAGCCGGAGACGAACATGGCTTTTGCTACGATCTTTGCTGCAGTTATGGCGCCCTGTCCGCCCCTTCCGTGCCACCTGATATCTATCTTATCTTTCTTCATATGCTGCGGTTCCTCAGTGAGCTGAACAACGAGAGCTCGTGTTTGTTCTCCTTATCCGTGGTGTATGTATCTCCATTTCATGGAGGGCTCGGACAATGCCTCTGTTCTATATATCAAGACCCGCGATTAATCAAGGCACATACTTTGCATAAAGGCATATTGTTCTTAAGAGACTACACGATAAGGGGAGAAATCATGATCGTACGTGAAGCCGGAGAGACATCGCTCAGAAGAAAGACGGCATCATTCGAACAGACCAAGAATAGGCCCCTGGCGCTTTTCACCGAGAGCATCATGTGCGTTTTGACGGGCCATAACATCCATAGTGCCTTTTCCGATCTGATCTCTCTCATGGGTCAGACTTTTCCGTTGGCTTCACCGGCCCTGTACACCAATACCCAAGGTCTGGAAATGCAGGCATACTCGGTACTCGACGGCAAAGAGGGCGGGGATTATGATGCCGCGAGGGTGCTTGGGTCTCAGGGGTATTCATATACGCGGGTGCTTGCCGGCGGGCAGGCCCCTTACAGCCCATCCAGGGTTGACCTCCCCCTTATGGTCAGCCCGTACTTCCAGGTTGTTCTCTCCATCAATCCCGGTATGCACGAGGAGATCTTTCAGGAATGGGTCAAATATTTGACACCTGCTATCGCCAAATTGATGGACAACGAACTCCTCATGAACATGGCGTTCAAGGACGGGCTTACCGGATTGCTTAATTACCGGGCCTTTTCCGAGACCCTTATGGCCGAATGGGATCGTGCGAGGCGCTACAAGACCACGTTCTCGCTTATGATGATAGACATCGACTACTTTAAGCGGGTAAACGACAAGTACGGTCATCAAGCCGGCGACACGGTGCTCACCACTATTGCAAACAGGCTCCAGAGCAGGCTGCGCAAGAGTGATCTCATGTTCCGGTACGGTGGCGAGGAATTCATGATCCTCCTTCCCCAGACCGCGCTTTATAAGGCATCACTCCTGGCGGAAAGAATTCGGGTAGTGGTTGAGAAGATGAGATTTCATGGTGATCTCGCTATCACCATCAGTATCGGCATCAGTCAATATCAGGATGGACTAACGCCGTCCGATCTTGTAAAACAGGTGGATACAGGACTCTATCTCGCAAAAGGCAAGGGCCGCAACCGCGTTCAAATCTATAAAGACATTTAATCTCTTTAGGGATGTGGAATGAATATTGACAGTCTCCTTGATCTGGACTCAGGGCTCTTTGCCCTTGGTCCTGACGGGAAAAAGGTGCAGGGCAAGGTCACTGATGTAAGTGATGAGGATGTATTTGTCTTTGAGCCGGATGGGGGCATGGATGTCGGAATCGGTGCAATCGTAAAGGTCACCGACGGCCAGGATTCCGTGCTTGCCAAACTCATTGAGCGAAGCGACACCGGGCTCAAACTCTCTATCGAGTGTTATTTGTCCCCTGGGCATGAAAGGCGGCAGGATGTCAGGATATATGATAAGGTTTACCATCAGGCCAGACTGATCTGCCATGCAAGAGAGAAATCACGTATGCTCTCTTCCGCCCTTGATCGCATACGCTCGAACAAGCTTATCATAGATTCATTCCTCAAAGGCCAGTATGGATACCCGGGCTCGGATGAGCCGGTCTTCCCAAAGGAGACCGCAATGAACCAGGGCCTCTGGGAGGTAAACCGGAAGCTCGACCTCTTGATCCACATGTTTCTTGCAGATGATTTCAGGTCTCTCATGAACACCTCTCCAAAGGATGTCAACATATCTGCATCCGGAATGCGCTTTATCTCCAATGAGGCATACGAGATAGGTGATTTTGTCGAGATCCATCTCATCCTTCCTATGGTGCCGCTCCTCTTTGTAAGGCTCGCGGGTGAGGTGATTCGCCAAAAGGCTCTCACAAGTGCTCAGATCAAACGCTGCGCCGTGGCAGTAAAATATCTCCAGGTCGATAATGATACACGGGATGATATCATCCGTTACCTCTTCAGAAGACAGCGTGAGGTCTTAAGGAAGAGACAGTTATAGTGATAGTGTTAAGTGTTAAGTTTTAAGGGGAGCATGTATTATGACCTGCTGATATTCGTTTAAAACGTAAAACCTAAAACTTCAAACTATCCGATATACCTGCCTCAATCCCTCATGATTGACTTCAAAAGAGAGCTTGGCCTATAGATGTGGGGCCGTGACCCGCACAAAAAAGATTATTCTCTCGATGGTTCTTGCCCTTGGGCTTATGGGTATTCTGTTCGTTGCCGGCTTAAGCCTGAATGTCTATCGGGAGATGATGAAGATCAATACCGGCACCCTGTGGCGTCTCCCCACAAGGATATACAGCAGTCCTTTTGAGCTCAGGCCGGGCATAGATATCAGGAAAACAGGCCTGACAGGGAGGCTGACCCATCTGGGATACCGGAATTCTCTTGCGGCAGAATCCCCCGGACAGTATTGCTTGCTCAGAAACTCCATCATTATCTATCTCCATTCGTTTGAATACCCCGAAGGTTCCCAGAAAGCCCAGAAGATAAGGGTGGTCCTGGATGGAAACCGGATAAAGGCCCTTGCCTCCGAGAAGACCCATGCGGGCATGGCCTCGGCACGACTTGAGCCCGAATGTATTGCAACTTTGTACGATGCCGGGTTTGAGGATAGAGAGATCATCAAGCTGAAAGACTGTCCGCGCCATTTGATTCATGCCCTCTTGTGTGTTGAAGACCGGAGGTTTTATGATCATTCGGGTATCGACATAAGGTCTATGGCAAGGGCTCTGCTGGCGGATATGTTTCATGCCCATGTCGTTGAGGGCGGTTCCACCATCACCCAGCAGCTCGCCAAGAACCTGTTCCTCACGCATGAAAGGACCGTGAGCCGCAAGATCAAGGAAATATGGCTATCCGCAATTATGGAGGCGGCCTTCACCAAGGATGAGATCCTCTCCATGTATGTCAATGAGATCTATCTCGGGCGTTTCGGTTCTGCAGGTATCCATGGTTTCGGCAGGGCCTCGAAGATCTTTTTCGACAAGGACGTATCCGACCTTGACCTGCATGAGGCAGCGCTCCTTGTCGGTCTCATCCGGGCTCCGAACATCTATTCGCCCTATACTCATCCGAAGACGGCCCTGGAGCGGAGAAACACGGTGTTGGCCATGATGCGGGAGCAGGGCAGGATCACCGATGCACAATACGACACGGCTGTACATAAGCCCTTAGGTATAGTCCCCTTTACCCCTTCCATGAAACAGGCCCCGTTCTTTATCGATCACATCCTGTCTTCTGTCCGCATGCTCTACCCTGATGAGGATTTCCTTACAAAAGGGGGGCTGCATATTTTCACGACCCTTGACATGAACATGCAACACACGATGGAAGACATCATGGCCGGGGGTGCAGCGGGGCTTGCAAAAAACATCCAAATCGCCTCGGTCATCATTAACCCGGCAACCGGAGCAATATTGGCAATGGTAGGAGGCAGGGATTATGGCGCATCTCAGTTTAACAGGGTTACCTCCATCCGGCGGAACATCGGTTCTCTTATCAAGCCCATTATTTATTACTGTGCGCTGAAGAACGGATACACCCTCGCAAGCGTACTCGATGACAGCCCCCTGACAATTAAGCTTGAGAACAAGACCGCCTGGTCGCCTGCGAATTTCGATAAGATCAGCCATGGCAATATCCTGCTATTAGATGCCCTGGCCCATTCCTATAACCTGGCAACCGTCAGGCTTGGACTTGCCCTCGGTCTTGATCGTGTTGCCCCGGAAGTAAGAAGTGTCCTTCCTCGGAGCGCGTTACTCAATCAGCCATCGCTGCTGCTTGGTGCCATTAACTGTTCACCTTTGGATGTAGCGGGCATGTATTCAGTCTTCGCAGATGGTGGCTTACGGATTGAACCATGGTGCCTGGAGACAATCGTGGATGAGCACGGGGCAGTGCTATGGAAGGCTCAACATAAAGATCCCCAAAAGGTCCTTGACCCCGGCCCCATATACCTCCTCAACACGGCGCTTCAGGAAGCCATACGGAGCGGCACTGCAAAAGCGGCCAAGTCATTCGGGGTTCCGGATGGGATATGCGGCAAGACCGGTACTACCAATGAGATGAAGGACTCATGGTTCGCCGCTTATACACAAGGCATGGTTATCGTTGTATGGCTCGGAGATGATGCCTTTAGGGCGATCGGCTTCACCGGTGCAACAGGTGCGATGCCTTTTGCTGCGAGGTTCATTGCCCGGATTGCCGAGCCCAGGCCATGGGGGACTCCGGGTGACATCACCTTCTGCGCCATTGACCCGGCAAACGGGAAGCGCGCTACAAACTGGACAGCCGCTCCGGTGACCCTGCCCTTTATGAAGGGGACCGAGCCTAAAGAAGTTTCCGAGGAGGGCATGCCCGGTTTATGGAAGATCCTGAAACACATCTTCCCGTTCGGGAAATGATATATATTACTTATCACTTTTCCACTAGAGCGGTCTCTTCCACTTCGACTTTACAGGCCTCTTCTTGAGAAGCACATACAGCGCCCCGGTGCCGCCGTCACAAGGGCGGGCGGAACAAAAGGCCAGCACCAGGTGGGAGAGGGTCCCGGTAGTAAGCCACCTGACTACCCCTTCTTTGAGAACGGGGCCGGTATCTGATTTCAGCCCCCTGCCATGGATGACGAGCAGACTCCTGTATCCCATGGCATGGCAGTTCTGGATGAAATTGATGAGTGCGGTTTTGGCTTCTTCCTTTATGTGTCCGTGGAGGTCGAGGTATGCCTGGATGGTGAGTTCGCCTGATTTCAGCTGCCTTAATACCCTTGGATCGAGTGAAATCACATGGCCTTCCAGATATTCCCCCGTACAGGTGATGTCAAAACGGGACTTTCCCGAGACCAACGCACGTAGTGTGTCCATGACCTCTTTGTCCTGTCTGTTTGCATGCTCGCGCACCTTAAGTGCTATGGATGCCTGATCCATGGGTTCAGGCGTTACACGATCGTTCGGTATCGGCATCACGCCTTCCATGGCCTTGGTGAACAGGGAGGACTCGGTATCGGCAGATGGGACGTTTTCTGAAGGCTCTATCAGGGGTGTCTTTTGCCGCTTTGGATCGGATTTTTTCTTTACAGGCAGTCTGATCCCCTTGAGCCGGGTGAAGGGGGCATGAAAAGGTTTATCATCCTTCATAATTACTTATTAGCAAAAAAAAAGGGCCCACTCAATAAGAGGTGGTAGTGGGCCTAAAAGGAGGTCTATAGCCCTTGAAAGATTGCTATAGGCTGAGGCGTATATATAAGAGCTATTTTGGCGATGTCAAATATTTTTCTCTTATGATATTGTTAAACAAAAGTATATCATGCTTCTCGAGGTGTTATGAACATACATCAGGTACACATCTTCAATATAACTGCGCGGACATTAAGCATAACCAAGACCGCCAAGAAGATGCACCTGTCACAGCCATCGGTGAGCATTCAAATCAAGGATCTGGAAGATTCGCTGAATGTCCGCCTTTTTGACAGGATAAACCGCAAGATCACCTTGACGGATGCCGGGAAGGTCTTTTTTGAATATTCCGAGCGGCTGCTGAATCTGATCGACGAGATCGATGCCGTGATGAACGAGTTCAGTTCAGGGGATGTGGGCAGACTGGTACTCGGGGCCTCCAGTACGGTGGGGATCTATGTCCTGCCAAAGTTCTTAGGCGAGTTCAAGGAACTTTATCCCAAGGCCGAGATCGCCCTGCATATCCAGAACCGGCAGGAGGCTGTGGAGCAGTGTGTGGCAGGTGAGCTCGATTTTGCCTTTATGCAGGACCCCCCCAAGCACCCTGACCTCCAGAGCGAGTTCTTCATGAAGGACGAGCTGGTCATCGTGTGTTCTCCCAAGCACCGCTGGGCTAAGATGGGTCATCTCACGATGAAGACGCTCTCCTCAGAGCCCGAGCCCATCATCCTGCGGGAAGAAGGCTCAGGCACCAGGGGTATCATTGAATATGTGCTCAAGCGATATGGAATTGAGCGGAAAGTCACTATGGAACTGAGCTCATCGGAAGGCATCAAACGGGCAGTGGAAGCGAATCTCGGGGTGGCTGTTCTTTCCAAGAATGTCATCGCAGGCGAGATCAAGAACAAGACCCTGGTGGCGCTTCCCATCAAAGACCTGGACACGAAGAGGGAATTCTTTGTGGTGAGGAACAAGAAACGCAAATTCATGCCGCTCATGATGAAGTTCTACGACTTTATTCTGGAGAGGAGAAACCAGATCGAGGGACCTTTCTAGGATGGGGGCTCCTAGGTGCAGCGCTCTTTCTTCCTGCTTGTTATCATGCCGTATCTACAGGGATTTACATGTCCTTCTTGCATTTTTACTCATGAATAATGATTCATCTTTTCTTGACATCACAAACCCAAGGATGATATGAATCACCATTCAATTTCCCTTTAGGAGCTTATATGCATGAGATCAGGGTCCATGGGAGAGGGGGACAGGGAGCTGTCACTTCAGCTGAGCTCATAGCCATCGCTGCCATCAATACGGGCAGATTCGCGCAGGCTTTCCCCAGCTTTGGTCCTGAACGCCGGGGTGCACCGGTCGTTGCGTTCTGCAGGGTTGATGAGCGCAAGATCAATATCAGGGCCAAGGTCTACAACCCGGATGTGGTTATAGTCCTGGATCCCGGGCTTGTCATGCTCCTGGACCCGAGCGAAGGTATGAAGGAAGGCGGTATTCTTATCATGAATACCAGGAAAACGCCGGAAGAGGTGGAAATCGCCAAGGGATCGGCAATCCGCGTAGCAACGGTTGATGCCGACAGGATCGCGATCGAGGAAGTCGGGAGGCCGATTGTGAATACCACGATGATCGGGGCATTCATCAAGGCAACAGGCCTGATTGCTATCGATAATATCAAGGGGCCGCTCCTGGAGCGTTTCGGCTCCAAGCTCGGCGAGAGGAATCTGAAGGCCCTGGAAAGGGCCTACAACGAAGTCGTGATCAAGAGGTAAGGCTATGGCGAAACCGATGGATCAGATCACGTGGCAGGAACTGGAAGTAGGCGGGGTAGTCATCGAGATCGGCAATTCCGTACAATACGAGACAGGATCCTGGCGATCGGAAAGGCCTGTTGTCGAGAAAGAGAAGTGCATCAAATGCATGTTCTGCTGGCTGTACTGCCCGGAGGCCTGCATCCATCAGGCCGAGGAAGGTCACTTTGAAGCCGATCTCACCTATTGTAAAGGGTGCGGGATATGTGTAGCAGAGTGTCCGGTGAAGTGTATCACCATGATGAGTGAGGAGAAGTGAGCCATGGGCAAGGTACGAAAAGGTGTTGAGGTATCAATAGCCATCGCCGATGCCGTGACACAGGCGAACGTGGATCTCATTGCCGCATACCCGATCACGCCCCAGACGCACATCGTGGAGCATCTTGCCGAGATCGTGGCCAACGGCGAGCTGGATGCCGAGTTCATCCCTGTGGAGAGCGAACATTCCGCCATGAGCGTGTGCTGCGGTTCATCCGCAGTCGGTGCCAGGACGTTCACCTCGACGAGCTCCCAGGGTCTCGCGCTTATGAGCGAGATCTTCTTCATCGCCGCAGCCATGAGACTCCCGATGGTCATGGCCCTTGCCAACCGGTCCCTTTCCAGTCCGCTCTCCATCTGGAACGACCACAGTGACGTCATGATGGTAAGGGATGCCGGCTGGATACACATCTTTGCGGAGAACGGGCAGGAGACATACGACAACATCTTCTGCGCCTTCAGGATATCCGAAGACCCGGACGTCATGCTGCCTGTGGCGGTAAACCTCGACGGGTTCATCCTCACCCACATGATCGAGCCGGTGGAATATGAGGATGACGAGCTCATCAGGCAGTATCTTCCCGAGTTCAAGATGAAGAATACACTCCATCCGGACAATCCTGTTTCCATGGGGTGTTTCGGCATGCCGGAAATTTATACCGAGACGCAGATGAACCGCGAAGCGGGTGTGCGGGGATCCTATCCCTACATTTTGAAGGCATGGGATGAGTGGGGTAAGCTTACGGGAAGGAACTACAGGCCTGTTGAGACATACCGGGTCCAGGATGCCGAGTATTGCATCGTCACCATGGGCTCCTACGGCGGGGCTGCGGTCGAGGTCGTGGATACCTTGAGGGATGAAGGTGAGAAGGTTGGGGCCATAAAGATCAGGTTGTGGAGGCCATTCCCCCTGGATGAGTTCCGCAAGGCTGCACTGGGCAAGAAATATCTCATTGCGATTGACCGGGCAATCAGTTTCGGCGGACCCGGCGGTCCGGTTGCATCTGAATTACGCTCTGCCCTGTACAAGAAAGACGGGGCTCCGACAATGGTAAACTACGTGGCAGGATTGGCCGGCAGGGACGTATCACCCGATGATTTCAGGAAGATCATTCTTGAGGGCAAGAAAAAGGCTCAGTCCGGTGACACCGAAGGCTTCACCCTGTATGGGTTGAGAGGATAGGGAGACTTATCATGGCTAAGACATCGGTTTCTTCTCCGAAAAATGTCGAAAGGGCTGAATACTTTGCCTCGGGCCACCGGGCATGCCAGGGTTGTGCGGAAGTTTTGGCCGTGCGTCTCGTGCTCAAGGCTCTGGGCAAGGATACCATCGTGGCCATGGCTACGGGCTGCATGGAGATCATCTCCTCTCCCCTGCCCCTGACCTCGTGGAAGGTGCCGTGGATCCATAATGCCTTCGAGAATCCCTCAGCGGTCATCTCGGGTTGCGAGGCCGGTATGAAGGCCATGATGCGAAAGGGCAAGCTTCCGCAAAAGAAGATCAACTTTGTGGGCATGGGCGGCGACGGAGCCACGGCGGACATAGGCATGGGACAGTTGTCGGGTGCCTTGGAACGGGGCCATGACATGATCTATGTCTGTTATGACAACGAGGCCTACATGAACACCGGCATCCAGCGCTCGTCGTCCACCCCTTACGGCGCAAGCACTACCACGAGTCCGGCCGGGAAAAAGAGCATCGGCCAGCAGACGCAGAAGAAGAACATGGTGCAGATAGCTGTTGCCCACAATATTCCCTATGCGGCCACTGCATGCCCGAGCTTTCCATTTGACCTCCTGGACAAGGTGAAGAGGGCAAGCGAGATTGAGGGCCCTGCATACATTCACATTTTGTCGGTATGTCCGACGGGCTGGAGGATCCAGCCTGCCGATGCCATCAAGTATGGGAGGCTGGCCGTGAATTCCTGCGTATTCCCGCTTTATGAGGTGGTGAACGGGAAATATCGGATTACCTATAAACCATCAGAAAAGAAGCTTATACCGGTCTCGGAATATTTAAACGGCCAGGGCAGGTTCAGGCACCTCACCGACAAGGAGATCGAGCAGATACAGGCCAAGGTCAGCCACGATTATGAGAGAATCTTGAAGCTGGGGGAAGAGGGGTAAGTCAAATGAGTTTTAGGTTTTAAGTTTGAAGTTTTAAGAAGGACACGTTTACTGAGGTGTATTGGAGCTCTTACTTTTAAACCTAAAACTCATTTATTCTTAGGTTAAATAACCTGAGTATCGTCTTGCCGGCCGCTCATTCCCGGATGGTAACCCGCTGTCCTTGACAAAGCTTGTGAAATGACTCTATGGAGGGCTGGTTGCCCCTGTGCTTAACAGGGCGCATGTTGAGTCATAAAGCAGCATAGTGTGTCTGATATGTGTTTTATACATCTTTGTGTTTATGGCGCACCCACATTGACATGAGCAGCAGATATTGGATAGCATAGGGTTTCTATCTTATGGGAGAGAGAGCATGCTAGAGCTGATTTCTGATGGATTTCGCAAAGCCCAGAATATCTTTCAGGGCAAGGTCACCATCCAGGAAAAGCACATCGAGGACGCCATAAAAGAGATCAGGATCTCGCTGCTGGAAGCGGATGTGGAATTCCATGTCGTCAAAGAGTTCATCGACAAGGTAAAGAGCAAGGCCCTTGGTGAGATTGTTCATACAAAAGTCGCCCATGGCGGCAAGAAGCTGAAAATTTCTCCTGAGCAACACTTCGTCAAGATCTGTTACGACGAACTCGTGGGTATCATGGGGCCGGTAGATACCTCCCTGAAACTTTCCGGCCGTACCGTGAACGCCATTATGATGGTAGGGCTCCAGGGAAGCGGCAAAACTACGACAACAGCCAAGATTGCCAGATTCATACAGAAAAAAGGCAAGAGGCCCATGATGGTAGCCGCGGACATCTACCGACCCGCCGCCATCGACCAGCTGAAGGTCTTAGGAAACCGTCTGGATATACCCGTATTCTCTGCCACAGGAAAGACCCCGCCGCAGATCTGCAAAGATGCCATGGAGGCTGCCCAGATCAAGGGCTTGGACGTTGTACTTTTTGATACGGCCGGCCGGACCATCCTTGATGACACCCTCATGTCGGAGTTGGATGAGATCAAGGCAGCGACAAGCCCGGATAACATCCTCCTTGTCGTGGATGCCATGATCGGGCAGGAGTCTGTAAATGTAGCAAGGGAGTTCGATCGGAGGCTCGATTTATCGGGCTTTATCCTCACAAAGCTCGACGGTGATGCCAGGGGTGGCGCAGCGCTGTCCATCAAGGAGGTCACCAAGAAGCCTGTGAAATTCCTCGGCATCGGCGAGTCACTGGACAAACTTGAGGAATTCCGGCCTGAAGGGCTCGCGTCACGTATACTCGGACATGGTGATATTGTGGGACTGGTCAAGGACTTTGAAGAAGTCATTGATGAGAAGAAAGCCGAGGAAGACGCTGCAAAACTCCTGCGCGGAGATTTCTCTTTTGATGATTTTCTCAAACAGCTCAAGATGATGAAGAAGATGGGATCGCTCACCGATATCATCGGCAAGCTGCCTCTGGGACAGTTCGGGCTGCCCCAGGGCGTCCAGGTTGATGACCGGGAGATCGTGCGGGTGGAAGCCATCATTAATTCCATGACAGCCTACGAGCGGGAAAACCCGGACAGCCTGAACGATAGCCGAATCGGCCGCATAGCCACGGGATGCGGCCAGCCCAAGCAGCGGATTATGGACCTTATAGGGAGGTTCAATACCATGAGGCAGATCATGCAAGGCTTGGGTACGGGCAAGAAAAAGGTCCTGGGCAAGCTCGGGGTGAACCCGAACATCGGCAACCTCCTGGAGAAGGGTGCCCCTAAGCTGCCGAAGAAAAATCTTGTGGACCTGAAGCAACGAAAGAACAAGAAGAAGCTGGCAAAGAAGGCGAAGAAACGAAACCGCTAAAAAGGGATATGGGAGACCATGGAGAGCAAGGAACTGATCATCTTCCGAAGGATCAATGAAGCCATTTCCCTTTCCCCTGATGTTGAGGCTGTGGCGCGGGCTATCCTGGACATCGTCATCGATGAGACGCCTGCAGAAAATGCCTCTATCATGATGGCAACATCAGATAACAGCAAACTCGAGATCAAGGCTGCCAAGGGCAGGAAAGACAAAAGAAGCCGTTATTCAGAGAAATCGCTCGGCCAGGTGTTTGCGCTCGGCGAAGGTATTGCCGGGGTGGCGGCACAAAAAGGCAAGCCTGTCATTATCCACGATACCTCAAGAGACATGAGGTTCAAGGCAGGGAATAACAAGGTCAAAATCGGCACCATCTTAAGCCTGCCGCTTATCTACAGCAAGGATGAGCTGGTGGGCGTGCTCAATCTGAGCCATCCCAAGGTCCATGCCTTTGAAGACGATGACCTCCGCGTGATTTCGGCATTGCTTTCACCTGCGGCCCTGGCGTTGCGCAACGCCAAGCTCATGAGGGAGGTCGATGAAATCAATAAAATGCTCAAGGCAGAGCTTTCCATGACCGACAAGGCAATGCTGGAGTTCGGCAGGAGCATTTTAAAGGTATTCAACTGGATGTCCATGGGGATGCTGACCACTGACCCAATGGGTATCATCACCACCATGAACAAAAGGGCATCGGAGATGATCGGTAAGAAGGCGGGGGAAAGCCTGGCCGATATTGTAGGCGATAGAGTGATTCAAAGGATCGTGTCCGACAAAGAGGGGACGACCCTTGATGTTGAGTCAAAGGGGAGGATATTCAGCTTTGACCTTTCACCCTTGCCGCTGAAACCATCCTGGCAGGTGGTGGCGTGCATCAGGGACGTGACCGTTGAACGTTTCAAGGAAAAAGAACTTGTCCGTGTCAAAGACCAATATAAGGACATGGTAGAAAAGGCTATTGATGCCGTTTATATCATCAAGAACGGTCGTTTCCTGCTCGTGAACAGAAAGTTCCAGGAGATGCTCGGCTATGAGCAGGACGAGATCCTGAACAGGCATTTCAGGCGCATCGTGACCAGAGACTCTATCCATACCCTTGGGGATTCTCTACGGACCCAGAAGGGGAATATCTTTGTACCCAATCTCGAGATCCAGGCAATACGCAAGGATGGCCAGAAGATCCATCTTGAGATTTCCATCGGCAGGCTGATGATAGATGACGATGAGTGTTATGTAGGCGTGGTCCGAGATATTACCAGTAAAAAAGAGCTGCTCTCCTTAAAGACCAGGTTCCTGAACGTGGCATCCCACGAGATCCGGGTGCCCTTGACCGTGATCAGGGGGTACGGCAGAATGCTCGCCCGGGACAAGGAATGTGTGCTTACCGATGGGCAGCAGGAGTGTATCGACGAGATTGAGAAGCAGTGCGAGAAGCTGCTGAGCTTTTCCAACTCATTGCTGGATTTTGCCAAAATTCATTCCGAGAAGTTCAGCCTGAACCGGGAGAAAGTCGTAGTCGGAGACTTTATTCGTGGAATCGTGCGGAACATGCAGATCAGCGCCAGCGAAAAGAAAATAACCATCAGCTTTGAGGACCATGGAGGGGTTGACACCCTGGATATAGACCCCATCCGGTTCGAACAGGCGCTTACAAACCTCATCGACAATGCCGTCAAACACTCGCCCGAGTCATCTGTGGTAACGGTGAGTCTTGCCAAGGCAAAATTCGATAGCGAGGCCTTGCGCATGCTCTTGAACCAGGAGTGCGCCGTCATTTCCGTGCGTGACCAGGGCCCGGGCATCAGGGCCGAAGAGGCCAGGGATCTCTTTAATGATTTTTTCGTGGGTACCAGCGGCAGGGCCAAGGGCGGCATAGGGCTCGGGCTTGCCATCACCAAAGAGATCATACACGCCCACGGAGGACAGGTGGAGGCCAAGGCCTCGGATACGGGCGGGCATTTCATCATCACAATGCCCTTGAAGTGGCAGGATTATTAATGTATTTCATAAGAGGTATTCTCTAGGGTCGAATGATGATAAAAGAAAATATCAGGATACTTGTCGTAGACGACGACGAAAGCATACGAAGGTACATCGTCAAGCTCTTAAGCCAGGGCGGGTATGATGTCTATGCAGTCGCAAGCGGCAAGGACGCCCTGCGGGAATTGAGGGCGGGCCAGGAGTTCTCACTGGTCATCCTGGACATCCTCATGCCTGAGATGGACGGGTTGGAGACACTCAGCGAAATCAGGAAGATATCCAAGGACCTTCCGGTCCTCATGCTCAGCGCGCTGGGACAGACCACCATCATCGTAAAGGCTATGAAGGCGGGAGCCACCGATTATCTGGTTAAGCCCTTCGAGGAGGAAGAGCTCGATCTCGCCATCATCAAGTCGCTGGAAAAGAGGAAGCTGCTCTCCGAGATATCGAGCCTGAGGAAACAGCTCAGGGTGGATGAGCTCAAGGGCGATTTTATTTACAACAGTCCCAAGATGCAGAAGGTCAAAGAGCTCACCGACCAGGTGGCTGAGACGGATGTGAGCGTACTCATCGAGGGTGAGAGCGGCACGGGCAAGGAGCTTGTAGCACGGGCACTCCACTATAAATCACGCATTAAGGACAAACCTTTTGTCAAGGTCAACTGTGCGGCCTTGCCTCATGAACTCCTGGAGTCGGAGCTCTTCGGCTATGAGAGAGGTGCCTTCACCGGGGCGTACCGTTCCAAACCAGGCAAGTTCGAGCTTGCCAACAACGGCACTATTTTTCTTGATGAAATCGCCGAGATGGATCTCGGCATCCAGTCCAAGCTTCTCCAGGTACTCCAGGAAGGCAGCTTTTCACGTCTTGGCGGCAAACAGGACGTGCAGGTGAATGTCCGGGTGATCGCCGCCACAAATAGAGATCTGAAAAAGGCCATAGAGCAGGGGACCTTCAGGGAGGATATCTATTACCGGCTGAATGTCGTGAGTATTCATATACCTCCGCTGACTGAGCGCAGAGAGGATATCACTTACCTGTTTGAGTATTTTCTGGATACGTACAACGAGAAGTACGGTAAGAATATCCAGGTCAACAAGGAGGATATCTATCCCATGCTGGTGTCCTATCAATGGCCGGGTAATGTAAGAGAGCTGAAGAACCAGGTCAAACGCCTCGTGATCCTTGGTAACATTGAGGAGATGGTACAATATCTGAAAGGCGGCGGCACTCTGGTCGTAGAGAAACGGCCACAAGAATTCAAGGACCGGGGTCTTGAAATGGTTGCATCGAGCGACCCGGCCGAGATCATGCCGCTCAAAGTCGCAGCCAAGGAGGCTACGCTGAAGGCTGAGAGAGAAATGATCCTGAGGGCATTGCGTGGGACAAACTGGAATAAGAAAAAGGCTGCAAATCTTCTCCAGGTGAGCTATAAGGCACTCCTCTACAAAATCAAGG
>Ga0326728_10006489_pt1 | contig 31423 bp, 32 predicted proteins | sample MB3enrmetagenome_FD_207602 | JGI IMG/M metagenome (GOLD analysis project Ga0326728, IMG submission 207602) | Lab enriched peat soil microbial communities from McLean, Ithaca, NY, United States - MB31MN | ecosystem: Environmental > Terrestrial > Soil > Wetlands > Peat | place: USA: New York...
CAACACCAAAACCTTCTACGAAGGGAAAGTCAAAACCTGAGGCGACCTGGCTTGCACGCAGCCGTCTCGCCACTCGATGGCTGAAAGTGTCTCTTGACAACGCCGACACGGTTATAGAGGGTGCCCCGGCCTAACGTCGCGGAAACAGTCCGGCCCCAACCTCACTCTGGTTTTGCGACGTTAGGGTGGGGATTTTGACTTTTGGGGGAAACTGGGGACCAATCTCCACTCATCGAAAGACTGGGGAACATTCCGTCTGTCCCCGGTTTTCCGGGTTTTCCGAAGGTTTATAGACTTACGGTTGGGACTGCGCCGGCACGCTCGTAATTCACGATAATGACGCCTTTCGAGGTGACTGTGCTTTCCGTCACCTTGAATGCGGCGATGATGCGTGTGCTATTTGATTTTGTTGTGGACACGTGATCAAACCCACTTCGCAGCCGGCATTTCCGACTCCCGCCCCGCAATGCTGTGGTGGGGTACCGGACTCTCGCTCACTGTGGTATAACTGTTATACTCATGCGATTTCATTTCGACGAGCGCAAGAGCAGGCAGTTAAGAGCAAATCCGAAAAGAGGCATCGGGTTCGAAGAGGCGCAGGAAATCTTTTCGCACCCATACTACCTTGACCAGCGCTCGGATTGGCCCGAGCAGTACCGGGCGATCGGTTGGGTGGGAGAGCACTTGTACGCCGTCATTTTTGAGGTGCGGGAGGACGGCGATGGAGAATATTACCACCTCGTCACTCTCTGGACAGCCACCAAGCAGGAGCACAAACTTTATGAAGAACACTCGTAAGTCACGCAAGCCTGTGCCGGCAGAAACCATCGCCCGCCTTGCCGACCAGGGCAGAGACGTGTCCCGGTTCTTCACCAATACCGGCCAAATGATGGGTCCGATCCAGAGGGTGAATGTCGACCTGGCCTCGGGCATGCTGGAAGAACTGGACCGCGCCGCCAAGGAGTTGAATATCAGCCGCCAGGCGGTGATCAAGACGCTTATACGCCAAGCGCTCGACCAGCAGCATCTGGCAAGAGGAATCCGACCCTCGCGAAGGCGCAGGTAGAAATGCAGTCCACATTTTGAAGCTGCTGCTGGAAAACCGGTTTCCGCGAATGTGGGCGCGCCTCAAGTTTACAGACTTCCGGTTGGGACTGCGCCGGCACGCTCGTAATTCACGATAATGACGCCTTTCGAGGTGACTGTGCTTTCCGTCACCTTGAATGCCGCCGGGATGGTGCCCTCGGCAAACAATCGTTTTCCACCGCCCAACGTGACCGGAAATATCTTCAGCCAGAAGGCATCGACCAAATCATGCTTGAGGAGCGTCTGAACCAGATTTGCGCTTCCATACACGTGCAAATCCGGTCCTTCCTGTTGCTTAATTTTGGTGATTTTTTCCGCAATATCTCCGTTTAGAAACACGGACGGCTGCCATTGGTGAGAAGTCATGGTATTCGAGGCAACGTACTTGGTCGCGGTGTTGACGGCTGGCCAAATGTCGCCATGCTGCGGCCAGTATTGTGCCCAAAGTTCAAAGGTTCTGCGCCCCAGCAGCAAGTCAAACGGCAGGTTCATCTGCTTTTTTACAGCCGCTGAAGAAACAGCGTCGGCGTGCGCCCTTATCCAAGCCGGCGGCCCACTGGTATCTTCCTCTGACACGCGTGGGTCCTGTATGACACCATCAAGGGAGACAAATTCAAGCACATTGACTTTTCTCATGACTGAGTTCCTCTGAGTTCTTTCCGATTTTGTTTAATTTACGACTTTGCGCCGTTTGTTCGTCCCTTGGTTGCGCCCAAAACTCCTTCTACGGCCTGATGGTAGCGCCCTATCGGACAGCGTGGTGTGCAAGGTCAAGTCTGGCTAACGCACATAACGCAAGATTCCACCCTTCCGCACAAAACGGCAGGAAGGGCGGCTCACCCGGCGCGGACAGGAATGTCCGCGCGACACGAGAAAATCGGCGCGCTAATTTGCCGGCTTCTCGAACAGTTTCGGATCGATCGCCGGATTGAACTCCACTTTTGTCGACTCGACGATGCTTGAGAGCGCTCCGTTCTGTTTGTTTCTGTGTGTGACCGGCAAAGTGATGCCGTCGGTGGTCTTCCAGTTCTCGAGATCGGTTTCGCCTTGAAACGAGCCGGACGGGGCCGTAGCTTGATACCGTTCCCGGAGTACGTGGCCGGTAACGGGATCGACCAGCCAGCGCACGTTCGTGCCGCTGCCGGCAATGTCCAGGACTTGAGCTTCCACATCGGCCACCTTTTCCTTGCCGCCGGCCGAAAAAACATACGCTGGATCACTCAGATGCTGTCCGATATAGATCAGATCGCGATGGATTTGATTTAGGCCTTCCAGCTTGGAGGAATCGGGCATGGTTTGGGCTCCGCGGCCGGGCTGAGACATAAAGCTGGCGTCCGGCGTCACCACAACGGTTAGTGGCCCCTGGGGAGTTTCGACGTCGACGTGCATGCGATCCGGAAACTGGATTGTGACCTCCACAGGCATCGCCGGACCGCTTTCAGATTCTCGCTCCGCAAACTCAGCGCGCAGCGCCTTGACCGACTGCAGCTTATCGAGGCCACCCATAGCTTGCACCACCTTGGCGGCCAGCGCCTTGCCTTCAGAATTCGAGGCGGCAGGCGGCGTGGGCAGAGGCTCCGGCTTTTGGCTAGGCGCGGGCGGGATGGTGATGTCAATGTTGGTCACCGGACCGAGGGAATCCAGAGGCTTGTCAAAATCCGGCGGGTTGCCTACTACGAGCACAGCCAGTTGGTCCTTATGTAGATATTTCTCGGCCACGCGGCCAACGTCGGCGGGTTGCACCTTTTCAATTCCGCTCCGGTACTTTTCCAGAAAGTCTGCGGGGTAGCCGTAGAATTCGTAGGCCATACGCTCGCGCAGGATTTTTTCCGGCGAGTCGAAATTGAAAACGAACGAATTGAGGATGGAATCTTTGGCCAGGTGAATCTCCTCCGCGGAGAGCGGATTGGTTTTGAGCTCATCAATCTGGGCGAAGATTCCCGTAATGGCTTCTGCCGTGGTGGCGCTCTTGGTGCCCATTTCGATGCGCACCATGCCGGGATGATCAAAGGCGCTGCCGATGCCGCCGCCCACGTCGTAGGCCAGCCCTTTGACGGTGCGCAGGTTGCGGAACAGGCGAGATGACATGCCGCCGCCGAAAGCCTCGTTGAATACCTGAGTGGCATAGTAGTCGGGATTGTCGCGCCGGATACCCAGTTCCACCATGCGTATGGACGTCTGGTTCACATCGGGCTTGGTAACCAGGTAATAACCGGGCTTGGCAGGAGTGAATTCAATGTTGGGCGGCTTGGCTGTCGTAGCTTTCGCCCAGTCGCCGAATGTCTGGCGCAGGCGGGCTTCCATGGCAGCAGAATCGAAATCGCCGACCACCCCCAGGATGATGTTGTTGGGTGCGACGTGATCGCGATGCCAATCGAGCAAATCCTGGCGAGTGACCGCGGCCACGGTGGCATACTCGGGATCACGGACATACGGATTGTCTTTGCCGTAAGCGAGCTTGCCGGACTCGCGTCCGGCGATTTCGGAGACTTCGTCGTTGCGGCGTGAGATCGAGTCGTCAAGGCCTTTCTGCGCGAGTTCGATCTTGTCCTGCCGGAATTCAGGATTGCGCAGCAGATCGGTGAAAATGGGAAATACGTCGTCGAAATCGCCCTTTAAGCAGGACCACGAAATAGAAGTGGAGTCGGCGTTGCTCTCGGTCTCGACCTTGGCGGCGCGGATTTCGAGGTAGTCGTCAAGTTGATCGCCGGTCTGGGATTTCGTGCCGCCGGTGCGCCAAGCTTCGCCGTAAATGTCCAGCAGGCCGGCCTTGTTGGCCGGCTCGGAACGCGAGCCACCGCGAATGCGGGCAATGCCATCGATCAGCGGGAGTTCGTGATCTTCCTGCAGAAAGATGATCATGCCGTTCGCCAGCTCGATGCGCTTCGGCTCCTGGGGATGAAACGGCGGCAGGGAGGGAACAGGAATTTTTTTCCAGTCGGCTTGGCCTGCCTGGGTTGCCCCGGGTTTTACAGTTTTCGAGACCTGGGCATGGGCGCAGACCAGGGTGGTAAACAGCAGAACCACAGTCAGGACCGTCATTCGGGACTTCATTGTTCGCCTCCCTGGATGGGTTGGCCTGGCCGCCAATTCGGCGGTCGCGTGGCCGTTTCGAGGATGCCTACGGTACGGTTGTTGGCGTTGAAGGTCCGGTTGGCAACCCGGCGGATATCGGCTTTAGTGATTTTGTCGATGCGGTCCACCTGGCGGAACAACTCGCGCCAATCGTCAAAGCGTGCCTGGAACATTCCCAGATTATTCGCGAGCCCTTCATTGTTTCCCAGGCTGCGGATGAGGTTGGCTTTGGCTCGGGTCTTGATCATCTTGAGTTCGTCGTCACTAATATCTTCGTTCTTCAGGCGATCCAACTCCGCCTGAATCGCTTCCTCCATTTCTGCCGGTTTATGGCCGGGCAGCGGAACCCCATAAAAACCTATGAGGTGCGGATACTTGTTGCCGGGCAGATCGCCGAAGCCCGCGGAATAGGAGGCGATCTTCTTGTCCCGCACCAGCGACCGATACAGACGCGAGGTGCGTCCCGACGACATCAGATCGACGATGGCGTCATAGACCACGTCGTCCGGGCTGTGATAATCCGGCCGATGATAGCCCTCGACGTAGAACGGCTGCGCCAGCTCGCGAAGCACAATGCGCCGCTCAGCACCTTGCGGAGGCTCGGTGGTGGTGCGCTCGTCCGGCTGTGGGCGCGCGGGAATACGATCGAAATACTTTTCGATAATGGGCAGCGCCTGGCTTGCCTTGATGTCACCCACCACAGTCACGACCATGTTGGAGGGAACGTAGTACTTGTTGAAGAAGTTGATGGCGTCGGTGGCAGAAAAGGAATTCAGATCAGAAACCCAGCCGATGGTCGGGCGGTGGTATTCGTGCGCCTGAAACGAAGCAGTGACGAATTGCTCGAATAGTCTGCCGACGGGACTGCTGTCCACGCGCATGCGGCGCTCTTCGATCACCACATTGCGCTCGTCGTAGAACTGGCGCATGACCGGATGCAGGAATCTCTCCGACTCGAGATATGCCCACAGCTCAAGCCGATTGCTCGGCAAAGAATAGAAGTAGTTAGTTTCGTCCCAGTCGGTGCTGGCGTTCACGTCCTCGCCGCCGTTGCGCTCAATGATCTCACTAAACTCGTTCAGGTTGACGTACTGGTCGGCAGCCTGAATGGCATCCTTCCAGGATTTTTCGAGCGCCTTGAGCTTGGCATCATCACGGCTGGCGGGCTTATCGCGTTCACGAATGTAGGCCGCGTACGCGTCTTCCACTTTGGCCAAGGCGATTTTTTCCGCAGTGTGATTCTTGGTGCCGATTGTGTCCGTGCCTTTGAACGCCATGTGCTCAAACATGTGCGCCAAGCCGGTTTGGTTCAGCGGGTCCTGCACCGAACCGGCATCCACGTGCGTGTAGAAGGAGAACACCGGCGCTTCGGGGCGTTCGCAGATCAGCACGGTCAAGCCGTTCGTCAGTTTCTTGACGGTGATGCGCTTTTCGAAAGATGCCAGGTCCTGCGCAGCGGCCAGGCTCGCGAGCAGCAACATGGCGAACGAAAGTCTAAGAGATCGAAATTTCATCGAACCTCCACAGGTTGGGTGCGATTGCCAAGCAGAAATTTGAAGGTACGTGGCGAGGAGGGAGATTGTCAAACCAAGGCTGCGGCCGAGAGGTGCTGCTAGCGTAGAGACGTTGCTAGCAACGTCTCTACAGGGTGTCAGAAACGGGATGCTCGTGGCATACTGAGCGCTCATGAAATCAGCGGGCAGCTCGCAGACTATCGACGTTGGCGGCAGACAACTCAAGCTGACCAATCTTGAGAAAGTCCTGTACCCGGCCGCCGGGTTTACTAAGGGACAAGTCATCGACTACTACGCGCGCATCGCGCCGGTGCTGGTGCCGCATCTGGTGGGACGTCCGCTGACGCTGAAGCGCTATCCCGAAGGCGTCGATCACCAGTATTTTTTTGAAAAGAATGCCACCCAGTACCGGCCGGAATGGGTGAAGACCGCGCCGATTTGGAGCGAAGGCAATCATCGCGAAGTGAATTACATTTTGGCCAACGATTTGCCTACTCTGATCTGGGTGGCGAATCTGGCCTCAATTGAGCTGCATCCTTCGCTGTCGCTGGCGAAGCAGATGAATTGCCCGCGAGCCATGGTGTTTGATCTCGATCCGGGACCGCCGGCCAACCTCGTGCAGTGCTGCCAGGTTGGGATGTGGCTGCGGGATATTTTCGAACATTTCGGATTGCAGAGCTTCCCCAAGACGTCCGGCTCGAAGGGATTGCAGATTTATGTGCCGCTGAACACTTCGACGACCTACGACGCGACCAAGGGCTTTGCCAACGCGCTGGCGCGGCTGCTGGAAGGCGATCACAAGGAACTGGTTGTCTCTGACATGAAGAAAGAACTGCGGGTGGGCAAGGTGCTGGTCGATTGGAGCCAGAACGACGAACACAAAACCACAATCAGTGTTTACTCGCTGCGAGCCCGCGAGCAGCCGACGGTTTCGACCCCGGTGAAATGGGATGAAGTCGAGCAGACGCTCAAGAAGAAGAATGCGGACCTGCTGGTATTTGAGGCGGGTGAGGTGTTGGAAAGAGTCAGTAAGATGGGCGATTTGTTTGAGCCGGTGCTGAAACTGAAGCAGAAGCTGCCGAAGCTGGCGGGGAGGTAAACCAGACCATCCGTTTGCTCAAGCGTAAGAGCCAAGACTTGGCCTTGCACAGCAAGCTGTCGGATGGGGCCGCACTGTCAGGCCGTAACGGGGTTTCTAAGCGTAATGGCTAAAGGGCGAACAAACAGCGCAAAGTTGTGTAACGCCTGGTTACGTCAGTCGCCCCAGAGTAGCCCTGCTAAAATCCCCATGATGTCGCTGTGGAACCCAATTGCGGCCGCGAGTCGTCTTGTTCTTCTGCGCACTACCGTGTGCCTTCTCGCATTTTTCACTTTCTGCGGACTTGCGTCTGCCCAGACCCCAAAGCAAGCATCCTGCGTCGTCGAGGAAATTGACACGCCCACCATGCCCGCCTGTGTCATCGAATCCCGCAATGGCGTTCTCTTTATCCCGAAGAAATACTGGATGCACCCTGCTTTCAACCGTTATGGGCTTTCCGCCTTTACCATCGAATCCTTTGGGCGCGTCTACATCAACCGCTCTGGGCGTATCATCATCCGCAATGTCGGCTTGATGGACAACGGTCCTGACAAGTTCCATCACGGGCTTGTCCGAGTCAGCCGCGACGAAATGTGGGGCTATGCGGACCCCTCTGGCCAAATCGTTGTACCCGTCAAGTACTCCTGCGCAATCAATTCTGAAGACATAGGTCCCCTCGTCTGCGTTGGCTGTCGCATCGAGCAACAGGGCGAGTACCGAGCCTGTCTCGACGGTCACTGGTTCCACACTGACGCCCGCGGCCACCTTACTCCATCACATGCCCCCTAGGTGGCGCTCAAATGGTGAAAAATCGCGATTACACTCAAAATCCCCCGATCGGATACCTGCCTGTACCCGATACGTGGAACCTGCCAGCCCTGTCCGCAGGGGTCGGATTAAGACAAATACAGCCCAAGCCTTTGCACGACCGAGGACGCCCGCGCCGCCATCGAGTATCCTAAGACGAGAAACCTATGAGCCCTAATCTCTTTCTTTTGTGGTCTACGCTTGCGGTCGCGGCGATGGCACAGTCTGCGCCGCCGAGCCAGCCAGCGGCGGAACCGGTGCCGTATGCCTCTTCCGGACAGGTGAACTCGTTGCTTGAGCAGGTGCAGAAGACCGCGCAGAGCATGCAGACAGATCTTTCCCAGTTACGCATCGAGCGCTGGAAGACGGACGCGAATACGCGGCGCGGCACAGCGGGCGATGTTGCATCCGTGCAGAGGAATCTGCGAGATGCGCTGCCGGAAATCATCGGCCAGTTACGCAGCGCGCCCGAAAGCCTGCCGGCGACCTTCAAGCTGTACCGCAACCTGGATGCGCTCTACGACGTATTTAGTTCGGTGGTGGAAGCGGCGGGCGCGTTCGGATCGAAGGATGATTACCAGTCGCTGGCCACGGATTTGGACGAGTTGGAGAAGAACCGGCGGTCTCTTGCCGAGCGGATGGATGCGCTCGCGAGCTCGAAAGAAGGCGAGATTACCGCCTTGCGGGGCCAACTGCACGATGCGCAAGCCGCTCTGGCGGCTGTGCCTCCGCCTGCGCCAAAGAAGGTGGTGGCGGAAGATACCGAACCTCCTAAACCGGTGAAAAAGAAGCCGAAGGTTCCAAAGCCGCCGGCAACGACGTCGCAGACGCCAAAGTCTCAGACGCCCGGCCCCGAGGCCACGCCGGTACCGGCTCTGACGCAGCAGCATTGAGGCCGAGACCCGGTCAACCGAACAGCGGCCATGCCCTGTGACACTACGGTGCGGCTAGCCGGTTACCGCAGTGTTCCTCTTTGGGCCTATCCTGTAGCCCGTAATTGCCTGAAAAGCCTGAACCTTGGGAACTCTTGGGGCCTGAGCGGCGTCTATGTTGAATAGGGGACAACCGGACGCACGTCACAGAGCCACGTGACGACCGAAAATTCGGTTAGCCTTAGTGGGAAAGAAACCTATAATGGGGGTAGCGCCATGCAGGCGATGGCGGGAGTGGCTAGCTTGGGCAATCTGGCAAGTGTGATTGACATCCGGGCGGAAGAATCGGCTATCGTCGCCGAGCTGAAGGCTGGCTCTGAACAAGCGTACGCCTGGCTCATAGCCCAGTTTCATCAGCCTGTCTACAGCCTGGTGTACCGCATGGTTAACGATCCGGCGGACGCGGCTGATACTACCCAGGAAGTTTTCCTCAAAGTGTTTCGGGGCATGAAGCACTTTCACAGCGAATGCACGCTTAAGACCTGGATCTACCGCATTGCGCTGCACGAAGCCTCGAACTGCCGGCGCTGGTGGTTCCGGCACAAGTCTAAAGAGACTTCCATGGAGCCGCTCGGAGAGGCCAACGGCGACGGAGCTTATGGGTTGAAGGATTCTCTGGTGGATGGCTCCGAGTCGCCGTTTGACAGCGTGGCCCATGAGGAAGTTCGCGCCCGGGTGGAGGAGGAATTGCGCCAGGTGCCGGAACCCTTCCGGACCGCGGTCATTCTGAGGGACCTGGAAGAGATGTCCTACGAAGAGATCGCGGAGGTCACAAAGGTGACCCTGGGCACGGTCAAGTCGCGCTTGACTCGTGGACGAGACGCGCTGCGGCAAAGGCTGGCAGCGTACATACGCGAAGTCGGGCCGGAACTGGGACTGCTCTCGCCGGAGCGGGAGCCCAGGTTTCGACCCGGTAGTGACGTTTCCTGCGACGGGCGGGAAATCGAGGTGGCATCATGAACTGCTCCCAAGCGAAAGCCATGTTTTCACCGTATCTCGACGGCGCTCTGAGTGGCGCACAGATGCACGAACTGGCTGGACATATGGACGAGTGCGCCCGCTGTCAAAGGCGGTACACCTCGCTGCGCCGGACCCAACTGTTGCTTAGCAGTGTGGGCCGACGGAAAGCTCCTGCTGACCTTCCGCTGCGGCTGCGGCTGGCAATTTCTCACGAAGCGTCGCGCCGGCCTTACTTTGAAGGGCTTGCCCTGCGCCTGAGCAATGCCATTAACGCCTTCGCCGTCCCCGCGACCGCTGGTCTGGTGAGCGCGGTAACGATTTTTGGCTTCCTGATGGGTTTCTTCGCTACCCCGTTGCAGGCTGGCAAGGCTGACGTTCCGCTGATGTTCAACACCGCGCCGCAACTGGAGCAGTCGGTCTTCCAGATGAATGTGGACTCGATCGATGGCGACTCGCTGGTGATTGCGGCCTACGTCGATTCCCACGGCCGGGTGCAGGATTATCGCGTATTGTCCAATCCGTATGAGTTGACCGACCTACCCTCGCCCGTCAAGAACATGTTGATCTTTGCCCGCTTCCGGCCGGCCATGTCCATGGGAAGTCCGATTTCAGGGACGGCGGTACTTTCGTTCTCCAAAATCAGCGTAAAGGGGTAAAGGGAAGCGAGGCTCGATCTCCGTTGCAGATTGGTTTCTCGCCACGTTGAGGAGTCTAGAGCTTAGTTAGTACGCTCTGGCTCCCCTTCCGTCTTCGTCGCCTTCCCGCTACACTAGGCGCTATGAATATTCCAGCACAACCTACGATTAAATTGGTTCATGACCCGACATATCGGGAGAACTACGCCAACAGCGTGCAAGTGCGGGTGAATGTGTGGGACTTTTTTCTGGTGTTCGGAACCCTGCACCCGCAAAGTGAAACCCAAGTGGAAGTAAAGAACTTTCAGGGCATCTACCTCAGCCCCCAGCAGGCTAAGGCGCTGATGTCGATCCTGCAGCAAAACGTGAGCGGCTACGAGAATACCTTTGGAGAAATCAAGCTCGATCCGCGCATGATGTCTTCCGGGCCGGTGCATTAAGTAGCCGCGTTGAACCGAGAAAACGCATTCCGAACCCTACGCTCCCTACTCTGGTTCGCGTTGGGGTTTGCTTTGCTGGTCCTCGCTCATGCGCCGCTGCTGAAACTTCCTTTCTACTGGGACGAGGCTGGCTATTACATTCCCGCCGCGCGAGATCTGTGGCTGAATTGGTCGCTGATTCCGTTCTCGGTTCCTTCCAACGCTCATCCGCCGCTGGTGATGGCGTACTTGGCGCTCGTCTGGAAGATCGCCGGTTACAAGCTGGTTGTGACCCGCACGGCTATGCTGGCGCTGGCGACGTTTGCGCTGACTGGCTTGTTTCGCCTGGCGGAAAAACTCGCCAACCGCGAGGTGGCTGCGGCCACAACCATTTGCACGGCGATGTACCCAGTATTCTTTGCCCAGAGCACGATGGCTCATATCGACCTTGCAGCCGCCGGGCTCATTTTCTGGGCGCTGCGCGCGTATGCAGATGGGCAGCCATGGCGGGCGGCAGTGTGGTTCTCGTCCGCCGCCCTGGCCAAAGAAACTGCCGTTCTGATTCCCCTGGCCTTGCTGGGCTGGGAATTGCTTGGACACTTGCCTGCGCTTCGCGGGTCACGGTTTTTCGGGAAGCATCGGACCTTCTCCGTCGCCGTTCTGCTTCCCATCCTTGTGCTGGCGACTTGGTACGGATTTCACTACTGGAAGACTGGATTTCTGTTGGGGAATCCGCAATTTTTCCGCTACAACGTTGCGGCCACGCTGCAACCCCTACGCATCTTGTTGGCGCTGGGACTACGGCTGCGGCAACTGTTCGTCTATATGAACCTGGGCTTGCTGACGGCAGCCGCTCTTCTCAGCATGTTGCTCCCGCCTTTGCGGGATGACGGCCAGGAACGATCAGACATCAAACTCAGCACCCGGCTTGAGCTTTATGCCGTGATTGCGGTCTACACCGTAGCTATGGCGTTTGTCGGCGGGGCGGTGCTGGCGCGATACATGCTGCCGGTGGTTCCGCTGGTGATCATGCTTTGCGTTTCCGCGCTTTGGCGGCGGCTGCGCGTCTGGCTCGGCGTGCTGGCTGTGGTCGTGGCCTGTTTCGCGGCGGGGCTGTTTATTAATCCCGCTTACGGATTCTCCTTCGAGGACAACCTCGCCTACCGCGACTACGTTGTGCTGCACCAGCGGGCGGCGCAGTTCGTGGAAGCGCACTACCCCCAAGCGCGTTTGCTCACGGCTTGGCCGACTTCGGATGAACTGTCCCGGCCGTACCTCGGCTATGTCTCGCGCCCGGTGCGCGTGTTTCGCATCGAAGATTTCACCATCGAGCAGCTCATGGGAGCGGCAGAAGTAAGATCCCAGTTCGATGTGGCGCTGGTATTTTCAACAAAGTACGAGACACCGCAGCGATGGCTTCGCTGGCGAAGATGGCAGGAATGGAAGATGCGATTTTTTGGCTATCACCGCGATGTGCTGCCAGCCGTCGCGGCGCAAATCCTTGGTGGACGCGTTGTGTATAGTGACGTCAAGAACGGCCAATGGATAGCAGTCATTGAGATGACAGATATTCAGGAGGCATTTCAAACGTCGTTCGATGAGCCACACAAGCCATCGGCTAACCTGCCATCAGATGGCAGGAATGAGTTTTGACAATCAACCACACTTCCTGGCCGGGGTGTAAACCTAGCTCGTCGCGCGCCGCCGGGGTGAGCTTCACTTCCACGGAAACGCCGCAATCGACCACCGCGGTTACAATGAGGTCCCGCTGCTTGAGCGACACCACGCGGCCGGGAATGACGTTACGCGCGCTCAGGCCGACAGGATGCGTCGTGGCCAAGAGAATCTCGCCGGCACCAATAGCTACGCGCAGCCTGGCATGGGCTTCGGCCTGAACCAAAGGGGTTTCGAGTTCCAGCTTGCTGTTGCCGATGCGGCAGGTCATGGTGCCGCGATCGGCATGAGAGGAAATCACCTCGGCGTCGAAGATATTCTCAAATCCGACAAGTTGCGCGACCGTCTCCCGGCGCGGCGCGGTCATCACTTCGTGAGGAGTTCCCTGCGCCGTCAACCGGCCGTTTTCCAAAACCAGAACCCGCTCGCCCAGGGCAAATACCTCATCGTGGCTGTGGGTTACATAAAGAATCGGGATGCGATGGGTGCGGTTCCACGTTCGCAGATCGTCGATGATCGCAGATTTTGTCGGCGCATCCAGCCCGGCCAATGGTTCGTCGAGCAAAAGCACGTAAGGATCAGTGACCAGCGCCCGCGCCAAGGCCACGCGTTGGCGCTCGCCCCCGGAGATTTGCTGCGGCTTACGGTCGCGCAAGTGAAGGATACGGAACGATTCGAGAGCGTCGCCAATGCGATCTCCGCGTTCGCTCTTACCCAGCCTCGTCAGGCCGTAGGCTAGGTTTTTCCCCACACTCAAGTGCGGAAACAGCGCCAGATCCTGAAACACGTAGCCAAGGTTGCGATGCTGCACAGCCACATCCGTACCCCGCTCCGCATCAAACCAGACTTTATCGCCAATTCGAACTCTGCCGCGATCGGGAGTCGTTAGCCCCGCGATGCAATCCAGCAGGGTCGTCTTCCCTGCCCCGGACGGTCCAAAAAGAATGGCGATGCCGGCGGCAATCTCGCAGGCCAGGTCGAGTGCGAATCCCTTGCTGGCGTGAAGAAATGACTTGCGAATGTCGACGCTGAGGAGTCCGCTGCTCTCGTCCTGCGCAAGGCCGCCGTTCAAGCGGGTTGTTTCGCGCGTCATTTCGACGGCCATGGCGTCCATATCCTGCGATTCACACCGTACACCAGGCAAAGCACGGCAAACGAAATCACCAGCAGCACCAATGCAGTTTGGTTGGCGGCAGAGTAGTTGATCGCCTGCACCTGATCGTAGATATCGATCGAAACTGTGCGGGTCACGCCGGGGATGTTGCCGCCCACCATGAGCACGACCCCGAATTCGCCCATGGTATGCGCAAAGCTCAGCGCCAGGCCGGTGACCAGTCCCGGCACGGAGAGCGGAAGAACCACCCGAAAAAACGTCCGCAAGCGTGACGCCCCCAGCGTGGCCGATGCTGCCATCAGTTTGGGATCGACGTGGGCAAACGATGTGGCAAAGGGCTGCACGGCAAACGGCAGGCTGTAAATGATCGAGCCAATCACCAGTGCTTCGAACGTAAAGGCCAGAGTGTGTCCGGTGAGGGATTGCCACCACCGTCCGAGCGGGCTGCGCGAACCCAGAGCCAGCAGCACATAGAAACCAAGCACGGTGGGCGGGAGCACGATGGGCAGAGCGATTACGGCCTCTACCAGGAACTTCCATCGCCAGCGAGAGAAACTGATCCAATAAGCCAGAGGCAATCCGAGCAGCAAAAGAAGCGCTGCCACCAGCGCAGCCAAGCGTAACGTCAACCAGAATGCCTGCCAATCCATAGGGTCGAAAGCCGAAGCCAGTATAGTTCAGCAGCTAGTGGCCGGTGGGCGGTGGGCGGCTTCGTCGTGGAAGGGCCCGGCTTCAGTCGGGCGGCTAAGCTATGTTGGGTTTCGCGCGTGCCACGCGGGAGTGGCTGAATTCAGCATGTCTATGCCATGCGCTTTTCCGGGCGTTTCAACCGATCGAAAAATCATTGTTATTCGACCCGTCCGATTTGCGCAGGAACCCGGCCGGGCTGTGAGCCCTTGAGGTCCTGCAGCGGGCCAAGCCGGTTTGCGGGATGGTCTCGCGGCACGTCTGAGAGGTATGCGCTTTGCGAAGCTGAGCGCAACGGTTGCGGAACCGGGGTGGGTCATTTGGCTAATTATGAACCTAAAGTAATATCTTATTGATATTATCCAGGAATGGCGGGGCGTTGTCAAGGGCGGGGTTTCGCAGGCGTCGCCCAGGTTAACGTCCAAAACCGGGACGCGAACCTGGGCCACCGGCCTACTAAGTTGTAGCCCGTAGCCGGTCGGCGCGGGCGCTGGCGTGCGCCCGCGCCTCCGTGGAGTCATTCATTCGCGTCGTTGTCCGGATCCATCGGGTATGTCCCCGGGAAGCAGCCCTGCTGATTCGGGACGTGAAAGCACTGCTCGGGGTACTTGGCCCCGGTGATGTTGGTAAACGGGTTCGGGTTCCCTCCAAAGTTGAAGAAGCACCGGGCTTACGGCGTGAGCTCGAAGACGACGCCGTAGCCGTATTCGCCGCCGAGGACGGCGCCGCCGTACAGGTTGCCTTTGCTGTCGATGGTAAGGTTGCCCTCGGGTTCGCAGCCGTCGCTGCCCTGACCGAACGTGTGTAGAACGCGGTAGGTCCATTTGCCCCTGGCGCTGGGAGCCAGCCTGTAGAGGACGCCGCAGCCGGAAGACCCTCCCCCGTCGGTAGTCCCGTACAGGTTACCGGCCTTGTCCATGACCACGCCCGCGCCCGGCAGCCACCCGCTCGCGCCCCCTTGGAATTCATACAGGGTGGTGTCCTTCCAGCGGCCGTTGCCCTTGGGCGTGAGCTTGAACACCACGCCCCCGTAAGAGCCCCCGTTAGTCGTCGTGCCGTACAGGCCGCCGGAGCCATCCATGAACAGCGCGCCGCTCCCGGGCCACTGCCCGTCGCGGCCGTTAAAGCGGTGGAGGACAGCTTCTTTCCAGCCGCCTCCGGGGAGCGGCGTCAGCTCGTAGACCGTGCCGCAGCTTGGGCCGCCACATGGGTTGCCCCCGCCGTTTGTAGTGCCATAGAGGCTGCCGGAAGGGTTCAAAATCAGTCCGGCGTAGGGGTCCTCGCCGTCTCCCTTCTTGAGGCCGAATCTGTGCAGCAGCTTCTCGCGCCAGCCGCCGGAGCCGGGGGTGAGTTCGAATACCGCGCCGTGGTTGCCGCTAGCGCCGTATGGCTTGACCCCATAGAGGTTGCCGGTCCTGTCCCGGGTCAGGCCCGTTTCCGTCCCCCCGCCGTCCCCGCAGCCCACCTTGGGACAGAAGGCGTAGAGGGTGGTGAGCGTCCAGCCGTCGGAGCCAGGCGAGAGCTCGAAGGCTGTACCGGCTTTGTGAGCGCCACCGCTCGTGGTGGTGGCATACACGTCGCCTGAAGCGTCAAGGATGAGACCGCCGTTCGGGTAGGCTCCGTCAGCACCTCCGGTGAAATCGTACAGTGCACCGAAGGTCCAATTGTTGCCGCTGCGCGGCATCATCTCAAAGACCAGGCCGCAGCCGTATCTGCAACTACCGTCCCCGCCGTTGCCGCTGGCTCCGTACAGGTTGCCTATGGCGTCGAGGACCACGCCGCCATAGGGACCCACCCCGTCCGTACCATTAAAGTGGTGCAGGACCTTGTACACCGGCGCGGCACGCGCCTCCAGGACAGCAGTAAGGACCAAGGCGGCAAGCGCCAGCACCCGCCAAGGGTTCAGAGTTCGCTGTTCCGTGGCCATAAGTCTCACCTCCTGTGATGCCTTCTTTTGCCGGGAAGGCCTGGCAGGTGCTCACCCAAACCAGCCACCTGCCGCCTTCGACCTTCAATCATTCATTCGCGTCGTTGTCCGGGTCCATCGGGTATGTCCCCGGAAAGCAGCCCTGCTGATTCGGGACGTGAAAGCACTGCTCCCCGTACTTGGCCCCTGTGATGTTGGCAAACGAGTTCGGGTTCCCTCCAAAGTTAAAGAAGCACCGGGCTTAAGGCGTAAGCTCGAAGACCACGCCGTAGCCATATTTGCCGCCGAGGACGGCGCCTCCGTACAGGTTGCCCTTCTTGTCGAGCGCGAGATTGCCGACCGGGATGCAGCCGTCCGCGCCCTGCCCGAACGCGTGTAGGACACTGTAGGTCCATTTGCCTTTGGCGCTGGGAGCCAGCTTGTAGAGAACGCCGCAACCAATGCCGCCGTCGGCGGTGAGTCCATACAGGTTGCCGCCGTTGTCCATGACCACCCCGCCGCTCGGGTAGCCCCCACTGGCGCCGTTGCTGAAGCTGTAGAGGACGCTCTCCTTCCAGCGACCACCCGAGCTGGGCATGAGCTTGAAGACGGTTCCCCACCCGCCTGCGCTGCCGCCGCCTACCGTGGTACCATAGAGGTTGCTTGCGTGGTCCATGTACAGCTGACCGCTGCCGGGCCAAAAACCGTCGTTGCCGATGTCGTCAAAGTGGTGCAGTATGGTCTCCTTCCACTTGCCGCCGGGCACGGGCGAAAGCTCGTACGTAATGCCGCAGCCTTGGTCGCCGCAGCTCTTACCGCCATAGCTGGTGGTGCCATACAGGTTTCCTGATCCGTCCAGGATCAGGCCGGCGTAGGGGAGGGCGCCGTGGTCGCAGGAGGGCCATTTTGGGCAGAACTTGTGCAGTGGCGTTTCCTTCCACCTGCCGGAGACCTTCGCGACCCGGTACACCGCGCCTCCATTTGGCGATTCGGGAGTGGTGCCGTACAGGTTGCCTGATTGGCCCATAACCACGCCCGCCTGCGGCAACCCAACACATCCCTGCTGGTTGCAAAAGCTGTAGAGCACCGTTTGCGTCCACCCGCCGGCGCCCGGCGCGAGCTCGAACACCGTGCCCCCGCCACGTGCGCCGCCCCCGGCGGTTGTGCCATACAGGTCGCCTGAAGCGTCCAGAAAAAGGGGGCTGTTGGGGCTCCCGGCGTCGCTGCCCCCGGTGAAGTCGTACAGGACGGTGAAAGCCCAGCCGCTGCCCGCCCCCGGCGTCAGCTCGAAGATCACGCCGCAGCCGGCCGACCCGCAGTTCTGACTCCCGCCGCCCAGGCTCGCTCCATAGACGTTCCCGGTTGGATCGAGGATCACGCCTGCGCTGCCGTCGCCGTCCGCTCCGCCCGTGAAACTGTGCAGGATTGCGTACTTGGGTGCCCCTTGGGCGAGGGCGCAGAGGGCCAGCGCTGCGGCGGTGATGGCCAGACCGCGGGTCACGTTCGCTTTCCATTGCTTGGTTGGCATATTCGTTCTGCCTCCCCAGGATTAGCATTCGCCCCGCCCAAGGGCGGCAGGGCATAGCCTGCGCCGGGCCCTGCCGCCTTTAGGTTTGGGTCATTCATTCGCGTCGTTGTCCGGGTCCATCGGGTATGTCCCCGGGAAGCAGCCCTGCTGATTCGGGACCTTGAAGCACTGCTCCCCGTACTTGGCCCCTGTGATGTTGGCAAACGAGTTCGGGTTCCCTCCAAAGTTGAAGAAGCACCGGGCTTACGGCGTGAGCTCGAAGACCACGCCGTAGCCGTATTCGCCGCCGAGGACAGCGCCTCCGTACAGGTTGCCCTTCTTGTCGAGCGCGAGATTGCCGACCGGGATGCAGCCGTCCGCGCCCTGCCCGAACGCGTGTAGGACACTGTAGGTCCACTTGCCTTTGCCGCTGGGAGCCAGCTTGTAGAGAACGCCGCAACCAATGCCGCCGTCGGCGGTGAGTCCATACAGGTTGCCGCCGTTGTCCATGACCACCCCGCCGCTCGGGTAGCCCCCGCTGGCGCCGTTGCTGAAGCTGTAGAGGACGCTCTCCTTCCAGCGACCACCCGAGCTGGGCATGAGCTTGAAGACGGTTCCCCACCCGCCTGCGCTGCCGCCGCCTACCGTGGTACCATAGAGGTTGCTTGCGTGGTCCATGTACAGCTGACCGCTGCCGGGCCAAAAACCGTCGTTGCCGATGTCGTCAAAGTGGTGCAGTATGGTTTCCTTCCACTTGCCGCCGGGCACGGGCGAAAGCTCGTACGTAATGCCGCAGCCTTGGTCGCCGCAGCTCTTACCGCCATAGCTGGTGGTGCCATACAGGTTTCCTGATCCGTCCAGGATCAGGCCAGCGTAGGGGTCGGCCCCGTCTCCCTTCCTGAGGCCGAATCTGTGCAGCAGCTTCTCGCGCCAGCCGCCGGAGCCGGGGGTGAGTTCGAAGACCGTTCCGTGCCCCATGTAGCTCCCGCCTACTGGTGTAGTGCCGTACAGGTTGCCCGCCCGATCGATAACCAGACCGGCGGTGGGGTCGCAGCCGTCGCCCGGTTGGGCACAGAAACTATGGAGAACGGTTTCGTCCCAGCCGTGGGCGCCCGGCGCGAGCTCGAACGCTGTGCCGTAGCGGTAGGCGCCGCCATACTGGGTTGTCCCGTAGAGATCGCCGGAGCCGTCAAAAACTAGGCCGGCGTTCGGCCCCTCTCCGTCGTCACCGCCCTGAAAGTCGTAGAGTACGGTCTCCTTCCAGGATCCATGACGATGCGGGCTGAGTTCAAAGACCACCCCGCAACCGCCCCGGCAGCCACCGGTTCCCCCGCCCAGGGAGCTGCCGTACAAGTTCCCCCTCTGATCGAGGGTTACGCCGGCATTGCCGTCGCCGTCGGTACCGCCCGTGAAACTGTGCAGGACGGCGTACCTGGGTGCCCCTTGGGCGAGGGCGCAGAGGGCTAGCGCTGCGGCGGTGATGGCTAGGCCGCGGGCCACGTTCGCTTTCCATTGCTTGGTTTGCATATTCGTTCTGCCTCCCCAGATTAGCGTCTCGCCCCGCCCAAGGGCGGCAGGGCATAGCCTGCGCCGGGCCCTGCCGCCTTTAGGTTTGGGTCATTCATTCGCGTCGTTGTCCGGGTCCATCGGGTATGTCCCCGGGAAGCAGCCCTGCTGATCAGGGTTGAATCTTGCTGAAAGAGGTTGGTGGGGGTTCGGTTTTCCTGCACGATCACGATTACATGCTGAACGTACTGAGAGAGATTGGTTTGGACGACGGCGAACGTCGCCAAGAGCGCGAGGAACAGCGGTAAGAGAGTCTTTCTGAAGAGTTTCACGGCAAGCCTCCTAATTCGGTCCCCTAGGGGGATTTGCTGTGGTGGACAGTCGTTGAAGTCAAGAGCGAACGAAAGGGGCTTCAGCTTGCGCAAGTGAACATAACTGACTCGGGCGCAGTTGTCGGTGACGCAGGTCACGGAACAAGGTGAGGACCGGGCAGGGGGCTGGCCCATGCTTTCTAACAGACCTTATCTTGGGGTTGCCCCACCCTTCCCGCGTTGTTTGCGGGAGGGTGGGCGAGCCTTATGGCCGGCACGATTCCCATTGGCTCCCGCCTCCGCGCGGTCCACTGGCTTTCCACCTCCACTCGACCTTGCCTCCCCGTAGCCCATTGGCAAAAACTACTCCACTCCCAGTCCTCGGGCCGCGCTACCAATCCCCGCTCCACCGGATTGCGGTGGATGTAGCGCAGTTTCTCCACCCGCTTCCGCTCACTCCAAACCGGAACATCGTAGTAGCGGACTTGCCAAAAACGGGGAAGCCCTGGCCTGCGCAATTTGTGCGAGGTGATCTGTTTCAGCATCTGCATCACCACGGAGAGATCCCCCCGCTCCGGCTCGCTCATGAGCAGATGCACGTGCTCGGGCATGACCACATAGCCGGTGATGTAGCAGCCATACCAGCACCGTACCCGCTCCAGTTCGTGCTCGAAGGTCGCTCTCGCCGTGGCTGAGTTCAGTAGCTTCATTCGTCGGTAACAACTGAAGGTGATGAAATGCAGGCAGCGTTGATGCCGATAACGTTTCGGCTTTGGTGGCATCGCCTACATTGTATGCCCACCCCTTCGGCGCGCCTCGCTTGCTCAGGGCAGGCTCTGTCGCTCCGAAAGCAGGAGCGACAAGGGTGGGGCAACCCCAGTTCCAAAACTGGAAAGGTTGGGCCAGCCCCGATGACGTCAACGTGGTTGAGACGGGTTCGCGGCTCCCAAAATGGGCCGAGAAGTTGCGGAAATGTTCAATGGTCACAAAGTCCCTGCCCTGCTCAGTGCCACCATTCTCTTGAGGAGGCGCACAACGTGGAGATCGAAGAAGCGCTCAAAATCGTGCGCGCGCTGGCCGATGGCGTGGACCCACATACCGGACAGGTTTGTCCGGGTGATGCCATGGTGCGGAATCCGCAGGTGGTGATTGCGCTGCATCGAGCGATCGGGGCCATGGAAGCACTGGCGGAACGGGAACAGGCGCGGCAGTCGCAACCCGCCAATGCGAACCGGTGGTGGTCGAAGACAGAAGATCAGCAGGTTTGCGAAGAGTTGCGCCAGGGGCTCGACTTCAAGGAAATCGCCAAGAAGCATCACCGCACAGTGCCGTCGATTGTGGCGCGGCTGATCAAGCTGGGCAAGATTGCGCCGAAATCATCGGCGCCGCTATTTGCGGAGAAGGCGGCATCGTGAGCGGTAAATGGTCCCGGCTGCTCTCACGACCGCAAGCGTGTCTCGGCTGGCTGCGAGTTCTTCTGCCGTGGATGCTGCTGGCCAGTTTTCTTGTCGCCGCTCAGACGCGGCCGATGCTTTCGCCCTCGCCTAGCGGAAACCGGGAGCAATCCTCAGCGGAAGTGAATGCTCCGGTCGAAATGACAGTCTCTCATCGTGAAGCAGATCCAAAGCGCGAGCAGTGGTTTCTGCGGGAACGGATTCTGCCGGGCGAGTCTGCGGCGGGGTTGCGATATCGGGCTTATCGGGAAAAGCTGCGCTTGCGTGAGCAGAGCCGGAACCACGGCTGGAGAGACGCGGGGATCCAAACTTCGAAGGTCTGGTCGTCTCTGGGGCCGGCGCCGCTGGCGTCCGAGCTCAACAGCGACGGAAGCATGCGCTACAACTGGGTTTCGGGCAGAGCAACGGCGGTTGCGGTCGACGCTGCCGACACCAGCGGAAACACGGTTTACGTGGGCGGCGCGTATGGCGGCGTTTGGAAGTCAGTCAACGCAGGCCCGCTAAGCCAGAATCCGGCGAACGTGCAATGGAGTCCGCTGACCGATGATCAGCCGACATTGGCCGTGGGGGCGATTGCCGTGCAGCCCGGCGGCACTGGCGTGGTGATTGTGGGCACGGGCGAAGCCGATAGCGCCATGGATTCCTATTACGGATTGGGCATCCTGAGATCCGCCGATGGCGGCAATAGTTGGACGCTGATTCAGACGGACACGAGCGGCACTCATCCGTTCGCTGGAATGGGATTCACGCAGCTTGCGTTCGACACGTCTGCGCCTAACCTGGTGGTGGCGGCGACTGCGGCAACCACGGAGGGGATTGCCGAAGGACTGGAGAATCCGGTCAGCGCTAATCTTGGTCTTTATTATTCGACCGACAGCGGAAACACCTGGAACTACGCGAACGTCAGCGACAGCGGGACGACCGTCTCACCAGGTTCGGCAACTTCGGTGGTGTACAACGCGGCTGCGGGCATGTTCTATGCGGCGTTGCGTTATCACGGATTCTATTCTTCCGCTGACGGGGCGAACTGGAGCCGATTGTCGAACCAGCCGGGAAGCGGACTGACGACGACAAATTGCCCGCCGCAAACGGCTACTCCCAGTCTCTGTCCAATTTACCGTGGAGAACTGGCGGCTGTCGCCGATCCCAACAATGCCAGCCGCAACGAGTTGTACGTCTGGTATGTGGATGCAAACAACAATGATCAGGGCATCTGGGCGTCGGCAGATGGCGGCAATACCTGGAACCAGCTGGATGAAACTGGAATTACCTATTGCGGCGACGAGTTTGGTTGCGGTGCTGCAGAGGGTGCGCACAATTTGGCCCTAGCTGCCGTCGCCGACGGCACAACGACCGATCTGTACGCCGGGGCCGTCAACCTTTACAAGTGCATCGTGACCGGGCCTCCGCTACAGTGCTTCAGTCCTTTTCTGAACCTTACGCACGTTTATGGATGCGCGCCGAATTTCGCCTCAATTGCCTACGTGCATCCGGCGCAACACTCCATCGGTTTCCTGATCAACAAACAGACGGCGGAGGTGATGTATTTTGCCAACGACGGGGGAATCTATCGTGCTCTGAACGGATATACGGGGCTTACCAGCGGGACTTGTGGAACTCCGAACGCGTTCGACAGCTTGAATCAGACACTGGGGTCGATGACCCAGATGGTTTCGTTCGCGCAGTCGACGGTTGATCCGGACTGGATTCTGGCGGGGACCACAGGCAACGGCGCGGCGGCGACGGACTCGGCGCTGATCGACAACAGCGGATGTCCGCCGGACTGTTGGCAGACTGCCAACACCGGAGATAACGGCTACACCTTGATTGACCCAACGAATGAGACAAACTGGTTCACTTCGAATCCTCCGGACACGATCTCAGGCGTGAACATCTTCAACTGCGGCTTGGGCATGGGCTGTGGCACGGAAGCTTTCTATAACAATCAGGTTGTCAGCAGCTCGACTGTAGGAGGCGACACCGGCGCGTACTATCCGCCTTATATCTTCGACACTAGTAATCCCAAGCAACTGCAATTAGTCGTCGGCACCTGCCGGGTGTGGCGCGGGCCGAGCGCGGGCGGAAATTACACCGTTCTCAGCCACAGCTTTGAAACCGGCGGCGACGGTATTTGCACCGGCAGCGAGATTAATCTGGTGCGGTCGCTGGCCACGGCTGTCGACAACAACGGCCACTCCGTCATGTACGCGGGAACGGACGGCGACGGCCCGCTGATCCCTACTACGCCGCCGGGAGGTCACGTTTGGATGAGTCCCAATGTGGCAAACGGGCTGTCAAGTTGGACCGATCAGACGGGCGCGATCAATCCGAATAATTTCCCTATCTCTGGAATTGCGCTGGATCCATCCGACCCAACAGCCCAAACCGCATACGTCACCATCATGGGATGGAATACAACAAGCTATCCCACATCTCAGGTGTGGCAGACGACCAACGGCGGCACCACTTGGACTGACTTCACCGGCACAGCGCCGAACGCTTTGCCGAATGCGCCGGCGAATGCTGTGCTGGTGAACAGTGGAACTGTATACGTGGGAACGGACGTGGGCGTGTTCTCCAGCAGCACGGCGGCGCCAAGCTGGTCGGAGTTTGGAACGGAGGCAGGATATTTTCCTAATGTCCCCGTCACCGCGCTGGGACTGTACAACGACGGCTTAGATGAATATCTCCGAGCCTCCACCTACGGGCGCGGTTTGTGGCAGTACCCGATCAAAACTACTCCCTATTTCGTGTTCACGGTAACGCCAACCACACTGACCATTTTTGGAGATCAGCAGGGCAAGTACAGCGGCCGCGCCATTGCGCTCAATGGCTACACCGGCTCGGTCACGCTAAGCTGCACGGGAACCACTCCACCCTCCCAGTGCGCGTTCTCGCCCAACCCAGTCTCGCCGACGAGTTCGGGAGCGGCGTTTACGCTGACTGCCGGCGGCGGGGATGGCGCCTACAGCTTCGATGTCCAGGGAATCGACGCTGACCAACTGAAGTTCAAGTTCCCTCTGAGCCTGAATGTTGTTGACTTCGCGCTGACGGCGCCCTCGCCGAGCAGCGTTACCGCGAGTATTCCAGACAGTTCTCCTCCGGTGCAGTTTCAAGTGAAAGCATCGGGGCCATTCAATGGAACCGTGGATCTTGCGTGCTCGGGCTTGCCCAGCGGAGCAGCATGCAATTTTCAGCCGTCGAATGCGGTGACTCCGACGCAAAGCACTCCGGTCAGCGTGACGTTGACGATCAGCACAGCTTCGAGCACGCCGTCGGGGACTTTCCCCGTCACCATTACCGGCGCAACTGCCGGCGGGCCGCAGGAGACGCAAGGTTTGACTTTGATCGTCACCAACCTCGTGGATTATAAGTTGACCATCGCGTCAACTTCTCAGACGGCCGCTGAGACAGCAACCGGGGCACAGGCGGCGTTCAGCGGAACGCTGACTGCGGTGAATGGATACGACAGCCCGGTAGACCTCACGTGCGCAGCGGGCACGACGGCGCCGCCGCCAGGCTGCACGGCAAGTCCTGCGAGCCTTACGCCCAGCGCCAAGGGTGCTTCGTTCACCATGACCGTCAAGAGCAACGTGGTTGCAAGCTACCAGTTCAAAATTCTGGCCACCGGAACCGATTCCTCCGCCATTCAGCACTCGCAGGACGTTTCGCTCACCACCACCTTTTCATTCGGCCTCACCAACCAGTCGGGGCCGCAGTCGATTGCTGCCGGCCAGGCTGCCACCTATGACCTAATTCTTGTGCCCTATGGGATCACTCCTCCGAAGCCAGCGAGCACTTTCCCGGACTCAGTGAGCCTGAGCTGCTCGGGCTTGCCGTCGCTGAGCACCTGTGGATTTGCGCCGTCGCAAGCAGCGGCAGGCAGCAGTCAAACATCGCTGACCTTCACCATCCAAACGACTGCGCCGGTGCTGGCGCTGCACAACTCCTCGGCGCGGAGATTCTGGTTTTATGCCGTGTGGCTGCCGCTGTTCGGCCTGCTGTTCGCATGGCCCGACAAAGGGAAGCGGCTGCCAACGTTTTTGGCGTTGATCCTGATTTTCCTGATCCTTGTCCTAGACGTAGGATGCAGCGGTATAAGCAGTTCCGGGAACTCCGGCAGCGGACAGTCGGGCACTCCGCCAGGAAACTATACCGTCACCATCAACGCCACCATGGGCAAGCAGGCGCTCACACCCCCGTTGCAGGTGCTGCTGACGGTGAACTAGTGTCGTGTCCCGGAAATACGCGAACAAAGGCGGGCGATCTTCCGGAGGATCGAATCGGCGGTCGCGGTCCAAACCAAAGGTCGACTCGAACGATGGTAATGGCGCACGAAAGAATCGATCTTCTGGATGAGGTCATGCACGCTGGTGAAGGCGCCCCGGCGAATGGCGCGTTGGGTGATGAGACCGAACCAACGTTCCACCTGGTGGAGCCAAGAGGAGTAGGTGGGAGTGTAGTGCATGTGATAGCGCGGCCGCTGCGCCAGCCAGGTGCGTACCTTGGGGTGTTTGTGGGTGGCGTAGTTATCGACGATCAGGTGAAGGTCGAGTTGGGATGGCACCGACTCGTCCAGATGACGGGGAGTTCATCACGGTGATCTCACTTATCGTGGGTGTCGATGGGCGGGTACATGATCCAAAGGTTACCAAGCCGTTATCGAGTACGAAAGCTGATGCAAATGCGATCGATGCAGTTAGAAGATGGAAGTTCAAACCAGCAACCAAAGACGGCGTTTCGTTTGCTGTCAGAATAATCCAAGCAACACATTCGTGGTGTAACGAAGAGAAAGGATTACTGAGAATAGACTGACTTACAGCCGATCAGCCGGACTGAGGCATCGCACACGCCTGTGCCTCGCGGAAAGGATACTTGAATGACGCAGGAGCGCCTGCAACGATCTGTTGAATTAAAAGATCTCGACGTGTGCCGCATGGCCCGAAGCAGAAGCGAGTCGAGCATCCCTTGTAACTAACGCAGCTCCGAGTTTCTCGGCAAGCACAATGTAGGCAGCATCATAGGCGGAAACATTGTGACGGAGCTGCCAGATGCGGGGCAGGAGCACGAGATGAGGATACCGCGTAATACGGAGATCCAGCAGATCGCGGACCGCCTCGTCAGCACGATGTGCAGAGACGACTCCCTGCAATGCTAGGCGCCGCAATACCTGCGTGACCTCAAGATCTAGGAGGTGAGGCGCGTGTAGGGTTTCGTTACGCGAATAAATACGCTTTTCGATGTGCTGCCCAGCCGATGTCTGAAGAAGCCAGTCAACCGCGGCAGACGCATCGAGGACAATCATCGCGCTTCGCGCTCTTCTCGAACCAAATGAGCAGTATCGATCTGCATCGAAACCGGCTTACGTTTATGCAAGCGCTCCCGCAATTCCGCAAGCGTGGGCCTCTCTGCGATTTCCTTGATCTCGACCAGCAGATAGTCCGAAAGCGACATACCTGCCATGGCAGCGCGAGCTTTCAGGCCGCGGTGCAGGGCGTCGGGTACATTACGAAGCTGAATCATCTTGGCCATGCTACAAGCATACTTTCATGTTTCTCACATGTCAACAGGCTTTTCCGGAAGTTCGCCGTCTCCCGGCTTGGAGAACGACTCAGGCGTCAGGGCATCGTGTTCCGCGATCCGGCGTTCGAGGCTCTGGCAGCATTACGTGCGCACAAGTTGCGTTCTGCGCTGACGCTGCTGGGCGTCACCCTGTCGGTGTCGGTGCTTATCCTTGTAGTGTCGATTATCACCGGGGCCAATCTTTACATTCAGCAGCGCGTTGCTAATCTCGGATCGAACGTCTTTCTCGTGCTCCGCTTTCCCATCATCACCAACCAGGCGGACTTCCTCAGAGCGATGCGGCGCAATCGGTATATCACCTGGGATGACTTCGAGGCCTTATTCCGGTGCTGAAAGCGCTGGGGCATAAGATCGTGCCCGCCAGCCAGCAGACCCTCGCCGTCACACCAGTGTTCGTGGTGGCGTTCCTGCTTCGTCTGCTGTGCAACTCCAAATTCGGCGAAGTCGGCGCTGCCTGGCACGTGCAGCAGGCGCCGGACGAGATGCTGGCGCTGGCCGACGATCTCCGCGCAGCGGTCATCCGGTCCGGCATTCCGGCGCCGGCCATCAGAAAAGTGTTAGGCATGAAATAGCGCGGCGGCTCCGAGCACTTCCGCGATTTGCGTTGCTTGCTCAGCCTGGTCTTCCGATCTTCTTGTGCATAGCGACACAGGTTGCATATACGGCGCCTCCCAGAATGAACATCCCAAACTCCAACGCGGTGGCCTCAACCGCGCTCATGGAGTTGTACAAGCCGAGTCCGACTTTCGGTGAACCACCGAAGAGAAGTGGAAGATCAGACGGAAGCGGATGTCCATAGCTCCAGTAACACGAGCGCCAAGAAAAGGTGAAAAAGGGGATGTCCGAACAACAATTGATTCTGGTCCAACTTGCCGCTAGGTTCACGGTACGGGGCAGCACGCGACCAGCGGATGTGATCCGCGCTGAATCACTTGCCCGCAATGACCTGCGCGGCATGTCTCGCCGCAGCGTACATATTCAGGCGTGAGTACACTCCGAACGGTGGCCCATCATCCAAGAACCCGCCACCTGGTCCTTCCGTCGCGGTCAGGATTTTATCTGCCTGCTCCAGCGTTAGAGATGGAAAAGCCACGGTCAGCAGATATCCGGCCTCCGGAGCAAGTTTGCCAACATCCTCCAATACACCAACATTCTTTGGATAAACCACTGGCAGGTTGTAAGTCTGCGTCGCAGCGTAGAAGGTTTCGTTCGCCGCGCGATTACTCAGGCGTCCGGTGTCTTCACCTGCGCAGACTTCAATCGTGTTGCCGCATCCCGTCTGCAACGCCGCAGTCATGTCGGCACGAGCTTTTCTTACGGCAGCCTGGAAATCTCTGATCACCGGAGCGTCCTTCAACTGCTGGCCCACATAAGCCGGGTCGTTCGCCAGAAGATGTGCCATATCGTAGAGTGCCAGTGTCCGCCCAGCCAGGACATCCATCGCATAATGCGCGCCGACGATGATGCGGTCGTTCCCGTACTCCGCACCACGAACCATCATCTGCGGATATCGCTCCGGCACCAGGATTGCCAGTACCACGGCACCGGTGTAGCCATATGTCGTATGACCACTTGGATACGAAGGGCTGTTCACCAGGTTCATCATTGGTCCCCGGTTGTAAACAATGTTATCTGCGGGACTATAAAAGTAGTCCAAACCGAGAATCCGGGTCACGTTCGGCTCTGTCTGAAACGGGCGTGAATTGCCATAAGCGTCGGCGCCCGGGGCTCCAGCTGGAAGCCCGTAGGCTCTGCCGAACATGTCCGGAGATCCGCCGATCCTGTTCAGAATCCCCATCGCCTCAGCCGAGGCCGGCGTCTTTCCATCGGTCGTTTCGTTAGCGAAAAAAAACTTACCGGAAGTTGAGTTTGCAGAAGTGGTTGCATTTGCATAGGCGATGACATCGGCCACTGCCTGAGACAGGCTCGTGAAACGCTCCCGATCAATGTAGTGAGCGCGCGCCAGGTAGGCGGCGTCGAGCGTTGTCCCCAACCCGTCTGCAAGCTGGGCAAGATTGCCGTCTGTAATAAAAACATCTCGAAGCGCCTGCTGCTGCTGTTCTGCGAAGGGCTGTAGTGTCGGCTGAGTGATCACACCCGTCTGGATCCCGCCGGTGACGGCATAGTTCGCGCCCAGGGCCGCGTTGCCCGCATCCGTGTTTGACAACACAGTTACCGGAGCGAGTCCTTTCAGTACCGCTATATCGGTGGCCGATTGCGCTATTGCCTCGAACGACAGCAGCGCGCAGAGCGCTGCAATCCTCGCGAACATTCTGAATGTCATATTGGATTCCTTCATCTGCCGAGCACGCAGGTAACAAAAGGGAATTTACCAGCCACTTCAGTGAATTCGCAAACACCGCAGTTTAGTGGACTCCAGTCCGATCTCGGGCGAAGGTTCAATTCGCCGACGATCCGCTCGGCACCCGCGACCACCCCACTGAGAATTCTCAGCGCGTTCCGGAGGCCGCTGGCTCGGGCGGCGTCCGGTTCAAGAATCGTGGGAACGCCCAAGGATGCCGCCTCAGGTAACTCGCGATCGGCGGCGGTTGCGGCGGGTGGGTGTTCATTTTCGCGTCATGGTTCCACTCGAACTGGAGGTCGACGACACCACCGGGCTTCGAGATCGTGGCCAGGGCCTGCATAGTCGCTCGCAATACTGCCAACTGGCCGCCAGCATCGCCGGGCAACCCCAGCGTGAGTCCAAACGGACGCTCCGCGGCGGCAATTCGCGGCGCGCCGGTGCTCGCGGTCAGCTGCGGCATCATCGACAGCGAAATCGTGCTGAATCCTGCCGCTTCGACCGCGCATTGGACCAGTCCGACGGACCAGCAACACACCGGTCAAACCGGAACCAGCACGACCGCATCAACACGCTCCTGTTGCATCCGCTCGACGACGGACGGCACCGTTTCGTGCAGCAACCGTTCCGGGCGGAGAGTGTATCCGACATACGAATAGTGCGACGGCGCGGAGTCGCCCACTTCGCCCAACGCCACGAGTTCTGACAAGCGCTCAAGCGGCATCACGCAATTGAGGTCCTGCTTGGCGAACGTCGGGTTGATATGCAAATGGCAAATCTGGACCTCGCCAGTCCTGGTGTACTGGGGAAGCACACGGTACGACGGGTCCGAGAACCACGGGTCACGGCGCTCGATCTGCAGATCGAATGGGCAATCGCGGTTCAAGGCCAGCGCCGCCGAACTTATGAGCGCAATCGTGCATTGGGACAGAGGCTTGGCCAGCGGGGTCCAGGGGATAGGTGTAGCAGCGCGAAGGCCGGACCAGTGCCGCATCACCCGTTTGACGATACCATCCAGGAACCGATACGAATCGACCATCGAAACCATCGTAGCGCAGCGGTCGTTGGGATCGTATCCAGTTCTTCGGAGCCGGCGACGCTCAGGCCGATGGATCTCAGAGTGCTGGCGCACACGCATGACCACATGGGACATGCGACACCCCTGCAATCAGTGTTAGGCCAGCCTCCACTCGTATCGGAGGACCGAAGCTGCTCCGGCGTGTTCACTTCGGTCTTAGCTAAGCCTTTGTGTGCAATTACGAGGGCCCGCTTCATTGCTGCGGCCATTCTTGCGCCAAATCACATCCACTTTGCCGAACCTGTGCGACTCGTGGATCACAACTAACTCGGCCCTCTCCCTCAGGAGACGGAGCTCACTTGTTGTAGGGAAGCCTACAAAACGAATCAAACCGGCGGCCTTCGCCAGCCACGACGGAACAACAAAGTCGCTGTAAATCAAGTAACCGCCGGGCCGCAGCACGCGCAACATTTCGGAAAGCGCTCGCCCCCAATCGGGGATGTGATGAGTTGCCATGCTCGATGCAACGACGTCGAACGCCCCATCGGTAAATTCCAACTTGGTAGCATCCATCACCTTGTACTGTAGGTTCGGGCGGGCAGCCAAGCTTTTCGCGGCCTCGATTTGCTTGGGGTCAATATCGATCCCAATCACGCGCAACTCGCTTGTCGCGGCAATCTTTCGAGCCGCCGTGCCCACGCCGCATCCCACATCGAGATACTGCCAACCGCTCTTGCAGTCGATATGGCTGAGAAGCTGATATGCGTGGTCGGCGACTCTTTGCGCGTGACGCGGGCTGTTGACAAAATGTTTTTCCAACGCTGACATCCGCATAATTGTCCTCTAACCACTCATGCTTGCGAGCTTCGTCCCCCTACTAGTGAAGACGAATCAGCAAGGGAAATATTTTATGGTGATGCGCTGGTCAGAAAGGTTTCTAGCGCCCGCAAGCGAATCGACCCATTGGGCCGGAATTTCCGATTTGGCCGGCTCGCCCGTACATGTACTCGTCTCTGAACAACTGGATTTTGGTCGCATCTTGCATGAAAGTACCGATTTGGTTGTGCCGCCCTCGACTCGTCAGGGCTTCGACAGATCACCGTCGATGCGACGGCCGATGTTGCGCAATTCTTCGTTGAGTCCCAGGTCGGACGGCACTTCAGAACCCTCAATGATCGATCTCAGCTTGGGATACAAATGCGCACGGTTTAGTAAGTTCTGCCTGGAATACAGGCTGGCTTTGGCTGGCAATAAGTACGCCGGCACGCCATCCTGCGCCAGCAAAATCGACATGTACAGATCATCATCGTTCATAAACCTGATGAACTCAGCCGCGTCCGCGAGGCATTGGTCTGTGCACTTCTTGTCCACAACAAAGGAGTCCACCCACGACATCACCTTGGGCGGGTGCGAATCGAGGGGCAGTTCCTCCACGTCGATATCGGCATCCGTTAGGCACGCTGCGGCGGTCGGGCATTTCACTTTATCGGCGGCCAATTTGAGCGCCCCGTTTAGGCTTTCCGAGTAACCGATCAAGGCGCGAGCGCGCTTCGCCCCAAACTCCTCCGCGAAGAACGCGGTCTGATGTTGATTTGAGTCGCGGACGATTTCGAATCCTGGCGAACTGGCTTCTCAACTGATCGAGACGGAAGTTGAAGTTGTCGAAGAGAACGGAGCGCCTGTTGGAGAGAAGGTCTTCGTCTTCTACAACCCGCCGATGGTGAATCGAAATCTGGGGATTCGACGCAGCTACATCAACGAAGCCACACGAGTCGCAAAAGAAACTCTCGCCCGCAAGCTGCAGACGATCGTCTTCGCCAACAGCCGGCTGCACACGGAGGTTCTGCTCACGTAT
>Ga0326728_10006490_pt1 | contig 31421 bp, 22 predicted proteins | sample MB3enrmetagenome_FD_207602 | JGI IMG/M metagenome (GOLD analysis project Ga0326728, IMG submission 207602) | Lab enriched peat soil microbial communities from McLean, Ithaca, NY, United States - MB31MN | ecosystem: Environmental > Terrestrial > Soil > Wetlands > Peat | place: USA: New York...
CTGCGGAGCGGGCGGCGGCGGGGGAGACGGTGCTGTTCGACAGACACTGGCACCGGCGAAAGGACGAATCGCTGTTCCCGGTCGAAGTCCAGACCAGCGTCTTCTGGCACGGCGGGCGCCGTTTCCTCCTGAAGGTTGCCCGGGATATCAGTGACCATGTGCGGGCCGAAGAACAGCGTGAGAGGCTGCGCCAGCTCGAGGCGGATCTCGCGCACATCAACAGAGTGAGCATAATGGGGGAACTGGCCGCCTCGGTCGCGCATGAAGTCAACCAGCCGCTGTCGGGCGTAGTGAGCAACGCCAGCGCTGGCCTGCGTTGGCTGGCCGGAGATGCGCCTAACCTGGAGGAAGCGCGGGAAGGTCTGCGTCGCATCGTCCGCGACGGGAAGCGGGCCGGCGAAGTGATCGCCCGCATTCGGGCCCTGACCAGAAAAGCCACGACGCCGAGAGAGAAGCTGGACCTGAATCAAACAATTGGCGAAGTCCTGGCCCTCATCGGCGACGAAGCAAAGAGAAACAGTGTGATGATCCGAGCGCAGTTTGACGACGACCTTTCACGCGTTTCAGGCGATCGCGTGCAGTTGCAGCAGGTGATGCTGAACCTGGGTATGAATGCTATCGAAGCGATGAGCAGTGTAGACGAGCGGGCGCGAGAACTCGTGATCACCACACGGAACATCGATGCGGATCAGGTGCAGGTAACGGTTGAAGACTCGGGGCCTGGTCTCGACCCGAACACGACCGACCGGATCTTTGACCCCTTCTACACCACCAAGCCCGGCGGGATGGGCATGGGACTCTCCATCAGCCGCTCCATCATTCAGGCACATGACGGCCGGCTATGGGCAACGGCCAGGGACGGCTCAGGCACAAGCTTCCACTTTACGCTTCCCGCGTACCACGAGGAATAGGCTTGCAGAGGGCATGCGCAATGGAGCGGGTGAAGTTGCAACGCGGGTTAAAGCCGTCGCCCATTGTGCTTGGGACGCTTACCGTGCTGCTCTGGTCTCCGTGTGCTTCTGCACTCAACGCATCCCTGGACATCGACCAATACGCGCATTCCGCATGGACCTACGGCAACGGTTTCCCGAGCGGGGCAGTCTACGCAATCTCACAGACGGCCGACGGTTATCTCTGGCTGGGCACGCAATCCGGCGCGTTTTGTTTCGACGGAGTTCGAGCTGCCCCGCTGGCTCTGCCAGCAGGGCGGCAACTTCCCGGCACGGTAGTTGAGGCCCTTCTGCCGGCACGCGACGGAACCCTCTGGATCGGCGCCTTTGACGGCCTGGTGAGTTGGAAGAACGGTCGAATGACCGAATATCCGGCGCTCGCCCACCACATTCATCTGACCCTCCTGCAGGATCGCGCGGGAACCGTTTGGGCCGGTGCGGTGAAGGGGCCGACCGGAAGGCTATGCGCAATTCGCGGCGGGAATGTTAAGTGCTATGGCGATGACGGAAGCCTGGGCTCCGCAGTCGCATCTTTGTACGAAGATAGCGACGGCAACCTATGGGTTGGGGCGGGGACAGGACTATGGCGGTGGAACCCCGGTCCACCAACGCGCTATCTGATTACGCCAATCCGCCACCGCCAGGCCTTGGCGCAGAGCGATCATGGATCGGCTCTCCTGGTAGGCACCGACAGCGTTCGTCAGATCGCCGGCACGAGAATCGTGGATTATCCGGTTCCAGGCGCGCCGTTGCCCCTGAACCCCACCAGTCTCCTTCGCGATCGTGACGGTGGACTGTGGATCGGCACAACCGATCATGGCCTCATACACTCGTACAAGGGCAAGACAAGCGTGTTCACTCATGAGGACGGCCTGTCGAGCGATCATGTGAACGCCTTGTTTGAAGATCGTGAAGGAACAATCTGGGCCGGCACTTCCGATGGCCTCGATCAGTTTCATGAGTTGCCGGTCACCTCGCTTTCGCTGAAGCAGGGCTTGTCCAGCGCAAGGACTACATCGGTCCTGGCTGCGCGCGACGGGAGCATATGGATCGGCACGGAAGAAGGACTCAACAGATGGAAGAACGGACGCACGACCATCTATCGGAGGCGAGAGAATCCTGGACTCCCCGATGACGAGATCCAGTCGCTGTTCGAAGATGAGCGGGGTCGCATTTGGGTGTCGGGGTATCGTGGCCTTGCCGCATTCGAGAAGGGGAAGTTCACTCCTGAATCGTCCGTGCCCGCGGGAGCCAAGAATGCGATCGCCAGTGACGAGCACGGAGGGCTCTGGCTGAGTCTTTGGCTCCCGGGGAATGAGTACGGGCTGGCGCATCTGACTGGCGGCAAAATCACGGAGCGGGTCCCCTGGCAAACGGTGGGTGGAGGACCCGGCTCGGGCCTTGTGGCCGATCCGGACGGCGCCATCTGGACCGGACTCATTACCGGCGGAATTGCGCGTTTTCGTGCGGGCCAGATTCAGAGATTGGCGTTGAGCAACCACTCTCCTGACGTATCGAGGGTGCTGAACCTCTCACGCGATCACGAAGGGACGATGTGGGCCGCAACCGAAAATGGCGTCAGCCGGATCGTGAACGGCCGTGTGGCAACGCTGAGCACCGCGAACGGATTACCTTGCGATGCGGTCCACTGGATCATCGAAGACGATCTGTCATCCTGGTGGCTTTACACGCGCTGCGGGCTTCTGCGCATCCCGCGAACAGAGTTGGACGCCTGGATCGTCGACCCGAAGCGCATGGTTCAGGTGACGAAATTCGATGCCTCAGACGGTGTGCGCCTGATTCCGCTGCTGGGTTTCAGGCCATTTGTCTCGAAGTCTTCCGACGGCAGGATCTGGTTCAGGAATGGCTACGCGGTGAGTTACATCGATCCGTCCCATATCGGCGTCAACGCTGTGCCCCCGGCAGTCCACGTTGAGCAGATTACCGCGAACGGCAAGACGTTCAATGCGGAGCGCGGTTTGCGCCTGCCTCCTCACGTCCGCGATCTCACCATAAATTACACGGCGCTGAGCCTTGCCGCGCCGGAAAAGATTCGTTTCCGCTATATGCTGGAGGGTCAGGATTCAGGCTGGAGAGAGGCGGTCGACAAACGCGAAGTGCAGTATTCGAATCTCGCTCCGCGGGACTACAGGTTTCGCGTGACGGCGAGCAACAACAGCGGCGTCTGGAACAACGAGGGCGACGTTCTCGACTTCTCTATCGTCCCGGCGTTTTATGAGGCGACCTGGTTTCGGCTTCTCGCCGCGGCTGCTTTCCTGATGGCCGTCTGGTCCATCTACTACGTTCGTGTCGGCATGCTGGAACGGCGGAATAGTGAGGTTCGTGCGCTGAATGAAGCTCTGCGGCGCAGTGAAGCTTACCTGGCTGAGGCGCAGCGACTTAGCCACACGGGCAGTTGGGTCTGGAACGTCGCCACCGGAGAAAACACCCACTCGTCGGAAGAGCACTCGCGATTGTTCGGCTTCGACCCGGGCGGAGGCGTCCCATCCTTCGAGGCAATGGTCCAGCGCATTGACCCTGATGACAGGACCCGGATCCGCGAACTCTTCGACAGAGCCGCTCGCGAGAATGGCGATTTCGAAACCGATTTCCGCACCCTTTTGCCCGATGGAGCGGTCAAACACGTGCACGTAATCGGGCACCCCGTGTTCTCCGCTTCCGGCGCGGTCGTGGAATACGTCGGAACCACCATTGACGTGACCGATCGCAAGCGGGCCGAAGAACAGCGCGGCAAGCTGCGCCAGCTCGAAGCGGATCTCGCCCACATCAACAGAGTGAGCATAATGGGAGAACTTACTGCTTCCATTGCCCACGAAGTCAACCAGCCGCTTGCAGGCGTGGTGAGTAACGCCAGCGCCGGTCTCCGCTGGCTGGCTGGAGATTCGCCCAACCTGGAGGAAGCGCGGGAAGGTCTGCGTCGCATCGTCCGCGACGGGAAACGGGCCGGAGAGGTGATTGCCCGCATCCGGGCCCTGACCAGAAAGACTGCCACGCCGAGAGAGAAATTAGACTTGAATCAGACAATTCGCGAAGTCCTCGCCCTCATCGGCGACGAAACGAAGAGAAACAGCGTGACGGTCCGAGCGCAGTTTGCGAGTGACCTTTCGCCAGTTGCCGGCGACCGGGTGCAATTGCAGCAGGTAGTGCTGAACCTTGTGATGAACGCAATCGAAGCGATGAGCAGGGTCGATGAACGGCCGCGGGAGCTGGTGATCACTACGCGGAATGCTGATGGCGACCAGGTGCTGACAATTGTTGAAGACTCGGGTCCGGGTCTCGACATGGACGCGATCCCGAGGATATTCGAGTCGTTCTACAGCACAAAGCCGGGTGGGATGGGTATGGGACTCTCCATCAGCCGTTCTATCCTCGAGGCCCATGGAGGCGAGCTATGGGCGACAGCCAGGGACGGGTCAGGCACGAGCTTCCACTTCACCCTTCCGAAGTACAACGAAGAAGAGTCAAATGGCGCCGGCGCGTGACTCGGACGCAGTTATCGCGGTTGTGGACGACGATCCCTCGGTTCGGGAGGGCCTGCAGAGTCTCATCCGGTCCGCGGGCTGGAGGGCCGAGACGTTTGCGTCCGCCCAGGAATTCCTGGCCCGGCCTAACATCGACGCGCCAGGCTGTTTGATACTCGACCTGCAACTGCCCGGTCTGAGCGGACTCGATCTGCAGAGGCGGATGGCCGAGGTCGATCTGGAGATTCCCATTGTCTTCCTCACAGGCCATGGCAACATTCCAGCGTCGGTGCAGGCCATGAAGGCGGGAGCAGTCGAGTTTCTGACCAAGCCGTTCGATGAGCAGGATCTCTTGCGGGCAATCCAGGAGGCCGTGGAACGCGATCGGCGTGCCCGGCAGCAGCGGGCCGCGATGCGCGAGTTGCAGCTTCGCTATACCTCGCTGACCCCGCGCGAGCGGGAGGTCATGCTGCACGTGATCTCCGGTCTGCTGAATAAGCAGATTGCGGCCGAGCTGAAGACGAGCGAGTTCACCGTCAAGATCCATCGCGGGCGCGTCATGCGCAAGATGCGTGCCGATTCTCTGGCGGATCTGGTGAGGATGGCGGAAAGCCTCGGGATCCGTTCGCGTCAGCAGTCAATTTGAACGCAGAATCAATAACTTACGGGCAGATCTAGCACCAAGGTGTAATAGATTTGCGTCCCGCCGGCTGTTATTCAATCAGAGAGAGCCTTCATTATGCCTGTTATCGCGGTGGTCGACGATGATATCTCGGTGCGTGAATCGCTGGAGAGCCTGATCAGGTCCGTCGGCCTGGACGTGAAAGTGTTTGCCTCAGCGGAGGAGTTCGTGGATTCGAACCATCCTCCCAGGGTGGACTGTCTCATATTGGACGTGCGCCTTCCGGGGATGAGTGGAATCGAACTCCACCGTCGCCTGCTGGCCCTCGACTACAAAGTGCCCGTTGCCTTCATTACGGCACACGGATCCGACGACCATGCGAGGTCGGAAGCTGCCTCGGATTGGACGGTCGCTTACCTGATCAAACCGTTCAGCGAGGATGAATTACTCGATGCCGTCTACGCGGCGTTGAAATGGAAACCAGGAGGTTGAAGCAGGACAGGTAAACCATGGAGATCCCATGAGCGACACAGGAGCTTTGGTTTGCGTGGTGGATGACGACGCCTCCGTGCGCGAAGGCGTGGCAGGTCTGATTCGCTCCGCCGGATTGACAGTGAAGACGTTTGCGTCGGGAGAGGAGTTCCTGAGGGCCCCGCGCCCAGGAGCGCCACGTTGTTTGGTGCTGGATGTGAATCTCCCCGGGGTAAGTGGACTCGACCTGCAAAAGGAGCTTGCCAAGTCGGGTATTCAGGTCCCCATCGTGTTCCTCACCGGGCATGGCAACATCCCAATGGCAGTGCGCGCGGTGAAGGCAGGCGCGTTGAATTTTCTGACGAAGCCCTTCGACGATGAAGAACTATTGAGCGCCATCCGGCGATGCATCGATACAAAGCCCGTTTCAGGTTCTCAGCCTGGCGCCGGGGAGCGGATGAGACGCTCAGGCGCGGCGGCTGGCCGTGACAGCGGGAAGGTGTTCCCGCCATTCCGCCTGGACCCTGTCAACCAGTGCCTGTGGCGCAACGGAGAAGCGGGCCAGGACGAGCGCCTGCTGCTGACTCCTAAAGCATTCGCGGTTCTGCGCTACCTGGTGGAACATGCGGGACGACTGGTTACGCAGGAGGAACTGCTGGACGCGGTGTGGCCCGAGACGTTCGTCCAGCCAGAGGTTCTCAAATATCAGATCGCCGACATCCGGGGCATACTCGGAGACAGCCCGAAGAACCCTGTCTTTATCGAGACCCTGCCACGGCGAGGATATCGGTTCGTGGCCGCCGTGAGGGATAGCGGCGAGGCGGAATCACCAGCTTCGACGGGTACGGCGGGGGGCAGACTGGCGGGCAGAACGCGCGAGTTAGGCGAGTTGCGAACGTGCCTCGCAAAAGCCCTGCACGGCCGGACTCAGATCGTCTTCATCACCGGCGAGCCGGGCATTGGAAAGACGGCGCTGGTGGACGAATTCCTGTGTCAGGCCGCCGCCGAGCAACCATCTCTCCGCGTCGCCCGCGGCCAGTGTGTGGAAGGCTACGGTGGGACGGAACCCTATTACCCGATGCTGGAGGCTCTGGGTCAGTTGTGCCGGAGTCCGGGAGGGAATCGGGTAGTGGAGATTCTGGCCGCCCACGCGCCGACCTGGCTGGTCCGGTTCCCTTCGCTGGTGAAGCGCGAACAGCGCCAGGAGTTGCAGCAGGAGATTCTGGGAGCGACGCGCGATCGGATGTTGCGCGAGATCCGTGAAGCGCTGGACAGGCTGAACCTGGAAGGGCCTCGACTGTGGGTGTTTGAGGATGTGCAATGGGTGGATCCCTCCACGGTCGACTTGATCTCGGCCATCGCCCGAGGGCGGACGACGGCGAAGGCGATGGTGATCATGACCGAGCGATCCGTGGAAACGGCAGCGCGGAGTCATCCGCTGAGGAAGCTGATGTCGGAACTGCTGACTCATCACCTGTGCCGTGAGATTGCCCTGGCGCCGCTCTCGGCGGCGGATGTGGCCGAGTACCTGAGCGGAGAGTCCGGCGCAAGCTTGCCGGAGGGTTTTGCCGAGCTGATCTATCGGCACTCGGATGGGAATCCGTTGTTCATGATCGCCGCCCTCGATCACATGACCGAGCACGGCTCGATCGCGCGGGAGGCCGGAAAATGGCGGCTCAAGGTCCCGCTCCAGGAAATCGATCTCGGAGTGCCGGAGACTCTGCGGCAGATGACCGAAGCTCACATTCACCATTTGACGACGGAGGAACAACGAGTACTCGAAGCGGCCAGCGTGGCTGGAGTGAGGTTCTCGGCAAACGCGCTTGCAACAGTGCTTCAACAGGACGCGGAATTCGTGGAAGAGATTCTCGAGAACCTCTCCCGCCGCTCCCTGATCGTGCGTTCGGCGGGCGCCCGGCAGTTGCCCGATGCGAATACCGAGCAGGCCTTTGAGTTCATTCACGGCCTGTACCGCGAGGTCTTCTACGGCCGGCTCACGCCGGTGCGCAGGGCATGGATTCGCCGGCGCATCGACGATTCCGTTTCCCCGCCCTTGCGTGAGGTTGCGGAATCGGCGTCAAATCACCTCGCGCCAGGATCTGTCCGGAAAGATCCGGCGCTTGAACCCGGCGGGCAAGGTCGCGTCGGCACAGCGGCGGCGGCGTTCGCCTGAATTGTCATTCAACCTGGGCGGCCGGTATCGCTCCGTTCTGCGACGAAGTGTTGGGCAGAGCCTTGGAATCTGGACTTCACTGAGGCATCCGGGCAGCACTTCCGAAGTTCGGCCATCCGCCAAACCTCGGTACGTCCTCCGCGGGCGCAGTGGAGTTGGCCCTTGTTTTGCTCTAACGATAGCGCAGACTCTGCCACTTTGCGTCATGAACCTGCGTTTCAGTCTCGCCCGGCGAGTGTTCCAATGCGGTTGTCCGGCGCCGAAGTGTTGGACAGCACGTCGAGATGTGGACTTCACCGAGGCATCCGTCACCACTTTTGCAGCCTATGCATGGATGGTCTTAAGCGGTAATCAAGTTGCAGGCAACACGAACGCCGCGCGACATCGCGATCATCGCGATTGAAAGGCATCTCATCTCATGTACTCGAATGCAAACAAGAAGCACAGATGGGCCGTTGTGCTGGCGGGCGGAGACGGCGTGAGGTTGCAGGCACTCACGCGTCGCATATCCGGCGATTCGAGACCAAAACAGTTTTGCCCGCTTTTCGGTGGGAAGACCCTTCTCGCCCAGACACGCGAGCGAATCGCTCCCCTGTTTAACGAGGAACAGACAATATTCGTCCTGAATCGCGCCCACAGCAGTTTCTATAGTGAGCAGCTTGCCGGGGTGCCCGACTGCCGCAAGGTCGTGCAGCCGCTGAACCGGGGCACTGCTGTTGCGATGGCGCTGTGCCTGGAGATCATCTCTCGGCAGGATAACGACGCGCTGGTGGCCTTTTTCCCATCCGATCACCACTTCCTGGACTGTTCTGCATTTCGCAGCACCGTGGATTGCGGCCTCGGGATGATGGAGGAATATCCCCAATCCGTCCTTGTCCTTGGCGCAGAAGCGCAGTATCCAGAGGTAGAGTATGGCTGGATCGAGCCGGGCCGGACGTTGGTAGACTCGCCGGTTCATCCTCTGCAGCGCGTGACGCGATTCTGGGAGAAACCAACACTGCAACGTGCCAGGATCCTGCAACAGAACGGCTGTCTGTGGAACACTTTCGTGACAATCGGTCTGGCTGGTGCTTTCGAGGAGTTGTTTTGCGCCACCACTCCCCAGCTCACACGATCGCTGCGGAGCAGCCTTTCAAATGGTCGGCTTGGAGATTCTTACGATGAGACCGCCCCGGTCGATTTTTCGCAGGCGGTACTTTCCCGCGTGCCGGAGCGGCTTGCGGTCTTGCGCGATGCGAAATCCGGGTGGATGGATCTCGGGAGCCCGCATCGAGTCATCGAGGCCCTGACCCGCAGCGGAATGCAAGCGCCGTGGCTTGCTTCGAACGGAAACGGCACCCACGGGGCTTCCCAACTCTCTGTTGTCGCTTAGAAGCTCGCCAACAGGAGTGAAGATCACTGCGGCTCGCTCCGCAGCCAGCCCGGGACCTCCGGATCGCCGGGAGTGAAACGGGGGAGGAGTGCTGAAGTTCAGCTTGCTTGTCGTCTGATGGAAGAGCGAATCCCTCGTCCGACGAGCGGAGTGTCGCACACCGTACGTCCTGTGTACGGTCGGTGTTTCGAGTAGCAGCCAGTTGTCATCAATATACTGGGCATGGCATTACCGGGCTTCCGCCTGGAATCACCGAAGGGCACGGTAAAGATCGTATGCCTGTTAGGCTCCGCTTGGGGAATTCGGACAGATGAACGGATCCTTTCGCAGGCTGAAGGTCATCCGCCAGGTTATTCGCGACTTCGGAGCCGATCTTGCAACCATGACGGCCAGACTCCCCGATACAGTGCCTTCGGGCTCCCAGGATACGACGACGCTTCGTATCGCGGCGCGGACGAACGGCGAGCATGGCTTTCTCTTCTTCAACAACCAGGTTCGTCACTATCCTCGGCCGGAGCAGAAAGGCGTGCAGGTCGCCCGGAGGCTGCCTTCCGAAAGGATGACCGCACCGCGCGAACCTGTCGACATACCTTGGCAATGGTATTTCTTCCGGCCGGTCAACATGGACCTCGACGGAGGCCTTCTGAAATACGCCATGGCGCAGCCGTTCGCAAAGATCGAAGTCGGAGCAACCGGATACCGTTTCTTCTCTGCCTGTTCCGGCGTCGCTGCGGAGTTTGTGTTCCACGGGCGCACGATCTCGGCCCTCCACGCGAAGAGTGGCGAAGCGCGCCGCGAAAACGGACGAATCTACGTCCGCGGAGTCCCTTCCTCCACGGGAGCGGCGATAGAGTTTCAAACACGCGGGGGAAAGGCTGTCCGCATAATACTTCTTTCGCCCGAACAGGCCCGAAACTCCTGGAAGTTCTCACTCGCGGGCCACGAGTATTTGCTGTTCAGACAGGCAGACGTCTTCTCCGACGGCCGGGAGATTCATCTTCGTTCCCGCGATGCCAACGCTTTCTCGATCTCGATTCTCCCGGAAGGGAGCGAGCGATTGACCTCCCATGTGGCTCTGCGGCGAACTGGAAATGACGGAGCGTTCGCGCGGTACGTTGCGAACTGGAGCGTAACGAGCACCTTTCGCCGCTCATGAAGCAGCAGACGGTGGAACTGATCGCAGAGAACTCAGTGGCACAGCTACCGACACACCCGAATCTCGCGCCTTGAAGAAGCAGTCCGGAAGTTATCGAGAGGATTGGCGGGGACGACGGGGCTCGAACCCGCGACCTCCGACGTGACGGGCGCAAGGAGTAATCGTTTATTTTCAGTTATTTGCATTAAATCAAAGGGGTCTCTCCGGACTGGAGCCGACACAGAACGACGTGGAATGACCCGATTCCGCAGGGTTTAATGACACAGCTACTGACACAGCGAGTTCTGAACGCGCTCGGGCACGAATCAGTTTCACGGAAACCTCTGAATTGCATGATTCTCTCTTTAAGATTGGCGACCTGATACGGGCCCCCTTGATTGGTCCTCCCGGACCTGGCCCTTTGCGCGCCGGCGTGAAGGAATTGCCGGGCCGCGGCATGCTGACAGGCTCCCGCGGCCCCGGATGGAGATCATCCCGTCAGTAGTGAAACCGCCAGCGGAACTCCGCGTAGATTTGCCGCGGGTCGTTGTAGTGGAATCCGCCGAAAGTGAGACTGTTGTCGAGCAGAACCCGGCGGTTGGCCACGTTCAGTGCCGTTACCGACAGCCTGTACTTGTCCCCCTCGCCGAAGCTCTTGCCGAGTGAGATGTCAAACGTGGTGTGCTGCGGCAGATAGGCGCCAGGATACTGCGAGTCCGGATCACCGTTGGTAAAGCCCGAACCATAGTAGACGTTGGTCGAGGCCAGCACCTGCCACGGCAGGATCGCGTTGAAGCCCACGTTCAGCGTGTTGCGCTGATCGTGATCCACCGGCCCAAGCCCTGGAGGCGGTTCACAGTCCGGCGGTGTGGGAACCGGACAAATCAAGCCGCCGCTGAACGGAGGAGCGGATTGGGCGATCTGGTTGGAATAGGCGAGATGCACCTGCACCCGGCGCCACATGCGGGGCGACCGCAGCGTGGTTTCCCAGCCTTGAATCAACGCCTGCGCCCACGTCAGCGGCCAGAATATGTTCGATTCGCCGATGTTGCTGTGGTCCAGCCAGTTCGTCGCGCGTGTCTGGAAGTTGTCCTCTTCCAGTACCCACCCGAAGAAAGGAATGGACACGCCGAATTGAAACTCGTGGTCGCGCTCACCGCGCAGCGGGCCGAAGGCGAGACTCTGACTGCTGGCCAGATCGAGCAATGGACCCGTGGCCGTGAGCAGCGGGGGCGCCTGATAGAAATCGCCATAGAAACCGTGGAACACCCAGTTGATCCTCGGGATCCGGATGGCCGCGCCAAAACGCGGATCGGTCGCGTTCTCGACCACCTCGGGCTGACCTCCGAACGAGCCGGAATCGAAGTGCGATTCGCGCAATCCGGCAATCAGCGTCAGCCACGAAGTCACCTTGAACCGGTCGCTGATGTACTCCTCGATGAGACCACCCGTCACCGCGGCCGAAGACGGCCCGTAGTTCTGACAATCCGGCGGCGCGCAGCCCGTAAAGGTGTTGTTAAAGAAGCTGCTCTGGTGCTGGGCAAATCCGTACGCGCCCACCTGCACGTCGTTATTCCGTAACGTGGTGATCTCAGCACTGGCCTGAGCACCGGCGTAGTGCGACGTTTGATTCACATCGGTAATTACCGGAACGTCGTTTGGAGAACTGGCATACGCCGCTTCGTTGTAATGATAGAAAGGCGAGACGGTCAGCACGACGCCGGGGCTGAACGTGTGTATCCAGGAAAAAGCGGCGTACCCGTCCGGTTCCCGCTCGCTGTCGTGCAGGCCGTAGCTGGCGTACACCTGATTGCCGTCCGAGTTGGGATCGGGATCGATCGGAATCTGATAGTAATCCTGGCGGAGCGATGCCACCAGCCGGAGCTGATTCGCCGGACCCGCGTTGTAGAGCAGCGACGCAAAGCCGCCGTAGCCGTTCTCGGCGTCATGCACCACCTGGCCGATCGGAGGCTGCAGGCCGTAGTCGCTGCGATTGCCGTTGAAGCTGAGGTACCAGGCCAGGCGCTGCGTGTGGCTTCCAAAGTCGAGCTGGTCGTTTGTCTGAAACCAGTTCCCGAACGATGTGACCAGTTCGCCCTCGGAGTTGCTCTCGAAGCCGGTCCGCGGCACGATGTTGAAGATCCCGTAGGTGCGGTCTCCGTATTCGGCGTCATAGCTGCCGCGTTGCACTTCCAGATAATCAATGTCCTTGGGATCGATCTGCGGTCCCAGGTTCGTGGCGATATTGGTGTTCGGAATCGGCACGCCGTCAATCAGCCAGTCCACCTGATGTCCGCCGCGCATGTGCAGCATATCGTGAGTGACGTAAGCGCCCGGCGTGTAGTCCGTGATCATGGCCATGCTGTTGGTGCGGTCGGCGCCGGGCGTTTGCGCGATATCCTCGCGATCCACCAGCGTGGACGGGGTCACCGACGTCATGTTGACCTGTTCGGCCTCGCCGGACACGCTGACGCTTTCATTCACCGGCGCGATTGCCAGTTGGCAGTGCAACACCGGGGAGGATCCGGAACGGACCGTGACGTTCTGTTCCCAGGTCTGGAATTTCGATTCGCTGACAGTGATCTTGTAATCGCCGACGGGCACGGTGGAGAAGGAGAACTCGCCGTCGTTGCCGGATTCGGCGCTTTGCGACCAGTCCGAAGTGATCGCCTGCAGCTTGACCGTCGCGGCGGCAACCGGCCGGTGCTGGGGATCGTGGACAACGCCCTGAATTCGCCCGAAGATTGTTGCGTTAAGCAGTGGACTGGATGTTACAAAAGCCGTCACAAAAAAACAAATCGCCAAATGGCGCACAGATCCTCCCTGGTGTGTGCGGTGCGGGTGTTATTCCGCTTTACCGTGGTATGGTCGCGAGTGAGTGATACATCCCGAAGCGGCCTCTCCATTATGATGTCGCCGGGTACGCGGGAACGTGCGGCAAATTGTCGCACCAGCGCGTGAAGAACGGCGCCTGTGCACGGCGTATGGACGGCTGGCGCTCGGCCTTGCGACTCATGGTTTCGGACCATAGTTCCCGTTTTGATCCTCCGCCGGGTAGTCGCGCCCGTACTTGTTCTTGTGTGGCTCGGCGATGAATCCGGTGCCGGAAATCCGAATAATACCCAGCCAAATGCTTTTCTGGTGGAGATGGTCAAGGGACGAAAGCGCGGCCTCGCGCTGGACGTAGCGATGGGACAAGGGCGTAATACGCTATGGCTTGCTCAGCAGGGCTGGGATGTGACCGGATTTGATATCGCCGATCAGGCCGTCGCAGCCGCCAACCGGGAAGCCGGCAGACTTGGCTTGAAAATCCGGGCCGAGGTAAAGTCGACGGATCAATTCGACTTCGGCGAGAATCGCTGGGACCTGATTCTGCTGTGTTACGCCGGGGGCCGGCAAATGGTGGATCGGGTGGAGCGCTCGCTGAAGCCAGGTGGAATCCTGATCGTCGAAGCGTTTCATGACGACGCTCTCCGCACGTTTCGGATCGGCGGTTCACTGTTCCGGACGGGCGAACTGCCGCATATTTTCCAGGGATTGCGCACGGTTTACTATGCCGAGCCGATTGCCCAGCCGGATTTCGCTCCCGCACCGGTGCGAGTGGTCCGGTTCTGCGCCCAGAAGCCGGATTCGCATTAACCGCCGCCGGCTTCACTTGCCTGACTGCGCGGCATCCTCCATCAGAAAGCGATCGAAGACGTTGAGGTGCTGCTCAAAGAACTCTTTCTCGCTCGACGCGCAAAAATAGTACGTCTTGCTCTTGTACGTCGACTTGATGGAGCGATCCACATTCATCAGACACACCGGGCAGATGGGATGCGCTTCTTCGAACTTTGGAAGTCTGGCGTAAGCCACGTTCGAATCCGGATTCAGCCAGCCGCTCCCCTGGTATTCCAGGAGATCCGCCAGACTCAGCGTGGCATCCCTTCCCAGATAGCGGTCAACGACGTTGAGCGCGAGATCGATGCCGGACGAGACCCCGCCGGCCGACGCAAGGTTGCCCTCCACAACAAATCGCGCGCCGCGCTTCAGGTGCACATCCGGATATGTCCCCGCAAACCGGAAGTAGCCGCTGTGGTGACAGGTTGCGGATTTGCCGGCCAGAAGACCCGTCTTCGCGAGCACGAAAGCGCCGTTGCACACGGACATGGTTACGTCTGTGGTTTTCGATACCGATCGAATCCAGTCGTACATCTCCGGGCCGGTATCATCCAGGTCCATCGCGGGAATCACCACCACTCTGGGGGCGGGCGCCGTGCCGAAGGTGTATTCGGGAACAACCTTCATTCCCGCGCCCACGGTCACCGGTTCTTTTGCCGCCGCAACCATGTAGGGAGTAAAGAGCTGCTTTCCTTCGGTTGCGCCCGCGCCCGCAAAGACCTCGAGTGGCCCCGCGAAATCGAGCACCTCCGCGCGCTTTGCGATGACGAATGCCACCGGCAGCGTCCCGGACGCCGGCACGTGCAGCGCGGGGAAAGTGACGGCCGGCGTGGCGCTTTTCCCGGTTGAGGAATCCGCCGCGCTCGCCACGGAACGAACTGCAACCGCGGCAGCGCCGAACAGCGCCGCCTTCTTCAAGACTTCTCTTCTGTACATCGATTCTCTCCTTAACCGCATTCCCCGGTCTTCCGCGCGTCCAACCTGAAGTCTAGCCGGGACCCTGCTTCCTGACAACTGGGCAATTTGTCGCACCGGCGTGCTCCCCGGTCCGCTGCGCCTGGCGGTTCAAGTGAGAATTCGAAAGATGGCGAACAGGGCCAGCGCGTTCGCAAGGATCGACAACGGAAGAAGCACCAGATGCCCGCGTTCGGACCAGCTCCGGGATCGTTCGGGCCTCCGATGAAACGGCCGGGGAAAAACAGCCTGAAAAGCGGTGGCGGCGTAAATGGAATCGGCGCGTGAACTCATCCTTTCGAAGAGTACGTTGCGGGGGCCACATCGGCAATATGGCAAATCGACGCAGCCGGGGCGTCCGTCTAATGGCTTCGGCCGGCGTACCGTGAGGGGTCCTTCAGGAAAAGTTCGCGGCAGGTGCGGCTGCAGAAGTAGTAAGTCCGGCCTTCGAACTCGGCGTGCGGTCCATCCTTGCTTGCGGACACCGCCATCCGGCACACCGGATCGATGGCCTGCGGTTCCTGCGCGCCCCCCGTGCTCGCCGCCGCGCCCGCGGTTTTGGCCGGCTGCAACTGCTTCAGATACTCGATCATCTGGTTGAGTTCGGTATCCGTTAGCTGATCGCGATAGCTCGGCATCACTGGCGGGTAACCCGCAACAATCTTTGCCCCCGGATCGAGAATCGACTCCCGGACATATGCCTCGTCCGCCGTCACCGTCCGGCCATCGCTCAACAGCACCTTGTGTCCGAAGATTCCCTCCAGCGGAGGCGCCACCCGGCCCTGGTCATGGCAGCCCAGGCAACCACGCGCAGCGTAAAGCGCGGCCCCGGGGCTTTGCGGCGCCGGCGGCTCCTGCGCATCCGCACCCGCGTCCTGGCTGTTCTCCCCCATGGAATCCGTCACCTGTTCGCCGGCCAGCCGCGTTGCATCTCTGACCAGGCGGCGCAACGCCACGCCGTCGGCGCTGTCATAGACGCCTCGAACCTGGCCGTTCCCGTCCGTAAGAATGAAAAGACCGCTGTGCTGGATCGGCGTGTTCTCATCCGGCGGCTGCACGAACACGCGCATCCCGGCCGCGGTGGCCGCGAGTTTCTTCCGCTCCGTGCTCAGAAAATGCCAGCGGTCATCGGCCTTCCACATCGTCGCGTATTGTTTGAGAACAGCCGGCGTATCGTGATCGGGATCGACCGAAAAGGAAACGAAGCGCATGTTCGAATCGGCCAGGGTTTTCTGCAATCCGGCCATCTTCGCGGTCATCATCGGGCAAATGGAGGTACACGTACTGAAAAAGAAATCGGACACCCAGATGTGGCCTCGCAAATCGCCGTTTGAGAACAAGTACCCGTTCTGATCCGGATAGGCGAAATCAGGAGCGGCCCACAGTATCGGGAGCGCGCCGTCGTTCGACGCGGACGCCGAACTGTAGGCAGCGGCTGCTGCCGATGGTCCCGACTCACGCTGTTGCCACTTCAGCAGCAGAACGACGCCAATTGCCGACGTCGCCAGTAGCGCCAGGGCGCCGCCGATAGTCCACAGCCGATGAGATGTCATCGCCGTTTCCCATCGTACGCTTAAGCGCTCCTGGCCCGGATGCGACAATCTGCCACGTGTTTCGGCAAGCGAGGGATCATCTGACCGGCGGATGCTTGGCGAGCTTGCGTTGCAGCGAGCGCCGGTGAATGCCCAGCATTCGTGCGGCCTGCGAGATGTTGCCGCCGCAATCGGCGATCACGCGCTGCATGTGCTCCCATTCGACGCGGGCCAGGCTTGCTACCGTTGTCGGCGCTTCGGGAACCTGTTCTGGTGCGGTCTTCAGACTGTCGTAGGCGGCCAGAATCTGGTCGGCATCGGCTGGCTTGCTGAGATAGTGGTCGGCGCCGCGCTTCATCGCTGAGATAGCCGTCGGGATGCTGCCATAGCCCGTCAGGACGATGATGGTCATCGACGAATCGATGGCTCGAAGCTCCTGCACCAGATCCAGCCCCCCCATGCCTGGCATTCGCAGGTCCACCAGGACGAGGTCGGGACTGCGATCGCGCGCGGCATCCAGCGCCGTCTCGCCGTCTGGCGCCTGGATGGCTTCCCAGTCCCGTTGTTCCAGAGCGCGGCACAGACGGAGGCGGAACGTCTCATCGTCGTCAACCACCAGAACCAGCGGGCGTTCCTCCGTGAGGGGCATCACTTCGTGAGATCCGCGTAGCGTTGTGAGACGAAATCCCAGTTGATGACTTTCATGACTGCGGATAGGTAGTCGGCACGGCGGTTCTGATACTTCAGATAGTACGCGTGCTCCCAGACGTCGATTCCGAGCAATGGGCGGCGCCCGGCGAGCAGCGGACTGTCCTGATTGGGCGCGGTGTCAAGTGCGAGCTTGCCGGTTGCATCGATCGACAGCCACGCCCACCCGCTCCCGAAAACGCCAAGCGCTGCCGAGCGGAGCTGGTTCTCGAACTGATCCTGTCCCCCGAAAGTGGCATTCAGTGCGGAGGCGAACGCGCCGCCTGGCTTTCCGCTCTTCGTGGCCGGAGTCAGCGTCAGCCAGAACAGGGAATGGTTCGCGTGCCCGCCGCCCTGGTTCCGCACTGCAGTGCGAATGGCTTCGGGCAGCGTGTCCAGACGTTCAAGCAGTTGCTCGACGCTGAGCTTCGCGAGGTCCGGGTAAGCGCTGACGGCTTTGTTCAGGTTATCGACGTACGCCTTGTGATGCTTGTCGTGGTGAATCTGCATCGTTTGCGCGTCGATGAACGGTTCCAACGCGTCGTACGCGTAAGGCAGGTTTGGCAGCGTAAACGGCGCCTCTGCGGCGGATGCCAGGGCGGTGGCAACCGGACTCAGCGCGGCCAGTTCCAGCAGTGATCGTCGAGTCATCGATCTAATTCCTTTCCCTCCGGCCCATCACGCCGGCGCTTCCTGTTTTCGCATTCGAAATAGAACAATACACACGAAGATCAGCCCCAGCGCGACCGCGGCGACAGGCGTGACGAACAGCCATGCACGCTGACCGCCCTCCGGAAGAGCCAGGATGCGTTTCCCATAGGCACCGACCAGGGCGGCTTTGATGTCATCGTCGGACTTGCCCGCCCGCACCATTTCGGCGATTTGCGCGCGCAGTTGCTCCGCGACCTGCGAGTTGTGCACGGTGAGATTCTCGCTCCAGCAGCAGGGCGCGATGAACTCGCCATACAACTTCTCAAGGCGCGGATCGCCGGACCCATACCCCGCACGCAGGAGGGGAACCAGAGCCAGCATGGCCGCCACCGCAAATATGACCGCGTGAATCTTCATACAGAGTTGTGAAGCGCTCGCTCCGAGTGGGCGGCCAGGGGCAGCTCCAGCACCGCCGTCGTGCCCTGTCCCGAGTTTGATTCGATGGTGAACCGGCCGCCCAGACGATCAGCCAGCGTGCGCACAAGAAAAATGCCCAGGCCCATGCCTTTGCCGGGCTCCTTTGTCGTGAAGAATGGTTCGCCGACATGGCGCAGCACATCCGAGGTCATGCCGGCGCCGTGGTCCTTCACCTCAAAGCGTACATACTCGCCCGCACGCACCGCTGTCAGCACGACTCGGGATCCGCCGGAGGACGATTCCAACGCATTTCTTACCAGCGCGATCAGCGCCTGCTCAACGCCGTGTCTCGGGATGCGCAGGATCGCGTCAGCAGCGCTGCCGGTAGCAGCTTCGAGCGTCGCCGTGGAGAGAAAGCTTTCGCGAACCGCGGCGATCAGCTCATCCGCGGTTACCGCTGAAATCGCCTCACCGGCCGGTTCCGCGCCTTCGACACTCATCCGCTGCAGGATTTGCCGGCACCGTTCGACTTCCGAGCGAACCAGGCGGCTGTCCTCGGCAACGGCGGCGTCCCGCAACGACTGCGTCGCGTAAAGCTCAAGTTCTCGCGACACGACCGCGATGGTGGCAAGCGGGGTGCTAAGCTCGTGCGCAGCTCCGGCGGCAAGCGTCACCAGCGAAGCCAGCCGATCCTTGCGCGCCAGCTCCTGCTGCATATGAAGCAGGGACGCCTCGTGCTGCCGCAGGAGCTCGGAGATCCTGCCGGCGAACATAGCCACTAAAAACGTCGCGATCGCGAAGCCAAGCCACATGCCCGACAGGTGCAGGCTGGCCCCCGCGCCGTGATGCATCTCAAGCTGTGTGACAGGACGGTAAACGCGGAACAGGACGGCGAAGCAGGCGATGGCCAGCAACCCGAGGCCCCACGTCTGCCGCCGCGTCAGGATCGTGGCCGACAGCGTGATATGAACCAGAAACAGGAGGGTGAAGGGGTTGTTCGGTCCGCCGGTCAGCATCAGAACCGCGGTGAGACACAACGTGTCCAGTACGAACACCCACCCGATGAGTGCGGACTCGCGGCCATGTTCGAACCACCCCGCGTGGCGGGCGCGCGCCGCAAGCCAGAAATTACTCAACGCCACCACCAGCAACGGAAGCGCGATCCACGAGAGCGGAAGATCGATGCCCAGCAGCAGCTCCGCCAGAATCGCGATTGCCATCTCGCCCGCCGCCATGGCGTAGCGAAGGCGAACGACCCATGGCAGAGCAATACGGGGAACGATCCGGGAGCGCGACGGCACCATGACTAATTCTCTTATCCTAGCCCGCGCCAACAGGGTTGCCCTGCGACATAATGTCGCACCCGGCTGAGAGGATCCACAGTTGATAGTCTTGCGGCTGCCGATTGCCATCGGCTAGGAAAGATGACGCCGGACGGCAGGTGGATCCTTGAAAACTCGCTGAATGGCAAGATGTGGGCGGACGTGGAGGCCGGGGGGAAACCGAGTAAATGGCTCACCTGGTTCGCGCTTCGGGTGCTCACTCACTTCGGCCGCGCCGCGCGGGCGTGAACTTCACACCCGGTTCCTGCGAGGCCGCATGACCGATCCCTCATGCTTGTTGCTCTGGCGCCAATTCGTCTGCGGCATGATGTCGCACGGTTCCAGGTCAAGCACATACGCATTCTGCGACAATTCGCCGCGCGCGAAGAGCGCCAGCCCGCCGCCATAATGAGTGCATCTCGGATGCCGGGAATGGACTGCGTTCGGGCTTTGCTGTGGATTACTCCACTTCGGTTCTCGCTCGCGTGACTTATGTTCAGCCGAGCGACCGTCGCGCAGCGGGGCACAAATGCCATTCCCGGTATCCGCCCAGTGACCGGCCACGAAAAGGGGTAGCACAGCGTTCATCAGCATGCAACCGCGCTCATGTTACCGGCGCGACACCGCCCGATTTCAACGGACACTGGCGCCAGCAGAGGGGCTCCGGAGCGCAACGCCGCCTCGACATCGAACAGAATGGCCAGACGCTACAGGTGACCACGACCATCACCAATTCTCAGGGCTCTCGCCACTGTCGGAGGACGGCAAGAGTCTTCAGGTGAAGAGGGAATCGATTAAGTCGGGTGAGACCCGGGCTTCGTCGGCTACGTACGCTCGCCAGCCCTGAAAACCGCGATCGGCCTTCCGAACGGGTTGCGCCGTGAATCAATTCGTCGAAGCTGATCTACGATTCCAACCGGGACTGTAGCGTAACCCGAATCGCACCTGAAGCGGTTCCACGGGGTGGAACACGTCAGTGAACGCCGCCGCGGCGGTTGGCGTTATCCGGGACGTATACGCGTAGTCGATGTCGTGATCCCTGCGGTTCAGCAGATTCAGGCCTTCGACCACAAAGCTCCATTCTCTGCTGATCCGATAGCGGACTTCTCCATTGAGCAGGACCGTCGCACTGGAGCGGTAGATTCCGTCGGATGTCAGGTCGCGCGGTCCAAAGGCGCGCAGGCGTAGACTCGCCGAAAAGCGTTTGTAATCGTGCATCGTGGCGCCTGCTGAGGCCACCAGCCCTACCGCTTCGGGTACACGCTTGCCCCCGGGGCTGTCTGGCGCGGCATCATCCGCATCAATCGCGGTGAAAAAGGCTCTGGAATCCGCGAAGTCAAAATCGAACGCCCAGTGGTCCAGCGGCGTGTAGTAGTTGGCCCATTCGATGCCATAACGGTTGCTCGGCGACAACGAAGCGACGGTGCCTCCCGTGTCGCCATCCTGCAGCAGTTCGGATTGACTGTGGAGATACCAGAGCGAAAACGTGCTTTGCAGATGTGGCGCCGCCGTCGTGCGCACGCCGACTTCCGACCCTTTGGTTTGGATGAGGGCGGGGATTCTCGATGTGGCCGTGGGGAACGGATTGTCCGGCGAAATCGGTTCCTCTCTTTGCGTTGCGCCACGTGCGTCGTTGCTGTGAAAACTGAATCCGCCCTGCACATAGAACTCCGTCCTGCGCCAGGGGCCGAAAATCAAACTCGCTTTGGGCTCGGGCATAAACTGAGTCACCGGGCCGGAATTGGCGGCCGCAAAGTTGACCACCGGAGCGCCAGGCAATTCGCTGGCGGTATAGCTGGGAGTCAGGCTGGTGACGTTATAAAAAGCTTCGTCGCCGCGGAAGGCCACCATCGTGCGGAAATATTCCCCCCACTGGATTTTGTTTTCCGCATAAAAACCGAGCATGGTGTCGGTGAACCTGTTCACGTCCGTGTCCGCGGGCAACACAGCCACCAGATTCGGATCGGCGTTGCATGCGTCGATGGGTTCGTCATTGCATGCGTTGCTGTCGTCCTTGTCCGTGCGCATGCGATTTTCCGTCCGGTAAAGGCCGTTGCGGACCCAGTCGTTGCGGACCTGCAGTCCGAACGTGTTTTGCGTCTTGCGGCCGAACCACTGGTTGAAGAGCGTGTGACGCACGTCGATTCCAATGACAAAGCGGCTGTCCTGTTGTTCGAACTGATCGCCCTTGATGGGGTCGTCCAGGTAGTACGTGAAATCGGAAAACAGATTGAGGTAGTAATAAAACCCGTATGCCATGATCTGCGTTCGGGAACGATCGTCCTGGCGATGCCATTCGGCCTGCAGACTGTAACGGTCCGAATCGCCGCCGTCGGTTGGGTTCAGCGCGCCGAAGAAACCGACGAGGGGTGTCGCCGTGATGGGGATCTGATCGCTCGAGTTCCACGTTCCGCGGTAAGCATGGGCGCTGAGGCTGAAACCGTTGCTTTCGTCGCCCTGGCTGTACGTCACGAGGCCGTTGTACTTGTAGAAATTGTCCCCATGATTCCAGGGGCCGTCGTCGTGATAGAACTCTCCGCCGACAAGCAGATTGCCCGAACCGACTTTCTCCGATACGCCGAAGACGGCTCGCTCATAGCCGTACATGCCGCCTTCCACCTGGAAGAAGTTCTCGGGCAGCGTCTTGTAAAAGTCCAGGTGCGCCGCTCCGGCTGAGCCAAAATCGCCGACGTCGGCGTAATAGGGACCTTTTTCGTAGTCCACCCGCTGCACCAGCTCGGGGATGACGATATTCATGTCGGCGTACCCCTCGCCGTGCGCATGCGACGGGAGATTCAGCGGCACATCGTCAAGGTAGACGGCGAAGTCCGTTCCGTGGTCGAGGTTGAAGCCGCGAAGAAAATACTGGTTGGCCTTGCCCCCGCCGGCGTGTTGCGTGATGATGACGCCGGGAACGGTCTCCAGGACCTCTCCCGAACGGAGAATGGGACGATCGTCAAGTTCGGTTGCGCCAACCGTCCCCTGGGTGGAGGATGCGGCAATGCCGACCAGGTCATCGGCGCGTCCCTGCACGTTTACGGTGGTGCTCACAGATGCCAGACCCAGAGAGATGTGGAACGGCGCGGGGGCCTGGGCGCCTATGGTGACGGGAATCTCTTTGGTTTCGAAATCGGCGTGAGATACCACGAGCCGATAATTGCCTGGCAAGAGTCCGGAAACGGTAAAAGAGCCGTTCGTATCCGACTCGGTGGTTCTGAGTACGGTACGGTTCGCGCTTTGAAGCTGCACGCCAGCCCCGGCGATTGCCGCGCCAGAGGTGTCGACGACAGTTCCCGATATCTCAGTCGGTCGCCTCTGATCCTCCTGAGCGCTGAGAGTCTGCGCCGGCAACAGGAACGCGCAAAGCGCGCAACAGACGAGCGCGAACCTCATAGTCCCACAGCAACTGCCCGGTAGCCTTCCTTCGAATCGATGTGGTAGCACGATTGTAATAATCGTAACACGATCCGGCGCGGTCCGTTCCGCCGATTTTGATTCGAACGACGATCCCCTGGGGTGTCTGCGTCGTGGCACCGGTCTCGGAATGGCGTTCCGAGCGGCTGTCCCGCCGGGAAGGCTCGCGGTGCGACAAAATGCCGCACGTCACGACGGCCAGCCTTCCTTAAACTGAATTAGTCACCCCAACAGCTACAGCCTCGTAGCCGCTGGTCCGAAGGTCGCGCGTCGACGTGATACGACCCGGCTCAGTTTCTTCCGCGAGGTCTTCTTGCATCCGAAGGGCATCCTGTTTGGTGGAATCCTGACATTGCTGCTGGCGCCGAGCCAGCTCCGAAGTGCGGCCCCGCTGCGCGGTGTGGTGCGGGATCGCTCTGGCGCGGTCATAGCCGGCGCGATCGTGCAACTGTCGCTTGGTACCCGGCTGGTGGCCGAGACCAAAACTGTGGCCAACGGTGAGTTCTTGCTCCTTCCGCCGCCGGGCGCAAGCGCCGATGACGAGTACACGATACTCGCCGCGGCGAGCGGCTTTGCTCCGGCAATCGAGACGGTGAAGCTGGCCGAGGCGGGCGCGCGGAGACTCGAGTTCGTGCTCGATGTCGCGCCCTACCGTCAGTCGATGGAGGTTCAGGCCGCAGCTCCGGTTTACCAGAGCACGCTCGACCTGAGCGGCGTGCGGGAGAGTCCGGCAAAGGACCTGGGCGAGGCGCTCAGCGAGATCGATGGCGTCTGGAAGATTCGCAAGGCCGGAATCGCCAACGATCTTGTCGTGCGCGGCCTGCAGCAGAACGACATCAACGTCCTGGTGGACGGCACGCGCACGTATGCCGCCTGCCCGAGCCACATGGATCCCCCCGCGAGCCATGTGGATTTTGTCGAAGTCGACCACGTCGATGTCAGCAAAGGCGCGTTCGACGTCGCCAACGCGGGAAGTCTGGGGCCAACAGTCGACATTGTCACCAAAGAACCCGGCATGGGTTTCCAGATAAAGCCATCGCTGAGTCTCGGTTCCTTCGACTTCTTTAACCCGAGTGTGACGGCCAGCTACGGGAGCTCAGCCTTTCAAATCCTCGCCGGATACTCGTATCGCGTGTCCGACCCTTACAGCGACGGCTCAGGACAGGCATTCACCAGCTACGCCAACTACAGCGCGACCGGAAAGCAGCAGCACGCCTTCGACATCAACACCGGCTGGTTGGAGGCGTATTGGAATCCCAGCGATCAACAGCAGCTAAGCCTGAGGTACACGCGCCAGCAATCGGGCCTGACGCTCTATCCGTATCTGACGATGGATTCCAACTACGACAATGCCGACCGTGCCGCAGTTCACTACGTCGTTCGTGACCTGACGCCGGCTTTGCGGGAGCTTCGCGCCGAGGGCTACTACACCAACGTCCATCACTTCATGACCGACAGCGAACGCGCTACCGCGATGATGGGCCAGTGGACGATGGCGGGCGACGCGACCTCGCAGAGCGTGGGAGGTCACATTGAAGCCGATCTGGGCAGTGACTTCACCATCGGAACCGAAAGCTACCACCGCAACTGGAATCTCACCGGCTCCATGCGCATGTCTGGCACGCTGATGACCAGCCCGTCGATTCCCGACGTCAACACGCTCGCCAGCGGGGTGTTTGCCATCTGGCATCGTCCGCTCGGAGAGCGTCTGAGGCTGACCGCGGGCGCTCGCTTCGACCATGCACAGATGCGCGTCGGCGACTCCAGCGCCTCCACCGACAACTACTACCAGTTCCACGACACGCGCCGCACGAGCAACATGGATAACTATCCATCGGCGAACGCGCAGCTCAGCTATGCACTGGCCTCATCCAGCCAGCTCTTTGCCGGGGTTGGAACAACGGGTCGCATCCCCGATGCGGAAGAACGTTACCTCGACCGCGGCATGGGGACGAGCGTCGACGTCGGCGATCCGCTGCTGCCCATCACACGCAACACTGAAATCGATGCTGGCTGGAGCTTCCACAGCGGTCGATTCACTTTCCGGCCGCAGGTTTTCTATTCGTGGCTGGACAACTTCATTCTGGTCGACAACCAGCCCCAGATCAACGCGCCCATGGGCGGAGGTGGGATGGGAGGAGTGAGCCTGGGTGCCGACCCGATGGACATGACCATGCCTGGGGGGACCTCGGCGCGTTCTTACACCGATGTGGCTGCCCGGCTCCGCGGCGGGGAGGCGAGCTACGGCGTTATGCTCACCGGAACGCTGACGCTGAACGGCGGTGTTTCCTATACACGCGGCACGGCGACGCCGGTGATGGCGGCCGGCGTGATGAGCACGAACCTGCCCGAGATGCCGCCCCTGCGCGGCTGGAGCTCACTGCGCTACTCCCCGCGCTGGTTCTTCGCCGAACTCGGCGCGATTGCAGCCGGGCGCCAGTCAGACGTCGATACCGACCTGATGGAGACGCCCACGGCGGGCTACGCGCTGCTCAACGCGAAGGTCGGCTTCACACACAAACGGGTGTCGGTCAGCTTTAGCGCGGACAATCTGCTGAACCGCTTTTATTACGAGTACCTCTCCTACTACCGCGATCCATTCGCCTCCGGAGTGAAAGTCCCGGAACCCGGCCGGAACGTCTTCGCGCAGGTGAGATACGCGTTCTGAGCGTCGCCGACCCCGAAGCGGGCGGGACGTGTAATTGCGCCTCGCCCGCTCATCGCGGTGCTTGCCCTGCGACATAATGTCGTACTCTTGGTCGCATGAAGATACGGGCCGTGCGACAACTCACCGCGCGCGAAGCGCGCCAGCGCGCCGCCATAATGAGTGCATCTCGGATGCCGGGAATGGACTGCGTTCGGGCTTTGCTGCGGATTACTCCACTTCGGTTCTCTCCCGTGTGACTTATGTTCAGCAGAGCGACCGTCGCGCAGCGGGGCACAAGAGCCATTCCCGGTATCCGCCCGGCGCTCGGAGCGGACCCGGCATCCGTTACGGGTTGGGCATGCCGCTGAAGATCTCAAGGATCACTCCGAGATCGCGTTCGGTGCCCAGGTATGCGACCCTGACACCTTCGAACTCGCCACTGAGGGGAACGTCGATGCCGCGTTCGGCCGCCATTGCCAGCATCTTGTCGAAGCTCCGCGCAGCCACGGCGATATGGTGTACGCCACCGCCTTTCTCGGCAAGGAAACGCGCGTAGATGCTCTCGTCGTCGAGCGGCTCGATCAGTTCCCACTGCAGTTGGCCGACCATGGCGACTGCCAGACGCCAGGAGCGCTGGACCGGCCGGCCGTATTCGCGCAGATCCTTCGCGTTGCCCGAGTTAAACTCGTAGATCTTCCACGGACCGATGCCGTACTCGTCGATGTATTTCCGTATTGTCGCGTCCAGATCGCGCACCACGATCCCGATCTGCATTGTCTGGGTGAAGGCCGGTTCGCGCATCGTCACACCCCCAGCGCTCAACATGGCACTGGCGATAAACCTTGTCAAGTGCGCATCTTTGTTGACGCGCGCGTTTTGGTTCATCGGACCAAGTCGGCAGCACCCGTTTCACCCGCAACGCCAAAGGGAACAGGAGTACCAGCGCGCCGGCGGAGACCGAAAGCTCGTATCCCCAGAGCAGATATTCAGGAACGTGTGTTCATTCGAGCCATGCAGCAGAATGATGGCCCGCTTATGGCGCCTGTCGGATCCCGCCCGCCGGATGAGAGGATACCTGAACCGGATGCTCTGGGATATCGCCATCAGGCGGCCCGTCCGGAGTCAAAGGTCCCTCAAACGAAAGGTCGGGGCACTGGCAGCGATAGCTGGTACGCCCGCAAAGGTGAACGCTGTTTCGCGAAGCGAAGAGGGGGTTGTACAGTTCGGCCCTCCGAAATGGAATCGCCTCGTCATCGCTCCAGGTGCTCAATAACTCTGCCCGCCGCAGCGTTCAGCGCCCGATCAGATCAGCCGCGGCCCAAGGCTCCGTTGAATCACCGTCGCAGGTACAATTCGACGCGATCCGTGGTCCAGATGGAGATGCCGCTTCCAAAGAAATCCCGGTCCTCCGTCCAGATCGGCGCGTTCAACATCAGGGCCACAGCGATAACGGGCCAGTCGTCGATGTCGCGTATCGCGACGCGCTCCCGAGCGAGTTGCTCAAGATCCCCATACAAGTCGCGATGCACCGGCTGCACAAGCAACTCGATCTGATCGAGTACTGCGAGGCCGGCCTCCGGGTCTTCACCTCGACCGGTGAGCACTTGTGGTACGTACTCGCGAGCGTCCTCCAGGCATACATCAGGTTTGTAGAAGCTGGCGGAGTCCTCGTAGGTTTCCAGCAGAGACCGAACTCGAGAGCCGAGAGCAGCGCGGATCGGAATGTTGGCATCCAGCACCAGTCTCCTGCGGTCGCTCACCGGCGCTTACCCGCCCGCCAGCGTTTGAAGTCCGCGACCAGTTCCTCTTCGGTCACGCCATTGGCCGCCAGCAGCGCATCGAGCCGTGCTGCCGCTTCCTTCAGTGCAGCGCGATCCGCATCGGAACGCTTCCGTCGCGCCGGTATGAAATAGCCAACCGTGTCGCCATGGCGAGTGATCGCTACCGGCGTATCGCTTTCGAGCACATACGTCGCAAGATTCTCCCTGAAATCCCGAATACCGACCCTCATCGGATCATTCGCCATAGGGCCTCCTCATGTGTACAGACCTGTACACAATTTATTACAAGCGCGCAGGCCAAACGGGGCTGGGTGACGAATGCCGGTCCGGTCGATTCGTTGCCCAGCCTCCCACCGCTGGCCAATCCATTTGCTGCACCGCTTTACCGGTGGCGTCGTCGTTTACCCCGACGCAAGTTCCATCGATCTGGCTATCGTGTGTTCACGCTGGACGCGCCAAACCGGGGTTCGCTCACAAGGATCGAAGAAAGTAACTCCGTCGGCCGCCTGACCCCCTCACGGCAAGATGTGGCTGAACAAGCCAACTGGACGTGTCCACGTAACCCGCACGCTCCCGCTATCGATCATGGTCCCGCTGTCGTTCCTGTTCGCGTGACCTTTGCTTCTCTTCGCGCTCCTGCTGCGTTTGAAGCACGGCTTTGTGGGTCGCCTCCCAATACCGGCCCAGCCAGCCGTCTGAGGATTCACCTCCGTCACACGGCAACAACCATCATGTTCCTTCGGGTCATCCCAGAGGCGATCATCCGAAAGCTGACAGGGCGGCGCAGCCGGGAATTGGAGCGTTATGAGCACCTGTCTCCGCTTTTGAAGCAGCAAACCGTGGAGCTGATCGCAAAAGAGCTCAGTGGCACAGCTACTGACACACCCGAAAATGAGCCTGGTAGAAAACGCTCGGAAGTTATTGAGAGGAATGGCGGGGACGACGGGGCTCGAACCCGCGACCTCCGACGTGACAGGAAGAGGGCTGAATTGCGGCCCACGGTCATAGGCTTTCCTTTCCATTCGTTACACGAGCCGTGTCGGGCGATTTTCGAGTTGCTACAGTACCTGCTACAGTTCGTCGTCAGCAGGTTATGCCAGTTTTGGTATATCATGTGTTGGAGAGGGGCAATGAACCGCGCAAGTTGATCTGGTTGGTGGACACCCTCGAACGGCTGACGGAGTTCCCTTCGAGAGTTCGGCGGAAGCTCGGCTTCGCACTTTACCAGGCTCAAATCGGACAGCAGCATGAGAGTGCCGAGATGTTGCGCGGTTTGGCTGAGGCATTGTGGCAGGTGCGGGCGGACGATCTGAGTGGGACCCTTCATGCTTTCCAGAAGAAGTCAACCTCGGGAATCGCGACTCCGCAGCGAGAATTGGACCTGATCAGACAACGGCTGCGGCTTGCGCGCAAGCTGGCCGGGAAGTGAGGTGACCTGAAATGCCTAATCGAGAGTTTACGCCGAGTTCTGGGAACGTCTTTGCCGACTTGAGCCTTCCACACGCAGACGAACTACTGGCAAAGGCCGAGTTGGCTGCAAAGGTGATTGCCGAGGTCCGGCAGCGGCGGCTCACGCAGAGCCGGGCGGCTGCCATCCTCGGAATCGATCAACCTAAGGTATCGGCGCTCAAGCAGGGGAAACTCTCAGGATTTTCGGTTGAGCGGCTGATTCGCCTTCTCTTGAGGCTGGGTCGTGACGTCGAGATAACGGTCAGGCCCAGATCAAGGTCCAAATCTGCAAAGCTCCGTGTCGCATAACCTATGCCTTGCCCCGACTGCGCATAATCTGCATATAGGATTTGCTGAGATCGTGAAGGTCACCCCGTCGGTGCAGGTGCCGGCGCTATCATCCACCCCTACCGAAAACAAAAACGCCGAGGGTTGCGAAACCGCCTCCCGTTGGTCGGCCCCGTATCCAGGGTATACGACGCGACGGGAGGTACGCGCCCTGCCCATCGTCCGCGATGAGTTCCGCCCGGTTAATCCTCGATCGGGCTGCTCGCCAGCGTTGTTCGTCTCGGCTTCACCGGCAGCCTCAGCATAAAGCTCTTGCCACCTCGGCGGGAGCGGATTATCATCGAACCGTTAACCAGTGTCTTAACCGCTGTCTCAGCCCAGGGGACCACCCAAGGGGACCGTCCACTGCCAGGTCGTCAGGAATGCGCGTTGGACGTCAGCGAGGGCCGTGTTTTGAACTGCATTTCTGGAGAGCATTCAGGAGCATGCTTGGGATGCTGAAGTACTCGCTTTACATAGTTGCATTGTTCGCCGCGGCTTCCGTTTTCGGGCAGGAGACTTGTGGGAACGTGCAATTGGAGCTCACGCCTGATTACAGTTTCGCCATCGGAAGTTCCAGCGGAGGCAGCGCGTTTACGTTTATCCTCGGCAGCCAAACGCTCGCCCAGGGGTCGATTACACAACTGGGTCTTTTTCACTTCGACAACTCGCTCAACAGCACTTCTGGAATTGCACCGGCGCAATCCAGCGAAACCTCGCTTGTGCCGGGCAAGTTCGGATCGGCGCTGGCGATTTCCGCTGGTGGAATCCTCAGCTATCCTGCTGCCGGCAACATCAGCTTCGGCGACGGGACGATTGAACTCTGGATCGCACCGACGAGGAGCGGCACGGATCCGATCTATTCGCAGTACGACCACACGCTGTTTCGCTATACCGCAGCAAACGGAGACCAGCTCGTCTTCTCGGAGTCCGCCGAAGAAGGACCATATAGTTTTTACGCGGGTACAATCATCAGCGGTACATTCACCGGAGTGGGCGGAATCCAGATGTCGAGCCTAAACGCTGGCGTTTGGCATCACGTGGCATTCACTTATTCGCAGGCAAATGCGCGGCTCCGTCTGTATCTGGACGGATTGCTGATCGACGAAAACGATGTCGCATTCTCGATGCCAGCCTCTAACGGCGCGTCGTTCACCATTGACAGCGATCCCTACGGGCACGGCAGCGCGTTTCTCGTTGATGAACTGAGGATCTCATCCGACGAGGAATCCGCCGCCCAGATCCAATACGACGCAACGCGATCCACACCTTTCGCCAACGACGAAGTCCTGCTGCCGCTGGCTGGCGTATCGCCTGGCCAGTTGAGCTATACCGTAAACGGCTGCGGCACGGCATCGTATGACTGGACAGGAATACCGATTATCAACCTGAATCCGCCAAGTAATCTTCTTCCTGCCGGAACAACGAGTTTCGCTCTCAGTTTCAATACCCTTCAGCCCGCCGCTTGCGCCTACTCCATTGGAACGCTTCTTCCGTTCGCGTCCATGCACCCGTTCACTGGTGGCCAGAACACCACATCTCACCAAGGCACGGTCAGCGGGCTCTCGTCGAATCCACTAACCACGAATTCCGTTTACATCCAATGCGATTCGAATCCCAACTTTGTGCAAACGTTGCAGTACCGCGCGGTTGCATCGCCGGTCGGGCCGTTCCCCAGAGTGGGGAGCATCTGGTGGGGTTCCTATGTGGCGAGCACTGCCCCCACGCAGGCTGCAAAAACCCAGTTGTTTCTTTGCCCGGCATTCAATACCACGCAGGCGGAGTTGGTCCGTGCGGCGAATCCGAACGTCTTGATACTGCCTAACGTGAATGCGACGGAAACGACCAGTCCTACCACGCCGCCGAACGTCCCGGAATCCTATTATCTGCACGACGTAAATGGCAACCGGATTAGTGATTGGCCCACACCCGGCACCTACCTGCTTAACCTCACGAACCCGGAAGTCGCAGAGTTCATGGCGAATTACACCTACCAGGTGCTGCTTCAATCCGGACTGATGTATGATGGCATCTTTTTCGACAACTTTCATACGACAATCCCGCAGCCGTATTACGATTATCAAGGTGTCCCGCATGAGATCGACGCATTTGGCACCGGAAAGCCAACCGACCCCGCGACCCTGAATGCCGCATGGTCGACAGGGCTTTACGCCCTGATCGCGAATTTTCGCAAGCTCGTTCCGTACGGGCTGGCAACCGGCCACCTGGACAGTCGTCCTCCTCAGGGAGCCGCGCTTGCGGTTTTCAACGGAGAGAGTCTCAATGGAGACGCGCCCAAGGTCCGCGAGGCGGTGGAGAACTTTGGCACGTTGTGGCAGACGTTGGGGGACTGGTTCGGCCAGGGCCAGACGCCG